>TARA_R110001592_G_scaffold362545_1_pt1 | contig 325583 bp, 284 predicted proteins | sample TARA_R110001592 | Tara Oceans TARA_R110001592 (sample SAMEA4398387) | marine metagenome | biome: Polar Biome; feature: [SRF] surface water layer (ENVO:00010504); material: water (ENVO:00002006), including particulate matter (ENVO:01000060) such as... | depth 5 m
GGTTCTGTGAGAGGGGAAGGGTGAAACTCCCTTTTCCTACTCGACACAAACACGTTACCTGCAAGCAGAAAAAAATGAAAGTACAACATCTCATAAGTCTTCTAATTATTCCAATCTTCCTTTCAAGTTGCGGAATGAACTCGATAGAAGGAATGAAAAATAATATTGATGAAAAATCAAATGAAATAGCTGACTTAAAAAACTACTTCAGTGAGATAGTGCCAGAAAATTTTACTGTAAGGATTCAGTATAATTCCTCTGATAATATTGACTTATTTATTTATGAACCAATTGGGGATTCACCTAAAAGAGAACAACTATTCGGACAATGGGATGTCGACATAGATAATTATATAGAAACGCCACAAACCAAATATGAAAAGAAATATCGTGGTAAGACAAAGTCATTAGAATTAGTTAAAAATATGCTGAATTGGAATCGAGAAACATTTAGTAATCTATATGATAAATTAGAGAAAGCTAATTGCATCGGAATTAGAAGTAGAAATCCAGTCGAAATTGAATACGGATTTAGCGGTATGGCACTATTGAGTTTTTCAGTATTTGATGAGAATTTAACTGCTGAACAACAAGAAGAATACTCAGATGACTGTATGAGTATGTTTTATAAAGAAAATATAGTTTTAAATTATGCAAGTGGAGCAACAGGGAGTTTATGTACACCTGAATTTTAAAGGAAAAAATAAAGCCAGCAGGTAACAGCACCTACCCAAAAGTGGCGGTTCAGTGGTTAAATCAAGCTTTGTGCTTCTATCAAAATTTCTGTCTGGTTGACAGTGAAGTGCTCCGAAATCGCCACCTTCGGGTAGCCGCAAACCGTTAGCGGCTATTATTTGGCGACAGTGCAAACCTTAAACAGACGGCAAAAAACAAACAGAAAATAACGACATGGAATTTCAACACGACCAATCTTGGGACAGCTTGACAACAATTTTTGCTTCCAAACTGACTGCCAAAGAAGCTTGGAATAAGTTTATCGACTTTCACGAAAAGGCAACTCCTAAACCTTACTGGACTGCTTTGCGACAGTTAGACATTGACAAAGAACAAGCCGATATTGTTGAGTGGCTTCAACATCTTGTAACTACCTCTCCACTTCCTGACAGCGTTGTTGCACTTTGGGTTGGGATTTTAAAGTTCGCTGACAATGACAAAGAAATTCCTGCAATTTATTTATCTGGTGCAGACAATTATGACATAGACGATATTGATTGGGCTTGCGACCCAATTTACTTCCCAGAGAATAGATATGCTCAACCACCATTACTACAACAAATTGACGACATAGCAAAAACTGACGAGGACAATTATGAGTTCCTTGACTGGATTTTGCCACTTGCCTATTGTGCATTGACACTTGACGAAATTATCAGAACAAAACTCAACAAGAAACTCTTTTTGACAAGCAAGAACAAATTATTTGTAGCCACAGGGCACGATAGCGGAGATTATTTAGACATATCAAGCATTGAATAAACTATGTGCGGAGAAACAACAACACAACTTCGGACAGAAAGTATAACAGCCGCTAACAGGCGTTTGGCAAAAAAGCGGGTTCAGTGCTTAAATGGAGTTTTGTGCTTCGTATCAAGTTTAGTGCTGGCAGACAGTTTAGTGCTTCGAAGTCCGCTTCTTCGCCAAGCGCCAAACCGTTAGCTGCAATATTAAGGAGTCATCGTTCACAAATAAGGATTGAAAAAAAATAATAGAAATTCTGATGCAATTAGCAATTAAGTTCAAATTCGTATTAACAACATTTTTAATTTTTTATGTATTTAATTCGTTTGGGCAATATCATGCAGGACACATTATTAATAACAATGGAGAAACTTTAAAATGTGAAATTTTCCTGCCTAATTATTTAAATGGACAATTGAACTATTCAGCTTTGACAAAAAATATTACGACTAAGACTGAAACAGGTATAATTAGATATAAACCAACCGATATAAAAATTGCAGAAATACAATTGGAAAATAATGACAAAGTTAGATTTATGTCGATTCCAGAAGACAAAAAACAATTTTTGCAAGAAAATGAAATAGGAAAATTGTCATACTTCACTTTGCATATAAGTAATTCGGGATTTGCTGCCCCAATTTTGAGAAAAGATGGTAAATTAACTTATTTGAATGTAGTAAATAAAAAGAAAAGAGTTGAAAATATGATTGCTGATTTCCCGAAACTACGTGAAGATTGGAATAATAATAAATACGATTTTACTGAGCTACAAAATGTTGTTAAATTGTACAATCAACATTTTAAAGAAATGAAATAAAGCAGCTAACATCACCTTGGATCCAACGGGCGGTACCGAGTAACTATAAAAATCATTATCTTTAAGAAGTTAGGAGTAGGCTGGAAGAGAACGTTTTCAAATGCCCGCCGTCTCCAAGCCGCAAACCGTGTGTGACTTGAATCAGCCCCTTGGGGCTGAATGCTTTGAAATGGATGGAGGACTATTGGGCAACCAATAGATAGGCCCTCCGATGGCGGCTTGCCGGAGCAGCCATCAAACTGCCTTACGCTGCATCTGGCGGAAACTCCGGTGTGGTGAACGGTTAAGGAAAAAACGGGAACATAGATTCCTGTAGGTGAGTATTGTGGAGCGGAACGAGAGTGAACCAACGATGAAGCCTCGAGAAAGCAAATTACGATGCGAAAAACAGGTAGTTACGTTTGTACCTGTGACAAGTGTGGCGGGCGTCCGGAAGATACCGGCCACACCGCATCCGGGGTTAAGCTGGCAGTGCCTGTCCCGCTGGCGGGAAACGCAGTACAGGCCATTTCAATGCCTGCCCCGATTTTTTCTCGGGGGAACGAGTGAACTCTTTGCCTTCAGGCCAAATCGAGAGAGGAAACCTGCACCCGTGGTTGGGTGAGGCAAGGGGGGCAGGTCCAGCCGTAGTAGCGTTGAAGCTCCTGTAATGGGAGTGGAGCAAAGGGCTGGACATGTTTGGTTTCAAACCAGTTTACAACCAATCAATTTGGGATGACAGACTACTATGAAACAAAATCGCAACCAATTACCAAGTTGATGGTATGGCAGGCGTACAAGAAAGTAAAATCGAACAAGGGCAGTGCGGGCATAGACCGTATGGGCTGGGAGGAATTGGACAACGATTTAACCTCACATATGTATAAACTATGGAACCGACTGACCTCGGGGAGTTATTTTCCCGTACCTGTCAAGCGGGTGGAAATAAAGAAGAAAGACGGCGGTGTCCGCAAATTGGGGGTGCCGACCCTTCTTGACCGTATCGCCCAGCAGGTAGTCCGTCAACACTTGGAAAGACAACTTGAACCACTCTTCCATGAGAATTCCTTTGGCTATCGGCCTAATAGGAGCGCCCACCAAGCAGTAAAACAATCAGAGCGAAATTGTTTCGGTCATGACTTTGTGGTAGACCTGGATATCAAAGGGTTCTTCGACAACATCAACCATGACCTGATGATGAAAGCCCTGAGACATTACTGCAAGGACGAATGGGTAGCGATGTATGTGTCCAGATGGCTAAAGGCTGGTATTATGGCGGAAGGTGAGTTTGTAGGAACAAATGTTGGTACACCTCAAGGTGGGGTAGTGAGCCCACTATTGGCAAACCTATATCTTCATGTCACTTTTGATGAATGGATGAGGAGATTTCATCCAGAGAAGCCATTCGAGCGATATGCGGATGATGTAGTGGTACATTGCAAGACGGAGAAGCAAGCCCAATTTATGCTTAGGCAAATCAGCCAGCGTATGAAGAGTTGCTATCTGGAACTGCACCCCATAAAGACGAAGATTGTAAACCTGCGGGGTTGGTCTTCGACCAAATATCCTCGGAAGTATGATTTTCTAGGCTTAACTATCAAAGCATCGATGCAGACCATCAAAGGCAGGGGCATGTTGTTGCCGGGTACATTTGTCAGTATCAAGTCCAGAACGGCGATACTGGGAAAGTTTAGGGAACTGGCAATCCACAAGTGGCGCAAGCCTATTCAGGAGATTGCCCGTCGACTTAATCCAGTTGTCAGGGGACTGCTCAACTACTACCACAAGCTAAGGGGAGAATCCATGCGTGAGGTATGGAATCAACTTAACCACCGTCTGCTCAAATGGGTCAAATGGGAGAAGGGATTGTACAAAATGGCCGCAGTCAGATGGCTTAAGCGTCAGTACAAGACCTGCCCGGGACTGTTTGCGCATTGGAAATTGGTTCAACCTTAGGTATCTTAGTCGGACCGAGCGATTTATAAACATGAAGAGCCGTGTGAGGTGAGAGTCTCACGCACGGTTCCGTGGGAAGGTAGGGGTGCAATTCCCCCGCCTGACCCGATTGTGCATTATTTAAAAATGACCAAAATCAAACTATACATATTAATCTCTTTTAGCTTTGTGAATTGCAATACTCAACCTACAGGAGTAAATCTAGATTTAGCTGGCAATCGATACTATGAAAGAGAAGCACTTTTAAAGGATATTGCTGTTTTGGAAGAGGCACTAAAAGAAGCTCATCCTGGGCTATATTGGTATAATACAGAAAATACCATTGATAGTTTGTTTTATGAATTAAGAACCTCACTGAAAGAAAAAGAAACCGAAATAGATTTTTATCGAAAAACATTAAGGTTAATCGCTCAAATTAACTGTGGGCATACTTGGTTAAATGCATCTAAACCACTTTCTGATTCGTTATGGAGAAAAATTGACCAATTCCCTGTTGATTTAAGAATCATTCAAAGAAAACTGATTTACACTGGAACTAGTTACAATAACTCAATATAAAAAGGGAATGAAATTATAAGTATTAACCAAACTTTGTCCAGCGAAATTATTGAATCCATGATAAACTACACGATTAGTGACGGGTTTATCAAAACGGGAAGAACACAAATGGTAGAACGAAGATTTGGTTTTTATTATGCACTATTATATGGATTTCGAAATCAATATAAAATTGAGTACAAAGATTCAAATAACAATACTTCACAACATTTATTTACAATAGATTCGAACAAGGAAATGGGAGAAAAGCCCATGTTTAAGAATATCAAATTTAAGATATTTGAAAAACAACAAACAGCCTATTTAAAAGTAACGAGTTTTTCAGATTCCGAAGTTGATTTTCAAATTCAACTATCCGACATTTTCAACTCACTATCCAAATCAAAAAACAGAAACTTGATTCTTGATTTAAGAGATAATCGAGGTGGTAGTGATGCCCTTGGGTTAAAACTACTTTCCTACCTTTCTTCTGATTCCATTAAAGAATTTAAGCGGATGTATTTGAAAACTATAGATGCCAATGTTTTGAAGAAGCATAGCAATTTAGAGAAAGAAACCTACAGCGTTTTAAAGGAAAATACACATAGTATAAACGATACCATTTTAGAATTAAAAGATGAAATTGGTATTCAACCATTTATGCCCTCCAAACCTGTTTTTGAAGGAAAAATATATGTTCTAATCAATGGTAATACTTTTTCCACTGCTGCCGATGTATGTTCAATTTTGTATTCTAAAGGTTTAGCTACTTTTGTAGGCGAAGAAACTGGTGGTAGCTATTATGGAAATACTAGTGGTTTGTTTGCTCAAATAACATTTCCTAACACAAAATTCGCATTGAGTTTACCATTAGTCCGCTATGATACGAATGTAAAAGAACTCTTGCCAAAAGGTCGAGGCATAATACCAGAGTACCAATTTCCCCAAACAGTAAATAATGTTACTTCTGATACAGATGAAGCATTAGATTTTACGCTACAATTAATTCAAAAAAAATGAAATGAAAATCATCATACTCTATATTTCTATTTTAATAAGTTTTGGAACATGCACTTCAAGAAATGGTACTTCCAACAAACCAATTGATTCAATAAATAATTATGATGGTAAGCCCATTACTACCGAAGAATTGGAAACTTTTTTAAAAAAGAAGATTAAATCTATGGATATACCAGGTCTTTCCATTGCGATTATTAATGATTCTAAAGTGTTATATCATAACAGTTTTGGCTATGCAAACAAAGAACTAAATTTAAAAGTTACGGAAAGTACTATTTTTGAATTCGCATCACTATCTAAATCTATTTTCGCATTTTTTGTGATGACCTATGTAGAAGAAGGAAAATTAGACCTTGACAAACCGCTTTACCAATATTTGGAATATCCCGATATCGCAACTGATGAGAGGTATAAAAAAATTACAGCTCGAATGGTTTTATCGCATCAGTCAGGATTTCCAAATTGGCGAGAGGGTGAAGATAATCAGCAACTAAAAATAAAATTTGACCCAGGGACGGATTATCTTTATTCAGGTGAAGGTTATCAATACCTCGCCTTGGTTTTACGTGAAATTGAAAATACAGATTGGCAAGGATTAGAATCTGTTTTTCAGCAAAGAATAGCACAACCATTAAATATGGAACATTCAGTTTTTATACAAACCGAATATACGAGAAAAAATAAAGCTCAACCCTATGATGAAAATACAAACCCAATTGATTGGAAAAACAGTTATTGGTATTTAAAAGACAATGGAAAATTTATAGCTCCGGCCTCTTTGCATTCTGAACCTGTAGATTTTTCTAAATGGATGATTGCTGTAATGAATAAGCAATTACTGACCAAAGCAAGTTATGGCGAACTACTAAAAACTCATTCAACAGCTAAAGAAGGTCAGTACTATACTTTAGGATTTATGACTTTGGATATGCCTTACAACACAGTCTTTTTGCATGGTGCGGACAATGAGGGGTTTACCGGTGGTTATGTGATGGATATAGATAAAAAATGGGGATTTGTACTTTTGACAAATTCTGAAAAAGGACAAGAACTAACTAATGAATTGTTTGAATTTTTTATTGAAGAATGAAAAAACAATGCACAACAATAAATATACGTAATGCGGGGCGAACTAGTAAATTTGAACCTTAAAGCAATTTAACAAACGACGTATCGGTTTGATAGTGAAGTGCCCTGAAATCCCGCACTACGCATATTCGAGTCGTTATAGCGCATATTGAGAAGCCTTATTCACGAAAGAAATTTTTCGAATTTTAAAAATAGTAACTTTTAAGTTACATTTACGTCTATGGATAAAGTAAGGGAAGTCATAGCCTACCAAAACCATTTTGAGAACTTTCTGAGAAAACAGACCGAAAAAGTTCAAAACAAAATTTATTAAGTTATTGAGGCTATTGAGACCCTTGCAAGAGTTCCTGAAACTTACCTGAAGCCTATCAAAACAAAGAAGGGGTTGTTTGAAGCCCGTATCCAGTTGGGATCAAACATCTGGAGGGTGTTTTGTTTTTTTGACAAAGGCAAGCTAGTTATTTTATTAAATGGCTTTCAAAAGAAATCACAAAAGACACCACCCAAGGAAATAGAAAAGGCGAGTAAGTTGATGGACCAATACTTTGCCGAAAAAAACCCAGAAAAAAAGAAAAGAACGAAGAAATGAATACGAAAAGCTGGAAAGACATAAAAGATGATGTGTATGGAAGGAAAGGCACATCACGAAGAGACGAACTTGAAAGAGATTTTGAATCGTTCAAGATCGGTGTATTATTGAAGAAAGCCAGGGAGGACAAGAATTTGACACAAGAGCAATTGGCAGAATTAGTAGATAAGAAAAGAACCTACATTTCAAGGGTCGAAAATAACGGAAGCAATCTGACACTTAAAACGCTCTTCGACATAGTAGAAAAAGGATTGGGAGGAAAAGTCAAAATTTCCATTAAATTGTAAAAAGAATAAGCGCTATAACATCACCTTAGATCCAGCGGGCGGTACCGAGTAACTATGAAAATCAGTATTTTTGAGAAGCTAGGAGTAGGCTGGAAGGGAACGGCTCCGAATGCCCGCCGTCTTCGAGTTAAGTCACGTTAGCGGTCATTGTAGGACGAGATACTATACGGTACAAAAAAATAAAAATGGAATTAGCGAAAGGAATTATTATACCGATTGTTACTGATTTTGTTTTAAGTCCTGACGCTTTATAAAGTGCAGTAACTGCCGGTTTCCTGCCTCATCCAGATTCGTTCAACTTGGTTATAGTGCATACCCTGCGGGATGCTACGACACCATCCATGGAAGGTTAGTGGTAAAGCAAAAAAACTGCACATTGTATTGTGCAATTAGTGGTATATTTTGTTGAATACCTTGTGCATTCCTGTGTCTTTGTGGAAATAGTATTGAGAGATTATGAGAACATTATATCAGAAATTTGAAACGCTTTTACAAAGTACAACAACAGATTTTAAACGATATTTGCACGATAACCTCTCGTGGGAAAGCCGAATGATTGGGATCATCGGTGCTCGTGGAGTTGGAAAAACCACCATGATTCTTTAAAACATCAAATTAAAACTACCATAATGCTAGCCACTACTCGTCAAAAATTACAAACCGTTAGTACTGCCACACTCGCCACCGCCTTGTTTAAACGAGGGCTTAAAAATCAGTTTATTCAAGGGGTTAAGCCATTGGAAAAAGGAAAGCCTACCATGGTGGGGGAAGCCTTTACTTTACGGTATATTCCTGCAAGGGAAGACCTCAATCCCATTACTGTCTTTCAAGATCCTAAACATCCGCAAAGGGTGGCTGTAGAAACATGCCCCTGTGGAGCGGTACTGGTTATTGACAGCCGAAAAGACAGTAGGGCGGCTTCTGCCGGTTCTATTTTGGCTTCTCGCTTAATGGTCCGTGGTGCTGCCGGAATCGTTACGGATGGGGGATTTAGGGATTCTGCTGAAATTGCCAAGTTGGACATGCCCTCCTACCACCAAGCCCCTTCTGCACCGACGAATTTAACTTTACACCAAGCCATAGACATTAATGTGCCCATTGGTTGCGGAGACGTGGCTGTTTTTCCTGGTGATGTGTTAGTAGGTGATGATGATGGGGTAATCGTTATTCCTGCTCAATTGGCTGATGAAATAGCCGATGAAGCCATCAGCATGACCCTTTACGAAGATTTTGTAACCGAAAGGGTATTGGAAGGACATAGCATTGTAGGCTTATACCCCCTCACCTTAGAAGCGAATAAAAAAGAGTTTGAGCTGTGGAAGCAAAAAATGGAGGCTACAAAGGACTAAATGAAAAAGCCTGAATTGAACCGCAGCCTGAGCCTGTCGAAGGGTACGGTTCAATTTAGGAAACACTTCAATAAAGTAGTGAAAGGGTGCCGGGTATAATGGTTTTTATGGGGAATGGTTTTCTTTTTTTAAGTTTTTGGGCAGACCGTTTGAAAAAGTAGATATTTTTAAGTAATTCGTTGTTCTAATTTACCTTTTTAATGACAGGTACCTTTGATTTAGGCGTTTTTTGGATTCAGATCAAAACGATTTATTATTTTACCTCCAATTGAATGGGGACTGAAATTTTATTTGCTTAGTTACTTTTAGATCAATAAATAATTTTTGAGCCATCAGGTTCTATTTAATACTAGTTATACCAACAATGAAAAAACTTTTTATATTAATTATTTTCATTCAAATAACTTCATCTGTTTTTGCTCAAAAAGAAGCGAACAATTGGGCGCTTGCAAATTATCAGCTCGACTTTAATGCAGGAGTGCCTGAAGTGAATTTCGAATATGCTGAATACCTCAATTTGGGATTAGGACTAATAAGCGATAAAAATGGTGATTTGCTATTTTATTCAGATGGGTATTCTGTTTGGAATAAAAATCATCAGTTGATGCCTAATGGATCTGAAGTAATTCCCTCTCCAGAAGGTTTAACTTCCCGAGAGTCACTGATAATACCTCACCCTTCAGACAATCATTTGTACTATTTATTTACGGTAGATCCTTGGGAAGGTTTTGAGTCTTCGGGCCTCTATTACTCAGTCATTGATATGAGTCTTGAAAGTGGTTTAGGGGATGTAAAGAGCAAGGGGGAAAAAATATTAGCCAATACCAGCAAACGAATTACAGCCGCATTTCATGAAAATTTAGAAGATTATTGGGTGGTAGTACATGAATACAATACCAACAATTATTATTCCTTCTTGGTTAATTCGGAAGGTGTTTCAAATGTGCCTGTTGTCAGTTCAATAGGAGGAGCTTATGAGCTTTTTCAGGGGCAATTGAAGTTTTCTCCCGATGGGAGAAGAATAGCATCCAGCCGAGATTATGATAATATAAATAATACATCTTTAGATTTATTTGATTTTGACTCTGGCACAGGAAAGCTGACCAATAGAATTAATTTAGTCCTTCCAGCTAAGAGAACTAGTTATGGTGTAGCGTTCTCGTCAGATGCTAAAAAACTTTACGTAAGCCAAGAAGGTAGTTCAGGTGAAAGTGGACTGTATCAGTTTGACCTTGAATTTTCAGACAAAGCATCAATCCAAGATTCCCGAAAGCTTTTGCACAGGGAGGTATTTAATCAATTTCGCTTTTTACAATTGGCAACAAATGGAAAAATCTACATAACAAAAGGTGGAGGAGGAGGTGGAACTGAGTACTTGGGAGTGATATCAAATGTTAATGAAATCGCTGAAAATGTAGTAGTGGAGGAAAATGGATTTTTTACTGAAGGGGGCTATTCACTTGCCAACGCTACCCCAAACTTTATACAGAATTACTTCTTCAAAACAAGTTTTCTTCAAGAGGGGACCTGTCAATCCTCTCCCACTAATTTCAGAATTACCAATTCATATCTTTTAAAATCAGCGCATTGGGATTTTGGAGATGGGGCTACATCTGAAGAGACCAATCCTCAACATACTTATATTGAAGCAGGAACTTATGCAGTTACCCTCACAGCTAATTACGCTGATCATTCGGATGTAATTACCAGAGATATAACGATTGATCCATTTCCGGCCCTAGAACTTGGAGAGGCCTTGGAATTGTGTTCTGGCTCCAAATTAACTGTTGAAGATGTATATGCGTCTTATCGCTGGAGTACTGGGGATACGACGCATACAACCAGGGTTAGCCAGACTGGTTATTATCTTATTGAGGTTACGAATAAGTTTGGATGTGCTTCTAAAGATTCGGTATATGTTGATGTCGTGGAATTACCGGAGATCAATCTTCCTGATACAATTTCTCTTGGAATTGATTCAGTTGAAATTAATCCTGGACAATTCAATAGTTACGATTGGAGTACAGGCGAAATCACTCCCTCAATTTTTATTGCGCAGCCAGGTTGGTATTCAATACTTGTGTCAAATGAATTTGGATGTGAATCAGCTAAATCATTTTACGTAAATGATGATTCTGAAATACAGAAAAAGTCAGATAAATGGATTCGACTTAACCCGCATCCCTCATCTTTGACGGGAACTGATATTGTTTTTGTAGATGATTTTTCAGGATTTGTTGTTAACAGGGAGGAGTTGCTTATAACGAAAGACCAAGGGAGTACCTGGAAGAAATTAACGGATTTAGACAATGGTTTCAGGATCAGTTTCAAAGACGGATATGGGGTCATTATAGGTAGTAGAGGGTCAATTTACAAATCGACCTATAAAGGAGAAGGGTGGAATCTATTGGAAATAAACCTTAATGATAACCTTAACAGTATCAGTCAAATCAGCAAGGACACTCTTTTCATAACCAGTGATAGCACTTTATATAAAACCTTTGATGGGGGGATATCCTGGAGTGAATTGGAGATCCCAAGTGAATTGGAAATCCCAAATGTGGATGTTGAAGATGCTTACTTTGTCAATGAAAATATAGGCCATGCAGTTTGTAAGAATGGTGTTATCAAGAAAACAATCGATGGTGGAGAGACTTGGTATTTGACGGAAACTTCAAATACAGCTCCTTCTAATTTTTTCAGGGTCACTTTTGTCAATGAACATATTGGTTATGCAACCCAAGAACATAGTGAAGTATACAAAACTACAGATGGAGGAGAAACATGGCATGAAATAACATCACTTGATGGAGCTTACGCAATACAATTTATTGATAAGAATATTGGGTTTATTGCTGGTGAAGATGGCGTCATTCACAAAACTGAAGATGGTGGAGATACATGGGATTGGCTAGGGTTTGATGGTAGAGAATTCGGAAATAGCCTTTATGGTATTCATTTTATAAACACAAACCTAGGGTTTGCCACAGGGCTAGGTGGTAGAATTATCCGGACTTTTGATGGGGGAAAAACTTGGGAAAACTATAGCATCACTTACGGTAAAATCTCAAATGTAGAAGTTACATCGAATGAAACAGTGTACGCGCATGTCGGTAATGATATCATTAAATCGACAAATCAAGGGGAAGAGCTGATCAACTTGGGTAGTCCCTTTATAGATCAGAAAACACAAGAAATTGACTTTATAAGTAATGAAATTGGGTTTGCCTTAGTAGGTGGCACACCTGGTTCTTCAGGGAATAGTAAAAAGGTTCTAAAAACAGTTGACGGGGGGCTAACATGGTCCTTACAAAATAGGAATGATATTGAATATGGATCTAATGGCCTTATAGCTATGAATTTTATAGATGAAAATACAGGATTTATAAGCGGAAGTAGAGGACAGATATTTAAAACAGTGGACAGTGGCGTTTCTTGGACAGAAATTAATTCCCCGGGAGATAGAATTGGAGAATTTCAGTTTACTGATTCGGATATAGGATATGCATCTAACACCTACAGTTACTATAACCGGGTTTTTAAAACAATGGATAAAGGGGAAAATTGGGAGTTGATATATGAAAATTCTGGAGACCCAATTTATGCCATGCATTTTATTGATAATGAAGTTGGTTACCTTATTGGTGATCCGGAATTGGGCTTACATAAAACTAGTAATGGAGGAGATACATGGGAGGCGATTGATATTCCGAGTGGTTGGTTTAAAGATGTCTATTTCCATAATGAAAACTATGGATTTATTTGTAATGAAAATGGATATGTTTTTGAAACTTTGGATGGAGGCAAAAATTGGGAATCTACAAATGAGCTTTCAGGAATAATGTCTTTTTCAAGTCATCAAAAGGAACTCTATGCGTATGGGGTTAATGGTAATCTTCTTAGAACCAATATATTGTTGAGCGATCAGTTTAGATTGTCTTCACTAGAAGTTGTTGATTTTAGAGAAACGAAGACTACTCTTTTAAATACGGAATTGTTATCAAGCATTGATGAGTTGGCTGTTAGTCTTGAGCTTAGCTCAGAAGGATCCATCATTGGACTATTTGAATATGGAGTAGTAAATGCAGGGACTGAAAACCTGGAATGGGAATTGACCAACCTGGAAGACAATAGCACTTATTATTGTCGGATTAAAATTGAATTTGGAGACGAGGTGTTTTTCAGCGAGCAAATAATGTTTGACACCTTCCTTCTTGATCCAATTTTGGGTTTAGAAGAAGGTTTTGGAAAAGACATAGTAATTTATCCCAACCCTACTGAAAATTACTTAAAAATAGAGGGATTTGATAACTTGTTAGAAGCTGTACTACTCAATCTAAATGGTGTTGAAATCAAAAAAGAATTGGTTAACCCCTATACTATGGATCTATCCGACATAGCTCCCGGAATTTATATTCTTATCCTTAAAGGAAAAGCGCATCATGTGTTTAGACAGGTAATAGTTCGCTAACAAAAACCAGCAAGCGACCATGGACAGGCTTTAACGTAATTATCAAAGTGGATTGCTCTAAAGCCGGTGATTTATCGGTCAGAAACTTAGTGATTCAGGGTCAAAAATATTCATGAGGGCCTACTTTAAACTGCTAGTTTTCCCTATCTATTCACAAACAATGAAAATATGCTCTACTTAACACTTTAGGTTTTGACAAGAGGCTACTGATCCTTTGGTTTTTATTGTTACTTTTAATAGTAGTTTGATAGGGTAAAGAATCAACTCCTAGCCTAAATAAAAAATTAAAACCAAAACCATGAAATTAAAATTAATCCTACTTTTTGTATGCTGTAATGTATTTTTACTAAAAGCCTCTCAGGTAGATACGGTCTTTGTTGAAAGTGAATCCATGAGTAAGTCCATTGCAAATATTGTAATTCTACCAGACAGTTACGCTACTCAAAAGAAAAGTTTTCCTGTACTGTATTTGCTTCATGGAGCAGGTGGAGATCATACAAACTGGGTATCCAAAGTACCTGCCATAAAAGAATATGCGGACCAATTTAATTTGATCATTGTATGCCCTGACGGGAATGCCACCAGTTGGTATTTTGACAGTCCAGTGGACGAAAAGATGCGTTATGAAACCTATTTATCTAAAGAATTAACTGGAGCCATAGACAAAACCTACAATACCATTATGGAAAAATCCGGAAGAGCCATTACAGGCTTGAGCATGGGAGGGCATGGGGCCTTTTACCTGGCATTTAGGCACCAGGATATCTGGGGAGCTGCAGGAAGCATGAGTGGAGGAGTAGACATTCGCCCATTCCCAAAAAACTGGGATTTAAACAAACGCTTGGGAGATTATGCGGAACACAAAGAAAATTGGGAAAACAATACGGTTATTAACATGGTACATCTACTGAAAGGAGATGACCTAAAACTCCTATTCGATTGCGGTATTGACGATTTCTTTTACGATGCCAATAAGCGGTTACATGCCAAATTAGTGGAAAGAAACATACCCCACAATTACACAGAACGTCCGGGAGGCCACAGTTGGGATTATTGGGCAAACTCTATTAAGTACCATTTGCTGTTTTTTGCAGATTACTTTAACGAATAAAAACGGTCAAATAAAACCCAAAATTAACTTACGATGAAAGTATTCAATAAAATAATTGTCGGCTGGCTTTCGCCTGTTTTTATACTTTTGCTTTTAGGGTCTGGCTTAAATGCCCAGCATTTGCCTTCGAAACTGCAAAATCCTATTACTGCAAAATACCTTAAGAATAACCTGAGAAAAGGCTCACCTCGCCTTGTCCTGAACAAGGATATAGAGAGGAAGCTCAAGCAAAAACTGAAAACCGACCCCCTTGTGCAAAATGTCTATAAAGGCATAAAGCAGAATGCAGAAGCTGTTTTTGAGCAGTCGATTATCAACCTGGATATTCCGCTAGAAGAAAGGTCGCAGAACAACCAGCTGGATATATAAGTACCCAGGTACATCACTTTCGGTCCTTTCTGCAATGTTCCGAATGAGGTGACTATTGAACCAATCGAAATTTTTATGTATTTTGACTCTAATTATAAGGGGCTGTTTATGAAATGGGTCCACCGTTTAATTTCTAGCAATTGGGGCGGTGAAGCATTGCCAAACCGTAACGGACAATAAAAATAATTAGACATGAAAAATATTTTAGTTACGATCGATTTCGATAAAAGTGAAGCACTATTATTAGACAAAGCTGTTCAAATGGCAGAAGCATTTGGTTCTAAATTATGGCTAATGCACATCGCTGCTCCAGATCCCGATTTTGTAGGGTACGATGTAGGCCCCCAATACATAAGAGACAGTAGGGCAGAAGACCTTCGGCAAGAACACCGAAAACTGCAAGAGTACAGTACAGCCCTTAAAAAGAAAGGAGTGGTTTCGGAAGGGCTACTTGTGCAAGGTGCAACGATTGAAATGATAATAGAAGAATCTAAAAAATTGAATGTGGACCTGATAATGGCAGGACATCACCAGCATGGGTTCTTTTACAATGCATTTGTGGGTAGTGTGTCTGCAGAAATCATTAAAAAATCAAACATACCAGTACTTATCGTCCCCTTTGAATAAATTGGACCAAGGCCAAAACTTCTTTTTATAGATTGATTTGGCTCTTCTGAATACTATCACTTATCAATATTAATAAAAAAAGCCCTTTGACGTCAATCAAAGGGCTGGTGTAAGCGTGTTCGTGGTTTTTATATATGCAAGGCTCTATTGGCTGTTGCGGCCAAGCATGCCTCTTTAAATGCCTCCGTATAGGTAGGGTGGGCATGTGACATCCTGGCGATGTCTTCTGCAGACGCACGGTATTCCATGGCTACAACCGCCTCAGCAATCATATCAGCCGTACGAGGACCAATCATGTGTACTCCAAGAATCTCATCCGTTTCAGCATCTGCCAAAACTTTCACCAAACCATCTACATCTCCACTGGCACGTGCTCTGCCGGAAGCCATAAATGGAAATTTACCTGTCTTAAATTTCTTGCCTTTTTCTTTGAGTTGTTCTTCAGTATAACCAACACTAGCCACTTCTGGCCAAGTATAAACCACACCTGGAATCAGCAAGTAGTTGACATGTGGTTTCTGTCCTGCCAAGGTTTCAGCTACAAATACACCTTCTTCTTCAGCCTTATGGGCCAACATGGCGCCTTTTACTACATCACCGATTGCGTATATATTATCAGCAGAAGTTTTCAAATGTTCATCTACTTCCACCTGACCTTTTTCGTTGATTTTTACGCCGGCTGCAGCTGCATTCAATCCGTCAGTATAAGGTTTTCTGCCAATGGATACCAGGACATAATCCCCTTTGATTTTAACGGTTTCCTTTTTGCTGTTTTCTGCTGATACTGTAACTTCTTTACCTTTTCTTTCTACAGCAGTTACTTTATGCTTAAGGTAAACTTCGAAACCAAGTTTCTTGAGTGATTTCTGAAGCTCTTTGCCCATGGTTTTATCCATTGTTGGAATAAGTCCATCCATGTATTCAACTACGGATACTTTGGCTCCCAGTCTTGCATACACTGAACCTAGTTCCAAACCAATGACTCCTCCACCGATGATTACCAAGTGCTTTGGGATTTCTTTAAGCTCAAGGGCCTCAGTGGAAGTGATTATGCGCTCTTTGTCCAAAGTGATGAATGGAAGGCTTGAAGGTTTAGAACCTGTAGCAATGATTGTATTCTTTGCTTTTAATTCCTCCGTTTTGCCGTCATCCTTAGTGACGATTATCGTTGTTTTATCTTTGAATGAACCGATTCCCTGATGAACATCGATTTTATTTTTTTTCATCAGGTATTGGATACCTTCCACATTTTGATTGACTACTTCACGCTTTCTGGTAACCATCTGCTTGAAATTGACTTTCAATGCACTAAGGTCTATACCATGATTTTTAAAAGTATGGGCAGCATTGTGGTAATGTTCTGAAGAATCCAGAAGTGCTTTGGAAGGTATACATCCAACATTGAGGCAAGTACCTCCTAAGGTTGGGTATTTTTCTATTATAGCGGTTTTCATTCCCAGTTGAGCAGCTCTAATAGCAGCTACATAGCCTCCTGGTCCAGATCCGATTACGATTAGGTCATACATTATATATCATCTTTTAGAACCTCGCCTATTTATTTTTAGACAGGAAATATTTCAATTCAATTTTAAATACCTAGCATTAGTCTAGCTGGATCTTCAAGAAGCTCTTTCAAGCGAACAAGGAAGCTAACCGACTCTCTACCGTCAATGATTCTGTGGTCATAAGAAAGTGCTAAATACATCATTGGAAGAATCTTGACCTCTCCATTCACTGCCATTGGTCTTTCTACGATGTTGTGCATTCCCAGTATTGCTGCCTGAGGGGCATTGATAATAGGGGTAGACATCATGGATCCGAATATTCCACCGTTGGTCAATGTAAATGTTCCGCCAGTCATTTCGTCAATGGACAATTTGCCATCACGGGCTTTAACAGCGAGGCGAACAACTTCTTTCTCCACACCAGAGAAGGACAAGTTTTCTGCATTTCTGATTACAGGTACTACCAATCCTTTTGGAGAGGAAACAGCAATGGATATATCACAATAATCGTGATAAATGATTTCGTTTCCATCAATTTGTGCATTGACTGCCGGCCATTCTTCCAGTGCTATGCAAGCAGCTTTTGTAAAGAAAGACATAAAGCCAAGGTTAACTTCATACCGTTCTTTAAACTTGTCTTTGTATTGTTTTCTAATATCCATTATTGGCTTCATGTTGACCTCATTGAAAGTGGTCAGCATGGCTGTTTCATTCTTCACAGCCACCAATCTTCTGGAGATGGTCTTTCTTAGAGAGGTCATTTTCTCTCTTCGTTCCCCACGTTCTCCTTTTACGGCAGTGTCTTTATTATCTGTAGCGGCAGGTTTAGATGCATTTTTAGCTGTTGCTGGAGCTGCTGGTTTTGCTTTCTCTGCTTTTTCAGCATCTTCCTTGGTGATTCGTCCATCCTTCCCCGAACCTTTTACAGTTGCTGGGTCTACCCCTTTTTCTGACAATATTTTACTGGCTGCTGGAGAAGCATGGCCTGTGGCATAAGTCTCGTTGCCTGTAGGTTTTTTATCTTCAGAGGCATTTGCGCCCGCATTTCCAGAGGCCTCATTTGATGCCTCAGGGGCACCATCCCTTACTTCTATTTTACAAATTAATCCACCGATCTCCAATGTATCCCCTTCACCCGCTACATGCCTTAGGATTCCAGAAGCTTCGGCTGGCAATTCAAAAGTAGCTTTATCAGAATCTACTTCAGCAATTATTTCATCCAATTCCACATAATCGCCATCGGTTTTGATCCATGAGGCCAAAGTGACTTCAGTAATGGATTCACCTACTGCAGGAACGTGCATTTCTTTGACTTCACCACTGCTTTTAGAAGGTGCAGGGCTACTTGAATTACTCGTTTTTTCCTCCGAGGCAACCACTTCTGTGTCTTCAGTAGCTTCTTGCTCTTTTCCTTCAGTGTCAATTTCACAAATGACTGCTCCGATTTCGAGCGTGTCTCCCTCATCAGCTTTGGTATAAAGCACTCCTGAAGATTCGGCCGTAAGCTCGAAAGTAGCTTTATCGGATTCCAGTTCACAAATGACTTCATCCATTTCTACAAATTCACCATCTTTTTTAAACCATTGACCTATGGTTACTTCGGTGATGGATTCTCCTACTGCAGGGACTTTGGTTACTATACTCATCGGTTATTTGATTTTTTCCCGGGATTTAAAGTGTTTCCGGGCGAGAATTTCAAAATTTAATGTATAAATGATAAAAGAAATGGGAAATTAAGGATTTATTTTCAAAGCTTTTTCCAAAATTTGCTTTTGTTCTACCAGATGTACTTTATGGTACCCTGTTGCTGGCGAAGCACTTGGTTTTCTGGCAATGACATTCATGTTTAAATCCTTATACAGATTCCTTACTATAAATGCCCAGTAACCCATATTCTCTGGCTCTTCTTGAAGCCAAATCGTCTCGACATCTTTGTTATAAGCCTTAATTGCATTAAGAATTTGATTTTTAGGTAGCGGATGAAGTTGTTCCACACGAATGATGGCAACGTCTTCAACTTTCTCCTTTTCCCTCATTTCGATCAATTCATAATAGATTTTACCGGAGCAAAGCACCACCCTATTAACCTTTTTAGGGTTTGTAGTCTCATCTAACAGTACCTCTCTAAAATTACCACTTGTGAATTCACTTAGAGGCGACATCACTTTAGGGTGACGAAGCAATGATTTTGGGGACATTACGATGCAAGGCTTTCTGAAATTCCATGTCAACTGGCGTCGCAATAGGTGAAAGAAATTAGATGGTTCAGTGATATTGGCTACGATAATATTGTATTCAGCAGCTAACTGAAGAAATCTTTCTGGTCTTGCATTAGAGTGCTCTGGTCCCTGACCTTCGTAGCCATGTGGTAAAAGCATAACCAAACCATTCATCTTTTGCCATTTCGATTCACCAGAGGTAATGAATTGGTCGATCATGGTTTGTGCTCCATTTGCAAAGTCTCCAAATTGGGCCTCCCAAATATTTAGCGCATTAGGATTGGCCATAGAATAACCATATTCAAAGCCCAATACTGCATATTCCGATAAAAGGGAATTGTAGATATAGAATTTACCTTTACTGTCCTTTAATTCTCTTAAAGAGTCATAAGGCTTGTTAGTATTTGCATCGTGAACGACGGCATGACGATGAGAAAAGGTCCCACGCTCGCAATCCTGGCCAGTCATCCTTACCGTTTTACCATCCAGCAATAATGAACCATAAGCCAAAAGCTCTGCAGCAGCCCAGTTGAGTGATTTGCTTTGGAAGAACATATCCTTCCTCTGCTTGAGTTGCGCTTCTATTTGCTTGATAGGTTTAAATCCTTTTGGAAGTATGGTCAAAGCCTCTGCTACCTTTTCAATGGCTTCAGTACTTATTGCAGTTTCAGGGGATTTTTCAAAATCCTCAGGTTTGGAATAATCCAATGCTTTCCAAGCCATTTCAAATGGTGAAATGGTATAAGGAAGTGGCTTCACCTTAACCATTGCAAGCCTATCTTGTAGCAGTTGACGGAATTCTTTGTCCATCTGCTTGGCAAGCTTGGCATCTACCTGACCCCTATCAAGAAGCGTTTTATTGTAAATTTCTCGTGGGTTGGGATGTTTCGAGATGATATTGTACAGCTCTGGTTGCGTAAACTTAGGTTCATCGGACTCGTTGTGGCCATGCCTTCTGTAGCATACCATGTCAATGAATATGTCCTGATTGAATTTTTGACGGAACTCTACTGCGATTTTGGCAGCAAATACCACGGCTTCCGGATCATCTCCATTCACGTGTATAACAGGCGCATCGATTATCTTAGCTACATCAGTACAATAGATGGAGCTTCTGGCATCATCAAAATCTGTCGTAAATCCTACCTGATTATTGATTACAAAATGTATGGTTCCTCCAGTATTGTAGCCTTTCAAATTAGCCATCTGGGTGACTTCGTATACAATTCCCTGGCCGGCAACAGCAGCATCTCCATGGATAAGAACAGGAATTACCTTGTCCTCGTCTCCCTTATAGTGGTCATCTATTTTAGCTCTAACAAAACCTTCTACTACAGGGTTTACCGCCTCTAGGTGGGAAGGATTGGGAGCCAATTTTAAAATCATTAGTTTACCATTTCTCGTTGGAACTTCAGAAGAGAAGCCCATATGGTATTTTACATCTCCATCTCCCATGGTAAGGTCCGGTGTGGCGGTGCCTTCAAATTCAGAGAAAATCTGTTCGTAAGTCTTGCCCATAACATTGGCCAAAACATTCAACCGACCTCTGTGCGCCATACCGATCATCATCTCTTCTACCCCTAGGTCTGATGCTTTGTTTATCAGTGCATCTAAGAAAGGAATGGTGCTTTCTCCTCCTTCTAATGAAAACCTTTTTTGGCCGATGTATTTGGTATGCAAAAAGTTTTCAAAAACGACTGCTTCATTTAATTTAAATAGAATATTTTTTTTATCCTCTAATGGTGGGTTGAATTCAAGTGATTCTTTTTCAATCATGATTCTAAACCAATCCAACATTTCAGGATCTCTAATATACATGTACTCAAAGCCCATAGAGCCTTCGTAGATAATCTTAAGAGAGTCTATTATTTTGGATAATTTTGCCTCACCTACACCAATTTCATCTCCAGCTTGAAATACGGTATCCAGGTCTGTTTTCTCTAAGCCGAAATCTTTTAAGTCCAGTAAGGCATGGCGATCTCTTCTTTCCCTTACTGGGTTTGTCGTAGACCTTAGGTGACCTCTGGTTCTATAGGCATGGATCAATGCTCTTACCTTGATTTCCTTAGGCAGTTGTTCCATGTCCATAATGGTGCCCTTTGTGGCCAGGTTGCCATTCAAAGGTTGAGATGCGTTTGGGGCATCTCCTCTGCTTTCTTCCTCGCCAAATTTGTTTATGGCAAAATCGAATCCATCAAAAAAAGCTTTCCAACTGCCGTCTATCGCTTCGGGGTCTTTTTTATAGTCCTCATATAACTCATCAATGTAAGCTACATGGGCATTGGAAATATAAGAGTATTTATCCATGAGGTTATTTATATATTGCGAGGCAAAATTAGGTTAATAAGTTATTTAATAAAAACCGCTTATTCGGGTTAACGAATATAGCTGATTATCAATACTAATTAAATTTGGTCACCATATAATAGTACGTCATTTTTTCGATAAAAAAATTAAATTCGCAACCATAGGGTTTTTTAAAAGTTGCTTTGGAATTGCCAAGCCATATTTAAGACGAATTGAGAAATTTTTTTATTTTTTATAGGGGCAGCTTCCAGTATAAAATGATTTTGAGAAATTTGGGTATACAAAACTGCGTTTAGATTCAATGAGTTCAAGGTTTTACCTCAGAAGAATAGGTGAAACTGAGTGGGTTGTCATGAATAAATTGAAAATTGGTTTTACACCATTTTTCCGAGGAAATTTCTTTCCAGGCTTGTGCGCCTGCATTTGCGTAGGAAGCTGGTGGCGGAAAACCTAAATCAGTAGCATTTTTTTCAAAGACTTTCTTTTTGCAGGGGTGCTCAGGGGAGACAATATTATAGGTTTCATTCCATAAACTGTGTTCAACAAGCCATAAAATCGATTTTACTGCATCTTTTCGATGAATATAATTCACTGGAACGTCGCCAGAAACGTTCTCCTTACCTGAGAAATATTTCCCTGGAATTCTATCATCCCCTAACAAACCCCCAAAACGCACAATGGTTAAATCGTAGGTTTTGTCTTTCTGTAAAATTTGCTCCGCAATAAAGAGGGCCTGGTTACCAGTATTGTTTATATCTAGTGCATCTGATTCTTTAGCAACTTGATTATTTGTAGGATATACAGATGTGGCACTGATGTAAATAATTTTCTTAACGCCATGCGCTATAGCCAAAGCCTTTATGATTTCTATCTGCCTCGGATGATATCCTGAAGGCTTCGTTCGGGTAGAAGGAGGGAGGTTGATAAATAAAATATCGGTATCAAAAATATTCTTAGGTACTGGACCTGATAGTTCAGGCGTTAAATTGAGATTTTCACAAACAATGCCTAGTTGCTCCAATGATTGCTTTTTCTCAAGGCTAGTAGTCGTTCCCTTTACATTTACCCCTATTTGCTGAAAGGCCTCAGCAAGGGGCATACCCAACCATCCCAATCCTACAATACTAACAGTCATTTGATCCTTTTTCTATTTGAATAACAAAACCTATTAAGAACAATTACCAAAACTACAAATGGATAGAAATCATTTTAAATAGAAGAATTCTTTTTCAAGAATTTCAGGTACTATAGACCATAAAAGGACATCAATTGCGCATTACTCAACTTATGATACATTTGTTAGGACGATGAATCTAGTCAATTGGGTGGAGTATGAAAGGATTGAATCTTATAACCTTTTGTAGGTTTTAGAGATTGCCTTCTTTATTCAATCGGAATATTTCAATAAAATAATTCACTTGAAACGCTTATAAGCGACTACTTTGGTTTCCTACCCTAAGCAAAAACTTTAAAATTATAAATTATCACTATTTGAGCTTTGTCAAGGCAAATCGACCTGAATTAAATATTGACTCGTTATTTTTTGGGGAAAGTGCCAAATACATGGTCCCATAATGTAGTGCTGACCCCAAATGCTACATCCGGATCTTTATAGTGGTGAATCGCATGATTGACCCATAAGACTTTAAAAAAGTTTTTGGGTGGTTGGAAAGCATGAACGACGTAATGTACGCCGAGATAAGATGAATAGCCAACTAGGAATCCGGGAAGAAAATACCAAGACAGGTCTCCCATTAAAAAGTTGAACAAGAAATATAGAATTACTGCATAAAGCCCGGAAATAAACGGAGGCATAGCCAACCTATCTTTATCTCTAGGGTAATCATGGTGTACCCCATGCACATTGTATTGAAGTTTATCCTTGAATTTTGTATCTGGAATCATGTGATACAGGTACCTGTGAAGAAGGTATTCTACCAAGGTGAAAACGAAATATCCTCCCAGAAATAAAGATACTGCTTGCAAAAACGATATAGTGGTGGTTGAAATTCCAATATAAAACGAATACAGGCCTACGCCCAAAAATAAGGCAATTGGTATGCTAATATGCGTTCTGCTCATTTTTTCCAAAACTGGGTTGGTGAACAGTTGGGCTGATCCACTATTGTCGGGCCGATCCAATCTTCCAATTTTTTTCATTACAGGGTTGTGGTTTTATCCAACATCTTATTCAATTATAATGCCTAATTTAATAAAAAGTAAGGCAGAATTTAAGTGTTTGGTGATTTAACGTAACTTCTATGGTAACTAGTTTCATTTTATCCGTAAAATAAAAACTGTTTTCCGTCAATCTTTTAAGGTCGAGTAAACCTTTTCTATTGTTTTTTGATAAAAAGCTTCATAAAGAGGAAGTATGGCGGTAACATCAAATGATTTTGCACGGGCCAACGCGTTTTTCTTGAAATTTGCTAAGTTTTCATCTGCAAGTATATATTTAGCTTTTTCAGTCATGGTGGCGATGTCACCGATTTCACACAAAAAACCAGTTTCTCCTTCGATATTTAACTCAGGGATTCCACCTACATTACTTGTCAGCAGCGGTACTTCACAAGCCATGGCTTCAAGAGCTGCTAAACCAAAGCTCTCTTTCTCAGAAGGCATGAGGAATAAATCAGCGACAGACAATACCTCTTCTACCGCTTCAAGTTTTCCTAGAAAACGAACATCTTCACAGGTTCCTAATTCCCTGCAAAGTCGTTCCATTTTATCTCTTTCAGGACCGTCACCTACCAGCAGTAGTTTGGAAGGAATTGTTTTTCTTACTTCATAAAATACCCTAATGACATCTTGCACTCGCTTTACTTTCCTAAAGTTGGAGGTATGAACCATCAACTTTTCATCATTGGGGCAGATGGCTTTTTTGAAGTGATCTTTTTTCTGTCTTTTGAACCGATTAAGGTCTATGAAATTGGGGATTACTTCAATATGGTTGTCTACCTCAAAATGCATTAAGGTTGCTTTTTTTAGGTCTTCAGAAACAGCCGTTACGCCATCAGATTCATTGATACTAAATGTTACTACTGGTTCGTAGCTTGGATCTTTCCCTACTAGCGTAATGTCTGTGCCATGAAGGGTTGTTACAACTGGAATGATTATGCCTTGTTTTTTCAATATCTGTTTTGCCATATAGGCTGCAGAGGCATGAGGAATAGCGTAGTGGACATGCAAAAGGTCTAAGTCTTCATATTTGACTACATTTACCATTTTGCTAGCCAGGGCTAGTTCGTAAGGTGCGTGGTCAAAAAGAGGATAACTTTTAATGTCTACTTCGTGGTAAAATAAATTTTCACTAAAAAAATCCAACCTTGTGGGTTGGCTGTAAGTGATAAAATGAATTTGATGACCTTTAGCAGCAAGGGCTTTGCCCAATTCAGTGGCAACTACACCACTACCACCAAAGGTGGGGTAACACACTATCCCGATTTTCATTTTATAATAATTAGATGAGATTTTAATATCAGAAATTTAAACACCACTCAAGTAGCTTTTTGTTCATTTATCAGCTAAAAGAAATCTATTTTTTATTGCGCTATACATGATGTCTTGAATGTCAGAACGAACATTGTCCCTTAAAAGTTGGTTGTTTCCCGCATTCGGGTGTACCCGATTGGATAGAAAAATATAAATTAATTGATGTTCGGGGTCGGCCCAGGCTGCAGTTCCAGTAAACCCAGTGTGGCCAAATGTACTCGGAGAAGTAAGGTTTCCTGTAGGTCCTCTGTCTTTTTTAGGATCTGGTTTGTCCCATCCCAAGCCCCTTCTACTTTGAAAGGATTGCTTGCTGGTAAATTGCGCTATGGTGGCTTTGTCGATTAGCTCCTCTGTGCCATATTTTCCATTTTGGAGCATCATTTGCATTAATTTCGCTACATCATTGCTGTTGCCAAAAAGTCCTGCATGGCCAGCAACTCCACCATAAAGTGCGGCACCTGGATCATGAACATATCCCTGAACCAGGGTTTTTCTAAATATATGATCGTCTTCAGTGGGGGCAATTTGATCCGGACTGAATCTTTGTAAGGGAAGGTATCCAAACCGGTACATTCCCAATGGCGCATAAAACTGCTGCTCTAAAAACTCATTCATAGGTTGATTTACCAATGTTTCAACCAACCGATGCAATAAATACATCCCAACATCTGAATATTTGTAACTGTATTTACTGCTTTTCGTGCCACTGTATCTCAAGTTGGAAGCAACGGTCCATTTCCATACACTGTCTGGGAGTGCGCTATTTCCATAAATGCCATCGGCTATTTCTAGGGAATAGTTTTCATTTTTTTCGCGACTGTAATACTCAGGCTTCCAAGTGGTCCCTTCAAGGGTATTGTTAAAGTGGGGTATGTATGGGATCAGTCCTGCTTCGTGTGTCAGTATATTGCGAATGGTAATGTCCCCTTTGTTTGAGCCCGCCAATTCGGGTAGGTAACCCTTGAGTTGATCGTCTAGATCAATCATGCCCCTGCTATTTAAAAACATAATGGCTTGGGTGGTAGCCATGACTTTAGTAAGAGAGGCCAGGTCATATAAGGTTTTGTCGGTTACGGGCTGTTTATGTGTATAGTCGTAATGGCCATATGTTTTTTCAAAAATTACAGCACCATTTTTTGCGATAAGGATAGATCCCCCGGGAGTTGCTTTGTGTGCTATAGCCTTCTCCATAAGGCCATCAATTTTCATTAATTCCCTACTGTCCATTCCCTGAGCTTCCGGAGTGGAATAAGCCAACCTTTGTAAAGTTTCTGTCTCTATACCATGGCCTTCTGCCCAGGCATGTTGTAAGCTAATGGGTAACTTTCCAGTGCTTTCTCTTCCGCCAAAGATAACCTGTGGAGCAAGGCTTTCTGTAAAATCATTTTCCTCATAAGCGATAATCAGGTTCTCCTGATCCTTAAACTTGCTGGCGGAATAGGCATTTCCAAAGACAACAGTTATTACTTTGTGATTTTCTTGTAATCGTTTTATAAAAGCTATTTCATCATTTTTTAAACCAAAATTACGCCTGGAATTATTGGTCATTCCCATTACTCCCACAACGATTGTACTAAAGCCTTCCAGGTTTTTTTCCATGGCTTGAAAATTGTTCTGGTTGCTATTGGGTCTTAGGGTGAAATGTTCAAACTCTGCATATTTATCAAGAAAATCCTTAAAGGTTTCACCCTTTCTACCAAGTGTAAGGGAGGCCATTTTTTCCAATTCCAGGTGTTTTACAGGTATCAGTTGGTTCTCATTTGTTACCACTGTTAGGGAGGAGGCGTACATTTGTTCAATCAATGCTTTGGTGCCAAAATTGGAAAGGCGTTCAACAAGTTTGTGAGTGTCTACATGTTGATTTTGGTGCAATCCTGCCCAGTATTTTGCGTTCAGAATTTTTTTGACCCTTTGGTCTATTTCTTCTTGGCTGATCCTTCCTTCCTCCACCGCTTGCAAGATCAGTGTTTTGGATTTGGGTACATCTTCTGCGTACAACAACACATCATTGCCTGCAAGTAGAGCCATGAGCTCCACTTCTCCAGGTTTGTAAAGGCTGCTGACCCCTTTCATATTGAGAGCATCAGTGAAAATAAGCCCCTTAAATTGCATTTCTTCTTTTAGTAATTGGGTAACTACCTTGGGTGATAAGGTGGTGGGAAGGTTGGGCTCACTTCCTAAACTCGGAATGTGGAGGTGGGCAACCATGATGCTCATCAACCCTTCATTAATCAGTTCTCGGTAGGGGTACAAATCCACATCCACAATTCTCGCTTTGCTATTGTTAATGACAGGGGTGGTATAATGAGAATCTGAATTGGTATCTCCATGACCTGGGAAATGTTTGGCATTTGCCAGGATGCCATTGTCTTGCATTCCACGCATGTAAGAAAGGGATTTATTGCTTACCAATTGCTTTTTCTCTCCAAAAGAGCGGTAGCCTATGACAGGGTTCGATGGATTAGAGTTTACATCTACTACGGGAGCAAAATTGATATGCATCCCAATCTCTTTAAACTGTCGGGCAATTTCTTTCCCCATTTGGTAGACCAATGCATCATTTTTAGCGGCACCCAAGGTCATTTGTTTTGGGAAATTCAACACACTATCCAATCGCATGCCTATACCCCATTCTGCATCCATAGCTATGAAGAGAGGGGTTTTGGAGATGGATTGATAATGGTTGGTAAGGTGCGCTTGTCTTACAGGCCCACCCTGGAAAAATATGATTCCACCAAGGTTTTCATCTTCGACCAGCTGAGAAATGGCGTTAACATGTGCTTGCCCTTTATTTGAATACGCGGCCACCATAAAAAGCTGACCAAGACGTTCCTCAAAGCTAAGGCTATTAAAAACGCTGTCTACCCAATGCTGCTGTGCTGCTGAATTTTCACTAACCAATGGGTCTCTTGGTTCGGAGACGTCGTGACCTGATACCAATCCTATCAAAAGAAGACAACAGAAAAACATTGCGTAAACTTTTTGCCACATGGGGGTGTTAAAATTTTATTGGTAATAATTTAAGAATAACTTTGTGTTAATCACACAACGTTTGATTCAAACTTACGTAAATTCCCTACTTCTACCTACGTAAAAGTGATGAACAGAAGTAATTTTATATGAAACATTAGTTAGATAGTTAAGGTTTCAGTTGGTTTTGTTGTCTTTATGGAGTTATCGAAGAAAAACCAAAGGACCTGCTTGTTGAATTTGACAATGATATAGCAATTTAAAATCAGACAAAATGAATTTTCCATCCATATTTAGAATAAATCGGCCAAGTAGGTTCAATATCAACCCAAGACATTACGATCCGGTAAAGGAAGAGATAAAAGGCAGGACGGAAATGATCAAGCGGGATTTGGAGAGGAGTGGAGTGCTTAGCCCTGAAGAGGAAGCATTGCTGGAGAGAAGGGTTTCAGGAAACCATTCAAGTATCCGGGGCGCATTCACCAGTGGGAGCCCAATCAAAAAGCAACCTTCAAACATCATGGATAACACAGGGTTGATCCGTATGATAATAATCGTATTACTTGTTGGCGGCTTTGGATCATACATTTATCTTGGCCCTGTGGTTGTGTATTATTTCTTTTATTTGGCTGTTGCCGGAGGATTATTATTTGCCTTCTTAAGGTTAAAACCGCGAAAGAAAAATGAATGATTTAATTCAACTGTTGCCGGATGCCATCGCCAACCAAATAGCGGCTGGTGAAGTAGTGCAAAGACCGGCTTCAGCCTTGAAAGAGCTTTTGGAAAATGCCATTGATGCACATGCTGAATCCATACAGGTAGTAATTAAGGATGGTGGAAAATCACTTATTCAGGTAATAGATGATGGCTTGGGCATGTCGATTACAGATGCTAGAATGTGTTTTGAAAGACATGCAACCTCCAAAATCAGAAAGTCCGATGATCTTTTTAATATCAAGACTCACGGCTTTAGGGGAGAGGCAATGGCTTCTATCGCGGCGGTATCCCAGGTGGAGTTAAAGACTAAAAGGGACGAAGATGAATTGGGTACCTTAATTCAGATAGACAGTTCGACGGTTAGAAAACAAGAACCAATTGTATACCAGAGGGGAACCTCTGTTTCTGTTAAGAACTTGTTTTGCAACGTTCCTGCAAGGCGAAATTTTCTTAAATCAAATGCTGTAGAAACAAAACACCTGGTAGAAGAATTTCAGCGGGTAGCCTTGGCCTACCCGAAAGTCTCGTTTTCTTTTTACCAAAACGACATGGAGCTTTTTAAGTTAGCTGGTGGGAAATTAAGTAAAAGAATTGTAGGGATTTTCGGCAAGCAATACCGAGATAAGCTTATCATTTGTCAGGAAGAATCTCCACACATTAATATTCACGGATATATAGGTAAGCCTGAACAAGCGAGAAAATCACGAGGAGACCAATATTTCTTTGTGAATAACCGCTATATAAAGAGCAATTACTTGGGGCATGCGGTCAGTACGGCTTTTGAGTCTTTGATTGGACATGACCACCATCCATTTTATGTGCTTTTTCTGGAAATTGATCCCAAGCACATAGATATAAATGTCCATCCTACAAAAACGGAAATAAAATTTGACGATGAAAGAACCATATATGGCGTTGTAAGGGCTGCAGTAAAGCAAGCCTTGGGAGCACATCATGTGGTGCCCACCATAGACTTCAGCCTGGATGTAAATTTCACAGACAACTGGAGTCGTGATACCGAAAAGAGAAAAGAAGTAGGCTTGGAGAACAATTACAGGACCTATAGAGGACCAGGTCTGGCGAATAAGGACGTTAAGGGCTGGGAACAAATGTTTCAAAATGACCATGAAGATCGGGCTATTAATTTTGATCCCGAAAAAGAAAGTTCTGGTCAGCAAGAACTTAAGACATTTTCCAGTAAAGTTAATAGCAAAGAGGAGTTTACTACAAATGACATTAGTAAACCTTCCATTGGTGCGGGGAATACCTTTCAGGTGGATAATGCCTATATCATTACCCAAACCTCCTCAGGTCTCCTTATCTTTGACCAGCAAGCGACACACCAGCGAATCTTGTATGAGCGTTATGCCAATCAACTGGATCAGTCAAAAGGTGCCTCTCAGCAATGTCTCTTTCCGCAAAATATTAGGCTAAGTCCTGCGGATTTCTCTTTGGTTATGGACCTAAAAGAAGAACTAAATGACTTGGGTTTTCAATTGACTGAATTTGGGCAGCATGCGATTCTTATCAATGGTGTGCCAGCTGATATTCATATTACCAGTGAAAAAATATTGTTTGAAGAACTATTGGAGCAGTTCAAGCATTTTAAAAATGAACTTTCCCTGAATAGGAAAGAGAACCTTGCCAGGTCATTGGCTAAAAAGACCTCCATTAAAAGAGGTGACAAGCTCCAAAACCAGGAAATGGAAAATCTTGCAGGCCAATTGTTTGCCTGTCAAAATCCAAATTATAGTCCTGAGGGGAACAAAACCTTTATCAAATTGGATTTAAATAAAATCGATCGCTTTTTTTATTCCTGAACCAAAATAAGAACTTATGTTTAGAGCCCTTACTCCCATTGTGAAAAACCTATTGATGATCACGGTGGGCATGCACGTAATAGCTTCCTTTTTTCTTCCGCAATTAAAAGGGCTTTTTGCCTTATATTACATAGAAAGCAAGTTTTTTATGCCTTTTCAATTTGTCACCTACATGTTTATGCATGCAGATTTTTGGCATTTATTAAGCAATATGTTTGGCCTATTTGTTTTTGGCCCTTTGCTTGAGCAGTTTCTTGGCCCTAAAAAATTACTCATCTTATGGATGGTCTGCGGTGTTGGTTCCGGTGTGTTGTATTCTGGATACACGGCTTATAACATGGGTAAATTGAATGATAAAATTGAAGCTTTTACAGCAGATCCTGACCCTGAAGAGTTCAATCGCTTTGTTTCAAGCAATAGCCATCTTTTCAATACAGGCATTTATGACTTTATAGATGAATACAGTCGTGATGGAGACAATCCTGAATTGCAGGAGAGGGCAAAAAGGAATATGTTAGGCGTGAGAGATATACAGGCCAATATTCCAATGGTAGGAGCTTCAGGCGCTTTGTTCGGAATTTTGATTGCTTTTGGGATGCTGTTTCCCAATACCCAATTGTTTTTGCTCTTTCCTCCCATACCTATAAGAGCAAAATACCTTGTATTGTTCTATGGACTATACACAGTTTATAATATATTTGTATCCAATCCCACAGACAATGTCGCTCATTTTGCCCACCTATCTGGATTATTGATAGGGGCTGTCTTAGTGACTTATTGGAAAAAGGATAGACAAAATTTTTATTAGAGAAAATATGTACGGAGGGTTTTGGTACCATATCAGACATGCATTTGACCACAAAGACAATGGTCTCTACAAGATTATAGCAATTAATTTAATAGCTTTCTTGGTATTAATGGTGCTTAGGGTATTTTTGACCATAGGTGGGTCAGAAGCTACTTATAGCTCCATCATTTCCTTTTTCATGATGCCTGCTTCAGTTTCACAGTTTCTTATGCAGCCTTGGGCCATCATAAGTTACATGTTTTTGCACGAAGGCTTTTTTCATATAATATTTAATTTGTTGTTTCTTTATTGGTTCGGGCTCTTGGTTCAAGAATACCTTGGCAGTAGGAAATTGGTTAATTTGTATATTCTTGGCGGAATCGCTGGAGGATTACTATATGTAATAATTTATAATATTGCACCCTATTTCAGTGATAAAGTAGATGGTGCGCTAATGCTCGGGGCCAGTGCCGGTGTATATGCCATCGTGGTGGCAGCTGCTACTCTGCGTCCAGATACTCAATTTCAATTGCTTCTAATCGGTGCAGTTAAAATTAAATACATTGCCATTTTCTATGTTTTAGTAGCCTTTGCAAATTCCGCTGGGTCCAATGCTGGTGGTGAACTGGCGCATTTAGGAGGAGCTGCCATGGGTTTCATATACATTCTTCAGTTGAATAAAGGAGTAGATCTTGGTAAACCTGTTCAGGCTGTTGGGCAATTTTTTGAGAAATTATTTTCCCAAAAGCCTAATGTAAAGGTAACCTATCGACGAGATGGTGAGTCTTCCAGGAAAAAAACGACGAAAAGTGACGCAACTACAGCTTCAACAAGTAGAAGTACTCAGGAAGAAATTGATCGCATTCTGGATAAAATTGCAGACAAGGGCTATGATAACCTTTCAAAAGAAGAAAAACGAAAATTATTTGACTTTAGCAATAAGGACGCTTGATGGTCAAACCAATTTAAACTCCTTTTCGTAACCCAAATTATTTTTATATTCCGCCATTCCCTTTTCAGTCAAATAAGGTACAATCATCGAAGAAATAAGTTTGCTGTAAAAGCGTAAACGGATATCCTCAGGCCCAAATACAGACTGGTTGTGGCTTAGCCAATAATCGGCAAGCATGAATATTTGGGTGGAAAGATTTTCAAAATTCCCAGGAAACCTTTCTTTGACAAAAAAACCTTCGGTCGCCATTTGGGTGAAAAGGTGTATCAATTGGGATTTTCTTACAGCAATCATATCCAGGTATCGGTCTCGTATAGGTTCGTGGCGCTTAATTAATTCCAAGAGGTTTGTAATAAAAAAACGATACTTTAGATGTAAATTTAATAGCTCATCCATATTACTGAATAAGCTGTATAAGGGGGCTGTAGGTTTGCCCATTTCTTTGAATAACTCATCTGCTTCAGCACATAGTTGATAGAATGCTTTTATAGTAAAGTCATCTAGGTTGGAATAAACTGTGAAAAAATCTTTCTGAGAAATTTTTGAAGCATCAAGGATAGATGTCAAATCAAGCAAAGGGTAATCCTTCTCATTTAAGGTAGGGAGGATCTTGTCAATAATCACATTTGGCTTCATTACAATAAGTGGCTTAAATCATAAATAGGCAATAGACAATCTATTACGAGATGAAATCACTTTAAAATCGGAATTTCCTGCTTTTCATTTGATTACAAAATTCCCTGAAAAAATTAAGGAAAAACTTTCACAAACCCCATCTCCTATTCCGAGTTAAAACAATTGCGTTACGCGCCCAAACCAAAGCCTTTAAAAGTAATTTACAATTCGTTTTTATTGGCCAATTGACCGCAAGCGGCATCAATGTCCTGGCCACGAGATTTCCTCACATTGGCGACCACGCCAGCAGCCTCCAAAATACTAAGATAAAGTTCAACCTTATCAGGCGAGGCTTGCCTAAACTCTCCCTCATCGATAGGATTGTACTGAATTATATTGACTTTTGAGGGCACATGCTTGCAGAATTTAGCCAGCGCACGAGCATGTTTTTCATCATCATTGATCCCGTCCCAAATGACATATTCATAAGTGACCTTTCTTTTGGTTTTACTATACCAATATTTCAGTGCCAAGGCAAGGTCCTCAACGGTGTTGGCCTGATTAATAGGCATTAGCCTTGTTCGCGTTTCGTCGATTGCGGAGTGCAAAGAAAGGGCCAAATTGAATTTTACCTCATCATCAGCTAGTTTGCGTATCATCTTAGCTATACCAACTGTGGACAAAGTGATACGTTTTGGGGAAATGCCTAAGCCTTCTGGGGAACAAATCTTGTCAATGGCAGCAAGGACGTTTTGATAGTTGAGCAATGGTTCCCCCATTCCCATAAAGACTATATTGGTCAGTGGTCTATCGAAATACAAGCTGGCTTCTTCTTGAATAGCAACTACCTGATCATATATTTCATCTGGGTGTAGGTTCCGCATCCTTTTTAACCTGGCAGTAGCACAGAAGTTACAATCCAAACTGCAACCTACCTGAGAAGAGACACAAGCTGTGATTCGTTTTGAGGTAGGGATCAACACCGATTCAACAATATTGTTATCAAATAACTTGACGGCATTTTTTATGGTGCCATCACTACTCCTTTGAAATTGGTCTACAAGAATGTGGTTGATGGTGAAATTGGCTTTCAATATCTCTCTAGTGGATTTAGAGATATTGCTCATGTCGTCAAAGTTTTTTAAGGACTTGTTCCACAGCCATTCATAGACTTGCTTTGCCCGAAACTTTTTTTCACCTACAGAAAGAAAATAAGCCTCCAGTTCTTCGAGCGCTAGTTTTCTAATGTCTTGTTTTTTTTCTACCTGCATGATTTTGATTTGTTTCGAATCCGTCATTAACAGTAACTGACCTGCTAAAGGTTCAAAGTCTTAACGCTTATTTTCAAAGCTTAAATTTCCAATGTTACTTAGTAGTAGGGAATTTACCGCCCGTATTTTTTAATTCCATCATTAATTTACCGTGCAATGCCATTGTCTTATCCGGCATGCTATTGGCAAGATCCTTTTTTTCTCCAGGGTCATTTTCAAGGTTGAAAAGCTTGTTTTCGCCACTTTCATAATCATGAATTAACTTCCAATCCCCTTCTCTAATGGCAGATCCAGGCTTCCATGCACTTCCATGGTATTGTGGGTAATGCCAGAAGAGTACCTCTCTTTCAGGAGCATCTCCTCCCTCAAGGAAGGAAGAAAGGTCTTTTCCGTCAGTTTCCTCAAAATTGATTCCTGCCATACTAAGTAAAGTAGGAAAGAAATCCATGCTCACAACAGGTAAGTCGTAGACTTTGCCTGGCATTTTTATTCCTGGTCCTTTTATGATCAATGGGACTCTTATTCCACCTTCATAACACCAGCCTTTGCCTGCGCGTAGTGGACCATTGGCAGTAGGGGCTCCTTCTCCATACAAAGTAGATAAGCCACCATTGTCACTGGTCAGAATAACCCATGTATTGTCATCAAGACCTTTGTCTGTTAGTTCTTTAAGGATTTTCCCCACATTTTCATCCATAGCAGTCACCATGGATGCGTAGGCAGCATTGTCCTGAATCAGCTTGGTTTGGCCATCGCCTTCTTGCCTATAGGCTGCTTGCCCTTTGGATAATTTTATATTTTCTTTTTTATTGATAAAGTAATCATGGCGTTTTGGAGCAGCTTGAATAGGGGTATGCACGCTGTAAAATGAAAGATACAGTAAAAAAGGCTCCTCTGAATTTTCGCGAATCAATTGTAAACTTTCCTCGGTTAATCTATCCGTGAGGTATTCGCCTTCGGGGCCATCGGGCAATCTAGGATTGCCATAAGGAGAATAATAACCATTGCTTAACCCATCTTTTAGCTGTGGTGCACCCACACGCCAACCTCCAATGTTTTTGTCAAACCCCTGGTGCTGTGGCCAATATTTTTCCTCCTCACCTAAATGCCATTTACCAATAAAAAAGGTATTGTAACCATTTCCTTTAAGTTTCTCAGCAAGGGTGGTTTCTTCTAAAGCAAGTTCATCGCTAATAACAGGGGTGGAGATAGGGCGTTTTGCCTCAAACTTATCAAATCCTGGTATCCAATCTGTTATACCTAATCGATTTGGATGTTTGCCAGTCATTAAAGCCGCACGCGTGGGGCTGCATACTGGGTGGGCGGCATAGGCTTGGGTAAAACGCATTCCTTCAGCAGCCATTTGATCCAAGTAAGGGGTTTCATAAAAAGTTTCAGGATAATTGGCCTTTACATCCGCCCAACCTAAATCGTCTACAAGGATAAAAACAAAATTTGGTTTATTCTCTTCTTTCTCCTGACAGGAGCTTATAAAAAGACCAAAATATAAAAGAAGAAATAATTTTTTCATGGGCCGAATAGGTAACATGATGCAAAGGTAAATAATACAATGAATTTTTAAATAGTGATTTTAATGGGGAATATAATTTTCCTATTAATGTAGGATATACCTGTCAAAACGGCTGAAAATTAGCGGGTAGATGTTCAAAATCGGACATAATTGCAGGAAATTGAATCAGAATCCCTTTGGTTTCATTTTTGATTCATGTATTTAAAATAACAACGAATAAGTAATAAACCTGATCAACATGGATTTCAAGCAATTTACTATAAAATCACAAGAAGTGATTCAAAAGGCAGTGGAGCTTTGTACCGCTGAGCAGCAACAACTTATAGAACCGGCACATTTATTAAAGGGGATAATTCAAGAAGATGCAAATGTCACTGATTTTTTGTTCAAAAAATTAGGCGTTAATTCGGATGTGGTCCTTTTAAAGATAGATGAAATTATAAGTAAATATCCCAAAGTAAGTGGGCAGCAGCCTTATTTATCCAATGCTACAAACGCCGTTATAACGCAAGCAAAAAAATACCTTAAGCCATTTGGTGATGAATTTGTAGCGGTGGAACATCTGTTATTGGGTGTTTTAGCAGGTTCTGAAAAAGTAGCACAGCTATTAAAAGATCAAGGCTTGAATGAAAAGAGATTAATAGAAGTTATAAAAGAACTTAGAAACGGAAACAAAGTGACTGATCAAAATGCAGAATCTAAATACAGGTCTTTGGAGAAATATTCAAAAAACCTTAATGACTTGGCCAAGAAAGGGAAAATAGACCCTGTAATTGGTAGAGATGAAGAAATCAGAAGGGTCTTGCAGATTTTGGCAAGAAGGACAAAAAACAACCCGATTCTACTTGGCGAGCCTGGAGTTGGTAAAACTGCGATCGTGGAAGGATTGGCTCAACGAATAGTTAGTGGAGATGTGCCTGAAAACCTTAAAAGTAAAATCATAATATCTTTGGATATGGGGCTTTTGGTTGCGGGAGCGAAATATAAAGGGGAGTTTGAGGAGCGACTCAAATCCGTGATCAAAGAAGTCACTGATTCAGACGGAGAAATCATTCTCTTTATCGATGAAATTCATACCCTTATAGGTGCCGGAGGTGGTGGAGAAGGAGCCATGGATGCCGCCAACCTACTGAAACCAGCATTGGCGAGAGGTGAATTGCATGCAATAGGGGCAACCACATTAAAGGAATACCAAAAGTACATCGAAAAAGACAAAGCGCTTGAGCGTAGGTTTCAACAAGTAATAGTGGATGAGCCGGATGCTGCAGATGCCATTTCCATATTAAGAGGAATAAAGGATAAATACGAATTGCATCATGGTGTGAGAATCAAGGATGATGCAGTAATTGCTGCGGTGGAACTTTCTCAACGCTATATTTCAGATCGTTACCTTCCTGACAAAGCCATCGATTTGATGGATGAAGCAGGTGCTAAATTGAGAATGGAAATTGACTCTTTGCCCCAGGAGTTGGATGAATTGAACAGGCGCATCATGCAGTTAGAAATAGAGCGTGAGGCAATTCGTAGGGAGAAAAACAGAGACAAAGAAACTGTTCTTAGCAAAGAATTGGCTGACCTTTCAGAAAAAAGGCAAGCATTAAAAGCCAAATGGGAAAGTGAGAAAGGAGTTATTCAGGGTATTCAAAGAGAGAAGGAAAACATAGACAAGTTTAAAATAGAAGCAGAACAGGCTGAGAGAAGTGGAGACTTTGGTAAAGTAGCGGAGATTCGATACGGTAAGATTGTCGAGAGTGAGAAAAGACTTGATTCTTTTAAGCAACAATTGAGGGACATGCAAGAAGGTTCTCCCTTGCTAAAAGAGGAAGTGGATACAGAGGACATAGCTGCCGTAGTAAGTAAATGGACTGGAATTCCTTTGTCCAAAATGATTCAAAGTGAGCGAGAGAAATTGCTTCATTTAGAAGAACAACTTGGAAAACGTGTAGCTGGGCAAAAAGAAGCCATCACAGCTCTTTCAGATGCAGTGAGAAGAAGTAGGGCAGGCTTGCAGGACCCTAAACGACCAATAGGTTCTTTTATCTTCCTTGGTACCACTGGAGTAGGAAAAACAGAGTTGGCCAAAGCACTTGCCGAATATTTATTCAGTGATGAAAATGCAATGGTCAGAATTGATATGTCTGAATACCAGGAAAGACATGCTGTTAGTAGACTGGTAGGAGCGCCTCCAGGCTATGTGGGGTATGATGAAGGAGGGCAACTTACTGAAGCTGTCAGAAGGAGGCCATATTCAGTAGTATTATTGGATGAAATTGAAAAAGCGCACCCAGATGTGTTCAACATTCTCTTACAGGTTTTGGATGATGGTAGGCTTACTGACAATAAAGGAAGGGTGGCCAACTTCAAAAATACCATTATAATTATGACCACAAATATTGGTTCTCACTTGATCCAGGAGCGTTTTGAAACCATTACGAAAGAGAACAAAGAGCAAGTACTGGAAACCACGAAAGAGGAAGTTTTCAATATGTTGAAGAAATCAATGCGACCTGAGTTTTTGAACAGGATTGATGAAACCATCATGTTTGAACCTCTCAACAAAAGCATTCTTCGAAAAATTGTGGATATCCAATGGAGAGAGATTCAACAGCGTTTGGATGAATCCGGTATAGAAATTGATGCGACTCAGGAAGTATTGGATTATTTGGGAGAGGTAGGATATGATCCTCAATATGGTGCCAGGCCATTGAAAAGGACCATGCAAAAACTGATACTTAACGAATTGTCTAAACAAATCCTCGGTGGATTTGTTAAAAATGATAGCGCAGTCTTGGTGGACCTTGATGCGGTAAACCAGATCTACTTTAAAAATGTAGATAATGTAGACAGCGTTAAGATAAATTAAAGTTTGGTTAATTGGGTTTATTAGTTGGACAGCCAACCTGTTTTCAGGTTGGCTGTTTTTTTGTCCTTAATGAAGAATCGAAAACCGGCTTGCGTTGTTGTTAACGTTTTATGCTTTTGAAACTGGGTTAAATATGCATATATTAAGCATACAATATATTCCCATTCAAGTTTAGAACAATCCCAATTAGCCCATTCAATGCATAAGTTAATCTCTTTTCTACTGCTGTTTTTTATTTGTTTTTTTTCTGTCCTTCAGCCTGCAGAGTCCTCGGAATTAGCGCCTATGGCTACAACAAAAAAAATAGTATTGATAGCAGGTCCAAAAAGCCACGGTCCTAAAGCGCACGAATACATAAAATCTGTTAGGCTGATAAAAACCATGCTTGACAATTCCAATGTGGAAGAAATTGCCACTGAAATCCATTTTAATGGGTGGCCAGAGGATCCCTTAACTTTGGAAGATGCAGCCCTTATTTTGTTTATTTCGGATGGCCGTGATGGCCCTTTATATGATGAAGTGCCATTCATGACAATAGATCGGATGAAAGTAATGAAGCGGCAAATGGACAGGGGTTGCGGTCTCTCCTTGATTCATTTCTCAACTTTTGCTTCAGACGAAATGGGCAAAAAAGTTTTGGACTGGGGAGGCGGTTATTTTGATTGGCAGGATGATCAAGGAGAAAGAAATTGGTATTCTGCTATTAAAACCATGGAGACTGAGCTTGCATTTCCTGATACTGATCACACCATTTTATCCGGTGTTCAGCCATTCAGATTAAAGGATGAATATTATTATAATATTCGTTTCCAAGACCATGACAATCGCTTGAAACGAATAGCTGAAGTGCCAGCGTTGGGAGGACGAGAGGGAAATAGTAACACTGTGGCTTGGGCAGTGGATAGGCTGGATGGTGGTAGGGGCTTTAGCACTACCATGGGGCATTTCTTTTCCAACTGGGAAAATGCCAATTACAGAAAAATGGTCCTCAATGGAATCGTCTGGGCTGCGGGTGCAGATGTTCCAAAAGACGGAGTAGAAGCAAAGTATTATGAAGACGAAGAAGTAACCCAGCACCTTTACCAAAAGTCAGGGAAAGTATTGCTTTTAACGGGAAACCACCATCCTGCCCACCCATGGAAAGAAACTTCTCCGCTCATTAAATCCGCCATTGAAGGTAACAGTGATTTCTTTGTGGACATTTCCACAAATATTGAGGACTTATACCAATATGACCTTGATGATTATGACGCTTTAATTTTAAACTATGCGAATTGGGAAGACCCTAAGGGATTGTCAGACGCATCTAAAGATTCATTTGTAAACTACTTAAAACAAGGAGGAGGATTAATGGTGCTTCATTTTGCCAATGGTGCATTTCATTCCTCTCTTCCAAATGCAGGGAAATCGGATTGGCCCGAGTACAGGGAAATAGTGCGTAGGATTTGGGATCATGATGCCGATAGTGGACATGATAAATATGGGGAGTTTTCGATTCACATTTCAAATAGCAGACATCCAATTACTTCTGGAATAAAGGATTTCTCCACTTTTGATGAATTGTATTTTAATCAAAAAGGGGAACTACCCATTGCGCCTTTGTTTAGTGCTCGTTCTACTGTCACAGGAAAGGACGAACCGTTGGCTTGGGTGTACAACTATGGGGAAGGGCGGGTTTTCCAAACCCTATTAGGTCATGATGCCAAGTCTTTTAGCGCTCCTGAGTTTCAACAAATCCTAAGCAATGCGATCAAATGGGTCGCGAAAAAATAAATGGTGTTACTCTCATCTCAGTGACTATTGTTGTATGTCATTTCGGTCTGTTTCAAAGTGCTGGTAGTAAAATTTATAACAACTGTTTACGCTGTCTTCTTTAAGTAGGTATCCTAAATCGAATGAAATAAAATCCAAATCAAGGTGTTTACTTGGGATAATAAGTAGCTGATCTTTAGGTTTATTTTGATGAAAAAACCATTGATCCTTGTAGGAGATTAATACTTCTTGTATTAAGCTATCAGGATGTTCAATTATTTTAAATGGAAGAATTAGTGATCCATCACTTTTAAATATTGGTTTTCCATGAAACCCATATTGCATAGGGTTTTCGAAGCTTACGCATTTTAAATTTTCAATTTGATTTTGCTCATTTAGATTTATTGGAGCCGTTTTTCCTGAAATAACCTGCCTATCTTCACTATAAAATTTATCTACCCAATATTTTGATGTGTTGATAATTTTGAAACTGTTCAAATAGGAATTAGCAATTGATTTGTAGGTTGTTAATGTATTACTTTCAGGGAAAGTAGCACTTATCTTGTATATATAATCTTCATGATGTATCCATCGATAAAGTGTAGTTTCATTCAGTAGTGAATCATACCCCTCTACCCTAACTTCGTAATCGTAAAGGTCTTTAGAAACCTCATATTCAACTTGTTTTTGTGATTTTTCCTCGTAATAGCCTTTCAAATTTGCAACAAAATCATCAATTGGTAGATTGATATATTGGTGCGACACCATGGTAAAAATCATGTTGTATTTATCCAGTTGATACTCTCTATAGGCCAATTGATTTGCGCGAATTCCTTCGAAAAATTTGTGCTTTGATGGCATGCGAACTTTAGCCCCAGAGTAGAAATCAGTAACAAAACCAGATTCAGGATCGAAGAAGTTGAGCATTGAATCAATTTGAAATTCCCATTTTAGTTGCAAATTCCTTGATAGGCTGTGATTGGATTCAGTATCATAGACTTGTTGCATTTTTGATAGTTGTATCCTGGTTAAACTCAATTCATAAAGAACCTCTTCTTTAGTATTTAAAATATCTTTTTCAATTGTTTTATTAAGCTTTCGCGCAAAATATTCTGTAATATTAAAATGATATTGTTCGTGCTTGAGTAAATAGTCAGCCGCCCCGTTTTGTGACCAGTATTTTCTCCACGACAATCGGTTGTTCATTGCTGCATACGCTTGAAACTTGAGTGTTGTTGAGTCAAATTTTACATAAACATTACTATTAATTCCGGCATCCCATTTTGTAAATAGTTTGGCAGGACCTTGGAAATCATCCCATGTCAATTGCCTCCACTCAAGAAAATTAGCTGGAGTATTAAGATTATTCTTTAATAATTGGATCAAAATTAAAACACCAATTGAACCAATTATAACGATCAACTTGTATCTCAGAAAATTTGACACCTTATTTTTTTTAGTGAAAATTTGAGGAATGCCACGATTAATTCCAATGCAGTGAAAAGGAATACCAATCCAAATATTATAATAAAAAACATAAGACCATTTCCTTTGATACTTATTCTATAGCTACTATCTATTAAGAATGTAAAACCAATTTTAATAATTATTAGAAAGAATAAAAATATAAGATCAATGATCAATCGTCCTATGAAGTTGTTGGATCGGTTATGCTCAAGTCTGTAAACGATATGGTTCAATAAAAATATTGAAAGGAGTAGTACTATCTTCCAAGTATTGAGGGTGTTTTTAAAGATAAAGAGTGGATCATTGGAATAGATACCAATTACTTCTAGAAGGGAATGAAAAAGCAGGGATAATGCAATTATAGTAATAATTTCTCTGTAGCTAAAGGTTTTGAGAAAAGGTTTGGGATCTAAGCTTTGGGAAATCCCACTGCTATTTGACGGAATCTTTTTATTATGAATTTGCTCTAATTCAGAGAAATTTGGTTTATTTTTAATATCGCAATGGGCTTTTAATAGTTGTTCTGCAGCACAGACAGCATCTGCTTGATAATCGTCTTTGTTGGCTACGATTAATTCTAGTTCATGTATGCTTTTTTCTTTAAACTTTCTAGAGAAATAACTTTCCATTGCTAAGGATCGATAGGTAAAGGCAGATCATAACTGGAAGATGGAAATTAATCACCTTGAACTATATTTTTTGATGATAAAATATCTTCTTGTTTGAGAGGTATTTTATATTGGGTTAAATCCGTACGAAATATAATACCTAATGTTGTGTACAAACTTATCTGTTAGTGAATATAAAAAAAATATTTTACACAGTAATAAATCTGTAGTATAAATAGAATGACCACTTACAAATGTCATTTTTAAACCAATCCTCATCTTTGTTGAGGTTCCTCCTTTAATTTACTTTTTCCAAAGCTGACTTTCTTCAGTAACTTTCACATCCCATTCCTGAGCAGGATTTGGGTAATACTTGGGGTCGTGGTCCTTTTCAGGGAAAGTAGCGACTACTTCATATAGCTGGTTAAAGTTATTTTTTCTCTCCTCAGAATTAAGACTGTCCAACAGGTTATTGCTTTCCTCAGCATCCTTAAGTAAATCGAAGAATTTTTCAGGCTCCCTTTTGGAATCGATATATAGTTTGTATTTCTTGTTTCGCAGTACTCTATCTCTGAATAAGAATTGATTTTCTACCCCGTTTTGGGTGAGGGCGGCATTGTTTCCTCCGCCCATACCAAGGATCCAATTGCGGTTTGATTCTTCATTGTTTTTAAGTAAAACATCCTTAAAAGAATGACCATCTATCTTATGCGAATTGCCATCATCAATCACATTATTTTGAGGTGCTGCGCCTGCAAAGTCAAGAAATGTTGGGAAAAAATCAGTAAAGTCAATTAAGGCATTCGAAACCCTATTCGGTTTTATCGTTCCGGGCCAGCTGACAAAAAAAGGCGCACTGATACCTGGTTCAATTGTTTTTGCCTTTCCACCTTTTACATTTAAACCATTTCTTCTACCTGTGATCGCTCCAGTTGTCCCATTGTCTGTGGTCCAAAAGACAATGGTATTGTCTCTAATGCCTGCGTCTTCCAGTGCCTGAATTATCTCACCGGTTATTCGGTCAGTGTATTTCACCATTGCTTTATGTTTCCCCAAATTGTCTGCAGCAGTGTCGGTTGGTGTATTCACGAAAGGTGTATGGGTCAGGACCATAGGGAAATATACGAAAAATGGTTTCTTTTTATTTTGGTCTATGAAGTCTATGATGAAATCTTTAAATACATCTGGTCCAAATGCTCCTTCATAGGTTTTACTGCCTTCTTTTGTAAAGATATAAGGATTCTGATACCGGTTAGCACTTGCTTCTATTCCTGATTCGTAGCCAGTCCACATACAAAATGCATCGAAGCCATTTTTCGTCAATGCATCTGGCTCAACTCGAAAATCGTCTATTTGCCATTTACCTGCCACACATGTTGCATAGCCAGCTTTTTTCATTTCCTTACCAATGGAAGGATTCATTGTTTCATCGAAATGTGCCCCTCCTCCCCAGCGTGGTACATCCCAATGGTTTACCCAGCCATGCCTGAATGGGTATTGGCCAGTTAGTAAGGTAACCCTTGTGGGCGTGCATTGGGGCATTGAATACACATTGTTGAAAGAAACGCCGCTTGCTGCCAATGCATCAATGTTTGGCGTGGATATATCTTCTGCACCATATTGACTAATCCATTCTTTGCCCAGGTCATCCACCATTATTAGAATGATATTAGGGGAGGATGTCATTGCCTCAATTGACCTTTCTTGTTTGCAGCTAGAAAGCAGGGATAGGCAGAAGATAAAAACTACGTTTTTCATGAGGGATTTTTTTTATGGATCTGATGGGGCATTGCTTATTTTTTTTTCAGTTCGTAGACAAAACACGCAGTCTCATTAAACACTTGTTCTTGAACAAATTCAAAACCAATTCTTTCATAAAACCTATGGGCTTTTGTATTTGATTTTAAAGGGTCAATTAAAATGCCATCCACACCTGGTTGAAGGAAACATTTTTTGATGGCGAGTTTCATCATGGCTGTGCCATAGCCTTTATTCAGGTTTCTCTCTTCGCCAATCCAAATATCTATGGCTCTTTTGTTAGGTGCTATGTCCCCCCAGTAATGGGTTTCTTCCTTATAAGGATCAATTATCTGTACGAAGCCTATAGGGTCTCCATTCAATTCTGCAACCAATTGTTCCCGCCAAGGTGGGTTTCGATTCAATTCTTCTTTCCAATCCCAGTCCTCATCTGGATCACAATCAATTACATGTTGCTTCTTGTCCCAATATTTGAGCAATTCGAGGTCATCAATTGTTGCGGGTCTTAATTTTATCATTTTCACCTATTTTCAATCATTGACGAGAAGACCTTTTAGGTAATTAAGTTTATAGGATTTTCACTCGTCAATCAAATTTGCGCAGCAATGTATTTGTTCAATTTTTTATTCGTGGTATTTTGAATTTTACTTTTCATAAATGGTGTCCACCCAATTAAATAACCTACGATTCCCATAGCTTGTTTGGTCCATTTCCACAAATTAAAGGAATCAATGTGTTCAATGATTTTATCGTCTTTAAATTTAAATTCACCACTAACTTTATTGATTACTTTCCTCTTTTTGACGCCATAAGCGTATTCTGCCACCCAATTCACTTTTCCTCTTTCATCAGAAACCCGCCTGATGTCAAAGCTAATTTTCGTATCCGCCTTTTTATTGGAAAGTAACATTTCCCACATTTTGAAAGCGCGATCTCCCTTGAGTTTCCCAAAGACAGGGTCTTTAAATACAATGTCTTTGTGGTAACATTCCACCATTCCTTTGCTATCACCTTTAGAAAAGGAGGTGTAGAATTTCTTTAATAAATCGTTATTGTCCATTCTATTATAGTTGTCTGAAACGCTCGTTTTTTAGTTGAGAGGTTGTACTTTAAGTCCAATTTATTGATTAGTTTTTATATACTTTTAAATTAACGCAATTATCATTAGCATGTGGCCTTTACTTTTCGCTATTGATATGGACTATTATAGCGGCTTTTCTAACGATGCGTTTTTCTTTTATGCCTTTTTACCCATTTCTCGAATTCGACTGCCCAGAATACTATGCTAGAAAGACTTAAGCATATTGCCAACTCTGAAAAGGTTAGGGCTTGAGTTCTGAAAACACTTTGCAAAAATGGTAAGTAAATTACAGCTAACTGTAGGCCAATTGTTACCAGAATAGCAATACCCAATTGTTTGTTTTCAAAAATCCCTGAAGTGAAAATTGATTTATCATTACTTCTTATGGCCAAAGCATGTCCCAACTGTGAAATGCTAAGGATTGTAAAGACCATGGTTGCCCATTTAGGGTTTTCTACATGTATGGCCCAAGCTTGTGTCCCAAGGCACACAGTTCCCATAAGTAATCCCACCCAAAGTAGGTGTAAGCCAATACCTCCAGAAAATACGCTTTCATCGGGATTTCTGGGAAGGCGGTTTAGGATGTTTTCTTCTGCAGGTTCAGAAGCAAAAGCCAAGGCTGGTAATCCATCCGAGACTAAATTTACCCATAAGATCTGTATGGGAATAAGCGGAATGGGTAAGCCGAAAAGTGGGGCTAAAAAAATCGTCCAAATCTCACCGCTATTGCCAGTTAGGATGTATTTTATGAATTTCCGGATATTGTCAAATATTCTCCGTCCTTCACGGACAGCCTGAATTATGGTATCGAAATTATCATCCAACAAAATCATATCGGCGGCCTCTTTGGATACATCAGTCCCAGTAATACCCATGGCGATACCGATATCTGCCCGTTTTAATGCAGGTGCATCGTTTACTCCGTCTCCAGTGACAGCAACAAAATGGTTTTTAGCCTGAAGGGCTTTAACAATTTTCAGTTTTTGTTCGGGAGAAACACGTGCAAATACCTTTATGGATTCAAGGTTTTCTTGAAATTCTTGCTCGGAAAATTGAGTAAGTTCAGTGCCTGTAATGACCCTATCTGTAGATTGCTGTAAAATTCCAGTTTCGGTGGCAATGGCTTTTGCAGTTACCGGGTGATCTCCGGTTAACATGACCAATTTGATTCCCGCAGTATGGCAATCTGCAATGGCTTGAATGGCCTCAGATCGAGGAGGATCAATCATAGCTGCAAGGCCAATAAATTCCAATTCACTTTCAAAATTTTCTACAGTTAATGATTGAGGAAATTGATCGATTTTTTTGATCGCATATGCCAATACTCGTTTGCCTTGTTGGGCGTGTTTTTCTGTAACAGCATTTATTTCTTTCGCATTACCAGCATTGCATATCGTGAGAAGTTTTTCTACCGCCCCCTTTGTCACTACCAACCAACTTCCATTCATTGGATAAACCGTAGTCATTTTCTTTCTTTCAGAATCGAAAGGAAATTCATAAACACGTTTAAAATGGGTAAACCATTGTTTGTTATAATTCGTATTATTCCGTGCATAATCCACCAAAGCTGTTTCGGTTGGGTCACCCTTCAAATTATTGTTTTCATCCGTTGTTACATCATGATTGAGTGCCATTGCCAGGATTAGTAGCTCTTCTGATTGAAACCCAGTAACTGTCTTGACTTCTGGGGGTACCCAACAATCGACTACTGTCATTTTATTCTGGGTGATCGTCCCAGTTTTATCCGTGCATATATAACTGACAGCGCCTAAAGTTTCAGCAGCAGGTAATTTTCTGATGAGTGCATTTTTGCGTACCATGCGTTTTGCGCCAAGGGCCAAAGCAATGGTAATTACAGCTGGCAACGCTTCGGGAATAGCAGCTACGGCAACGGATATGGCTGTGAGTAACATTTGTATGGGCTCTTCACCGCGCATCCAACCGGTAAAAAAAAGCGCAATACAAATGCCTATAACCGTAAAAGACAAGGTCTTTGCAAATTTAGCTAATCGCTTTTGTAATGGTGTTTTTATTTTCTCCTCTTGCAGGAGCTGTGCAATACGCCCAATCTCGGTATTCATGCCGGTGGCGACAACCACCCCCTCGGCTCTTCCATTGGTGATTATGGTGCTTTTAAAGGCCATGTTTAAGCGGTCGCCAAGGGGGGAATCATCCGTGGTGATCGTTTCAGTGGATTTGGTAACGGCATGAGATTCTCCAGTGAGCGATGCTTCTTCAATTTTTAAGGTATGCGTCGATATCAAGCGTAGGTCGGCAGGCACAAGCATCCCTGCTTCAAGTATTACTAAATCCCCAGGGACAACTTCGACTGCAGGAATTTGCAAAATTTTTCCACCCCTGCGGACTGTCGCATGTAGGGCGGACATTTTATTTAAAGCTTCCATGGCTTTCTCGGCGCGATACTCTTGTACAAAACCGATTACCGCATTCAGCACTACGATGATTAAAATAACGATGGTATCAGAGCTGTCTCCAATCACAAATGAAATTACTGCCGCTACTAGCAGTATAAAAATCATCACATCCTTAAATTGATGAAGTAATAAGCTAAAAACTGAAATTTTCTTTTTTTTAACCAGTTCGTTTTTGCCGAATGTTTTTTGCCTGTTTTCAGTTTCAGAATTGTCCAATCCCTGATTACTTGTGCCAAGCTGCTTGTAGGTTTCTGAAATGGATTGATCGTGATAATTCATCTAAATAGCTTTATCTAAGGAATTATTTGGTAATACTATCCACGAATGGGTTTATGGGGCTAGCCTTATCGTTGATTGCTAATATTCCCTTGAAAACCTAAAACTATTTGAAATGGATATACCTCAGTACTTTAAAATTTGAGTTTACGATGGCCTCTTTTGTAGGAAATCTAAGCGCTACAGGTTCAATATAATTTAAAAAGTTGACCGTTGCAATGGATGAAAAGGTTAGAAAGGATTTCTTTCGAGGGCAAGCGTATCAATTTTTTATCAAAGATTTAATAAGGTGCTTTAAGGTGGGGGTACTCATTGCCTATGTAATGCTATTTCAAGACAGGATCTTAAGACTACCGGCTTATTTGGAAGCTTTCTTGAATTCAGCTTCTCCAAAGGCAGAGGGTATATGAAAATCTGGTGTTGGATTTTGGGGTTTAACCCAGGAATACCAGCTAACTTCTGTAGTCTGAGGCTTTTTAAAATCTGCCCGGAAAATCCCCAAATAAAAAGGGTTTAAAATTCCCAATTCTGTAAGTTCTTTCAATGAGATCCTACCTTCTAAAGTATAACCTGTTTCCGAGACCTTAGTGACCACCTTTGTACTTTTAAAATCCCATGCCTCATCAAAGTCGCGGTAAAATTCAGCTGAATAATCAAGCACATTGCCATTGGGATCCATCTCAACACAATAATAATTTGTCAAAGTTGTGTCACTGGCAAAAAAGAGTTCTACCCTGTCTCCACTGGCCACAGACAATTCTTTTTCAAAGGGGACGGTAGTCATGGTGAGGTCAGTAACCTGAAAGCTGAAATTGAAATAATCTGCAGAAACAAAAGCCTTGAACTCAGTTTGATCAGTGGAATCGTTTTCCCAAGGAGCAGTCAAATGTTCGAGGGAGGCAAACTTTTCCCATTCCCCTGTCTCAATTTCGCCATCTAGCGTTATTTCGTTCTCGGAATAAGGGATTAAAAACTTAGATTCCGTTGATTTAGCAAAAGAAACAAGAAGTAATAAAACTGAGAATGATACGTATTGAGACAACATTTTATTTAATGGGTTTGTCTGATAGCAATAGAAGCATAGGAAGTTTGAATATTGGCTAATACAAAAAGATAGGAGCATGATAAGTGGGTGGGTCAGTGCTCTAATATGCTTGAGGTATTTATGGGCCAACCATTTCTAGAGAATAATTAAGCTTGGAGGAAATGGTTTTTTCTTCTTGGTCCAGAAGAGTAAGTTTGCCAGTTTTGTCTTGTAAAAAGCTTTTGACCAGTGTGGAGGTGTCATCTAAAAGTCTAATGGCCATGGCTCCAGGCTGGTCTTCAAGGCCATAGATGACTTCATAAATCCCTGAAGTCACGTATTTGCGGTCTCCGTCTTTGGTTTCTAGATAAGTTTCTGTCAATTCGTAGGTACGTTCTAATTTCTCAGGGCTATTTTCAAGCTTTAATTCGGTTTTAATGCCTGAACAATCGGCACAGGGAAGTACTCCTGAATAGTACATCCAGGTAGTTCCAGTGTTTTCAAGAACGATTTCTTTTTCAGTGGAGGGCGCAACTTCTCCTTCGTATTTTTTCTCTTCTGTGGCGCTGTCACAAGCAAAAGTTAAAAGCAACAGCATAAATATAAATTGGTTTTTCATGAAGTTCAGATTTTATTTAGCCAATTTGGGAGGTTTATTATAATGTCTTTGGTCATTTGAGGCAAGTCGAATTTTGACTGCCAGTTCCAGTCTTTCCTGGCTTGAAGATCATTTATGCTTTGTGGCCAGTTTGCAGCAATTTCCTGTCGATAATCCGGGACGTAATTTATATTAAAATCAGGAAAATATTCTTTTAATTCCAGATAAATCTCCTCTGGAGTGAAGCTCATGGCCGCCAAATTGTAGCTGGATCTGACAGTGATGTGCTCCTTAGGTGCCTCCATTAAGTCCAAAGTGGCTTGAATAGCATCCGGCATGTACATCATCGGTAACCGAGTGTCTTTTTTTAGAAATGACTCAAAAGATTCGCCACTTAAAGCTTTGTGAAAGATATCTACGGCATAGTCGGTTGTGCCTCCTCCAGGTTTTGCTTTATAGCCAATAAGTCCTGGAAATCTAATACTTCGTACGTCAACTTGATGGTGTTGGTAGTAATAGTCACACCACTTTTCACCTGCCGATTTTGAAATCCCATAAACGGTGTTTGGTGTCTGTACGGCATTTTGCCCAGTATTTTCTTTTGGGCTTTCTTTCCCAAATACAGCAATTGATGAGGGCCAAAATATTTTGTCCAACTTTAGTTCTTTGGCCAGCTCCAGTAAAATCAACAAACTGTCCATGTTCAAATCCCAAGCCATGCGGGGTTTTTGTTCGGCGGAGGCTGACAATACCGCAGCAAGATGATAAACTTGCGTAACATTCTCAGAGAGAATTACTTTTTTCAGACTCACCTGATCCATAACATCCAGGGCAATAAACGAACAAAAAGGAAATTTTTTCGCAGCATTGTGATTGATATCTGAAGCAATGATTGCTTCAGATCCGTAGACTTCACAAAGTTTTTGTATAAGTTCAGTTCCCAACTGCCCTGCCGATCCAGTTACTAATATTTTATCCATTGGCTTTATTTCGATTCAGTGTGTCCCAAATGCCAATTTCAGAATTTTATTACAATTATGTGTCATTAATCTTTAAAAATCGTAAGTTTAGGCCTTATTGAAACCTAATGAACTGTTCCCATTAATTAACCGATTTCAGGCTTATGTTTGGTACATTAAAAGAAAAGATCCAGAATGAATTAGATAGCCTTAAGGCAGAAGGACTCTACAAAAGTGAAAGGATTATTGAATCCCCACAGGGAGCTAAAATTATGCTTGGTGGTAGTCGTGAAGTTTTAAACTTTTGTGCAAACAACTACCTGGGACTTTCTAGTCATCCTAAAGTTATTGAAGCAGCCAAAGCTGCCATTGATAGTCATGGCTATGGGATGTCGTCCGTAAGGTTTATTTGTGGTACACAAGACATTCATAAAACACTGGAAGATAAGATCACAGCGTTTCTAGGTACTGAAGACACAATTCTCTATGCTGCGGCTTTTGATGCCAATGGAGGTGTGTTCGAACCCATCCTCGGTGCTGAGGATGCGATCATCTCTGATGCATTGAACCACGCATCTATCATAGATGGGGTAAGGTTATGTAAAGCCATGCGCTTTAGGTACAAGCACAATGATATGCAGGATTTGGAGGAGCAGCTTAAAGACGCTGACGAAAAAGGGGCCAAGCAAAAGATGATTGTGACGGATGGTGCCTTCTCTATGGATGGTACTATTGCCCAACTTGATAAAATTGTAGCGCTAGCAGAAAAATACAATGCTTTGGTAATGACAGATGAATGTCACTCCACTGGATTTATAGGTAAATCTGGTAGGGGAGTCCATGAACTTAAAGGAGTGATGGGCAAAATTGATGTCATTACTGGTACTTTGGGCAAGGCATTGGGAGGTGCCTCAGGCGGATTTACCTCAGGAAGAAAAGAGATCATAGCAATGCTTCGCCAGAAATCGCGACCTTATTTGTTTTCTAATACACTTGCACCGGCTATAACTGGGGCGTCAATCGCTGTTTTTAATTTGCTGACCGAAACGACTTCGCTAAGGGATAAGCTGGAAGAAAATACTTTGTATTTTAGAGCTGGAATTCAGAAAGCTGGCTTTGCAATAAAAGAAGGGACTCATCCCATTGTGCCGATAATGCTATATGATGCGCCTTTGGCCCAAAAAATGGCAGAACAATTATTAGAAAAGGGCATTTATGTGATTGGATTTTATTACCCTGTAGTACCTAAGGGCCAAGCAAGAATTAGGGTTCAGCTTTCAGCTGCGCACGAAAAAGAAGACCTTGATAAAGCCATCAAAGCATTTCAGGAAGTAGGAAAATCTCTAGGAGTAATTAATTGCTAGAGTTCTGAAATTCGTTTCAATTCAGCCCTTCTTTCGGATTGATTGAGGGGCTCAAACTTATCATCAATTTCTTCACCGGTTAGGTAATTGTTTATCAATTCCCGTACTTCTTGGAAAGAAAGGTTGTGGAGTATTTTTCCATTTTTAGCCAATGAAACCTGGCCAGTTTCTTCTGAAACGATAAGAATTAATGAATCTGTAGCTTCGGACATTCCGATGGCCGCCCTATGGCGAAGGCCAAATTGTGCTGGTACTTCGCGTTCGGTGACAGGTAATATGCATCTCGCTGCTTTTACCCGTCCGTTAAATATAATAACACCGCCATCATGTAGGGGGCTGTATTTGTTGAAAATAGACACTAGAAGACGTTTTGATACCAAAGCATCTATCAAATCTCCACTCTCTGCATAGAATTTCAATTCAGAATTTCTTGACAATACAATCAATGCTCCGGTGCTACTGCCTGATAGGGTTTTAGAAGCCTCTATTAAGGGGGTTACATTGAAGGCTTGACTTTCTCTTTTTCTCCAAAACAATAACTCCTGCCACAAGTTTTCATTTGAAAATATGGAAGACTTACCCACAATGAGGAGAAACTTCCTGATTTCTTGTTGAAATAAAATTATAGCAGCCAATACACCTACCCCCATGAATTGACCCAAAATTATTGTGAGCAGTTCCATTTGAGCTGCACTTACAACCAAATAGATCAGATAAATGGAGAGAAATCCTAAAAATATCTTAATGGCCACACTACCTCGCATCAATTTGTAAACCTGATAAATGAGTACACTGACCAGTGTAATATCTATAAGGTTTACCAGAGAGATGTCCAGAAAGCCTATTTTAAAGAGTAAATTCAAGTGTAAATTTGTTTATATAATTTTATAGTTTCATTTGCTTCTTTAACATCATGTACCCTTAAAAGATTTGCGCCGTTAATGAGGGCAGCCATATGCAAGGCCGTGGTTCCATTTAAAGCTTCTTCAGGGCTATTTTCTAACAATTTATAAATCATTGATTTTCGTGAAACGCCTATCAGTACAGGTAATCTTAATGACTTAAAATAGGAAAAATTTTTAATCAATTCGTAATTCTGCTCCAAGGTTTTGGAAAACCCCAATCCAATATCAAGTATTACATCTTTTATGCCAGCTTTATGGCATTTTTTAACTTTTTCCGAAAAAAAATATTGAATTTCTTTTTCGATATCGATATAATTAGAAAAATGTTGCATTGTTTGGGGTGTTCCTATCATATGCATACATATATAGGGAACATCCAAATTACCAACCGTTTCAAACATTTCAGCATCCAGTCCCCCTCCTGAAATGTCATTGACTAGGTCAGCACCTGCTAATACAGCCTCCCTGGCGACATTGGACCTGAAAGTATCAATGGAAACCAAGTTGTCGGGAAAACTGTCTTTTATACTCTTAATAACGTGAATTACTCTTTTAAGTTCCTCTTTTTCTGATACTGGTGCAGCACCAGGTCTGGAACTATAACCTCCAATGTCCAAAATATGAGCTCCTTCTTCGATCATTTTGGATGCTTTTGCTAAAACTTCCTGTTCTTGACCAGTAGTTCTACTCTTATGGTAAAAGGAATCGGGGGTGCTATTTATTATCCCCATAATCCAAGGCTGGTCCAAAGCAAAAAGCTTTCCTTTAATTTGAAGTGTTATTTTTGGGGGAAATAAAGTATCTTCGAACTTGTAAACTGAATGAGAATTTTCTAACATAAAACATCGGTGCTTTGGAAACGCAAACCGCAAGCGAATATAATGAAGTTATTGGCCTTTGTAAAGAACTTTTTAAGAAGAAGACCCAAGACTATGGTACTGCATGGAGGATTCTAAGACTTCCCTCATTGACAGATCAGATTTTTATAAAAGCCCAACGAATTAGGTCCATACAGGAAAAGGGGACACAGAAGGTAGAGGATCCTATTAAAGATGAGTTTATTGGGATTATAAATTATTGCTTGATTGCATTGATACAGAATGATTTGGCGGCCGATTCAAGGATGGAATTAACTTTTGAAGAATTGGAGCCTGTTTATGAAAAATGGGTAGCAGCTACTAAAGATTTGCTGGCCAATAAAAACCATGATTATGGCGAAGCCTGGAGGGGAATGCGTATATCTTCAATTACAGATATTATTCTGATGAAGCTGTACCGGGTAAAACAGATTGAAGACAATCAGGGACAAACACTTGTTTCAGAAGGAATAGTCGCCAATTATCAGGACATGCTTAACTATGCGGTCTTTTGTATGATAAAATTAAATCAAAATGATCATTAAAACTTTAATTGCAATTTCTCGTGTTCTAGTTGGGGGACTTTTTATATTCTCTGGATTAATCAAGGTAAATGACCCTGTTGGTACCTCTATAAAAATGCAAGAATATTTCGATGTTTTTGCTACTGACATTACTCCCATATTTGAACCTTTGAAAGCGATATCCTTGCCCATAGCTGTGTTTCTGGTAGTCGTGGAGGTTGCTTTGGGAGTGATGCTTATAGTTGGTTGGCGGCTAAAGCGGGCCATCTTTCTTTTACTGGCAATGATCTTGTTTTTTACTTTTCTTACTTTTTATTCGGCATATTTTAATAAAGTAACAGACTGTGGCTGTTTTGGCGATGCTATAAAGCTAACCCCTTGGGAATCGTTTTATAAAGACCTTGTCCTATTGGGCTTAATTGTATTTATGTTGGTATTTAAAGAATACTTGCCGAGTAACTATTCAAGGTTGGGGAAATGGGTGACGATGGGCACTTTTATTATCTCTCTTACAATGGCAATTTACGCCATTAGAAACCTCCCTTTTATTGATTTTAGAGCCTTTAAAGAAGGTGTTAATATCCCTAATGCGATGCAGCCATCTGCCGAATTAAAATATTCTTATCTTATGGAAAAGGAGGGAGAAAAGATTTCATTTGATCAATACCCTTCCGATGAAAGTTATACCTTCTTGGAAATGACTTTGAAAAATCCTGAAGTGCTTCCTAAAATTTCAGATTTTGCTGTTTGGAGTGATGCTGGAGATCATACTGAAGAAATTCTTCAAGGTAAAAAACTATTGATCCTATCCAGTAACATAGATAAGATAGTTCTTTCAGTAAACGAACTGGATAGGATTAGTGCATTGATCAATTCATTCCAGGGGACTGGAGTGAAGGTGATTTTGGTAGCCGCTTCATCGGAAGAGGAAATGAAAAATTACCTTCAGGATAAAGGCTTAAATATTGGTTATTATATGGCTGATGCAACCGTCGTAAAGACCATCATTAGGTCCAATCCGGGTTTGGTGTTTTTGGAAGAAGGAACCATTCTTAAAAAGTTTCATTATCGAAATGCACCATCACCTGAAATAGCGAAAAATATTTTTTAAAAATAATGGATTCAAAAAAAATCATACTTGTTGGGATGCCTGGAAGTGGGAAATCCACGCTAGGCAAGTCACTTGCTTTAAAATTAAATTGGCCTTTTTATGATTTAGATGAGTTAATAGAGGCTGAAGCGGGAAAAGTTATTGCCGATATTTTCGCAACTAAAGGTGAGGGGTATTTCAGGAAGTTGGAGTCAACTGTTTTAGAAGACATTCTTAATAAAGAGGAGGCCTTCGTATTAGCCACTGGAGGTGGAGCTCCTTGCTACAATGATAATATGGAGCTTATTAATAAAAAAGGTGTTTCAGTTTACTTGGATGTACCTTTGAACAGTATACTTCAGCGGCTAACGCATACTGAAGTGTCTGTAAGGCCATTGTTCTCAAGTCTGGATACTCCTCAAATAATTTTAAAACTTAAAAACATGCACGCCCTGAGAAGTGCCTTTTATGAAATGGCAAAAATAAAACTCAGGGGAGAAGACAGTTCCCCTGAGTTGTTGATTTCTGAATGGCTGCCTTTGTTAAAAGCTAAACCCTAGGGTAAGCAGTCCAGTAGTTCTGGTATTGTCTGTGATGGCTAAATCAGCACCGGGGAATGAAGAATAATAACTGTTAAAATTGCTGTTTACAAGTCCCAGGTCTATACTAAAACTCGATAATTTTACACCTACTCCTCCAGAAATTTGAGAGGTACTTCTATCCAGGTTACCAGGTTCTTTAATTGGGTCGCCAAAATAAGCATAACCCGCTCTTACTCGGAACATTTTTATTCTAAGTTCACCACCAACACTGTAATTAATCGCTTGGCCATAAAGACTATTTATTTCGGTGTTGTCTTGATCTGTATTGAAAACATTTGACCTCAAGTTAGCCGAACTGTAATCTAAGAAATTAGCGTCAGCTGTAATAAATCCATTTTTACCGAAGAAATAGGTTAATCCAGTTCCAATACGCATTGGCGTTCTTAAACTATAGCTACTCATAAAAATATCAGTTTGGGCATCTGACTCAGAGACACTTCCGAATTCTGGATCTTGGAATGGGGGGAAGAAATTAGCAAATATATCTGCATCATATTCTTCGTTAAACTGCGTCCAGGTGGGAGATTTAAAATTTAACCCAACATTTAATTCGTCAATAGGTTTGTAGATGATTCCCAATCCAACATTGATACCTGAACCTGTGAGGTTTAGGTTTTCCTGCAATGAGCTAAAGAGAGCAGTTTGATTATTGTCATCTAAAAATACCTCATCGTAGGTCTTTGTAGACCTATAAGAGATGGAGTTGATCCCTATAGAAGCACCAATAAATATTTTGTTTTTATAATTACCCCCATAAGAAAATCCTATTTGAGACATGGTTCCTTCATTTTGAACCTTCTCTGTCTTTTCTAGTGCAAGAGTAGCATTTGGTGAATAATCATATCCTCCTCCACTTACAGGATTGATTAGGAAAGCATCAAAAAACAAACCATCAGTTCCTCCAGGAACGCCAAGATCATTATAAACATCAACGTAATAATCCAAAATGGATCCTTGATCAAGTTGGTTTGAAAAATAGCCAAAGTCGTTGTTATAACTAGCTTGCCTATTGATACTGATACCAAAGGAACCTCCTCGCCAATCGCCTACTTCTAGCGGACCTTTAGCTCTACTAATAACCACACCAAGGTTAGGTAACGAAAAATTTGTTGTATTAAAATTTTCTGATTGACCCAATAAAGTAGTGGATGCATTCCAGTCGCTATAGCCTGCTGTAAAGCTAAATTCTGAATTTTGATAAAAACCCAAACCAGCTGGGTTATTGTGAATATTACTTAAATCTCCCCCAAGTGAATTACCAGTACCTCCTAGTGAAGTGATTCTTGCGGTTCCGTTAGATCCATATTGGCTAAACCGTAGTGCGTCCTCGACGTAGCCACTTTGAGCTTTGGCATCACTTATATGAAATGCAGCCAAAGCAGATAAAGATAAAATCAATTTAAATCCTTTCATGTCAATTCTATTAAATCCTTTTTTTTGTTATAATCCCATTGGGAATTGAATTATGGGAATCTATTACCCTCAATCAATTCTTAGGTTTTGAAATAATGAAGCGATACTATCCGAAACGGATAATCTCGTGTTTAGGTTAAGGTAAAACGTTGCTTCAAGGGTAGGTATTTAAGTAATAAAGTCAATAAGGTAACTGCACTTACATCCAGGGTTTAGGATTAAGCGTAAAAAATCAATATTTGACAATGGGGAATTTTTTGAGGGATAGAAAAAAAAGAGGGAATTAATTCCCTCTTCTACTTCCGCTACTGCTACTTCCTGTACTTCTTGAAGACCCACCGCTGCTCCTAGGAGCACTGTAAGTAGATGAAGACCTGGAAGGAGCTGAATAGGTGCTACTTCTACTTGGTGTAGTAGAACGTTGTTGATAAGTTGGTGTAGTGGTTCTAGTGCTCCTACTTCTATTGTAAGAAGGGGAGGAACTTCTACTGTTTGAACGAGGAGCTGCGTATTGAGACCTGCTATTCGTTGAATTTATACTTCTAGACCTGCTGTTGCTTGAAGGCGCTGCGGATCTGTAAGTGCTGCTATTTCTCGTATTACCATAACTACTTCTGGTAGAAGTGTTCCCTGCCCTATTCATTGCAGGAGAATTAATATTCCTTCTTGCAGGGGTAGCAGAGGCTGAATTATAATAATCGTTTTGAGACCTGCTGAATGAATTGTTAGTTGCAGACGATCTGTTTCTAGATACCGCACTAGAATTGTTAGACAAAGCGTCTCTTCTGGCAGTAGCTCTTGATGAGGTTGGGCTTGCTATACTTCTGCTTCTACTAGAAGCATTTGAATTGGCTAAAGAAGAAGACCTGTAACCTCTGGCTCCTTGAACAACCTGACGTCTGTTTCCTTCAGATCCACCTGGCAATACAATTACCGGAGGATAATACCCACCTCCATATAAACCTCCAAAACCTGGTCTGTAACCGTATCCGTAGTTCATGAATGGGTCATACATTCCAAATCCACGACCGAAGTAAGGGTTACCAAATCCAAATCCCATTCCGAGAGAAAGATTGAAGCCTGGTCTGAAACCAAAACCTGAATTAAAACCAAAACCTGAGCTATAGAAGGGATCATAAAAACCCATTCTACCAAATCCTGAACCGAAGTAAGGATTGTACATGCCGCCCATCATCATAGAGGACATGCCATAACCCATCATTGGATTCATAAAGAAATTATTATTTGTTACTGATCCGCTTCCATTGGAACCTGTATAATTGTCATAGGCGTTAATGTTTGGATCACCAGTCGCTAAGTTTGTTCCGCTTTGAGAGTCATCAAAATAGACAGTTGACTCTTCTGCAGCGGGGGTCGCTGAACGTTGGTACTTAGCTATATATTCCGGATTTACATTTCTAGCAGAAAAATTTTCTACGTCTCCGTCAATATCACGGATTTGTTCAATTTCCTTAAAGTTTTCCGGATTGTTGTTTTTCACAGCAAATTCAGTCGCTATTCTTGAATCTGAAGCCATGAAGTACAAGTTGTCGACTTCACCACCCATATTGCTAGCTTGGTAGCCAGTGCTACAGGCAGCAAGGCCTAAAATCGCAAATGCGCTTATTGTCCGAATTGGATTGAAATTAATCATATAGATATTTAGTTTATTCCTCACCTACTATATACGATGATATAACAAGAAGGTTATCAATTTTTAATTTATATTTGTCACAAATCAAGAATCTAAGATAAAGAGTTTTTTTATTACAACAAAGAAATAATAATGAGTAAAGGATTACCCAAACGTAGTGAGGATTATTCCCTGTGGTACAATGAATTGGTTAAACGAGCTGACCTAGCTGAAAATAGTGCCGTCAGAGGTTGTATGGTAATAAAACCATACGGATTTAGCATTTGGGAAAAAATGCAGGCTGAGTTGGATCGGAAGTTTAAAAAAACGGGGCATAGCAACGCTTATTTTCCCTTGTTTATTCCAAAATCCTTTTTGTCTAAGGAAGCCAGTCACGTAGAAGGCTTTGCCAAGGAGTGTGCAGTTGTTACCCATTACCGACTTAAAACTGATCCTTCAGGCAAAGGGGTGATTGTAGATCCAGATGCAAAATTAGAAGAGGAGCTGATCGTTAGACCTACCTCAGAGACTGTTATTTGGAGTACCTATAAAAACTGGATTCAATCTTACCGCGATTTACCTTTACTTATCAACCAGTGGGCAAATGTGGTGAGATGGGAAATGCGGACAAGGCTTTTTCTTAGAACTGCAGAGTTTTTATGGCAAGAAGGACATACTGCACATGCTACCAAAAGAGAAGCAGAAGCAGAAACAGTACAAATGTTAAATGTCTATGCGGATTTTGCTGAGAAATTCATGGCAATGCCTGTTATTAAAGGTGTGAAAACCGAAAGTGAAAAATTTGCAGGAGCTGAGTCTACCTATTGTATAGAAGCAATGATGCAGGATGGAAAAGCTTTGCAAGCTGGTACTTCTCATTTCTTAGGGCAAAATTTTGCAAAAGCATTTGATGTCAAGTTTGCTACGAAAGAAGGCGGGTTGGACCATGTATGGGGAACAAGCTGGGGGGTGAGCACTCGATTAATGGGCGCTTTGATCATGGCTCATTCTGACGATAAAGGTTTAGTTTTGCCTCCAAAATTGGCTCCAATTCAAGTAGTGATCGTACCAATATTTAAAAGTGAAGAAGAACTTGAAGAAATTAGCGTTAAGGCGCAGGAAATAGTAGATCAACTGGATGACATAGGCATTTCTGTGAAATTTGATAACAGAGATACCTTTAAGCCAGGTTGGAAGTTTGCAGAATATGAATTGAAGGGAGTACCGTTAAGGCTTGGAATAGGGCCTAGGGATCTTAAAAATAAAACGGTAGAACTAGCCCGTAGAGATGATTTCTCCAAAACGGTTGTCAATTTTGAAACAGAAGATTTAATTTCTATAATTAAAGATACCCTTGACAATATTCAAGAAAGCATTTATCAAAAGGCTAAATCATTTACTGAAGAAAAAACAACTTCCGTTGATACCTGGGAGGAATTTGTAGCTGCCCTAGACAATAATGGTGGATTTGTTGCTGCCCATTGGGATGGCACTGCCGAAACTGAGGAAAAAATAAAAGAGAAAACTAAAGCGACTATTCGTTGTATTCCACTTGATCAGGTAGCTGAGGAAGGTCAATGTATTGTTACAGGGAAACCTTCCACAGGAAGGGTGTTATTTGCAAGAGCCTATTGATATTGTAAAGGGAAACAATTCAGCTTTTTCAAAATGAATAATGGAATAATAGACCTTAGACGTTTCTTTGTTCTATGGCATAACAAGATGTTCATTCTTTATTCAATTGATTTCGAGTTGCCTTTTGAAACTTGATGAGAAAATAGGGAGATTCAATTCAGCTACTTTACAGAAATAAGCATAAGAATTCCTTAGTTGAATCTTGCAAGTGCCTGTGAATGCATTTAAGTATTAAACAATAGAAAGCCAAATGATTCATTTCATTTGGCTTTCTATTGTTATGAATTCTCGTAATTTTACAGAAAGCTTGCCTATTAGAAAATAGGGGTGCCTAAATAAAAAGTATTTTATGGATTGGTTAATATTAATAAGTTTAATAGTTTTTGGTGCACTTTTAGTAATGTTGGAAGTTATTTTTGTCCCTGGGACCACTGTTGTAGGGATATTGGGGCTTATTTTTACAGCATTGGGCATTTATCATGCTTTTCAAAATTTCACACCTTTAGTGGCCTATGGTGTATTGGCCGCGGCGGCACTCATTAATTTCGGAATGATTGTTTATGGGTTTAAGGCTGGGGTTTGGGATCGTTTTGCACTCAAAGATACTTCACTCGGAACTGCACATGAAGATCGATTGCTAGGACTTGAAGTGGGACAAGTAGGGGAGACAATTTCTGATTTCAAGCCTTATGGCAAAATAATTATAGCAGATAAGATTTATGAGGCCAAGTCTCAAGGTGGCTTTATTCCCTCAAAAACAAGCGTTACCATTTCAAAAATTGAAAACAATAAAATCATCATAAAACCCTAAATTATGGATATTTCTAATTCGGTATTAGTACTGGTCGCTGCTTTTGGCGGTCTAATTTTATTATTTGTATTTCTATATTTCGTTCCGGTAAATCTTTGGATAACTGCCATTTTCTCAAATGTTAAAGTTGGACTATTGGAACTAGTGGGTATGCGTATTCGAAAAGTCCCACCAGGGATTATTGTCAATTCCTTGATCACTGCCACGAAAGCCGGACTTAACCTTACTACAAATGATCTCGAGACGCACTTTCTGGCAGGTGGGAATGTGCCCAATGTAATAAGGGCATTGATATCCGCAGACAAGGCCAATATATCCCTCTCCTTTAAACAGGCAACAGCCATAGACCTTGCGGGAAGAGATGTGTTTGAAGCGGTGCAGATTTCTGTAAATCCAAAAGTAATCAATACGCCCAATGTAGCTGCGGTAGCAGCCGATGGTATTCAGCTTATCGCTAAAGCCCGAGTGACTGTAAGGGCAAACATTGCCCAGTTGGTAGGTGGAGCCGGTGAAGAAACCATTCTCGCCAGGGTTGGTGAGGGTATAGTGACTTCTATAGGTTCTGCAAAAAACCATAAGAGTGTGCTTGAGAACCCAGATAAAATTTCAAAACTTGTTTTGGAAAGGGGACTTGATTCTGGTACTGCCTTTGAAATATTATCAATTGATATTGCGGACATTGATGTCGGATCCAATATTGGTGCAAAACTTCAAATAGATCAGGCTACTGCAGATTTGAAAGTAGCTGAAGCAAGGGCTGAAGAAAGAAGAGCCATGGCTGTAGCGCTTGAGCAAGAGATGAAAGCTAAAAATGTAGAGATGAAAGCGAAAGTAACTGAGGCTGAGTCTGAGGTTCCAAAAGCGATCGCAGAAGCCTTTAGATCTGGTAATCTTGGTATAATGGATTATTACAAAATGGAAAATGTAAAATCTGATACCAGCATGCGTGATTCAATAGCAAAATCTGATGAAAACAAATCCTCAGACAGGTCACGAGGAAACGACAAAAATAAATAACAAAACAAAAAAGGGGTATTAAGCCCCTTTTTTGTTTTTCAATCTTTTTTTCAATTCTTTTTTACTCAATACTTCAGGAACCGCTTCTGTTTCACTTTTCGCTAAAATCTTTTCGTTTTTATTGTCAAACAGAATGGCATTATAGAAAAGCGGCAATTCGAAATCCCCATTTTCTTTAATAACACCGAATTTGTCTCCTTTCCTTATTAATATCTTATCCTTTGCTTCTCTTCTGATCTCTTCATAAACAGGATTGCTTATAACAGTGCCATCAGGTTTTGCAAGGCCAAAGAGCCCCTTGTCTTCCAGCAAGTAATAACCATCCATCATTCTACTGACTCTTTTGTAAGGCGTCTCAAGCATTGACTCCCCATTTTTATTGATCAAATTATAGGCACCATCATTTTGAACAATAGCGATTCCTTGAAGAAAAGGACCTACAGTGTTATAAGTGTAGGGAATAACCAATTCCTGCTGCTGATTAATGTAGCCCCATTTGGTTCCTGTTTTTACACTTGCCATTCCTTCGGAGAATGTTTTTACCTGATCAAATTTGGGAGACACCAAAGTGTCTCCACTGGCATTGATAAAGCCAAAACCATCTCCTATTTTTGCCCCATAAGCACCTTCATTTCCAGGTAAAATCCCAGTAGCCGTTTTGGTTGGCTTTACTTCCCAGTCCCCGTCTCTGTTAAGTAGTCCTGTAGTGCCGTCTCTAAAGTGAACATTGAAATAATCCCCGGATTTTCGTACAGAATCCATTCCCACGATATCTAACAAGATGCCGTCATTTTTCATGATTCGCCGTAACTTACCATGAATGTATTCTACCATCACGTCGTTTTCTATGCTGATCCGGTGAAAGCTATTGTACCTGATGTCGGCTGTAGTGGATAGCGCATTGATCAAAAGGTATTCATTGCTGTTTTTGGCGTAAAAATAACTGTCCTCCAAATGGCTCAATTCGTCAATAACCGGTTTAAGAATGTAATTTCCCTCCATATTTATTAACCCAAGGCCTGTTGCTTCCCTGGCTACAATTACATCGTTTGTTGGATCGGTCAGTGACTCATACTTGTGATCAGGTGTTTCTGAAAGGGGTAGCGTGAAGCTCCCATCGCTATTTAGTGCAATTACCTGTCCATTTCTGGCAATTCTCGCAGAAGCAAAATGTCCAATGGAAAAAGTAGTTCTTTTGCCCCGATCATATACGAAATATTCTTCTCCTTTTCTGGCGAGTAATAGGGTATAATAAGAATCTATCTCATCGTAAATGGCCGGCAAAACCTGCTCACCATATTCATGAAGGGCCCCGAATTTGTCTTTGTTTTGGATGATAATCCAAGGCTCAAGAAATTGATATAAACTGGCGTCTTCTATAACGGTAAATGGCTCATATTTTGAATCCAAAAAGGACAGGTCATTGTTCCAGACATTGATTCTAAGGCTATTTCCAAGTAAAAAAATTTCACCCTTAGAAAGTTTTTTTTCCAAGTGAAAGTTATTGTCAAATACTTCCCAGGTTTGGGAAGCTCCTTCCCTTGCAAACATAACAAACGATAGCAAGGCTATAAAAAATTTAAACAGGTATATTTTGTGCATATTTGCGTGTTTTGGGTGAAAGTAAAAAAGAAATTACAGCTTTCCGAATAAAACAATGAGGCTATTTAAATTGCCACATAAAAAATCAAAAACTTTCGGGTGATAGAATTATACTAGTGATCTGTTTTTTTGACTTCTTCCTTTTCTAAATCGAAAAGGTCATTGATAATACCGATCATTTCTTCAGCTTGATCACGTTTGCAGGCAGCCCTTAATTGCACTACAGGCACTTTAAGGATCTTTTGCATCATGCTCTTAGTCAACTTGTCAATGATATCGAATTGCTGGCTATCAGCATTCTTTAGGTACCTTTCAAGTTCTTCCCTACGGATTTGTTCAAGGCTATTTTTAAGCTTATTAATGGTAGGGGAGACCATCATTTCTTTTTTCCAATCGTAAAACTCTTTAATGTTCTCTACAATAATATTTTCTACGTGAGGAATAGCTGCTTTCCTTTTACTCAAAGTTTCTGTAGCCTTGCTACGAATATTGTCCACGTTGTAAAGCAATACACCAGGGAGGTCTTCCACTGCGGTATCTATGCTTCTAGGAACAGAAAGATCTACCAGTAATTTATAACTCTTGATATTGAAACTGCTGATAAGCTGTTTGCTGATCAATGGCTCAGGCATCGTTACAGAGGATATGATTACATCTGCCTCTTTCATGGCTTCAAAACAATCCTCGAAAGGGATGGCTTCAAAATCATATTCAATGGCCAGTTCCAAAGCTTTAGAATGGGTCCTGTTGGCAATTTTAACTTTTGCATCTTTCAGGTAAACCAGGTTTTTGGCTACATCTTCTCCAATTTCCCCCAAACCTACTAATAGCACTCTTGGTTGATGGGTATTTGAGGTAAGTTCTTCAATCAACTCTACTGCTGCATAAGATACTGAGGCTGCACCATCCCTAAAGGCCGTTTCTTGCACCACCTTTTTATTGGTAAAGAAAATGGTATGCATAAGGCGATGAAGGAATGGACCTGCCATGTCCATGTCTACCGAAGTCTGATAGGCACGTTTCACCTGATTGGAAATTTGCATGTCACCGATCACCTGAGCCTCTAACCCCATAGCCACCCTGAAAAGGTGGGATATGGCAGATTTGTCATCATGAAAGATGTCAAAGTACTCCAGGTAGGAAATGGTGTCCATCAAACCCTTCTCTAGCCCAACAAGCTTGATGATTTCTGTGGAAAGATCCAGCTCATGGCTGTAATATATTTCTGTACGGTTACAGGTAGATAGAATCAGGGTATCGGTAAGGCTAAAAAATTCTCTCAATTTACCCAAAAGTGAGCGTACCGCACCATCATCCAAAGATACTAACTCCCGGATTGCTACAGGGGCATTCTTATATGATAGACTTAAAGCTTTAAACTTTGACTGCATGATAACCAACTTTCAGCTACAAATTTATTATAGAATTGGGACGAAATGAATTAATTCAGCAAAGGGAGTTTAATTTATAATGCTTCTAAATAAATTCGTCTCCTTTTTATTCCTTATACAATAAGGTAATTTTTTGGAATAACATTCCATTATTCTTAATTTAACTATGCAATAGGGGAAACTATGTGGAATAGATGGTTTTATGTGTTAAAATCTTATTTGGGATTTACCCGACGGGAAATGCGTGGTTTTGTCTTTGTGATCCCAGTTTTAACCCTGTTGTATGCCGCTCCTTATTTTATTGAGAGGCATAACCGTTCGGCTGCCCAAACTTCCTACCTCACTTATATTGCCGAGAATAAAGCTTTATTTTCTCAAGAGCCTTCTTCCCAGGAACGCAAGGCTACAGGAAATGAAAGGAGCAGTAATGCTACTTCTACACTTAAAAGACCTGCAAAACCCAGCTTGAATAAAATATCTTTTACTGAAACGACCGCTGTGGAGTTGCAGATGGTACAAGGTGTTGGCCCCGTTTTGTCTGCTCGAATAGCTGAATACAGAAGCAATTTAGGAGGCTTCAATGCTCCTGAACAATTATTGGAAGTATATGGCGTAAATGCTGAACTGGCAGAGAAAATTTACACGGTATTTACTTTTGAGCCCAAGATTAACCGAAAATTAAATGTAAATAATGCAGATTTTAAACAGTTAATTAAGCATCCCTACATAGATTATGGAGCTGCAAAAGTTATTTTAGCTTATAGAAATCAGCATGGGAATTACGATTCCGCGAAGGATTTATTAAATATTAAAATTTTCAACGAAGCATGGGTAAATAGAATTGCCCCTTATCTGGCCTTTTGATTTTTATTCTTTCGATTAGTTTTTGCCTTCTGATTTTTTGTTGGAAATTTGTCCGATGAAGGATTTGGTTCAACATTTGGCCGCCATTGAGCTAAATTTACCGGCTTATTCCATGGATATTGAAAAGGGAGAGCAAGGTAAATATTATGTTTTCGATTCAATAAGGAAAAAGAAGCTGCTTTTAACTCCTGAAGAATGGGTGAGACAACACATCATCCATTACCTTGTCAAGAATATGAATTATCCTGGAAGTTTGATCTCTTTAGAAAAAGGGTTGAAATACAATGCTTTGCAAAAGCGCTTTGATATATTGGTATTGGACAGATCTGGCGCGGCGTTTTTTTTGATCGAATGCAAAGCGCCGGATGTCAAATTAAATCAAAAGACTGTTGAGCAGGTCTGTCTATACAATAACAACTTCAAAGCACCCTTTATTTGTATAAGCAATGGGCGCATGCATTTTTGCCTAAAAAGAGAATCAAATACAGGGAAGTATTCTCAAATTAGTCATTTTCCAGTATTTGAATAACTCCCATTAAAGTAAGGTCCTGAATTTTATAAATAAAAGTGACCTTAGTCCTTTAATTTGTTAAATTTGTTTAGTCACTAATTAAATGGTGTTTCAATATGGTGAATAAAGTTAAAAGTACCCCTTGCGAAATGTGCTTGAGCAGGAAACTTTCCTTATTCTCAGGACTTGGAGATGAGCATTTATGCAATATTTCTGAAGGGAAAAATTTCATATCACACAAGAAAGGTCAGATCCTTTATTATGAAAACACCAAGCCCTTAGGTGTTTTCTGCGTTAATAGTGGTGTGGTTAAGATTTTTAAAACAGCATCCAATGGGAAGGATCAGATCATTCGACTTGCTCAAAAAGGCCACCTTGTGGGCTATTCATCCTTGATAGGGGAAGAATCCTATTCGACTACCGCTACCATTGTAGAAGATGCGGGGGTTTGCTTTGTACCTAAGGAAGTTTTTTTGAAGGTGATGTCAGAAGACAGTAAATTTCATCAGCGGCTTACTCAGGCACTTTGTCACGATATGGGACTCATGGAAAGTCAGTTGACAGATGCGACTCAGAAATCGATCAGAGAACGATTGGCTTTGACCTTACTCCAGTTGGGAGACAGTTATGGTGTTGACGGTGGAGATAGGCAGCGCCTAGATATAGCACTTACACGCGAAGAAATTGCCGGACTTGTAGGGACCGCTACTGAAACAGTGATCAGGTTATTGTCCGAATTTAAAAAGGACAAACTTATAGACCTGCAAGGAAAGAAAATAATTTTATTGAACCGAAAAGGGCTTGCCAGGCTTTCTGATTTTTACGGATAACTTATAAAGAAGCATAAAAGCCCATTTCTGGGCTTTTTTTTACTCTCTACTATTCCGAAAGTTCGGTTATCGGTTCGAGAATAAGTTTCCTGAATTCCACTTTTGCTCCTTCAGCTTGCACGGCAATTTGCCCCTTAGATACGGTACAATTGTATCCTTCATTTACGAAGTCACCATTTACCCACACCTTAACCCTGTCATTCAGGCATTCTATCACCATTCTATTCCATAATCCGGGAGTATTTTCCGAACCATCAGTAAGGTTGAGAATTCTTCTTTTTTTACCTTCAGTTACACCCCATTCTTCTTTTGGGCCTCTTCTTTCAACCATGTTGTCCACTTCGATGTTTTCTACGATACACCAAAAATCGCCTGCATTTTCGTGGTACATCTGGACTTCTATGGATTTGGGGAACATTTCATAAAGTGACCTCGGGGTAGAAGCATGCACCAAAATTCCGCAATTGCCTGTGGCTTCCGGGAAACGGTACTCGGTTGTTATTCTGTAATTTTCATATTCATCGTCAGTAATCAGGTGGCCTTGTGGATTCCCCATACTTATAAGCAATCCATCTTTGACAATAAAGGAAGGGCTTACATTTGGGTTATCGTCTTGCTCAGGAACATCTACATGCCATCCCGACAAGTCTTTCCCATTAAAAATAGGTGTCTGCTGTGCAATAGAAGGGCTAAATAGGCATACAAAGACCAATGAAATCAGAGAAAAAAGCTTTTTCATATTGTAGTGGTATTATTGGTTATTCTGAATTGAAAAACAAACAGGGGAACACCTTATGACGCTCCCCTGTTAATATTGATTGGTATTCGGACAAGTTTATCCGATCAAGTTGCCATTGTCATCCCACTGGGCAATGGTTCCTCTAGTAGTTACATCAAGATATACGTCTTTGTATTTTGGGTCGTTTTCTAAACCATGTTTGGCCAATACTTCTTCAGGTACACCATCCCACGCATTTGGTTTGTTACCTACATAACCCAGGTCTTTGAAGCCTTCTTCGCTAGTGAAAAAACCAGTCGCGGTAAGGTTTCTAAGGTTGTTGAAAAATTTCACACCGCTTAGATTTTCAGGTTTAGCAGTGTCAGGGTAAGCGATAAGATCTATTATTTGTATGCGTTGATCTTCAGATATTTCTAGGAATTTATTGCCAAACATTTCATCTGATTTGTGATCAAGCCACAGGAGGCCACCCCTTAATGGTGTTTGATAGCTAGGAATGTCTTTTACCATAAACTCAATAAAGTCAGGAACACCAGCGCCAGTTGCACTTCCTGAGGTGTCGTCGGCAGGTATGATCATGTCCACTAGAATATCTAGTTTCTTTCGCTCCTCTTCTGTGAAAAAAGTGGCGGATTTTAGATTTTCATTGTGAATGATTTCTTCAGGAGTACGGCCATAGCTCCCAAACTCTCCTATTTTAGGGTTGTGAGGGATTTCTACGGTTTCAGGAGTTTCTGGTCCACATCCTGTAAACAGTATACCTGAAGCCAGGGAACCTGTAAATAAAAGTTTTAAGTTTTCTCTTCTGTTCATCGCTTTAGATATTTTTCTTGTTCAGTTGATCAATAATATATTCGGAAGTTCTCCAAGAGTTGGCTAATATCGTCCAGGTAGGATTCTTATCCGCCTGTGAGACAAAGGCACCACCATCCACTACAAATAAATTTTTGCAATCATGTGCTTGAGAATATTTATTCAATACAGATGTTTTAGGATCATTGCCCATGCGGGTGGTTCCTACTTCATGAATAATCCTTCCAGGTTTGTGAAGTCCAAATTCTCTGTCAGCACCAGGTTTACTGCCCAGCAATACTGCTCCCATGCTGGTTAATATTTCTTCAAAAGTTTCATGCATGTGTTTGGCCTGGTTCAATTCCTGGTCACTCCATTTGTAATGAAATTTCAAAACAGGGATACCATATTTGTCTACCACCTGGTCATCAATTTCACAATAATTTTCGTATCGTGGAATGCTTTCTCCTCGGCCTGACATGCCTACCGTACTTCCGTAAAATCTTCGAATGTCTTTTTTAAGTCCTTCACCATAGCCTCCGTTTACGCTAGGATTTCCAAACTCGTCTTTTACATGTTGACGCATGGTGTCCATGCCGCCTCCAAAACCGTAAGAAGGCATACCCATTCCACCCCAATATTCAATATGATAGCCTCTGGCAAAATCCAGGTTTTTTTCATTCAGCCACCAAGGGGTATAGACGTGCATTCCACCTACTCCATCTTCATTGTACCTTTCCCTATCCATCATGTCAGGTAGGATCCCCATTCTGTCGGCACCAGTAGAGTCATGCAGATAATGGCCTACATGTCCAGAACTATTGCCCAATCCATCAGGATGGTTTTTTGATTTGGAATTTAACATTATCCGTGCGGATTCACACGCAGATGCACCCAATACTACCACCCTTGCAGATAGCTTGTATTCTTGCATGTCTAGTTTGCTAATATAGGTTACGCCGGTAGCTTCGCCCTGTTCATTGGTCATTACCGTTCTTACCATGGCCATGGTGAAAAGATCTACCTGACCTTTTTTCATAGCAGGTTTAACCAGGCAAGTACCTGCAGAGAAATCTGCATAGACTTGACATCCTCTGTTACATTGACTACAAAAGAAGCAAGTTCCCCGGTCATTGTTTACAGGTCGGGTGAGTATTGAAAGCCTTGATGGGATAACAGGTATATTGACTTTATCCGCACCTTTTTTTATGAATAATTCATGTAAACGTGGCTTTGGTGGCGGGAGAAAATTGCCATCAGGTTCATTATTTATCCCTTCCTTTGAGCCAAAAACACCTATTAATTTATCTACTTTATCGTAATAAGGAGCCATGTCCTCATAGCTGATAGGCCAGTTTTCACCGAGGCCATCAAAATCTTTACGCTTAAAATCCAAGGGCCCAAATCGCAAAGAGATTCTACCCCAGTGATTGGTTCTTCCACCGAGCATTCTCGATCTAAACCAGTCAAATTCACTGCCTTCAGCACGTGTATAGGGTTCTCCTTCTATGTCCCATCCGCCAATGGCTGCGTCAAAATCTCCAAATGGACGTACTGTGCCAGCACCTCTTCTTGGAGATTCCCAAGGTGGTCTCAATTGGGTTCTGTGATCTTCTAATGCGGGGTCAAAATCAGCGCCTGCTTCTACTACTGCTACCTTTAATCCAGCTTCTGCTAAAATTTTGGAAGCCATTCCACCACCTGCTCCAGATCCTACAATAATTACATCATAAACATCTCCAGCAGTCTGTATTTGAATACTCATCCTTTGTTTTTTATTAATTACTCGGAAAAATTAAGATAATTTTCTGATAATAAAAAGAAACATTTTTAAAGACCTATACCTCCAAAGCCAAAAAGAGGCTATTAATTATAGTAAGGGTCTTAAATGTTTCCAAACTGTTTGGGCGACAATTCGCTGCCCGTCACTTGTTGGATGGATGCCGTCTGGTAGGTTCAATTCCGGATTACCAGCTACTCCTTCCAATAGAAAAGGTATAATGGCTACACTTTGTTTTTCAGCTACCTCGGCATACATCCCTCTGAATTCTTCAGCGTATTCCAGCCCCATGTTCGGCGGAATCTGCATTCCTGCTAACAAAATCTTGGTGCTTGGGAATTTTTCGGAAACAGCAGAAATAATCGCATTGAGGTTCTTTTTGGTTTCTTCAAGCGGAATTCCTCTCAACCCATCGTTTCCGCCTAATTCAAGTACAAAGACTTCTGGCTGGTCTTCAAGAAACCAATCCAACCTACTGAGTCCACTTGCAGTGGTTTCACCACTTAAACCACCGTTAATCACTTGGTAGTTCAATTCAAGGCTGTCAATTTTATTCTGAATTAATGAAGGGAAAGAAGCCTCTTCGTCCAATCCATAGCCAGCAGTCAGGCTGTTGCCATAAAATAGAATGTACTTTTTTTCGCTCTTTTCTTCAGCTTTAGTCGTTTCTGGTGCAACCTTTTTCCCAGTTTCCTGTTTTTGATTACAGGAAACTGTTAAAGATGAAATTACTGCAGACAAGAGAATGGCAGTGAATGCTGTTTTTAATGATCTTAACATTTGAATTATTTTTACAGTCAATTATCAAAAATACTAAACTTAATCCACTATTGTTTTTGTTCAAAAGGGATAAGTTTTTTTCTTTGAAAGATATGAATATACTAAGCGTTGAAAATCTGACCAAAACCTACCGAAGCGGAAACAGGGAACTTACTGTTTTAGACCAGGTTAATTTTGAGGTCGAACAGGGTAAAACCCTATCTATTGTAGGTCCTTCTGGTAGTGGTAAAACCACTCTATTGGGACTTTGTGCCGGACTGGATGTTGCCAGTTCTGGAAGTGTATTAATAGATGGGAAGCCCCTTGAAAACATGACCGAAGACCAAAGAGCCGGTATAAGAAACCAGTTGGTAGGTTTTATTTTTCAAAATTTTCAACTTCTACAAACATTAACCGCTTTGGAAAATGTAATGGTTCCTTTGGAGCTAAAGAAGCGTAAAGATGCCAAAGAAAAGGCCACGGAGCTTTTAGAAAACGTGGGCTTAGGTGATCGACTCACGCATTATCCAAATCAGCTTTCTGGTGGAGAACAGCAGCGTGTATCCATTGCCAGGGCTTTTGCGAATGAGCCAAAAATTCTATTTGCAGATGAGCCAACAGGTAATTTGGATACGGAAACAGGTGAGTTGATAGAAAATTTGATTTTTAATCTCAATGAACAACATGGGACTACTTTGATCTTGGTTACGCATGACTTGGAATTGGCCGCCAGGACCCACCATTCCTTACATATTAAAGGCGGAAAAATACAGGAGGCTACCAATGGTTGATTTGGCCTGGTCATTTAAAATGGCGAAAAGAGAGTTTAGAAAAACAGGAGTAAAATTGATCTTGTTCGTTTCTGCTATTGTTACCGGTATTGCAGCCTTGGTTGCGGTCACTTCTTTTGGAGATAATTTAAGTAAGGACATTGACAACCAAGCAAAGGAATTGTTAGGAGCTGACCTGCTGCTAAAGAAAAACCAAAACATTGAGTTTCTTGAAATAGAAAAAGTCGCCAGCGCGCACTCCTTAGAAATCAACTTTGCTTCAATGGTGTATTTCCCGAAAGTAGGAGATAGCAGGTTGACTCAGGTAAGGGCTTTGGAAGGAGAATATCCCTATTACGGAACCCTGGAGACATTGCCCCAGGAAGGGGAAAGAGACTTTAGGTCAGGGGGAAAGAAAGCTTTGGTAGAAAAAACCTTAATGGCTCAGTTTGGTGCTGTCGTGGGTGACAGTATTAAGGTGGGGAATGTAACACTTGAGATTGTTGGGGCCTTGCAAAAAGTCCCAGGGCAAACAGGTATTACGGCCACTGTAGCGCCAGCTGTTTACATCCCTATGGACCAACTTGAAGCTTCCGGTCTGGTGCAATATGGGAGCCGAGTCAATTACAACCATTATTTTTTATTTCCCCAAGATTTTGAATTGCAAGCACTGATTGATGAAAATAAAGATATTTGGGATGAGGACAGGGTGAATTTTGATACGGTTCAATCTCAGAAGGAGTCAACCGGTAGGTCTTTTGAAAACCTCTCGAATTTCCTGACCCTTGTGGCTTTTATTGCTGTATTACTAGGCTGCGTAGGAGTGGGAAGTGCAGTGAATGTTTTTGTAAAAGAGAAGCTCCCCTCAGTTGCCGTTTTAAGGTGCTTGGGAGTGAAGGCCCTCGATATAATCGTGGTTTATCTGGTGCAAATTTTCTTCATGGGATTGGTAGGTTCCATCATAGGCGCAATGGCTGGCGCAGTGCTTCAGTTTTTACTGCCTTTGGTCTTTAGTGAATTTTTACCTGTTGAAGTGACGGTTCAGTTGGCTTGGGGGGCCATAGTAGTCGGTATTATTACTGGTGTGTTGATCTCCATTCTGTTTGCTTTGATTCCCCTATTGAAGATCCGAAAGGTTTCTCCAATGATGACTTTAAGACCAGATGATCAGTCTGGCGGTTTTGGCAATGACCCTGCTAGGTTATTTGTCCTATTCGCAATTATTGTTTTTATACTGCTCTTTAGCTATTTCCTGTTGGGTAAATGGGATCAAACGCTTTGGTTTACAGGCTTTGTGGTTGTGTCATTTGGGGCATTGTGGCTATTGGCAATGGGAGTGATGAAAACCATTCGAACTTTTCTTCCAATTTCCTTAAACTATCCTGTAAGGCAGGCCCTGTCCAATTTATACCGGCCCAATAACCAAACGGTTTCCCTTTTAGCGACAATAGGATTGGGGACAGCCATGATAGGTACTTTGTTTTTTATCCAAGACCAGCTTCTGGATGAGGTTCGCTTTGCAGACAAAGAAGACCAACCCAATATGCTGTTTTTTGACATTCAGACCAGTCAGGTAGATAGCATGATCACAGTGCTTCAATCCGAAGACCTTCCAATATTACAACATGTGCCAATCATTACCATGGGTGTATCTGAGGTCAACGGGCTTTCAAAATTGGATAATGAGGAGCTTGAGGACGAAGAGAGAAGATCAGGTTCTTTTTACAATAGGGAATTTAGAGTAACCTATAGGGATAGCCTAATCAATACAGAAGAGTTAGTGGATGGAGCACTTAAGTCCTATAACTCTACATCAGATAGCATTTTTGTTTCCATGGAGGAAGGTTATGCAGAAAGAAACCATGTGAAAATTGGTGATGAAATAGTGTTCAATGTTCAGGGTAGACCTTTGACAACCTATGTTGGAAGTATTAGAAAAGTAAACTTTAGAAGGGTATCTACTAATTTCCTTGTGGTTTTTCCTGACAAAGTTTTGGACAATGCACCGAAATTTCATGTGCTGATTACCAAGACAAAAGATGACATGGCCTCAGCAAATATACAAAATACAATCGTTCGACAGTTTCCAAATGTGTCCGTTGTGAACCTAAGTATGATTGTAGAAACCCTTGAAGACCTCTTGGGCAAAATCGGATTTGTTATTCAGTTTATGGCCTTCTTCAGTATTCTGACTGGAATATTGGTATTGATTAGCTCCTTGCTCATCAGTAAATTTCAGAGAGTTAGAGAAAATATCCTATTAAGGACAATAGGAGCTGAAAGAAAGGTACTAATAAAGATAAATATTTTGGAATACCTCTTCCTTGGAAGCCTTGCAGCTGGTGGAGGATTAATCTTGTCGGTTCTAGCCTCTTTCTTGCTTAGTTATTTTGTTTTTGAAATCGCATTCAGTTTGGCTTGGCAACCTTTATTTATCGTTTTTGGGCTAATCACTGGTCTTACGGTCTTTTTGGGATGGATCAATAGTTTGAATATTCTTAAAGCGAATACGATGGATATTCTGAGGTCTTAACAATACCTCGAATACGAATCAATAATGGGTAAATGAACCTTTTGGATATAATCTATGTATCTACATTAGATACAAGTAAATCAAATGAAAATTGAAGAGGAAATAAAACAAAATCCATTCAAAGACGGCTATACAAAGGCATTTGTAAATCTATTGTTTACTCAAAGTTATTTGGTTACCCGTCAGAGTAAGATTTTTAAGCCTCATGATTTATCGCCTGAGCAATACAATGTGCTCAGGATTTTGCGAGGACAATTCCCCAATCCCACTACGGTTTCATCCATCCAGGAAAGAATGCTTAATAAAATGAGCAATGCTTCCAGGTTGGTGGAGAAGCTAAAGCAAAAGGGAATGGTGAAACGCTCGGCTTGCCCAAAAGACAGGCGGCAGGTAGACATAGTGATTACCAAAAAAGGACTTGAACTTTTAGAATTGCTAGATGTGGAGGTTAAAAGCTTCAATGTTGAAACCATTCATCTCGACGAAAAAGAAGTAGACCAGCTCAATACCCTTTTGGATAAATTGAGAGGTTAAAATCTTGATTTTTTGCAGGGCGCTATTTGTGGGTCCATTCATTTTTCACGTACCTCCAAAACCTCAGTTTATTATTGAACCTATTTTTTTTTACTTTCAACCGATTATAAAAATGAGCTTGAGCAGTTGCTTTGAAATCTTACTGCATGATCTGGTTAAGACGCCAAAGATTAATGTTTGGCCTGTGATTTGTTAAAGGATTGTCTGAATTGATACGATTACATTATTATTAAAGAAGATAGGGGTATGAAAAAGTTGCTAGCAATAGTTTGTTTATTTATAGGGTTTCAGGTGATGTCTATGGCACAGGAAACCTCTAAAATTTCGGTTGATGGTAAAAGTGAAATTAAGGTTTCCCCTGATGAAGCATTGGTTCGGGTTTCGCTTACCACGAAAGCGATGAAAACTGCTGATGCCACTGAGGGGCTCAATAGAAAAGCTGCCGAGGTAACCAATGCCCTCAAGAAAAGTGGGGTAAAAAATTATGAATTAAAGGCGGACAACTATTTTGTCAATATAAACAGGGTGTATACCAAAGGCACTTCGAGGGACAGTGGTTATGTGGCCAGCCAAACCTTAAGGGTCTTGGTGAAAGATACTGGAGAAGACTTGGTGAAAGTCATAGAGGCTTTACATAGTAATGTCGACATGGGCTTCCAATTGGAGCTTCAATTGTCTGAAAATAAAAAGAAAGAATACGAAACGGAACTGTTGCAGTTGGCGATAAAGGATGCTAAAAATAAAGCCGAATTAATAGCCAATTCACTTGATTTGGAAAAAATAACTGTTCATCAGGTATTTTATGGGGAGGCTCCTGGCACCTATCAACCAAAGATGTACAGGTCAGAGGCGATGATGATAAATGCAGACAACCAGCGAACGGCTCCTACCATTCAACCAGATGAGCAAACTTTAAGTGATCAGGTAAAAGTGATTTTTACTTTCGATAAATAATTTGATCTAGGCCTGTGGATTGGGGAAATTGTCTTTTTCATTTTCCCCCGGCCTTTTATGAAGACATTGAAAATCTTTTTCAATTAAAACATAAAGGTTGGTACCTGCTTCTAAAGATATGGTCTCGGAAATCCCTACTTGATCAGTGTTGGCCCAGTTATTTATTTTCGATGCAGGAAGGTTAACGCTCAATTTTCCCTCCAAAAAGCTTACCGTAAGTTTATCCCCTATGTCTGCAATTTCCAGGGCATATACGAATGCTGAATAAGGAGCAGGAAACGGCAATTCTTCTCGTATTGCCATTCCTTTTGCAAGCTGATTGACTTCAGTTTGAGAAAGTCTTAACCGGATAGCGTCATTAAGGATGCGTATTTTCATAGATTTTAGATAAGCAATTGACCCGAAAAAGCCTGTTTAAGTATAGTTGTAAAGTTAAATGAATTTAACCTAAATTATGCAATTTTGAGCATAAATGGATAGGAAAGGCCTTGTCCTTTCCTGATTAATAGTTTCTGGTAGCCATGCTTTCCTCCTTTTTAAATCGGATTTTGAAAGTATATTTGACAATGAAATAAGAGGTTATTTGCAGTCGTCTTCACTAGGAAATAATTAAAGTGTAATCGGCAGATAGACCTATAAAATTTTTGATTTCGCCGAAAGTATACCCAATTTACCAAAAGGAAATCTTCCTTCAATTTAGCGCTTACTCACATGCCAAATAAAGACCTATTAACCTTTCTTACTGAACTGTCTATCAATAATTCTAAAGAATGGATGGATGAAAACCGTAGCTGGTATGAGCAAGAGAAAGCCTCATTTCTTGAAAGTGTTGCTGAGATTTTGGCCCAATTAAGTAAATGGCAACCTGGATTTTCAGAATTACGCCCGAAAGATTGTGTCTTTAGACAAAATAGGGATATCCGATTTAGTGCCAATAAAGCACCTTATAAAAGTAATATGGCTGCTTATTTTTCAGTAGGAGGCAAGAAATCAGAAGGGCCTGGATATTATGTGCATGTGCAGCCTGGAGGATCCTTTGTTGGTGGAGGAATATGGATGCCGCCAGCGCCTATTTTAAAGAAAATCAGACAGGAAATAGATTATTCTGGTGAGGAATTGCAAAACTTATTACTGTCCCCTGAAATCAAGGAAAATTTCGGCGAAATGCAAGGGGCAAAACTCAAAACCTCTCCTAAAGGATTTGGGAATGACCATCAATACATTGAATATTTAAGATATAAAAGTTTTATTCTTTCTCATCCTTTATCGGATGAGGACATCCGATCTGGGGCATATGTTGCCATCTCATTAGAAGCTTTTTCTAAAATGATGCCCTTTCATGCCTTCCTAAATAAAGCGATTTCCACTACTGATGAAGACGACATTTTGCTCTAAAGCAATAGTCTTTCAATCGTTTTAGCTACGCCGTCCTCGATGTTTGTAGCCGTGATTTCTTTTGCTACAGCCTTTACTTCCTCGCGAGCATTGGCTACGGCTACTCCATACCCCACTTCTTCTATTAGAGAGATGTCATTGTAGTTGTCTCCAAAAGCGAGCGCTTCACTCATTGGGATTCCATGCTCAGCTAAAACTTGTCTGAGGGCAGTGGCTTTTGATATTGACTTAGGAGCAATTTCAATATACGTGTCTTTCGATCTGTATAAATGCAAGGAAGAGCCATGATTATCGATTAGTTTCTCATAAAGCCATTGAATCTCGTCCGCATTTCCCATGCACATCACCTTGTGTGCTCCTTTTTTATTTTCTTCCCAATTTCCAATGACAGCATGATGGTGGTCTAAAGTTGCCTTAACTTTTGTGACCATTTCTTCTTTTATAGTCCATTTGTCCCTGGTAGGAGCATACCAATTGTCTCCTGAATACAGGCTCACATGTACCTTTGTTTGCTCGGTAAGCTGGAAAATTTCACGGCAGGTTTCTGTTGCTATATAGGTTGAATCAACTTGTTGGTAATCCTTTATTTTGGAACGGATCACAAAGCCACCATTGTAACAAATCAGCGGGTTGTCGATTCTTTTAAACTCCTCTAGCAAATGAGACATGGCACTGGGCATTCTTGAGGAAGCTAGTATGATGGGAAAATCTGAAGGCAAAGCTGCAAAAACATCCAGGGTTCTTGCTGATATTTGTCTTTTTTTATCTAAAAGGGTACCGTCGATATCGGTGCAAATGGCGCTAATTTTCATTTTTAAAAAGGTTTGCCCGAAGGTAATCAATCAAATGGCTTTACTAAAGACAGCACTAGAATTTTCTGAATTTTGAATGTATGGGTCAAAAGCCATGCAAATATTTCTGACGAAGGGTTTACCCTCTTCAGTAACGTTTATTACATTTTTTTCAAAGGAGATCAAACCTTCGTTCAAAAAGCCCATTATAGAATTCGGTATATTATTTCTCCCAATCCAGGAAGCTTTGTGGTTGCAGATCAGGTCCATAATGAAAGCTTTGGTACTCAAATCTGTTTCGCTTTGTACATGTCCTTTAATTATTGGGAATTCACCATTTTCTATTTTTTCCAAATAGGCCGAAATGTTTTTTTCATTTTGGCTATAAGCATAGAAAGCGTCACCAATGGCACTGCTTCCCAAACCCAGAAGTATTTTGGATGGCGATGTGGTGTATCCCATGAAGTTTCGGTGCAGGGTGCGATTTGATTTGGCTTTTAGCAATGGGTCTCCTGCTAAGGCAAAGTGGTCCATGCCAATTTCTTCGTAGCCCATTTCTTTAAGCCAGATTTTCCCTTGTTCATAGAGCATCCTTTTTTCATGTTCATTTGGAAGGTTCTTCTCAAAAGATTTTTGAGAAGGGAATACGGTAGGAAGGTGGGCATAACTATAAAACGCTATGCGATCGGGAAGTAATTCACAGGTTTTTTCAAGAGTGCGCTTTAAAGTTTCTAGTGTTTGGTGTGGAAGTCCATAAATTAGGTCAAAATTTATAGAGCTGTATCCCGCTTTTCTGCTCTCCTCGGTCACATACTTTACTCGCTCGAAAGGTTGAATTCGGTGGATGGCCATTTGAACTTTGCTGTCAAAGTCTTGAATGCCATAGCTGACCCTATCAAAACCAAATCCTGCTAGTATTCGGAGATGCTCGGTAGTTGTATTGTTCGGATGGCCTTCAAAACTGAATTCAAAGTCCTCCATTTTGGTAGCTGCCTGGGTAATATGGTTTATCAATGTATAGAGTGCAGAGGGAGAAAAAAAGGTTGGAGTTCCACCACCTAAATGTATCCCCGCTAATTTTGGTTTTTCTCCCAATAACTGAGTATACATGTCCCACTCTTTCATTAAGCCAGAAATATAGGGCAGTTCAACCTTGTGATTTTTAGTGATTCGTTTATTACATCCGCAATAGGTACACAGGCTTTCACAGTAGGGAAGGTGGATGTACAAACTTATACCTTCTTTAGCACCAAAATTTTGATAAGCGCTGGTAAAAGAATCCCCCCAGTTTATAGGGTTGACAATATTGTTCCAGTGGGGCACAGTTGGGTAAGAAGTGTACCTAGGAGCAGGTACATTGTATTTCTGAATCAGGGAAGGTTTTATCATGACCACAATAAATTGATTTGGGACACAAATTTCCCATTACTTAGCTCCCAAAAGCATGAGAATAATGAGAGATTTAACTGATATAGATCATGTTTTTCGCACCAAGAAACGAATTAAATGACTTGTGTTAATGGTGATTCAAATAGTAACTGACAGGCACATGGGGTAGTTTGAAAGTATCTGCCACGGCTTGGTACACGATATCTCCTTTGATAATGTTGTAGCCGAAACTTAGTTCAGGAAATTTGTCACAAGCATTTTTCCAACCTTTTTGCGCCAGTTCCAGGGCATAGGGAAGCGTTGCATTGGTAAGGGCTAGTGTGGCGGTATAAGGTACTGCCCCAGGCATATTGGCTACACAATAATGCAACACGCCATCGATGGTGTAGGTGGGGTCTTCGTGCGTTGTGGGCGTGCAGGTTTCAATACAGCCTCCTTGGTCCACTGCCACATCCACCAATACTGTCCCAGGGAGCATTTCTTTTAGCATGTCCCTGGTGATTAAGTGAGGGGCTTTAGCACCTGGAATCAACACTGCGCCAATGATAAGGTCTGCAGTTTGGATAAGGTTTCTTATGTTGAACTCATTCGACATCATGGTCTTAACGTTCTTAGGCATTACGGTAGATAGGTACCGCATTCTGGATAGCGATACGTCTAAAATAATTACATCAGCGCCAAGGCCTGCTGCCATCCACGCTGCCTGAGTACCGACTATGCCTCCTCCTAATATTATCACTTTGGCAGGAAGGGTTCCTGGTACACCTCCCAATAAAATACCTCTACCTCCTAGTGGTTTTTCCAGGTAGTTGGCACCTTTTTGTACAGACATTCTTCCTGCTACCTCTGACATAGGGATCAATAGAGGTAGGGTTTTATCTTCTTTTTCTACTGTCTCATAAGCCAGGCAGATCGCCTTACTATTGATCATCGCTTGGGTTAGGGGCTTGTTGGAAGCAAAGTGAAAATAGGTAAACAGCAAGTGGTTTTCCTGTATAAGTGGGTACTCTTCTTCGATAGGCTCTTTTACTTTCATAATCATGTCCCCTTTACTGTATGTTTCTTCTATGGAGGGCAAAATTATAGCACCCGCTTTTTGATAGGTCTCATCAGAAAACCCACTGCCTAGCCCTGCTGATTCTTGTACAAAAACCTGGTGACCATTTTTCGTGAATTCTTGGGCGCCTGCTGGAGTGAGGGCAACCCTGTTTTCATTGTTTTTAATTTCCTTTGGGACGGCAATGCGCATATTAGTGGCTTTAGGGTTAACGAATTAATCAAATATAACCAGTACATCCGCACAAGGAAAAGGATTTGGTGAAAAATAATTTTTATTATTATATACTTTTTTTATTATTACAAGTAGCGGTTAATTCACTTTAAATGAGGGGTATGCAATTAATATTTAGTTGCCATGCTGTTAATTGATAAAGTTTTCATTCTTAATTCGAAATAATATTTCATTGAGACCGTTTATTAATAGCGATTACAAAATAATATTGTTTTATATTCATTTTGGCTCCTGTTATAAATTGGGATAACTCCAAAAATTGTGTATTTTTGAAATCCTTGGATTTCAAATGGTGAAAAATGGCTTAATTAATGAATACTGAATATTTACCTACACTTACGAAAGAAAGCATAAACCCTTTTGGTGTACAAAATGTCTTGAATGACTATAGATTGGTCATGATAAGCAGGCATGCGTCATTGACCGTACGAAAAGAGGTATTTATGGGTAAAGCTAAATTTGGTATTTATGGGGATGGCAAGGAACTGGCACAGATAGCCATGGCTAGATTTTTTCAGTTGGGCGACTTCAGGTCTGGGTATTATAGGGATCAGACCTTGTTGTTTGCGATGGATGAGCTAAGCCTTCAGGAGTATTTTGCGCAACTGTATGCACATACTGATATAAAGGAGGAGCCGGCAACGGGTGGTCGTTTGATGAATGGACACTTTTCTACCAGGTCCCTAAATGAGGATGGAAGTTGGAAAAACCTCATGAAAATAAAAAATTCAACAGCTGATGTTTCTCCAACAGCAGCTCAAATGCCCAAGTTGCTAGGGATTGCTTATGCATCCAAGCTTTTTAAAGCAAACCCATCCCTACATCATATGACGGAATTTTCCAATAAGGGAAGAGAAGTTGCATGGGGTACAATAGGGAATGCCTCAACTGCAGAAGGAATGTTTTTTGAAACGTTTAATGCTGGAGGCGTTTTACAAGTACCTATGGTCATTTCAGTATGGGATGACGATTATGGCATTTCTGTCACCAATGATTTGCAAGTAACAAAAGCGAGTATTTCTGTAGCTTTAGAAGGTTTCAAAAGAGACAATGAGCAAAAGGGGTATGAGATTTTAGTTGTAAAAGGTTGGGATTACGAAGGTTTGGTCAATGCTTATAGTAGGGCCAATAAAGTAGCCAGGGAGCAGCATGTGCCTGTGTTGGTGCATGTAATTGAGATGACCCAACCACAAGGGCATTCTACATCTGGATCTCATGAAAGATATAAAAGCAAAGACAGACTTTCTTGGGAAGCTGAATACGATTGTGTAGTCAAGTTCAAAGAATATATTTTAGAGAATAAAATTGCCTCTGAGGAGGAATTGGATCGAATTGATGCCGAGGCGAAGCAGCTTGTCAAAGAAAGCAAGGACAAAGCATGGAGAGCATTTACAGCTTCGATCAAAAAGGAATTGGATGAAGCGGTAGGCTTATTGAGTGAACTGGCAAAAAATACGCAAGGAAATGAGGAGCTTCTTCGAATGGCACATGACCTTAAGCAGACCCTGAACCCTGTTCGTATGGATGTCATTAGTACCGTCCGGAAAGCCTTGTTATTGGTTAGAAATGAACCAGTTGAGATTAAAGCAAGACTTCAAAACTGGTACAAAGGTCAGTCGAAATTAAATGAAGAGAGGTACTCAAGTCATCAATACAGTGAATCGGAGTTTAGAGTTGGTGCGATTGCTCCTGTTGAAGTGAGCTACGCTGAGGAGCCAGCTTTACTGGATGGGCGTGAAATTCTGAAAGCTTGTTTCGATGCCATTCTCACAAGAGACCCCAGGGTGTTTGTGATTGGTGAAGATGTTGGTCTGATTGGAGATGTAAATCAAGCATTTGCTGGTTTGCAAGCCAAGCATGGTGATTTGCGCGTGACAGATACAGGTATACGCGAGGTAACCATCATTGGCCAGGGAATTGGTGCGGCACTGAGAGGCTTGAGGCCTATCACCGAGATTCAATACCTTGATTATTTGATTTATGCTTTAATGACATTATCGGATGATTTGGCTTGCCTGCATTATAGAACGAAAGGTGGTCAAAAAGCACCCTTGATAATCCGAACCAGGGGGCATAGACTTGAAGGGGTTTGGCATTCAGGTTCTCCTATTGGTATGATTTTAAGCAGTCTTAGGGGTATATTATTGTGTGTACCAAGAAACATGACCCAGGCAGCAGGTATGTACAATACCCTTTTAGAATCCGATCAGCCAGCGATCGTTATTGAAACACTGAATGGTTATAGGCTCAAAGAAAAAATGCCTTCCAATATTGGGGAGTTTAAAGTAGCTCTTGGAAAGGCTGAAATACTACAAGAAGGAAAAGATATCACAGTAGTGACCTACGGTTCCATGTGCAGGATTGTCATGGAAGCTGCAAAACGACTTTTTTCAATAGGTATTTACGTGGAGGTTATTGATGTGCAGACTTTGATGCCATTTGATCTTGAGCAGGTGATTTTAAATTCAATAAAGAAAACCAATAGGGTTATTTTTGCAGACGAAGATGTCCCTGGTGGAGCATCCGCCTTTATGATGCAGCAGGTGCTGGAAATGCAAAACGCTTATTATTATCTCGATTCTCAACCAATGACGCTTTCTGCTAAAGAGCATCGTCCCGCCTATTCATCTGACGGGGATTATTTTTCAAAACCAAGTGCAGATGATGTCGTTGAGAAAATATATGGAGTGATGCATGAAGCTGCTCCTGAAAAATACCCTTCAATTTACTAATTGCTATTTATTTCTCAATCAGCGTTCGATCTGTGATAAAGTGAAGTCAGGTGTGGTGACCACATTGCTTTCATTTAATGCCCTGTCCTTGACTTTTACCTCCAGTCTTAAGGTATCATTTCGGAATATACTATTCCAACCTAAAGATAACATGGAGTACCTGATTTTACCTTCGATTGCACGCAACTGTTCGTTTTCAAGCATTCGCGGAAAGCGACCATTAAATGTGGTGAAGTAAGGAGGGTCTGACCAATTGAACTCAGTGTAATTACCGCCTCTTTTAACAAAGAATTTAATCAATATATTGTAGTAGTCTTCATTCTCTGATACCCATAAAGTGTCTTTGATTTCCTGATTGTTGATCAATGGAAAAATAACCCAATCCCTATTGTTGAAGTCTGGAGCATTATCAGGACGTTCACTGTAGGTGATAAATTGTCCCGCCTCGTTGGTGAAATAGTTAAGCTCGTTAAAAGGAGGGAAAATATCTGTGGCATTTAGGCCTAAATCGCCTTCGGCATCACGAAATTCTAGCGTTACAATTAATGAATCTGACCCTGCCGTCTGCACAAATTCCAGGTCATTAAAATCAATTTGTGGTACCGTTGGAAAATTATCCGGTGGGGAAATGCATCCAACCCATACTGAAAGTAAGAGCAGGGTAATGATGGTGTGATTTTTTAACTTCATAGGTAATCCGTAATTTTACACTTCCGCCTCTGTGAATGTAAAAATGATCAAAATTTGGGTTTTACCATAAAATAACGATGAATTCTTTTAAAAGTTTTTCTGAAAAAATTAAATCTGGACAGATCAATGATTTTGATGCCATGGCAATGGATTTATTTAGCTATCAGTCTAGACACAATAAAATTTACCAGAGGTATCTTGAAGTAAGGGGGATACATCCAAAAAACATAACGGAAGTAAAGGATATACCTTTCTTGCCGGTATCGATGTTTAAAACTACTAAGGTTATCTCAGGACCTGAGAATGTTTTTGACTTCTGGTATTCCAGTAGTGGTACCACAGGCCAGGAAAATAGCAGGCATTATGTGTGGTCCAAAGCCCTTTACCTGGATCACTGTGTCAATAACTTTGAGTCGGTCTATGGTTCTTTAGAAGATTTTCATGTATTGGCTTTGTTGCCTTCTTATTTAGAAAGGGAAGGCAGCTCTCTTGTGGACATGGCCGCACACTTTATTGAGAAAAGTAAATCGGAACAATCTGGATTTTATTTATATGAACATGAGGCTTTACTGGAAAAAATGGAACGCCTTAAAAATGACCGAAAAAAAATATTGCTACTTGGCGTGACTTTTGCGTTGTTGGATATAGCAGAGATAAGCGCTAAACATACTGAGTATGGTGAGTTGATCGTTATGGAGACAGGAGGGATGAAAGGAAGAAGAAAGGAAATGATTAGAGCCGAAGTTCACAAGGTACTCAAGGCTGCTTTTAAGGTGCAATACATTCATTCAGAATATGGTATGACGGAACTTATGTCCCAGGCCTATTCACTAGGTGAGGGGAAATTTTGGTGCTCTTCTTTTATGAAAGTGCTGATAAGGGATGTATATGATCCCTTTGCTTATACCTCCGGCACCACAGGTGCAATAAATGTCATTGATTTGGCCAATTTTCACTCTTGTTCCTTTATAGAAACCGAAGATTTGGGCTTGCAAAACATGGATGGAAGCTTCACAGTGCTGGGAAGAATGGACAACAGCGAAACCAGGGGCTGTAATTTAATGATCAATTAATTTTGTATTTGTTTAGTATTTACACATATTTGGCTTAAATAATTTTATAATATGAAAACTTTAATGACAATTTTGGTGGCTTGTGCGATTTTGGTATTGTCCTCATGTGCTTCTAGCAAGCCCTGTCCAGCTTACGCAACAACAGGTGATGTAGAAGTAAATGGTTAAATACAGAGCAGCCATTTAATAATCGGCATACTTTTTAATGTCTTCGGTGGAAATACTTTTACCGCCAAGTATTACCAGTCTCTCGATCACATTTCGGAGTTCGCGAATATTTCCTGTCCAAGGAAATTCCTGTAATTTTTGAATGGCAGCTTTATCGATTTCTTTTTTTGCAGTCCCGTACTCTCCGGCAATATCTCCTAAGAATTTGTCTACTAGTAATGGTATGTCCTCACTTCTATCCTTTAGAGGTGGTACCTGAATAAGTATGACACTGATTCTATGGTAAAGATCTTCCCTGAAGTTTCCTTCGGCTATTTCATTTTTGAGGTTTTTATTGGTAGCTGCCAATACCCTGACATCGACTTTAATGTCTTTGTCTCCTCCTACTCGAGTGATTTTATGTTCTTGCAAAGCCCTTAATACTTTTGCTTGAGCTGATAGACTCATGTCTCCTATTTCGTCGAGAAAGAGTGTTCCACCATTTGCTTGCTCAAATTTCCCTTGTCTTTGTTTGACAGCTGAAGTAAATGACCCTTTTTCATGACCAAACAATTCACTCTCAATTAATTCAGCTGGTATGGCAGCGCAATTGACAGCAATGAATGGGGCTTTCTCCCGATTGCTTTTTTGATGAATCCAATGTGAAACCAATTCTTTCCCTGTTCCATTGGGGCCTGTTATAAGTACCCTGGCATCTGTAGGGGCTACTTTTTCTATGGTTTCTTTGACTATGGAAATGGCTTTGGATTCACCGACCATGTCCAGTTTTTTAGAAAGTTTTTTCTTAAGCACTTTCGTTTCCTGAACGAGATCCTTTTTGTCCAAGGCATTCCTTACGGTCAGTAAGAGGCGATTTAAATCAGGAGGTTTAGGTATAAAATCGAAAGCTCCTTTTTTGGTAGCTTCAACTGCCGTTTCTATGGAACCATGAGCCGAGATCATAATAAATTGAGGCTGCCTGCTTAGTTCACTTGAACTGGTAAGAACTTCCATTCCATCCATTTTTGGCATTTTGATATCACAAAGGACTAAGTCAAAATCCTCATTTTTTATCATTTCGAGACCTTTTTCACCATCCTCGGCTTCAAAGATTTCATACTTTTCATACTCAAGAATTTCTTTAAGCGTAGACCTGATGACTTTTTCATCATCTATAATCAAAATTTTCGGCATATTAAAAGCGATCCGTTAATTAGTAAAATTAAAAGTGCAGGCCTGTAAGCCGGGTTCTGTATCTTTTTTCAAAGTGCTTGTCATTTATCTAGCCTTTTCTTCACAAAAAAGGTCCAACGACCTACCCACTCCGGTTATCTTGTTAGATTTGAACGAGCAGCCCAGTGACCGGAGCCTATTTGGTCTTTCAACCCATAAGGTTTGCCTTGCAATATCGGTCACCCGATACCCGGTGGGCTCTTACCCCACCCTTTCACCCTTACCGCAATTGGAAAACCAGCTGCGGCGGTTTTCTTTCTGTTGTACTGTCTGTTATTCTGGTATTCCTACCAGAACACCTTCCCGTTAGGAAGTATGGCGCTCTATGTTGCCCGGACTTTCCTCTTTTCTTGGTGAAATCACCAAGAACAGCGACAAACCAGCCTGCACTCCACAAAAATAAATTAAATAAAGCCATTATTCACAATCCTATCGGTTTTTATTAATGGTTTCCCCTTTTGATATCAGCAAAATCTATTTTCCACTTCAAATTTATTGGTTATATTTCTAGAGAAAATATAACCAATAACTGACTGAATACTATGAAAGATTTATTTAAAGGATTAATCGCTGGATATGGTGCCTACAAATTAGGTGGAGGGTGTTTTAGTACCATCTTAGTTTTTATCTTGATTTGGTTTCTTTTGGGGCAATGCAGTTAAAGTGGTAATCCCAATCAAACAACCCACTTAATTAGGGCATAGGTTAGGTTTTATTTTTGACCTGTTCAAGAAAAGGATACCTTTGTAAAAAATGAGTATATGATATTAGTTGGGAATGCAGTAATCAGCGATGACATAAAGGAGCAATTTTTTGTTTGCGACTTAGGAAAATGCAAAGGAGCTTGCTGCGTAGAAGGTGATGCTGGAGCACCCCTTACAGATGATGAAATAGAAATTCTGGATAAAGATTATCCTTCCATAGCCCCTTTTCTTACAGATCAGGGCAGAGAAGCAATTGCCGAAAAAGGTACTTGGGTAATTGACCAGGAAAACGAGAAGGGCACAAGTACCATTGGAGAGAATGGTGCTTGTGCTTTTTCTATTAAGGATGAAAGAGGTATTCTTAAATGTGGGATAGAAGATGCTTATAATAATGGTAAAACAACCTTCAAAAAACCAGTAAGCTGCCACCTGTATCCCATCAGGATCACCAAATATGATGAGTATGAAGCGTTGAATTATGACAGATGGGAGATTTGTGATCCTGCCTGTTCATTAGGGAATTCCTTGGGAGTGCCCCTGTATCGATTCTTAAAAGATGCATTGGTGAGAAAATTTGGGGAAGAATGGTATGCAGAGCTACTAGAAGAAATAGGAGTGGAGGAGTAAAAACTTCGTTTCTTTTACACAATTAAGAGCCTTTTTACTAAAGGCTTTATTTTTTTAACAATCTTACCACTCTCCATCCATCAATTTCCACTAATTGTTGCCACCTTAAGTTCCCTTCGGTTTGTGGCAATTGCTTTCTACTTTTAACTATCCAAAGGGATCTATTTGGAGCCGATGAACTTATCCATTCAGGGTTTGCCTTCAAATCTATAAGTTGAGCTTTCCATAGTTGATCTTGTTGAAATTGGGTTTCTCTATTCAAACTTTCGTCTCCATCAAAAACAGAAATCACCTGAAGATTGGAATTGAAAAGTACTGATGGTAGTCGTTTATCATAAATGTATACACGGCGCTCGGCTTGTTCATGAGTCGAAATCCAATCCGTGACACGATGGGTGTCGTTAATAAGCCCTGGGTTTTGACTCAAGAAATAGGTGGACATACAGGTCAATCCTAAAGTGAAAATAAAAGCAGAAATTACCGTTCGATCTGATTTTCGGATGTTTACCTGCTGAATAGTAACCAAAAGAGAAGCGAGTATAAACCAGATGAAATAATATTTGTAATTAAGGGAAATTCTAGCGTCCATTAATGGCAAGCTTAGCAGGGTAATCATCAGTGCAATGTGGTAAACAGATTGAAACCTTTCCCATATTTTATGTTGGGCAGGTTTCAGTTTTTCCCAATAGTAAATTGCGCCAATTGCCAAACCGGGATAAATAGGTAAAATATACAAAATCAATTTTGATTGGCTCATAGAGAAAAACAACAAAGGCAGAAGTACCCACATAAGCAAAAGGGTGCCATTGTTTTGAAAATCTTTCCATCTTCTGGGAAATTGCTTGAACAATAGGATCACCCAAGGAAAAGCAGTTCCTAGTAAAACGGCGATGTAATACCAAAATGGCTGCCCCCTTTGGAAAGTATTTGTTGCAAATCTTTGGATAGTGTGTTTAAATAGAAAATAATTTAAAAATCGGGCATCCTCTAAAAACAAATACACAAACCAACTTAAACCTATTGCTAACATTAGTGTTAGGCCTATTACATGTGTCTTCCATGATCCAAGATTCTTTTTTTGCACCAACCCCTGAAACAAGCCTACCATAACCGGTACAATTAAAACAACAGGTCCTTTGGTCAAAAATCCAAAGCCTAGGAAAACATAAAATAAGACAAGAAGATTGGGGTTTTGTTTTTTCAAGTATGAAAACCAATAATACATAGCAGCCAGGACAAAGACTGTTAAATACATGTCTGTAGTTAAAGCCCTGCTCCCTATTATTAAAGTAGGGAATGAGGCATAGAGCATGGCGGCAAGGAATGCGTGATTGGTACTGTTAAAAAAGAGCAAAGCAATCTTATAAACTAGCCAGATCATTATCAAGGCGGCGAACTGTAGGAAAAGTCGGGAAGAAAAAGCAGCCGTTCCAAAGAGCTTAAAACTGAGGGCTGTCAGCCAGTACGTTACTGGAGGTTTATGGTAATGATAGATCCCCATCAATTGTGGATGTAATAGGTCACCACTCGTCAGCATTTCTTTGGAAATCTCTGCATACCTTGCTTCACTCGATTCTGTTACAGACCATGAACCAAGGTTAAAGAACAAGGCCAAACCTGTAAATAACATTAGAAGAAAGAGTCGGATTTTTTTTAACCTGTATAAGTAAGGTTGTCGACTGGAATTTACTTTTCCAGAATTAATCATAAGGTTACGCAAATAGACGATGATACCAAACGCTTGGCCGATAAACAAAACACTGTCTTTTCTATAGATGGCATAGAAAGCGATAAGTATTGCACCTACAAGACTAATGTACCAAAAAGTTACTGGAAACGCTGCCGTCCCTTTCTTTTCTGCATGGCGCCATTGTACTACAAAGCGTAAGGTAAAAATGGCCTGACCAAAGGTGCCCCAGGTTAATAAAACCCTACTAATCTTAGGATTATTTACCAATAGGGAAAAGTCATAATGTGCTACAAACAGCAGGTAGAGTAAAAAAAACAAGGGAAGTAGCAAGAAAAACCACCTCAATATAGCTGTAAAAGCTTTCCATGCGTGGAGAATTTGTAAATTACGGATGTATATGTAATAGCCTATCAACTGTCCCCCGACAATAACCATATCTTGGCGAAAGGTCCCATAAACAAGCAAAAGAAAGGAAGCCAATAAGCTCAATTGCCAAAAAATAACAGGAGACAATACTTTCCCAGCCTTTTCAGACTTGACTAGCTGAATAAGGAATCTGGCAGAGAAAAGACCTTGAGCAAGAAACCCAATTCCAAGTAGGGCCCAATTTTTCACATTATATCAATTTTATTTTTTCTGATGGAACTTTGCGAAATTATGAAGTGAGTTTTTCTCTGCATCATCCACCTTACCGCTAAAGAATCCTGCAATGGAGACAATAATCGATTCCCAAGGTTAAATTTTGACTTGCCAGTTAATCTTGGGTAATGCTTGATAGGAACTTCTACAATACTTTTTCCTTGAAGTAATGTTAAAGCAGGGAAAAAACGGTGATTCCCTTTAAAGAAAGGCATGTCTAAAGCCACTTTCCGTTTAATAATTTTTAGTGGACAGCCTGAGTCGCCAACACTATCATGTAGTAGGGCATTCCTAAACCAATTGGCTAATAATGAAGATATTATTTTTACTCTGTTATCTCTTCGTGCCTCTCGTTTTCCAGTTACCAAATCGTATTTAGGAATCAGGGCTTCTAGTTTTAAAAAGTCAGATGGATTGGTTTGCAAATCAGCATCTATATACCCTACCCAATGAGTGGTTGCAGTTTGAAATCCTGCTCGAATAGCAGCGCTAAGCCCTGCGTTTTTTTCAAACGATATATAATCCACAAAGTCATATAGGGAGCAAACCTTTTTAATCTGAAGCAAACTCTTGTCTGTTGAGCCATCATTTACGAATAGAATTCTGACAGCAAGCGTAGTGCGGTGAAGGTAATTTTCAAAAGAGGGTATAATCCTTTTAATACCAGCCTCTTCATTGAATACAGGGATAATTATTGTAATACTATTAAGGGATTCTTTCACAGTAAAATGGTTAAAAATGGTAACTATAGCCTGCCCTCAAAATTTGAGTTTCGTAATAGTCTGCACTGGTGTAGCTGAAGTTATTCCCATTAATTGTTTTATAGATAACCATAGTATTTAATAAATCTGTGGCATTTACAAACAACTCACCTTTTCCTTTTTGGATGGTCTTTTTTATCCCCATATCCAGTGAAAACCGATGCTTAATTTTTCCTTGTGGAATGATATCAGGAGCCAAATAAATAATGGTCAATTGAGCTGTTGTGGATTCTGAAAACTTAAACTTAGAATTCAGTTTAAAATTACCGGAGAAAATTTCTTGCTTAGCGTTGTCGAAGGTGTGTGGATAGGGATAGAGGTTTTCCACTGAAAAAGCTTCGATCTGGTTCTTGTATCCTAGTAGATTCAAATCAAAGGAATACCATTTATTTATGTCTTGGTCATAAATTAATTCCAATCCTGTATTATAACTTTTACCTGCATTCTGAAATATGGCATAAATTAAATTACTTGAACCGTAGGTGGTTGAAATTCTGGTGATTGTTCCATTCACGCTACGGTGATAACTTGCAAGATATAGTGAGCCTGAATTCCACACTGTCTTCCATCCAAGTTCAAATGAATTTGTAAATTGAGGTTTCAGGGCTGGGTTTCCTACTTTGATGATTTCAGCATCGTCGTATTTGGGAAATATTCTGATGTCTACTTCATTAGGTCTGTCTACTCTGCGATTATATGATCCTGTGATCCTATTATTACCGTCGATTTTATAGGAAATTCTTGAATTTGGGAAGGGTTGAAAATAACTATAACCGTCACTTGTGTAAGTAGGGTGTTCAGGGTTTACTTCATATTTTAAGTTGACGTATTCTATCCTAAGTCCTAATTCAGCATCTATTTTTTTTGTCTCGTAAGCATAATTACCATACACCGCAGGAATGGTTTCCTTGTAAGTAGCAGGCCCTCCAGCAAGGGAGTCTACAGGTGAATTCAAGCCTGGGAAAAATTGCATATTGGTTGGGATCCATCTTCTCCTAATTTTAAAACCTGCCTCATACCTGCCATTTCTCTGAGGCTTTACAAAATCAAAGGTAGCGTCCACTACATTTTCATCTGACAGTAATTTAAAAGCATCTTCACCAATTGAGGAGGGTAGCGTGTTTGTAAAAAAATATTGCTCGTCTTCTCTATGAAAGGTATAGTTGAGTGCTGCGGATAGTGTATGTCCGGGATCTGCATATTGATGGGCAAATGAGAGTGAACCCATCACTGTGGTCTTTATCTCATCTTCCAGGAATTGCCACAGCCGCAAACGTTCCGAATAATCTTTTGTGAAAAATGGCTGGTCCCCTCTATCTATTATTTTCTCACTTCCGAAAAGACCTGAAATTGTCAAAGTATTTTCGGGATCAATTTCCCAGTCCAACCCTAAGGTAGAGGTATAAAAATTAGTATTTCTGTTTCTTTTAAGTTGCTGATGTATGACTGAGCCATCGGCATATACCCTAGTGACAAATTCATTTTTATTTAGTGTCTGGGTGTAAAGGTTGTCTGCTGTCAGAAAAAAGTTTATGTTTTTATTCCGGTAATTTAAATTTACGGAAGGGTTGATTTTTGGGGTCTTTACATATTGTGATCTAATTCCAGGCAAATTTGCCTTCTTCTCCCAAAGAGCACCTTGTCCCAATGCCAACCCTACTTTTCCGTTGAAACCTTCCTTTTCTTCTTTTTTTAAAATAATATTGATGATTCCGCCATTCCCATTTGCATCAAACTTAGCAGAAGGATTATTTATAATTTCAATCCTTTCTACAGAGGAAGAAGGCAGATTATCCAAACCCGCTTGGTTACCAAATCCAGTTATAGCAGTCTGTTTTCCATCTATTAAAACAGCTACTCTGTCATTCCCTCTGATTTGAATTTTTCCATCCTGAATGCTGACCCCCGGTAAATTTTGCATTGCCTGAAGAATGGATCCCCCTGTTTGACTTATATTGGTGGCTAAATTATAAGTTTTCTTATCCATCTTTTGGTTAAGCCCTTCTTGAATTCCAATGACTTCAACTGCCTGAAGTTCTTGTAACATTTCATTCAATAGTACCTCTCCAATATTCAAGAAAGGAGAACTTGATCCTATAAATATGGATTTATTCTGAGTTTCATACCCGATTAAGCTGATCTCCAAATTATAATCCCCTGGAATTATTTCGGTCAAGGTAAATAGCCCATTCTCATCGCTTATAGTCCCAGTAATAAAGCGCTGGTCATTTTTTGTATTTAATATAACATTGGCAAAGGAAATGGGTTGTAAGGTGTTTTGATCCAATACTTTACCCGAAATTTTTATTTCCTGTTCCTGAGCAAAAACGCCCCGGCTTAGCTTCAGGGAAATGAACAATAAACAGAGAAATATCCTCATTTTATTTTTAGATTATGAACAATACATAGCACCTAATTCTTTTGTAATCTTTGAAGTTTCAAATCGCTGTGGAAATAAGAGCAAGGGGTTTTCAGTTCTCGAAATGAATATTCAATACCTGACACATACCATTCGACCAGTTACTTTAATATTTTTTCTCTAAGGATTGAATTGAAATGTGAAAGAGTTAACCCTAGATTTCGAAAGAGAAATTTAATTGATCAAATGTGGGAATGAATTTGGAAGATATTTTGAATTTTAGAATTGGACCGAAAAAATATGTGTAGAATTTTCGAATTTGTAGTTTACAGTCCAACTATTTTGCTTACAAATTTCCTTAAGAATAGCGAGACCCAAGCCGCTATTTGTCGTAGCAGTGGTACTTATGGAAAATCTTTCGAAAAGTGTTTTTTCTTCTAATTTATCCTGACCGGAATTGGAAATAGTCAAGACCCGGTTGGATAATTTCACATTAATAAATGCATCAATTGGCGTATGCCTTATCGAATTAGAAAGCAAATTGTTAATTAAAGTTTCCGCTAAAAATTTACTACAGAAGACGGTTTCAAAAACTTCAATTTCTTTTTCCAACTTAATGTTTCTCTCCTCAATATAATCATGGAGTAAGTCCATGCTTTTATCAATAAGAATTTGGAAATCAACTTTTTCAAAATCATCAAATTGACTGTTTTCAATTTTTGCAAGTAACAAAAGGTTTTTATTTACCCGTGTCAATCTTGACAATGGGATTTGAATGCCTTGGATTAAATCAGCATGTTTCTGGGATAGGTTTTCCTGCTGGAGGAGAATATCGAGCTTTGATTTTAACAAAGCAATTGGTGTCTGCAGTTCATGAGAAGCATTGGCTACAAAGGATTTTTGCTGGTTATAAGCACTAATACTTTGATTGATAAGGGCACTTATGGTTTGGTTCAACTCATTGAATTCTTCAATCTCACTTTCCTCAAAAACTACTTTCTCTCCCTCATTAATATCAAAAGACCTCAACTTTGAGAGTGTGAGGTAAAAAGGTTTCCAAACTTTTATTGAAATGCTTTTATTTAATCTAATAAAGCCAAACACAAGGAGGCCATACATCAGCAAAGTAATTAAGCCTATAGCAAAAATGGTTTCATAAGACTCCTCAACATTGGTTTCGACGTTAAGTAAATAAAGCTTTTTATTAATTTCTATTACAGATTGCAATCCTCGAAAACGATCCCACTCCTTTTCATATTCATTGTATTTGGTGATTTCATAGATGCTATCCGGCTTCGCTTCTAAGTGACTTAAACTCCTAATGGATGAACTGGGTTGTAGAATATTCCAGGTGTTTAATATGGTTTCTAAATCCTTTTCAGATACATGCACCTGATCAAACCGGTTTTCGATCCGCTCCATAATTATCTCATGGTTGTCATCGATTTCAGTAACCCAAATCCAATCAACCACTAGAAAATAACTAGGGATACTAAGAATTAAAATAGCCAGAGAATAAAATGAAAATGCCTTAAAGGTATTGTCTAGAAGTTTATGGGGTTTCCCATTTGTATCCCGTTCCATATATGGTTTTAAGGTAGCCTCCATAATTTTGCTCATTTAGCTTTTTCTTAAGATTTTTTACATGTGCGTAAACAAAATCAAAGCTATCGAACATGTCCGCTACATCTCCTGACAAGTGTTCTGCTAATGCGCTTTTGGGTAAAACCCTGTTTTTGTTTCCTATAAAAAACAATAGCAATTGGTATTCCTTTCGGGTAAGTATTATGGGTGTTGAATTTATTGTTACCGCCTTAGAAAGCAGGTCAATTTTCAGCTCGTTAATTACTATTAAATTTGAGGAATCAAATTGCTTTCTACGTATTACTGAGTGTATTCTAGCCGCCAGTTCGGAATGGTGAAATGGTTTTGCCAAGTAATCGTCGGCACCAATATTTAAACCTTTAATTCTGTCTTCCAGTGCATTTTTGGCAGAAATAATGATTACTCCATCTTGCTTGTTTTGCTTGCGTAATTCCTTCAAAATTTGAAACCCATCTCCTCCTGGTAACATGAGGTCAAGCAATATACAATCGTACATGTACAAGCTTATTTTTTCTAATGCAGAATTAAAATCATAAGCCACTTCGCAAAGGTAATTTCCTGAAGTCAAGTAATTGACAATATCAGTAGCAAATTCTTTCTCATCTTCTATTACCAGGATTTTCATGGTTTTAAGATATACATTTATATTGAGGACATAAAGAATTTGCCAAAGAACAGAAAATAAAGCCACTGAATCCCTCTGAATTTATTTTTTCTTGAAAAAGCCAATAAATCAAATGCAATTCTAAATTATAAAGCGATAGTCATTTGAGATAAAAAAATCCGCAATAGTATGAATGATTATTGCGGATTTCATTTTCAAAGTAAAAAATGGGAGAGAAACTTTTATGCGATAGGTTTATCTCTTATTTATGAGTGTAATTTCAATGTTTTAATTAAACCTTACGATATCTGCTCCAAGGGCATTTAAGCGTTGGTCTATATATTGATAGCCTCTGTCTATTTGTTCTACATTGTCTATAATCGATACTCCTTCAGCAGACATGGCAGCAATCAGTAGTGATACTCCTGCTCTAATATCAGGGGAGGTCATCCGAATACCTTTAAGCGGGTATTTCCTGTCTAGCCCTATTACTGTGGCTCTGTGAGGGTCACAAAGGATGATTTGGGCCCCCATGTCGATCAATTTATCAACAAAAAACAACCTGCTTTCGAACATTTTCTGGTGAACCAAGACCGTTCCTTTGGCTTGAGTAGCCACCACCAATACAATACTTAGTAAATCTGGGGTGAACCCTGGCCAGATGGCATCTGAAACTGTTAATATAGATCCATCAATGTAGGTGTCAATTTCAAAATGTTTTTTAGCGGGTATGAAAATATCATCGCCTTTAATTTCAAGCTGTATGCCTAATCTTCTGAAGGTGTCAGGAATAAGCCCCAATTTGTCTACTTGGGCGTTTTTTATGGTAATTTCTGATTGGGTCATGGCCGCCAAGCCAATAAAGGAGCCAATTTCTATCATGTCGGGGAGAAGTCTGTGCGTAGTGCCTTTAAGACTTTTCACCCCTTCAATATCTAAAAGGTTCGAACCTATGCCTGTTATCTTGCCACCCATGCTATTGATCATTAGGCATAGCTGCTGTATATAGGGTTCGCAAGCCGCATTGTATATGGTTGTCTTTCCTTCGGCCATTACAGCAGCCATAAGGATGTTGGCAGTACCTGTTACAGAGGCTTCATCAAGTAACATGTAAGCGCCTTTTAACTTACTGCCATCGATTTTATACAATTCTTTTTTAGCGTCATAATGAAACTTGGCACCAAGGTTTTGGAATCCCGTAAAATGAGTGTCCATTCTTCTCCTACCAATTTTATCTCCTCCTGGTTTGGATATTCTCCCCTTTCCAAATCGGGAAAGCAGTGGTCCCAAAAGCATTACGGACCCTCTTAAGCCTGAGGCTTTTTCGAGGTACTCCTGTGTTTCCAAGTAAGATAGTTTGATATTTTTGGCCGTAAAGGAGTAGCTTTCCGGACCAAGTTTCTTAACGATCACTCCCATGTCAGAGAGCAACTCTATCAATTTATTAACATCCCTTATGTTGGGGAGATTGTTAATAATTACTTCCTCAGGTGTTAATAATACGGCACAGAGGATTTGTAAGGCTTCATTTTTTGCGCCTTGAGGAGTGATTTCGCCTTTCAGTTTTGTCCCTCCGTTTACCCGGAATGATGCCATTAATTTCTTCTTTTTTTGCTATTAGAATTGCTATTTCTTCTTTTCCCTCCAGTATAATTCCTTCTTCCACTGTTGGTATTATTACCTGCAGGGGTAGTTGGAACATTGCTTTTGAAATCCCTACGCATGCTGGTTTCGAAAAGACTATTTTCCCTTACTTTTTCAAGGTCGATGTGGAGTTTCCCTTTGGAGAGGGTCTTGATGTCATCTAAAATGATGGCATCGTCAAAGTTTTCCCTGTTCCAGGTAGAGTGAAAGCTTCTCATCAGCTGCCCTATATAGATCACGGCAATTTCTTGCTCTTCATCATCTTCAATCTCTATGGCTTTTTCAATGAGTTTCTCAATGTTTCTACCATAATGCTTGAATCGAACCTCTCCCTTTGGATAGCCTATTGGCAGAGGCTTTTTACCTAAAAGCTCCTTTTCAGGCATAGGGAAAGGGGCATCGACTTTTAAGGAGAAATCAGACATGATGTACATGTCATCCCAAAGCTTTTGATCACTTTCGGTTTTTAATAATGGATTGAGTTGTTTCATCAATTCCACTAGGGCATATGCATATTCTGTTCTTTTATCTTGCTCTGGAACAGTCTTTACATAATCCACTAATTTTTGGATGTTTTTTCCGTATTCTTTCAAAATAACTTTGTTTTTAGGCTTTTCATTATTTACCATGACACCTGCATTTAAGTTTCCTGAACTCTTCTTAATATACTAATGTCAATATACTAAAAAATATGCATTAGTAAGTTCTTGGCACTCCTGGTGTCTATGGATATTTTCTATTCCACTATGCGAAGCTTTGCAAAGCTAAGTAATAATGTTTTATCTCCAAAATGCTCGAAATGAATATGTGCTTTTCTGTTCGTCCCTTCAGTTTCAATGGCATGAACTTTACCAAAGCCAAACTTCGGATGTTCTATCTTCATGCCCTCTTGCAAAGCGTTGGTATTGGAAGGTTTAAAGTTTGGTCCCGGATCATGTAACTTTATAGTAGTGCTTCTCATGGCCGGCTTTTTCTTTAGCCCTACAAAGCCCTGTTTGCCTTCGCTCTCTCTAAATGAACTGGAGAGTTGTGTACTTATTTTTTTGTTAACCTTTATAAATGTTGGATCAATCTCTTCCAAAAACCTACTCGGCTCACAATTCAATAATCTACCATACCTGTATCGGGTGAGGGCATAGCTGAAGTACAACTTTTCCATGGCCCTGGTGGTGGCTACATAAAACAATCGCCTTTCTTCCTCCAGGTCTTCCCTGCTTTGCATCATCATCTGGGAAGGGAATAAGTCTTCTTCCATTCCTACTACAAATACATACTTGAACTCCAGTCCTTTAGAGGAGTGTATGGTCATCATGGTAACGGTGTCTTGGTTGTTTTTGTTCTGGTCCTCATCTGTTAGTAGGGCAATTTCCTGGAGAAATGCCCCCAATGATTTGTCTTCATTTTCTGAATTGTCTACGTATTCTTTAATAGCATTGAGCAATTCCTGAACGTTTTCGTACCTGTTGAGCCCCTCAATGGTTTTGTCTTCGTACAAATCTCGCAACAACCCAGATTGTTTGGCGATAGATGTAGCCGCTTCAAAAGCATCCTTTCTTTCTATCTCCATTTTAAAACTAGTGATCGTTGTACAAAAATCGGACACCGCATTGGCTCCTCTTCCAGACAAAAAACTCTTGCTGTTTGTGAGTACCTTCCAAAGCGAAATGTCATGCTCATAAGCACCCACCAGCAGTTTCTCTACACTTGTATTACCTATTCCTCTTTTTGGATAATTGATGATTCTCTTAAAAGCTTCCTCATCTTCCTGATTGACAGTGTACCTGAAATAAGCCATGAGATCCTTAATCTCCTTCCTTTGATAGAAAGACAGTCCTCCAATAATCCTGTAAGCGATCCCTGATTTTCTTAGGGCTTCCTCCATTGACCTGGATTGGGAGTTGGTCCGGTACAATATGGCAAAGTCACTGTTGCTTAACTGCTTGTTGTTCTTTTCTTCAAAAATTGTCGCCGCTACCATTCTGCCTTCTTCATTGTCAGAAGTCGCCTTCATCAATTCGATCAGGTCTCCAGAATCATTTTGCGTCCAGACATTTTTTTTAAGTTGTGATTTATTTTTGGCAATGATAGAATTGGCTGTTTCAACAATGTTTTTTGTGGAGCGGTAGTTTTGCTCCAGTTTTACCACAAAAAGATCAGGGTAGTCCTTCTCAAAATTAAGTATGTTTTGAATGTCTGCCCCTCTAAATGCATAAATACTCTGTGCATCGTCGCCTACTACGCAGATATTTTGGTGGACCGCCGCCAGTTTTTTTGTGATTAGGTACTGAGAAAGATTTGTATCCTGAAACTCATCCACCATCACGTATTTGAATCGTTGCTGGTATTTGTACAATACATCTGGGTGATCACGGAACAAAACATTGGTGTTAAAAAGTAAATCGTCAAAATCCATAGCAGATGACCTGAATAATCTGTTCTGATAGGTTTTGTAAATCTCTCCCATTTTTGGTTTCATGGCAGCTTCATCATCTGCTGCAATGTATTGGTCCTTCTGGTAGGCTTCCCACCCAATCAGCCTGTTTTTAGCGCCAGATATCCTTGAAAGTACCGTATTGGCCTTGTAGACTTTGTCGTCCAACTTCATTTCTCTTACGATGGATCGGATGAGCGATTTGCTGTCGTCACTGTCATAAATGGTGAAATTGCTGGGGTAACCTAATTTGGAAGATTCTACTCTCAAAATTTTAGCAAACACAGAGTGAAAAGTCCCCATCCAGGTATTTCTAGCCTCTAGCCCAATAAGTTTTTCGATTCGCTGCTTCATTTCACTGGCAGCTTTATTGGTGAAAGTTAGGGAGAGAATCTGAAATGCGTCAACCTTCTTTTCACGGATTAAATGGGCAATCCTAATGGTAAGTACTCTGGTCTTTCCGGACCCTGCTCCTGCAATAATCATAACTGGTCCTTCTGTTTTTTCAACAGCTTCCAATTGATTAGGGTTAAGGGTGGCTAAATAATCCATATAATATTCAATTTACTGTATTCAGGGAGGCAATTTTAGCAAGCTCAAAGTTATCAATTCTTTTCCAGCTTATCTGCTGATAAAACCTTTATGTCTTTATTTTTAAAAACCGTGAATATAAGTTAATAATTTTTAGGCTTTATCCCATGTTGCCTCTATCGATCAAGAATAGATTTTATTTAGGAAATATTTAAAACTTTCAAATCCTAACCTTGCAAAAATATTGCTAGAAATGCATTTGTTAAGAAATAAGGTTCTAGAAAAAGTGGTTCAATCAAGTAAGAAAAAAAGGTTGAATTTAGTTTTTAGGTTTTTTCTGCTTCCACCTATTGTGAGACCAAAGGTATAGAGAGGGGCAATCTCTAATGTTATTTTCCAAGAGCGCAATAAATTTATCGGTAATGGAATGCGCTAAATCATTTGCATATGGGGGGTGGGCGATTGTCTGGTATTCAAAGATATAATGCCCTCTCTTAGGTTTACTTGTATGCGCGTAAATAACTTTTGTGTTGAATTTTTTAGCTAATTTTTCTCCTCCTTCAAAAAAAGCGGTTTCCCTATTCATGAATGAGGCCCAATACCTGATATCCGCAAGATTTGGTCTCTGGTCTGCAGCTAAAACGATTAGTCGTGGTTGGTGTCGATTTCTCAAAAATGTTCGTTGAAAGGATTTCTTTTCCGTAAGTATGGCGCCAAACCTGCAGCGGATGGATTTCATTAATTTTTCAAAAAATGGTTGATTTAATTTTGTGTATATGGTTTCGCATTTTTCTGAAACTTGTGATGAAGCAGCCACCAAATGTCCTTCCCAGTTAAAAAAATGGCCACACATGCCTATTACTATTTCACCATTGGCCACATTGTCAAAAACCAAATTTGAATTTTTAGTAACGAACCTACGCAGGAGTTCCTTCTCACTCATCGTCAACAGCTTGAGGGTTTCAGCCATTGAATCAGTGAAGTTTCGGTAGAATTTTCGAGCAATGTCGCGAACCTCTTCATCACTTTTTTCAGGAAAAGCATGCTTAATATTACTAAGGACAATTTTTTTCCTATAGCCCAAGACATAGTAGGCCAAAAGGTAAAAAAAGTCCGAAAATACAAACAATACTTCCAGAGGTAGTTTGGAAAACAGCCGAATTAAGCGCATATTACTTTTATACGAGATTTAATAAGAATTTATCTTGGGTCAAAAGAATGAAATAATAGCGACTTTCTTGAGGAAAATTAGTTATAAATAAACCCAATTAGTAATTTTATGGTCTATGTCCGAAGTACAAAGAAAAAAATATTCTGATAAAGATAAAAATAACATTTTTGATCATGAATTCATGCCTCATATTGACTCTATGTACAATTTTGCGTACAGATTGACTTTTGATGAGGATGATGCCAAAGATTTGGTACAGGATACCTATCTTAAGGCGTACAGGTTTATTAATTCTTTTGAGAAAGGAACGAATGCCAAAGCCTGGTTATTCAGGATACTGAAAAATAGTTTTATCAATGAATATCGGAAGAAAAGTAAGCAACCCGCCAAGGTAGATTACCAGGAGGTGGAAACTTATTATAACTCTGATAATGTTGACTATAGTATGACCTCTGATTTGAGAGTGGATGCGGTCAAGGATATGTTGGGAGATGAGATCTCAAATGCTTTGAATAGTCTCGCTGTTGATTTTAGGACAGTGATTATTCTATGTGACCTTGAAGGGTTTACTTATGAAGAGATGGCCAAGATTTTGGACATCCCAATTGGCACTGTACGGTCCAGGCTTCATCGAGCAAGGAACCTTTTAAAGGATAAACTTCGTTCCTATGCTGAAAATATGGGTTATGATACTGAGGAAGAATAAAAATAGCATCGAAAACACTTAAAATGGACAAGAATCTAAACACATCCAGCGAAAGAAAACAAAACTGTAGCGATGAAAATAAATGCTTTGAATTGTTAGAAAGCATTTTGGATGGAGAGGGAACGGTTGATTCAAAGGAGATGCTGAACGAAAAGTTAGCAAAATGTCAACCATGTTTTGAGCATTACCACTTGGAAAAAGTGATCAAAGAGATTTTGCAAAATAAATGTACCAAGCACATGGTACCCTCTGAGTTAGCAGCCACTATCAGGCAAAAAATTCAGGAATTAAAATAAATTTTATGCCTCAAGGAAAAGTCATAATATTTTCAGCTCCATCCGGATCTGGTAAAACCACTATTGTCAAGCATCTTTTAAAACATGAACCACTGCTAGGTTTCTCCATCTCTGCCTGTACCAGAGACAAGAGAGGTAGAGAGGAGCAAAATGGTAAAGATTATTATTTTTTGTCACCTGAGGAATTTCGTGAAAAAATTAATCAGGATGCCTTTATAGAATGGGAAGAAGTATATGAAGGCAACTTTTATGGTACGTTAAAGGAAGAAATCGAAAGAATTTGGTCTGAGGGAAGACATGTGATTTTTGATGTAGATGTAAAAGGTGGGATCAATCTCAAAAATTATTTTGGAGACAAAGCACTTTCTGTATTTGTGAAGGTTCCATCCATGGAGGATTTGGCTCAAAGGTTGCGTGACAGAGGAACAGAATCTGAAGAAAGCCTTTCTAGGAGGATTTATAAAGCAAAATTCGAAATGGGGTTCGAAAAGAAGTTTGATGTAGTCCTTGTCAATGAAGACCTGGATCGTTCTTATAAAGAAGCTGAAAAATTGGTCAAAGGTTTTATTAACAGTTAATCATTTTGAAAATAGGACTTTTTTTTGGGTCGTTTAACCCTATTCACGTAGGTCATTTGATCATTGCTGATACCATGCAGGACCAAACCGATTTGGATGAGGTTTGGTTTATTGTGTCGCCTCAAAATCCGTTAAAATCAAGAAAATCTTTGTTACATGAGTTTGACAGGCTCAAAATGGTGGAGCTCGCCACAGCCGATCATTTTAAATTCAAAGTGAAGGATACGGAATTTCACATGCCAAGGCCCAGTTATACTATCGATACGCTCACCTATCTATCTGAGCAATATCCAGCACATGATTTCTCACTTATTTTAGGAGGAGACAATCTGAATCATTTACACAAGTGGAAAAACAGTGAGGAGTTATTGAATCAATACAAAATATACGTCTACCCCAGGCCAGGGAAAAGCAAAGACCTCAACCATAAAAACATCCATTATGTGGAGGCACCACTTCTTGATATCTCTGCAACCTTTATTCGTAAGACGATCAAGAAAGGGGGCTCGGTGAAATATTTGCTACACCCACATGTGTCGGATTATATTCGGGATAAAAAATTCTTTATTTAACATTAAATTTAAAGGTAAAAGTCCTTCCGTATAATTAGAAACAGAAGGACTTTTAATTGACTCAGCAATTTTTATTCTTTTCTCGTTTTTATTTTTTGATTGATCAACTGGGCAATTTCCTTTCCTTGCTCAACGCCGTTATCAATGGCTGGGAGATAATGGATCCCCCCAAAAAAGCGACTAATGGCAGCTTCTGTTGAAGCGATACGGAAGGAATCAAATTCCCTGACACCTAATCCAAAAGTAACCTCTGTAGAATCAATGAAATGAAAGGGCTCACCAAGTAGTTTCGTAAGTGCCTCTGCTGCAGCGGTAGATACTACACTGTGCCCACTTGTATATTCAGGGAATGGGGGTGTTTGTAGCAATGGCAACCAATTTTCATCCATATATATATTGATATAAGTTTCTGGCCTGATCAAGGCACTTCGGTATTTTTCATCCCAGCAGGAAATAAAACCGTCAAATAGATAAATAGAGGTAGTGGCTAAGGTTTCGGCAGTAGCTTTCCATTCCAGCCCCTTGCTTTTGGCTGCTATACCCGCAATGCCCATCCAGTGTCCTCCCGGGGTTATTTTCTTTTCTGCAAACATGACGTGGCCTTTTACATTCATTTTATAAGGATTGCAGTCCCAGAAGAAGGCTATTTCTTCTTGTTCTCCCTGCATATTATTTCCGGCATCCATTACCGCCTTTGCGTCTTGATAAAAAGTGCTTTCTGGTAGGGTGTCAAATGGAGGTGGAGCTGCAGGAGCAAACTGGCTGGCTGAATCCAAGAAAAAAGGCCTTATCTTGTTCCAGTGCGGCTCTATACTTTCTATATAAGCTGGGGGAGTCGGTTTCCAGCTGCCTAAGTCGTTCTTAACGGTGTATTTACCAAAAGATCTGCTTTGATGGTAATTGTCTTTAGAAGCATAAGCTAGTATTTCATCTGCCACTGCATCTCCCAAGGCCAAGGAAGCTTTGAATTCTTCTTCTGGCATCCCTGCATTTTTAATTTCCTCAAATAAGGCTTCTCTATCCTCTATCAAAAATTGTTCAGTAAATATAAACTGTAATGCTACTTTATAATAAGCAGCAAGGCTGGCCAATTGAAAATTGGCTTGCGGATGAGCTGCAGCATTTATAGATAGGGGACTGGATTCATTCAATTGACCCATAAGAGAATGAAATTCCTCCGGAGCGGCAAGCACGGCCACCTCATAAGCGGCTATGGAAGGGTAAGCATAAATTCTACTCGCAACAGGTGGAGAAAATATGTCGTGAACCATGGTTTCCGTTAATTTTTCGTTGGCTGCTACCAGGTAATGTTTTTCGGCCAAAAGCTTTTTATAGGTATCACTTTTACCACATGAGCCCAATAAAAAAAGTAGAATAAGCCCAAATAGATGAGATTTGAATTGAGATTGTGAATTTCTTAATGTCATAATTGTAAAGATATAAAAATAATATTTTAAGCGCTTCTTAATATTGATCTGAAAGGCTCAGGTGCTTTTTATAATTTTCAATAATCCAATTTGCAACTTTTTTGCCTTGGTCCTGGCCCCTAGTAATGGCATCCATATAATGTATGCCGCCATATAATCTAGAGATGCTTGCCTCTTCCGACGCATGCATAAAAGAGGTGTAACTTCTACTTCCTAAGCCATATTGTTCCTCTACAGTATCTGTATACCTGTAAGTTTCGCCAAAAAAGTAAGTGAGAATGACTGCTGAAGTAGTAGATATGGTCGAGTGTCCGCTAAGGTATTCAGGAAAAGGAGGCGTTTGAAGCATGGGTTGATAGTTTGGGTCTATGTACTTACGGATGGCTGTTTCAGGCCTTATTCTGTCGCTCCTGTATTTTTCATCCCAACAGCTTATAAAACCATCCATTAAACCGATGGCTACCAGGGAATTGATTTTTAATGTTTCATAAAAGTCAAGGTTCGATTGTTGGCAGGCAATGGCAGTAATGCCCATCCAATGGCCTCCAGGAGAAATCTGTTTGATTCCTACCATAAGGTGTCCTGTTTCCTGCAAAGCAAAAGGGTTGCAATCCCAAAAACCTGCGATTTCGCGTTGTTCTTTGTTCATCTCCAGCGTGTAGACTTCTTGCATCAATTTGTAAAATTCTGAATTTGGGTCTGTAGAGAAGGCAACTGGAGGAAGTGGTTTGAATTGGTCTGCGGCTTTTAAAGTAAAAGGCCTAACAGTATTAAAATATGGCTCTACTGGCGCAAAATAGCCAGGAGGTGTAGGGTACCAGTTTCCTTTTCCTTCAGTAGGTTGGTACCTGGGATAATTGCTTATGTCACGGTATTTGTCCTTCTGCGCATAATTTAATACCTGTTCACTAATTTTTGTAGCATATTGCTCTGCAGCAGAAATGTCTTCTTCTGAATAGCCCCATGTCTTAGCCGAATCAAATAAGGATTGATTCAATGAAAGGAGCTCCGGCCCCGAAGGTTGCATAGCGGCAGCAGTTTGAAGCATGGCAAATAGCGCACTAATTTCAATGGAAGGACTTTCTTTTTCAGGAATTGAAACCGGTGGGAATTCGTTTAAAAAACCAGTAAAGGATGGGTAGTCCTTACTCTGACTGGCAAGGGTTTCGTAGCCAGAAAGGCAAGCATATCCATAAAACCTGCCGGCTAAAGGTGGATTGGTGATGTCGTGCACCATTAATTCGGTCATTTTTTCCGTGACCCATCCTATGCTTTTGGCGGGGATTTTCTGCTTGGGTATTGGTGATTGGCAGGAGTTTATCAGCAAGCAAGTTATTAGGACAAAAGCAAAATAAATGGTCTCGGATGGCTTTTGAAGATATATCTTTAAAGTATTCATTTGCTGTTTATTTCGTCCGCTTGATAAGCTTTTATCATTTTTTGGTTAATGCCAAATAGGAGTAAATTGTCAATTGCTATGATACTCCGAACATCTCCTTTTAAATCTAATCCTGAAAAATGCTGAGGAAGGTATTCAAAACCACCTTTGCCATTACCTAAGAATACAAGTCCATGGTTTGCATCATATTTACCAAAGCGGAGTCTGGCATTGGAAATGTTACCTGCTAGTATTAAATCCATATGACCATCCTTGTTAATGTCCAGGCTTTCAATCGCAAATACTGGTGATATTTGAGCTTCCGAAGGTAGGGTGGTTTTTTGAAATCCTTCATTTTTGTTAAGAAAAAGACTTGTTTCCAATAAGGTAGCTTTAAAATACCCTGCATTTTTCAATTCTTCTTGACTGAAAATATTTTCTAATCCCGCTTCTGCATAAGTTTCATAATCTGTAAACCGCGTGCGCATCATGGAGATTTGATCAAGAAGCTCGTCTCTGGTGAGGAAAGGGTGAGATTTTCCTTGAATGTAAAAGCTCAAAATAGGGTCTACTGCTCCATTATTATCAAAATCTTTATAATGCATTTCCGCAGGTTCCTCGGGACTAACTTTCACCTGGCTATTCAAACCTTGGTTGCCGGCAATAATATCTGGCCTGCCGTCTGAATTTACATCAGAGAGGTGAAGACTGTTCCACCAGCCACTGTATTCCTTTTGGAAATAGCTTGAACTAGCGTTTTGGAGGTTTTGTCCTTCATTTTCAAATACAGTAATAGGCAACCATTCTCCAGTTATAACCAATTCTGCATTGCCATCTCCATTCAAGTCTGCCCATTCCGCATCTGTTATCAGGCCAAGCGTACTAAGCTCCTTACACCTTTGTTCTGTTTCATCCCGAAAAAGACCTTCACCGTTGTTTATAAGAAGGTAACTTTTCGGGATTTCAGGGTAGCGACCTGGAATCACCCTACTTCCAACAAATAAATCAGGAAACCCATCTTTGTTAACGTCATTAGCTGCGACTGCTCCGGTACTGGTAAGCATTTTTGGAAGGGAATTGTCATTTCGGCTTAAATTCCCCTTTCCGTCATTTAAATATAGCCTGTCCTGTAGTCGATCGTCTGTGGGAAGGAAATCTCCATACCCACCACTAGCTACATACAAATCAATGGCTCCATCTCCATTAAAATCAGCCCACACTGCATCGGTATCCTGGTGGTCCTTGTCAGTTTCAAAGGCTGGTGTCTTCTTTTCTTTGAATACACCTTGCTGTACTTGCATCCATAAAAGGCTTGATTCGCCAGCTTGCCCTCCGATAAAGATGTCCTCCAACCCATCCTTGTTAATATCGGCTTTAACCATCACCGGCCCCGAGAAAGATATCGGATTTACCATTAATGGCTGTCTTTTGAAATCATTTGTCGATTTCGATATGGGGTTATAATCAATTGGTGATGGGATCCCAGCTAACATAGTTAAGGTCTTTTGGGGAGCATAAAATTTGGCCTCCGCATCTTGCTGATTAAGGGTGAAGGTTTGGTTTGCCTTAAGGCTTTTCAAACGTTGCACCTTGCCACCTGGCCATAGGATTTCCAAAGAATCTATATGGCTAGCTTTCCCCAAACCAAAATGTAGGATTGGAGTTATAGAGGATTGGTAGCCTCTGACAGGCATTTGCTCCTGCTGTTGCAATTCCCCATTTGAATAAATACGTATTCTAGCACCTATACCAAAGCTGTTTTTATGATCCCCTCTCAAGTTTATCTTTAAGTAATTATTACTTGAGAGACTATCTGCATTGTTTCTATAAATAGAGGCGGGGTGATTGATGTTATTAGTTATCAGGTCCAGGTCTCCATCATTGTCCAAGTCCGCATAGGCTGCACCATTGGAATTTACTTTTTGATCTAAGCCCCATGATACCACTTTTTGGTCAAATTTATATCCGTTAAGGTTTTTATAGATGTAGTTATGGAGGTTTGAGGAGGGCATTTGATGAACCAAATCCAAGACATTCTCTCTTCTAAGTCCATTTTTATTGTTTTTCAAGTAATCTGCCATGTATTTCAGGAAATCCTGATTGGTGTAATCTCGGGCATAACCATTGGTAATGAACAAATCCTTTAATCCATCATTGTCAAAATCTGCAAACAATGCAGACCAGCTCCAGTCTGTATTTGAAATTCCTGCCATTTGGCCAATCTCACTAAAACTTCCATTGCTATTGTTAATATGCAGCATGTTGCGCATGTATTGGTGATGAAAACCCATTTTTAGACCGAACTCAAATTTTTCGTAGTTGTCTGGAGCCATTAAAAGCTTTTGTCTTTTATTGTCTTCAGGTAGCATGTCTAAAGTGAAAATGTCCGCTTGTCCATCGTTGTTAATATCAGCAATATCATTTCCCATTGAAAAATGAGAAATATGCCCCAAAGCGTCATCGATGGTATTGGTAAAGGTGCCATCACCATTGTTAAGGTATAAAAAGTCAGGAACGGTATAGTCGTTACTGATATATATGTCTTGCCATCCATCGCCGTTGGTATCTGCTATTCCTGCTCCCAGACCATAGGATAAAGCTACCTTTAAGATGCCCGCCTTTTCCGTGACTTCTGTAAAAGATTCACCATCATTCCTGAATAGTTGAGGTCCTGCTGGATCTGTTATTTTTAAAATTTCAGCGGTATTGGCTTCATCCAATACGGGTAGTGATTTGGGGTTGTGGTTAAGAAGAAAAAGATCTAAATCGCCATCATTGTCATAGTCAAAAAAACTGGCTTGTGTACTGGTGGCCTCGCTGTCTATCCCATATTGGGCAGCCATTTCTTTGAATTTAGGGATGTTATATTCTGTGTTTCCCAGATTGATAAAAAGTTGGTTTTTTCTTTTATCAGGAGGTAAATTTCCTGAATAGCAAACATAGATATCCAAAAGGCCATCTCCATTTACATCAACAATGGTTGTTCCTGTTTTCCAAGGGGCGGCTCTGGTGGCAACACCTGCTTGAGGGGTGATGTCCTCAAATTCCATGTTTCCTTTGTTGAGGTAAAGCCGGTTTTCTACCATATTGCCAGAAAAATACAGGTCTTCCAAACCATCACCATTAAGGTCCCCAACAGCTACTCCTCCGCCATTATAAAAATATTCATACATGAGTATGTTAGTGTTCAATCCCTCAGTAAGCGTATTCTCAAACAATACCCCGGATTCCTGAGGCGTCAAAAGCGTAAATTGCTTTAATTCATTTGTTTCAATTGATTCCTTTTGACAGCCAATCAATACCAATAGGGAGAGAAGAAACTGTATTTTATTGTGTAAAATATTGGACATAGAGATGATTCAATGGAGAGACAAATATAAAGAGTTTTGACTGCTTCTCCATGAAAAGAGAGCGCTTATCTGGCTGATAAAGATTTGATAATTGACGCTTAAATCTTTTTTATTGTGAATAGAGAGTTGTTTTAAGTCCCTATTAATCATGAAGATAATAATTTAATACTAGCATATTATGCCTTTGTTTCATTCTCAAATAGCAGGCAACTATTTCATTTAAGATCATAACCTTTTGTTTTCTATAAATCAAAAAAAGAGCGATCTATTGATCGCTCTTTTATATTGTCTATACGATTCAGATTAATCTTCGTAACCTGGGTTTTGAAGAAGTTCTCTGTTTCGCTGCATTTCATCAAAATTGATTGGCATAAAATACATTTTGTCAAGCCAAAGTCGATTTTCCTTACCCGGATCAATATTGATCACCTCATAAGAATAGTCGTAGTTTTCAGTATTGTAACTATAAATAGTCACGTCCTTACCTGCTTTTAGCGTACCCACGATATTAATTCCATTGGCTTGTCTTCCAAAAGTATCTGGAGCAATCATCCAACGTCTCGCATCATAGTACCGTTGCTCTTCATTGACCATCTCCTTGCGTTTTTCATTGATAAGGACGTCCATTAATTCCTCACCCGAGGCTGTCACGGCTGGAAGACCGGCTCTAAACCTTATTTTATTTAAATAGGTTCTGGCTTCTTCATCATTGCCTAAGCCAATATTCGCTTCTGCATAATTAAAAACAGCTTCAGTATATCGAATATTTGGCCAAGGAATTTCTTGCCATGTATTCTGGTCAACAAAATTCGGATCCGGCTCTACAAATTTTCGGATATAATAGCCAGTATAACTTCCATTCCAATCTTCTATTGGACTATTTCTGGTATCCAGGCCGAAATGAGTAACTTTTTGACCTTCACCATTTAGTACTTCATAAGTACCCGTTTGGATTTGACCCAGAGGATCCCTTGCTTGATTTGCTGAGGAACGTGGCTTCCATGGAGCGCCTTCATAAAGGAAAGTAGCATAGAATCTTGGTTCCCGATCTTCATAAGGTGCACTTGCATGTTCCTCATCGTCCCAATCAAAATCTGATCCATCCATCATTTGATAATCATCAATCAAAAGTTGCACAGGTGTATTTCCTGCCCAGTTATTGTAACCATTCGGTCCATTGTGAAGGCCATGACGTCCACCGGTTTCTGGCTTTTGAGCCAAGAAATACCTTCCGAATATCATTTCCTTTTCTCCACCATTTCTCGAAAGTGAGTTATTCATATAAGTTTGGATGGCTTCTTCACGAGATAAAGGTGCCGATAGATCCAGCATGTTACCACTCGCTTTATCAAGGACAGCCTTGGCTGCTGCTGCGGCTGCCTGGTATCTTTCTGTTTGGCTCCCACTGGTGAAACCAATGAGTTCCTTGTTTTGGTAGCCTGAAATTACGGAAGATTTTGAAGATGCAGTAGGCATATCATGCAAGTCGGAAGCGGCATAAATCAGCACCCTTGACTTTAAAGCAAGAGCAGCAATTTCATTGGCCCTACCTCTGGTGAGGTCTTTTCCTGCCAATAAAGTAGCAGCTTTGTCCAAATCAGCGATGATAAAGTCTACCACTTCCTCATAAGTGTTTCTCGGAAGTTCGTAGGTTTCCTCGTCCAAAGTAAAGGTTTTGTTGGCAATCGGGATGCCGCCAAAATTCCTTAGCAATTGATGGTGAAAGTAGGCCCTCATAAACGTAGCCTCGCCGAGCAAACGATCTGCTATTCCGCCATCATTGGAGAATAACGGCGTTGACAAGTTATCGATTGCTATATTGGTCGCTCTCAAATTACTGTACAAGTCAGGCCAGTTTCTGGTATAATCCATCCATCCTGGTTCTTGAGGATTTGATCTGGCTTCGGTAATTGTAGTGATATTTCTACCTGGGTGAGTAAAGATAGCTTCATCTGTCAATGAAGCCAAAGCCTGCTCACTAAAACCTCCCTGACCTAAACCTCTGTAAAGGTCCGTCACAAAAGCTTCTGCAAGTCCTGCATCTGTCCATACGGCAGATTCAGATACTTCTCCTTGGGGTGGTGCATTTAAAAACTCTTCATCGCAAGAAAAATTGAGAAAAGAGATTGTTAATGCCAACCCTAGATATTTTATATTTTTCATCATATTCAATTTTTTAGGATTTAGAATGTTACGGACAGACCAGCGTTGATTACCCTAGCTTGTGGGTAATATTGTCCTGTAGCGTTGTCAGATTCAGGATCATAGACTTTTAATTTATCCCAAGTGACAAGATTAAGTCCGTTGGCATAAAACCTTAAATTGCTGATGCCAAACCTTTCGCCAAATTGCTGGGGAACAGTATAGCCCACCTCAAAGTTTTTTAACCTTATATAGTCCGAACTCCTAAACCAAAAGTCATTTCCATTGGAATAATATTGATCACTTCTGTTGGCAATTCTAGGATATACTGAACTTTCATTGTCGACAGTCCACCTGTTTTCGTAAAATTCCAAAAGATAGTTTCCTATGTTTCCAGATTCTCCTAAACTTACCTGCGCAATGGCTCCGGCAGCTCCCTGAAACAATATCGCTAAGTCAAAGTTTCTATAGGAAGCATTAAGATTGACACCGCCTTGAAACCTTGGGATATTGTTTTTATCTAGTCTTACCCTGTCCAGCGGTGTGATAGCGCCATCACCATCATAATCTTTAAATTTCATGTCGCCAGGACGAAGGTTATTGGTAATGTCTGAATAATCCAGGTTTTCTGAATCAATCGCAGCCTGGTTAGGGAATACACCGTCATATAAGTATACTGGGGATGGAGTATTCATAGGCTTTCCCGTAGACAGTTGCCATTCAGGTGCTCCAGGCGGCTCATCCCAGAAAAGAATATTGTTCTTGGCATAGCCACCATTCGCACTGACGCTGTAGGAAATATCTCCTTTTTGCCCTCTGTAACCAATATTGATATCAAAACCTTTGTTTTCTACTTCTCCGATGTTCTCAGCAGGTAGCAAAGAGGCTAATCCACTTGATTGAGGAACGGATGCATTTTTTCTCCAAAGGATATTGGTACGCTTGTTATAGAAGTAATCAAATTCGAAGAAAACTTTACCTTGATACATTTGGCCTTCTATACCAATGTTAGAATTGTTTGCCACCTCCCAGGTAATTGCATTGTTCGGAACCCTTGTTTCATACAAGGTTTTGGCTTCTGTGTTTTCTAATATCTGACTTCTAAAACCATACGTGGCTAGGAATTGGTATTCCTGTAAAGATCCATCGTAATAAATCTGGTCATTTCCCATTTGTCCCCAGGACCCTCTGACTTTAAAGAAGTCCATGGCTGAAATATTGTTTTTCCAGAAGTCTTCTTCTGAAACCACCCAACCGGCCATTACTCCTGGGAAGAACCCAAACCTTGACGCTTCAGGGAAAATGTAAGAGCCATCAAACCTCCAAAGGAATTCGAAAAGGTACTTTTCCTGGTAATTATAGGCAACTCTACCAAAGTAATTGAGACGCCCTCTGGTAAAGGCACCACCACCGTTGTCTTTTTCAGAATCTCCTCCTGCAAACATTTGATCGATGGCCGGAGAGATAAAGTACCTTCTGTAGGCAAAGAAATCATCACCTTCTACCGTTTCCTTATTGACACCTGCCAAGGCATTAAAACCGTGATCTCCAACTTGCTTTTCATAGGTAAGTATACCACCTAACAATATGTTTAACTGATTGATGTTGGTTTGTCTTAATCTTGGTTCAGCAGGTCCTCTTTGGCTTGGAACGAGGATAGGTGTTACCCCATCTGCCTCAAAGCCATTGCCCTTTTGGTATAGGATCCATGGCGTCTCCCATCTTTTTTGGAACCTACTTAGGTTGTCAATTGCCGCTGTTCCTTGAAATTTCAATCCTTCAACGCCTGGTATTTTGATGTTCAACGCACCATTTGTTTGGAAGTAATTTCTAGTATCTCTGTCGTACCCTGTAGCATTCGTTGTGATCACCACAGGATTTTCTCCATTTTCAATATCTGGTCCAGGTCTGCCATCAGGCCAGTAAGCAGGCTCATGTGGCTTACCTCTCATCTGCATTCTGAAAATAGCACCTGCTCCTCTGGTAGGGAAAAAGCGGTATTCTTGTCTTGCCAATACGCCCAATTGAAGATCTATGTATTCATTGATCTTTGCATCCAGGTTTATTCGCATGTCATATTGCTTGAAACCAGTGGCTGAATTTTTGTAATAGGCATCCTGATTTTGGTAACCTAAAGATGCCATGTACCTTAAACTTTCTGATCCGCCATTCAACTGCAAATTATGCCTTGTCTGTGGAGACCAGGTTTTCAAGGTCTCACCATACCAATCCGTATTTGGGTAGTTCCATGGGTCAGTACCTGACCTGTGCAATGCCAATGCTTCAGGACTGAATGGTGCAGTTCTTTCCTGGCCTCCTTGTGTAAGGTAGGTACCAGTAGATCGATAAGCATCTGTAGCTGATCTCCATTCGCTAGAAGGTAGCTCATAAACATTCAGGTCGTTGAGCATTTCACCATACTGGGCTGCATCAGATAATTTTGGTATAGTAGTAGGTTGGGCAAAACCCTGGTTGAACTGATAGGTAAGTTCTGGCTTGCCTTCTTTACCTCTTTTGGTCGTTACCAAAATCACACCGTTGGCAGCCCTTGCGCCATAAATGGCAGCAGAAGCATCCTTTAAAACAGAGATGGTTTCAATGTCATTAGGGTTTAGTCGGTCAATTCCACCTGCTCTAGCGGGAATTCCATCAATTACAATTAAGGCATCATTGTTTCCTAGGGTATTGGATCCACGAATTCTTATGCCTGCACCGTCATAGCCTGGTTCACCGCTTCTATTCACAGCAATTACTCCAGACATTCTTCCTGCGATCGAGTTTGAAAGGTTCATGGCAGGGGATTTTACCAATTCAGCACCTTTAACTGTGGCTACAGAGCCAGTAATGGTTTCCTTTTTCTGTTCTCCATACCCAACCACAATCACCTCGCTTAGGGATTGCATGTCGGGGTTTAAGGTGATGTCTATGGTGCTTTGGTTGTTTACCGCTACCTCTTGACTTTCGAATCCCACAAAAGAATAGACAATTGTTTGATCAGATGGTTGTAATGTGATTTTATATTTTCCATCTATATCCGATACTGCACCTCTTACAGTGCCTTTTACCAATACCGATACACCTGGTAAGGGTAGGTCGTCCTCTCCGGAAATGACAGTTCCTGTCACTTCCCGGGACTGTGCGTGTAATGTTAGGCTACTTGCTAATAGCAAGGCTAGGCCTAGCAAAAACAATTTTATTTTGGGTAAATAGTTTTGCATTCTTTATCTAATTAGGTTAATAATAATTTAGGTTATGTCAAAATAACACTTTAAAGTTGATGGTTATTTTTTATATAAACAATAGCGCCATCTCAGGGTGTGATCCAAGGAGATTCTATAATGTTAATATTGTTTATCTATTCTAATAAAGTGTTAAAAAAACATGTGCTAAAATGTCGAATCGTAAATATTCTTTAAAAAAATATGCTAAAAATGAAAATGTAATTTCTGCGATAAAATGTAATAAAAGTAAGGCCTAGTTGTTGGCTAAGGTGGATATTGGTTTTAAAAGGTAAATAGGGTTTGTCAACAGGGTTTTTGTACGGGTATTTTCGCTCCTTGAATGAGAGGGGCTGCCGTCTGCCCACATTAACTCAAGGACGTGGTCAATATATTGAATAGGGTCAATTGCCTTGGAAATTTTATGCTAGATGCTGTTTGCAAAGTGATGCCTTTATTACTATCTCAATCAAAAATTTAAAGGGGTTAGTGGATACACTTATATATTCAATTGAAGGCTGCTTATTACCTCGGCAGGGCAGTTGGCTTTGTTTTTTATCTCCTGCTATTTGATTATATTTGTGTCTTAAGGTTTAAAACAGAAAAGAATGGTCAGCTTATGGCTGTCTGTTCTTTATTTTTTTACCCAACGATAAGTGCCATTTTTGGCCAATTGAATTTTTGCTATTGCACTAAAATACGCTATTGGTAGTATTTTTTCCAGGCGATCACTTACTTAACTACTCATTATAATGTCAAGCATTGGATAAAAAGGGTACTGGATGGTCAACCATTTAAAATCTTATTGGCCCTCCCCACTATTCGCTATTCACATGAGCGTATAGATAGGCCCATAGCCATTTTGAGAATCAATAATGTAAAAAAAAAGCCCTGACATTTTAAATGCAGGGCCTCGTTATATATTTGACTTTGAAAGCTTTAGACTTTCATAATCTCTACTTCTTTTTTACTGAAAAGTTCATCAATTTTTGTAGAGTGGTTGTCAGTCATTTTTTGAACGACGTCCTCTGCTCTTTTAACCTCATCTTCAGGAGCGCCCTCTTTGAGGAGTTTTTTTAAGCCATCATTGGTGTCTTTTCTTATGGTTCTTATGCTAATTTTGCCATTTTCGCATTCGTTTTTCACCTGCTTTACCAAGTTTTTCCTTCTTTCCTCTGTAAGAGGTGGGATGGTTAATAAAACCATTTCACCATTGTTTTGAGGGTTTAAGCCAAGATCTGAATTGATGATGGCTTTTTCTATTTCTGGGATTAATTTTGGCTCCCATGGTTTGATGGCCAGGGTTCTTGCATCAGGTGTTGTTACTGAAGCTACTTGCTGAAGGGGGGTAGGGTTTCCGTAATAAGAAACCATTATCCCATCAAGAAAATTAGGCATTGCTTTACCTGCCCTGATTTTTACCAATTCAGCTACTGTATGCTGAATTGATTTATCCATTAGCAATTTTGCTTCGTCTAAGTATAGCTGGATCTCTTCCATGAGTTAAGTTATTTAGATGTAATCAAAGTTCCGACTTCTTTGCCGTTGATCAGGTCCAATAGATTATCCGTTTTGTTCATATCAAAAACAATTATCGGTAGATTGTTTTCCTGACAAAGTGTAAATGCTGTCATGTCCATTACATTCAGGTTTTTTTCGTAAACCTCTTGGAAAGTAATGTTGGAATATCTAGTAGCAGTAGGGTCCTTTTCCGGATCTGCGGTATAAACACCGTCCACTCGGGTACCTTTTAATACTACCTCTGCTTCAATCTCAATTGCTCTAAGACTAGCTGTGGAATCGGTTGTGAAGTATGGATTACCAATTCCGGCACCAAAAATGACAACTCTACCCTTTTCTAAGTGGCGTATCGCCCTTCTTCTTATAAATGGCTCGCAGACACTTTCTACTTTAATACCGGACATTAAGCGCGTAAAAATGCCGTTTTGCTCTAGCGAACTCTGAAGGGCCATGGCATTGATAAGTGTTGCCAACATGCCCATATAGTCACCTTGTACCCTGTCTATGCCTACTTTTCCAGCCTGAACACCTCTAAATATATTTCCGCCACCGATTACAATGGCTATTTCAACGCCCATGTCGTGAACGTTTTTAATTTGAGAAGCATATTCCTGGAGTCTTTTGGAGTCAATGCCATAGCTATTGTCTCCCATCAGGGCTTCTCCGCTAAGCTTAAGGAGTATTCGTTTGTATTTCATCTTCCGAATTATTTTCAGTTTTACTAGTGAAAGGCCTTGATTAGGACTATTAAAAATTTTTTGATCTCAATAAGCCCGACAAATATAAATCCTTGTTTTTAGAATACTAAATCTTAAGGGTAAAAATGGTGCAATTCCTGTGATTTTTGTACTTTTCTCTAAAGTTTTGGCTTCTGAATAGCTTAGTTGTTAATAAGGCTAATTTTTTGAGAATGTGGATTAAAAGAATTTGTATCAACAATTGATTGCTGGTCTTGATAAGGAATGCAGCTTGAATTATACGCTGTTTAGAATAATTCCAAAAATCATATTCTTCCGATCTCGGCACAAATAAGTACTCAAAAATGCTGAAATCTTGAATATTTAAAGTGTCCTTTGATTTAAATTTAATATTGGCTCAGCCTTGAAGTTGGCAAATGATTTTCTGTTACGGCCTTATTTTTGACACCCTTAATTTCATATTTAATCCGCTCGTTGACATTGATTCTTGCGTTTTTAAAAATGAAAATCATTGTTTTGAATTCTCTTGCATAAGGATTTGTGATGGAATCTGATAATTCTCCGAATAAAAAATAAGGACCGGTTTCTTCCAGTTCGTCACCGTCTTCATCAAAAGTTGAAACCCTTATTTGGTGCTTATAGGGATGGTCAAACACAAACCTATTGATATAGTCGGCATGGAAAGAAACGACTTTTATGGATTTTTTGCTATAAAAATTTATGGCGCCTGCCTGCCCGTAGTTGCCACCTAGAACCAGTCCTAACAATACCCTTGGTTCTGTGCTATTTGAAGAGAGATGCATTTTATAATATTAACATAATATGGCTGCAAATATCAAAATGTAGCAATGGCTTTATTGGTATTGTTCTTGAGATACTTCTTTTAGAGTTTTAGCGTTAGCCAAAGGTATTAGTAGGAAGGAAAAGATTATAAAACGATTTGTTTGGTTTAGATTCAATCGTTTCTTTAAATTTGACAAGCTGCTAATAATTACTGGCCTATTTGTATATAGCTATAGTGTCGCAAGGAATTGGTAAATCCTTATTTATAACATCAAATAATAAATCATAAATGCCATACCTATTTAGAATCACAGGTTGTTTTCTTGCCCTATCGCTCTTCTTTATTTCATGCAAAACATCCACGCCTGGGAACGCATCCCTGGACATCTCTCAAGATACTTCAATTGATACTTCAAATACAACTGTCAATACAGCGCATAAAATGATTGTTGACGAGAAGGAGGCAAAGATTAGGGAATACCAGTCCAGCAAAGACAGGGATTGGGATTTGTTGCATACAGCACTTAAAGTTAATTTTGATTACGCTACTCAAACTGTAAATGGAAAAGCCATATTGACTTTAAAACCCTTAATTTATGCGCAACAAACATTGGTATTGGATGCCAAGGATTTTGATGTGCACAGTACCAGTATGCTCAAGGGGGGAGAAGATATTCACTTAACCTTTAATTATAACCGGGAAAAATTGACTTTGTTTTTGCCTGAAACGGTGGATAGGACAGATACCCTTCAAATCGCTATTGTCTATACCGCTTTTCCTGAGGAGGAAGGCAAGGAGGGTAGTGCGGCCATTACAGACACCAAAGGATTGTACTTCATTAATTCAGATGGAGCAATTAAAGACAAACCTGTGCAAATCTGGACGCAAGGAGAAACAACACATAGTTCAAAGTGGTTTCCTACTATAGACAGTCCTAATGAGCGGCAAACACATGATTTTTACCTGACCGTACCAGATCAATTCATGAGCCTTAGCAATGGAGAGATGGTCAATAGTCAGAAGAATGCTGATGGTACCAGAACCGACCATTGGCAAATGAATTTGCCGCATGCCCCTTATTTATCAGCAGTGGTCGTAGGTGAATTCGCTACAATTGAAGAAAACATTGGAGGTTTAGCATTGCGTTATTTTGTAGAACCAAAATACAAAGAGGGAGCGAAACTGGTGTTTGGAAATACGCCTGAAATGATACGCTTTTTCTCTTCCCTGCTTGAGATGCCATTTCCCTGGCAAAAATATGACCAGGTGGTTGTAAGGGATTTTGTTTCTGGGGCCATGGAAAACACCACTTTGTCCCTATTTATGGAAGCCCTGAATTTGAACGAAAGAGAAGCATTAGACAGTGAATGGGATTATATCATCGCTCATGAGTTGTTTCACCAGTGGTTTGGTAATTATGTCACAACGGAGTCTTGGGCTAATTTAACCATGAACGAGGGCTTTGCAGATTATGCTGAATACTTGTGGCTAGCGCATAAGGAAGGCAGGGATGAGGCAGACATGCACCATTTCAACGCCATAGAGCAATACATGGGGGAAGCGGAAGAAAAGCAGCTAAATTTAGTTCGTTTTTATCATGATGAAAGTGAAGACATGTTTGATAGTCATACCTACGCCAAAGGAGGTAGGGTGTTGCACATGCTAAGGAAGTACCTGGGGGATGATGTGTTTTTTGAAGGGCTTAGATTTTATTTAAAGCAAAATGCTTTTAACAGTGTAGAGGTGCACCAACTTAGGCTGGCCTTGGAAGAAGTGTCAGGAAAAGATTTGAACTGGTTTTTTAATCAATGGTTTCTTTCTGCAGGACATCCGGAATTGAAAATCACTTGGGATTATTCTCAACCTGAGAATATACTATTGACGCTTGAGCAACAACAAGATATTACCAAGTTTCCAATCTTTAAAATTCCATTTAAAGTAAGCCTTTACAAGGATGGAGCACGTATAGAGCAAACCTATACCATGGATCAGGCCCGCCAGCAATTTGCTTTAGAAAATGGCTCAGGTACGGAGTTGGCTCTTTTTGATGAGTACTATGAAATTTTGAGTGTAAGAGAGCAAACTAGAGGTGGTGAGTTTCTGGCCAAACAGTTTTTTCGATCCCAATCAGGACTGGCAAGAGTGGAAGCCCTTGATAGTCTAACGAGTAATTATATTGAGTTCTTGGATTTTTTACCGACAATGCGGGTTGCATTGGAGGATTCTTTTCATGTGGTAAGGGAATTGGCATTGCATCGTATGAATCGCTTAGAAGCAACCACAGGCGCCATTCATCAATTGGAGGAAAAAGTCCTTCAGATGGCCGAAGGAGATCCAAATAATGCAGTGAGAGCAGCAGCCATCGAGGCATTGGCAGGAATTGACAATGGAAAGTATGAGCAATTGTTTTACAGGTTAATCAATGCACCTTCCTACCAGGTTTCGGGAGCTGCCTTAACGGCGTATATGGATTTGGAGGGGAATGAAACGAGAAAGGAAGCGTTATTTAACCGCTTAAAGCAGGAAGGCAATATTCGGATCCTAGCCCCATTGGCAGATTACTTAACTGTTCAAAAAAACAAAGATCAAGCAGGATGGATGCAGGAGAAATTGGAACACTTGGAGGGGGAATCTCTGTATTATTTTTTAGGGTATTATGGAGATTTTTTCGCAAGTGTAGAAGGAGTACCTACGGAGGAGGCGATTTCCTCCCTAGCGGAGCTTGCCAGGGTCAATAAATTGAATTATGTAAGGCTGGCAGCATTTCAGTCTCTTTTTGGATTTATAGATGAGCCAGGTGTGTTGGAGCTTGTAAGGTCGATTCAAGGGGGAGAAAAGGATGAAATGATTCGGGAGTACCAAGAGTATTATCTTTCACCATATTTAAATGATAATTAAAATGCTGATGATTAGTGAGATACTTTTCTTTTTGAAAAAAACCTGACTTTTTTTTTTAGATTATTTTGAATGTTTGCCAAAAGGGTATAATTTTGCCATCCGTTACGACAACAAAGAAATCCAAAAGAGGTTTTCAGGAGTAACATTTTATCAAGTTTTTGGGGGAATACCAAAGCGGCCAACTGGGACGGACTGTAAATCCGTTGACTTATGTCTTCACAGGTTCGAATCCTGTTTCCCCCACCATTTTTTGTTATCTTTGGAAAATAGCAAGAGAAAGAATCGAAATATTCCAGCAACGAACAATTTTATGTTATAAAGCTGGAAATTTTTGGATTCTAAATATTAAATAAAGAATTTGTGAGCCAATTGAAAAATTGGAAAGCAATTTAATAAGCGGGAGTAGCTCAGTTGGTAGAGCGACAGCCTTCCAAGCTGTAGGTCGCGGGTTCGAGCCTCGTCTCCCGCTCTATGCTTTTTGAAAGCATAACTGGATGTAAAAAGCCGACGTAGCTCAGGGGTAGAGTGCTTCCTTGGTAAGGAAGAGGTCATGGGTTCAAATCCCATCGTTGGCTCTGAACATTTAACAATTTTAACGAAATTTAATCTTTAACTAAACAGAGGATTTTCACGCATGGCAAAAGCAACCTTTGACCGTTCCAAACCACACGTAAACATAGGTACGATTGGTCACGTCGATCATGGTAAGACTACTTTGACTGCTGCCATTACTACTGTGTTGGCCAGAAAGGGTCTTTCTGAATTAAGAGACTTTGCTTCCATCGATAACGCGCCGGAAGAAAAGGAAAGAGGTATCACAATTAATACCTCACACGTAGAATATCAAACGGAGGCTAGACATTATGCCCACGTTGATTGTCCAGGTCACGCTGACTACGTTAAAAACATGGTAACTGGTGCTGCTCAGATGGATGGTGCAATTCTTGTAGTTGCAGCCACTGATGGTCCAATGCCTCAAACTAGAGAGCACATTCTTCTTGCCCGTCAGGTAGGTGTACCATCTTTGGTAGTATTCATGAACAAAGTTGATTTGGTGGATGACCCCGAATTACTTGAATTAGTAGAGATGGAAGTTAGAGAACTTCTTTCATTCTATGATTTTGATGGAGACAATATCCCTGTAATTGCAGGTTCTGCTCTTGGAGCGCTTAACGGTGAAGCCAAATGGGAAGATACTGTAATGGAATTGATGAAAGCTGTGGATGATCACATTCCGCTTCCAGAAAGAGCTATTGACAAGGATTTCTTGATGCCAGTTGAAGATGTATTCTCTATCACAGGTAGAGGTACTGTAGCAACAGGTAGAATTGAAAGAGGAGTTGTCAATTCAGGTGAAGGTGTTGATATCATTGGTATGGGAGCTGAAGGACTTAAATCTACCGTTACTGGTGTAGAGATGTTCCGTAAGATTCTAGATAGAGGAGAAGCTGGTGACAACGTTGGTTTGTTACTTAGAGGAATTGAAAAGAGCCAGATCAAAAGAGGAATGATCATTTGTAAGCCTGGTTCTGTAAAACCTCACTCCTTGTTTAATGCAGAGGTTTATGTATTGTCCAAAGAAGAAGGTGGAAGACACACTCCTTTCTTTAACAGGTACAGACCTCAGTTTTATTTGAGAACTACTGATGTTACAGGCGAGATCACTCTTCCTGAAAACGTTGAAATGGTTATGCCAGGTGATAACATCACTATAAAAGTTGAATTGATCAACCCAGTTGCTTTGGAAAAAGGGCTAAGATTTGCTATCAGAGAAGGTGGTAGGACTGTAGGTGCTGGTCAGGTTACTGAAATTTTGGACTAATCGTTTATTAATAGACCATATTACAAATGCGATCTTGAATTTTTCGGGATCGCATTTGTTTCTTATGTATAGATTCACTACTTTTGCGTTCCTTAATAGGGGATCGTAAGACCTACGGGCGTAGTTCAATGGCAGAATAGCGGTCTCCAAAACCGTTGATGGGAGTTCGAATCTCTCCGCCCGTGCAATCTAAGGAAGATAAAACCATGAAGAGGTTAAGGCTTAATAGTTAATCCTTTACATGACATAATCAAGAGTTTGATTAATCTTTAAAGGGGTGAAAGGAGCTTTTGAAAAACAAATTTTACAAGGATGAATGTTAAAAATTTTGTAATTGAGTCCATTGATGAAATGAGGAACAAGGTCACATGGCCTAAATATTCTTCACTTCAAAACAGTGCTGTTTTGGTATTGGTGGCTTCATTAATTTTCGCTTTGGTCATCGGACTTATCGATTTGACTTTCGAAAATATCATGACATGGTTTTATGATTTATTCTAAAAATTTTAAATAACGGGATGGCAGATCACAATTGGTACGTGCTCAGGGTAGTGGCAGGTCAGGAAAAAAAAGCAAAGACTTATTTGGACAATGAAATTGCCCGACAAAAGCTTGAAGATTTTATTCCTGAGGTCTTAATACCGTCTGAGAAAGTATATGAAATGCGTAATGGCAAAAAGCGTGTAAGGGAAAGAAATTTTTTTCCCGGTTATGTTTTGGTCAATGCGGATCTCGGACATGGAGAAGCCAATCACGTAATTACAAGTATACCGGGAGTAATCGGTTTTTTAGGGTCAAACCAAGGGGGGGCTTCCAAAACCCCTGAGCCATTACGTCAATCAGAAATCAACAGGATCCTCGGACGTGTTGAAGAGATTGATGAGTTTGCAGAAAAACTGGATACACCATTTATAGTTGGAGAGACCGTTAAAGTAATGGACGGTCCCTTTAGTGGCTTCTCGGGTATGATTGAGGAAGTATTTGAAGATAAGAAAAAACTTAACGTTATGGTTAAGATTTTCGGACGAAATACTCCCGTAGAATTAAACTTTATTCAAGTAGAAAAACTAGATTAGGAAATGGCTAAAGAAATCTCTGGTTATCTGAAACTACAGGTAAAGGGTGGCCAGGCTAACCCATCTCCTCCAGTTGGTCCAGCCCTTGGTTCAAAAGGGTTGAACATAATGGAGTTCTGTAAGCAATTTAATGCTAGAACTCAGGAAAAAATGGGCCAAGTTCTTCCGGTCCTTGTTACGATTTATTCGGACAAGTCTTTTGATTTTGTCGTTAAGACGCCTCCAGCAGCAGTGATGTTATTGGAAGCAGCAAAATTGAAAAGTGGTTCAGCAGAACCAAACAGGAAGAAAGTAGGCTCAGTATCTTGGGATCAGGTAAAAGAAATTGCAGAAGTGAAAATGCCCGATTTGAATGCTTTTGAAATACCTTCTGCTATGAGAATGGTAGCTGGTACAGCTAGAAGTATGGGGATCACTGTTTCAGGAAAAGCTCCTTGGGAGGAATAATACGTAAATATGGCTAAGTTAACAAAAAAGAAAAAAGAAGCTCTTTCTAAATACGACCCTAGCCAACAATATTCCTTGGCGGAGGCTTCTAGCATTGTTAAGGACATAACAACAACTAAATTTGACGCTTCTATAGACCTAGACATTCGTTTAGGTGTAGATCCACGAAAAGCTGACCAAATGGTTAGAGGTGTAGTGGCCTTGCCTCATGGCATAGGTAAAGAAGTGAAGGTTTTAGTACTTTGTAGTCCTGACAAGGAAGCAGAAGCCAAAGAAGCAGGAGCTGATTTTGTTGGATTGGATGAGTTCATTACAAAAATTGAGGGTGGTTGGACTGACATTGATGTCATCATCACTACGCCCAATGTAATGGCAAAAGTAGGTAGACTAGGTAGAGTATTAGGTCCTCGTGGACTAATGCCTAATCCTAAGTCTGGTACTGTAACCCTGGATGTAGGGAAAGCAGTTAATGAAGTAAAGGCTGGTAAAATTGATTTTAAAGTAGATAAGTTTGGTATTATCCATGCAAGTGTAGGCAAAGCCTCATTCTCTGCTGAAAAAATTCAGGAAAATGCGCAAGAATTAATTCTTACCATTTCCAAATTGAAGCCATCCGCTGCTAAGGGTACTTATTTTAAAAGTATTCATTTATCCAGCACTATGTCTTCGGGTATCGTTATTGATAAGAGTAGTATTCAAGGTTTATAAATTATGACTAGAGAAAACAAAAAAAGCATAATTGACGAACTTACCGAAAAGCTAAAATCTACTCCGCATTTCTATATCGCCGATGCATCAGGATTTAGTGTAGCTCAGGTAAATGGTTTCAGAAAAATGTGCTTCGACAAAGGCTTGGAATATAAAGTGTACAAAAATACACTTATCAAAAAAGCCTTGGAAAATCTCGAAACAGATTATTCTGAATTCGCAGAGAATGCCTTAAAAGGTTTTTCAGGTATTTTGTTCTCATCAGAAGTTGGAAATCTTCCTGCTAAAGTTATTTTAGATTATAGGAAGAAAGTTGCTACCAAAGATAAAAAGCCCTGGTTTAAAGGTGCTTCAATCGAAGGTGCACAGTTTCTAGGAGAAGAAAATCTCGAAACGCTTTCTAAATTGAAATCCAGAGAGGAATTGATAGGCGAGGTAATCTCCCTACTACAATCTCCTGCTACCAACGTGGTTTCAGCGCTTCAAAGCGGAAAAAATATTCTTGCAGGTCTGGTGAAAACACTGGCCGAAAAAGAAGAAGCATAATACAAACATTCAAATTAGTAAATAACAATCAATTTAAATATTTAATACAATGGCAGATCTTAAAGCATTCGCTGAGCAGTTAGTTAACTTAACTGTAAAAGAGGTAAATGAGTTAGCCGCAATTTTGAAGGATGATTATGGTATCGAACCTGCTGCTGCTGCTGCTACTGTGGTAGCTGCTGGTGGAGCCGGTGAGGGTGCTGCTGAAGAAGAGCAAACTTCTTTTGATGTTGTCTTGAAAGCTGCAGGTGGACAAAAATTAGCAGTCGTAAAACTTGTTAAAGAATTGACAGGTCTTGGACTTAAAGAAGCGAAAGAAGTAGTTGATAGCGCTCCTAAAGCTGTTAAAGAAGGTGTAAGCAAAGAAGAAGCTGAAGCCCTTAAAAAACAACTTGAAGAAGCTGGAGCTGAAGTTGAGCTTAAATAGAATTGAATAGCCAACTCCTCTTAGGATTGGTTAAGCAGCATTAGACCTGACTTTTTAGTCAGGTCTTTTCCTGTTTATGGACATTGAAACAATTGCATTTTTTTAAGTGCGTATTGTATTATAAATATAAAAATTTTCACTAAAACTATATACTGCCTTGGCTATCCAGAATCAAACCGGAAGGAAAAGTTTCTCATCCATTAAGGTAGTCAAAGACTATCCGGATTTCTTAGATATTCAACTGCAATCTTTTAAAGATTTCTTTCAGTTGGATACTCCTGCAGAGAAAAGAAGGCAGGATGGTCTTTTCAAGGTTTTCTCAGAAAATTTTCCCATCAGTGACTCTAGGGAAAATTTCACCCTTGAATTTATCGACTATACCGTAGATCCTCCTAAATACAATGTTTCACAAAGTATTGACCGTGGTCTTACTTATTCTGTCCCGCTTAAAGCAAAATTAAGATTGCTTTGCTCTGACGAGGACAACGAAGATTTTGAAACCATCGAACAGGAAGTTTTCCTAGGAAATCTACCTTACATGACGGAAAAAGGATCCTTCGTAATCAATGGTGCTGAAAGGGTTATTGTTTCTCAATTGCACCGTTCACCTGGCGTATTCTTTGCCCAAAGTAAACATACAAATGGTACCAAGCTTTATTCAGCCAGGATTATACCTTTCAAAGGTTCTTGGATTGAATTTGCTACGGATATCAATAATGTAATGTATGCTTATATTGATAGGAAAAAGAAATTTCCTGTAACTACCCTATTGAGGGCTATAGGTTATGGATCCGACAAACAAATTCTTGATCTTTTCGGCCTTTCAGAAGAAGTAGAATCCAATAAATCCAATCTTAAAAAAATCATTGGTAGAAAACTTGCTGCTAGGGTGCTCCGTACCTGGGTAGAAGATTTTGTTGATGAAGATACAGGAGAGGTAGTTTCTATTGATAGAAACGAAGTATTATTGGAAAGAGACAGCATCTTAACCGATGAGGACATTGAGTTAATTCAGGAGTCAGGTGCAAAAAGTGTCATCCTTCATAGAGAGGATGTCAACATTGCTGATTATTCCATTATTTATAATACGCTTCAAAAAGATAACTCAAACTCTGAAAAAGAAGCAGTTGAGGTAATTTACCGTCAGCTTAGAAATACTGAAGCTCCTGATGAAGCGACAGCTAGAGAAGTTATACACGGTCTATTCTTTTCAGACAAAAGATACGATCTAGGTGAAGTAGGTAGGTACAGGATCAATAAAAAATTAGGATTGGACATCGATTCTGAGAAAATTGTTCTTACTACTCAGGACATCATCTCTATCGTTAAATACCTTATTGGGTTGATCAACTCTAAAGCGGTGGTCGATGATATTGACCACTTGAGCAATAGAAGGGTAAGAACAGTTGGAGAACAACTTTATAGCCAATTTGGAGTTGGTCTGGCCAGAATGGCTAGAACCATCAGAGAAAGAATGAATGTTAGGGACAATGAGGATTTCAAACCTGTTGACCTTATCAATGCAAGAACGCTTTCTTCGGTTATCAACTCTTTCTTCGGAACGAATCAACTAAGTCAATTTATGGATCAAACCAACCCACTTGCGGAGTTGACCCATAAAAGAAGACTTTCTGCTCTTGGACCTGGTGGACTATCCAGAGAACGTGCAGGATTTGAAGTACGAGATGTTCACTACACGCATTATGGACGTCTTTGTACCATTGAAACTCCGGAAGGTCCTAATATTGGACTGATTTCCTCTCTTTGTGTTCATGCCAAAGTAAATGGTATGGGATTCCTTGAGACTCCTTACAGAAAAGTAAGCGAGGGTAAGGTGAGTATGAAATCTGAAGATGTTGTGTTCCTTACCGCAGAAGAAGAGGATGATAACAATATCGCCCAGGCAAATGCACCACTTGATGATAAAGGCGTCTTTATTAACGATAAAGTAAAAGCCAGATTTGAAGGTGATTTCCCTGTTCTTGAGCCTAAGGAGATTTCCTACATGGACGTGGCACCAAACCAAATTGTTTCTGTTGCGGCATCTCTAATTCCTTTCTTGGAACATGATGATGCAAACCGTGCCCTAATGGGTTCAAACATGCAACGTCAGGCTGTTCCTTTACTTAAAGCTGAAGCACCAATTGTTGGTACTGGCCTGGAAGGTAAAGCGGCCATAGATTCAAGGTCACTAATATTGGCTGAAGCCGATGGGGTTATTGACTATGTAGATGCTGAAAAAATTACCGTCAAATATGAATTATCAGATGATGAATTGCTGGTAAATTTCAGTGACGAGTACAAAAGTTATAAACTGATTAAATTCAGAAGAACAAACCAGGACACTACAATTAACCTAACTCCGATTGTTTTACAAGGACAAAAGGTAGTTAAAGGTCAGGTATTGGTAGAAGGTTATTCAACCAATAATGGTGAGTTGGCATTGGGTAAAAACCTTCTTGTGGCTTATATGCCATGGCAAGGGTATAACTTTGAAGATGCAATCGTGATTTCTGAGCGAGTAGTAAGGGAAGATGTATTTACTTCCATACACATCGAAGAATTCCAACTCGAAGTGAGAGATACCAAACGTGGAGAAGAAGAGCTTACCTCTGAAATTCCTAACGTGTCTGAAGATGCAGTTAAGAATCTTGATGAGAATGGTATCATTAGAGTAGGTTCTGAGTTAAAAGAAGGAGATATAATTATAGGTAAGATCACACCAAAGGGTGAGACTGATCCTACTCCGGAAGAGAAATTGCTTCGTGCGATATTTGGGGACAAAGCTGGTGATGTCAAAGATGCTTCATTGAAAGCTTCTCCATCTTTGAATGGTGTAGTTATCAACACTAAACTATTCTCCAGACCTAAAAAAGACAAAGATCTCCGCGCAAAAGCGAAAGCTGATGTAGAGAAACTTAAGCAACAATACAGCAAAGATTTACTTGGTGTAAGGTCTAGGATGATCCAAAAGCTTGTTACTGTTCTTGAGGAAAAAGTTTCAAAAGGTATTCGTCATAAATTCGGTGATGAGATAATTAGCAAAGGGGTTAAATTCAATTATCAGAACATTGAAAATAATCTCTTCCCTGCTAAGAACCCTTATAGAGACGAAAGCAACTACAATGTAGCTGAAGAGGTAAACCTTATATCAGACATCCTTTTGGATGATTGGACTGAGGACGAACACACCAATTCTTTGGTTCAGCAGTTGGTTAAAAATTATACCAATACCAGAAATGAAATTTCAGGTATCTTCAAAAGGAATAAATTCACTTTAGAAGTAGGGGATGAATTACCTGCTGGTATCGTTCAAATGGCCAAAGTATATGTTGCCAAGAAACGTAAGTTGAAGGTAGGAGATAAAATGGCAGGTAGACATGGTAACAAAGGTATTGTGGCTAGGATAGTAAGGGATGAAGACATGCCTTTCCTTGCTGACGGAAAGCCTATGGATATTGTCTTGAATCCTCTTGGTGTGCCTTCAAGGATGAACATTGGTCAGATTTACGAAACAGTTCTTGCCTGGGCAGGAAGAATCTTAGGCAAAACCTATGCGACTCCGATCTTTGACGGTGCTACTACTGAAGAAGTTGCGGAAGAACTCGGCAAAGCTGGTCTACCATCATTCGGGAGAACTTATCTATTTGATGGCCTTACGGGCAAGATGTTTGACCAACCTGTCACTGTTGGTATTTCTTACATGCTTAAGCTTGGTCACCTTGTAGATGATAAGATGCACGCAAGATCAATCGGGCCATACTCTCTAATTACACAACAACCATTGGGTGGTAAAGCCCAGTTTGGTGGACAGCGTTTTGGAGAAATGGAAGTTTGGGCACTTGAGGCATTTGGTGCTTCTCATGTACTAAGAGAAATCTTGACTGTGAAGTCTGATGATGTTATAGGCCGTGCAAAAGCTTATGAAGCCATCGTAAAAGGTGAGAATTTACCAAAAGCTAACATCCCTGAGTCTTTCAACGTACTTGTACATGAGCTCAGAGGACTTGCATTGGAAATTACGCTTGACTAACTTAGAAACCATTAGGCCTTTAAGGCCTTCAATTACACATAAAAACTATGGCGTTCAGAAAAAATAAAAAACTAAACAACGACTTTTCCAGAGTCACCATTAGTTTGGCTTCACCTGAGTCCATCTTGGACAGTTCGCATGGTGAGGTTACACAGCCTGAAACGATCAATTACAGAACGTACAAACCAGAAATGGGCGGATTGTTTTGTGAGAGGATCTTCGGGCCGGTAAAAGACTGGGAATGTCATTGTGGGAAATACAAGCGCATAAGGTATAAAGGTATCATCTGCGACCGTTGTGGTGTAGAAGTTACTGAGAAGAAGGTAAGGAGAGAGCGCATGGGCCATATAGAATTGGTTGTGCCCGTAGCGCATATATGGTACTTCAAATCTCTTCCCAACAAGATTGGTTACTTGTTAGGATTGCCTACAAAAAAGCTGGATCAAATCGTTTATTATGAAAGGTATGTAGTGATCAACGCTGGTATAAAAGCGGATGATGGATTGCAATACCTGGATTTCCTTACGGAGGATGAATATCTTGATATTATGGATAAGCTTCCTAAGGAAAACCATATGATGGATGATGATGATCCGAATAAGTTTATTGCCAAAATGGGTGCAGAAGCACTTGAAATGTTATTGGCTAGACTTGATTTGGATGACCTATCTTACAGCCTTAGACATCAAGCTGCTACTGATACTTCTCAGCAAAGAAAAGCTGAAGCATTAAAGCGACTTAAAGTGGTAGAAGCTTTCAGAGACGCCAGGACGCGAATTGAAAATAGACCTGAATGGATGATCGTACGTATGGTACCGGTTATTCCACCAGAGCTTCGTCCTTTGGTTCCTCTTGACGGGGGTAGATTTGCTACTTCAGATTTAAATGACCTATATAGAAGGGTTATTATCAGAAATAACCGTCTGAAAAGATTAATTGATATTAAAGCACCAGAAGTAATTCTTAGAAATGAGAAAAGAATGCTTCAGGAAGCTGTAGATTCCTTATTTGACAATTCTAGGAAAGTCAATGCAGTAAGATCTGATGGAAATAGGGCTTTAAAATCCTTGTCAGACATGCTGAAAGGAAAGCAAGGTAGATTCCGTCAAAACCTTTTGGGAAAAAGGGTTGATTATTCTGGACGTTCTGTGATTGTAGTTGGGCCTGAGCTAAAACTACATGAATGTGGATTGCCTAAGAATATGGCCGCTGAGCTTTTCAAACCTTTTATTATCAGGAAGCTGATAGAAAGAGGCATTGTGAAAACAGTGAAATCTGCTAAGAAGATAGTAGACAGAAAAGACCCAGTTGTTTGGGATATCTTAGAAAATGTGCTTAAAGGGCACCCTGTTATGCTAAACCGTGCTCCAACTTTGCACAGATTGGGTATTCAGGCATTCCAACCAAAGTTGATCGAAGGAAAAGCAATTCAACTTCATCCACTTGTGTGTACGGCCTTTAATGCGGATTTTGACGGTGACCAAATGGCGGTTCACGTTCCTTTGGGACATGAAGCAATATTGGAAGCCTCTACTTTGATGCTATCCTCTCACAACATTCTTAATCCAGCCAATGGTGCACCGATTACCGTGCCATCTCAGGATATGGTCTTGGGACTATACTATGTGACCAAAGGCATGAAATCTACCCCAGAGAAAAAAGTTGAGGGTGAAGGAATGACTTTTTATGGTCTTGAAGAAGTTTTGATTGCACTGAATGAAGGTGCCATATCTAAACATGCCCATATCAAGTGTAAGGTTAAGGTAAGAAAAGAGGATGGATCTCTGGCTGAAGAATTAATAGAAACTGTAGCCGGTCGATTAATATTCAATCAATTTGTGCCTGATGAAGTGGGCTTTGTAAACGAACTTTTGACCAAGAAAAAACTACAGCAAATTATCGCTGAAGTGGTTAAGATTTGTGGCATTGCACGTTCAGCACAATTCCTTGATGATATCAAGCACTTAGGATTCCAAACAGCCTTTCAAGGAGGCCTGTCTATGGGACTTGATGATGTAATTATTCCTGATGAAAAAGATCCGTTGATAGCGAAAGCTACTACTGATGTTGATCAGGTGTGGAACAACTACTTGATGGGATTGATCACTGATAATGAGAGATACAACCAAGTAATTGATATATGGACCCGAACCAACTCTAACCTGACGAATATCCTTATGCGTCAGATGGAGGAAGACAATCAGGGATTCAATGCCATCTACATGATGATGCACTCAGGAGCCCGTGGTTCCCGTGAGCAGATTAGACAATTGGGTGGAATGCGTGGTTTAATGGCCAAGCCTCAGAAAAATCTTCAAGGTTCTGTAGGGGAGATCATTGAAAATCCTATTTTATCCAACTTTAAAGAAGGATTGGATGTATTGGAGTACTTTATCTCTACTCACGGTGCAAGGAAAGGTCTAGCGGATACAGCACTTAAAACTGCAGATGCTGGATACTTGACAAGAAGACTTGTAGATGTAGCCCAGGACATGATCGTATCTGAAGAAGATTGCGGTACATTAAGAGGGCTAGTTGTACAAGCTTTGAAAGACAATGATGAAATCGTAGAACCATTGTCTGAGCGAATTGTAGGTAGAATTGCAGTTCACGATGTAATTGATCCTTTAACGGACGAATTGATTCTTGAATCTGGTGGAGAAATTTCTGATGAGATCGCTAAGATCATTGATGAATCTGCAGTAGATGAAGTTGAAATTAGGTCTGTATTGACTTGCGAAACCAGAAGAGGTGTTTGTTGTAAATGTTACGGTAGAAACCTTACCACTGGTAACATTGTTCAAGTTGGAGAATCAGTAGGGGTTATTGCTGCCCAGTCTATTGGAGAGCCAGGTACTCAGTTAACGTTGAGAACGTTCCACGTAGGTGGTACAGCTTCCAATATATCCGTTGAGGCAAATATTAACTCCAAGTTTGATGGGATTGTAGAATTTGAAGAAGAACTAAGGTGGATCAAAACCACTAATAAAGATGGCGATGACGTTTCTATCGTAATGGGTAGATCAGGTGAAATTAAAATTAATGACCTGAAATCTGGTAAAACTTTGGTTTCTAATCACGTGCCTTACGGTGCTATTCTTAACGTAGCTGATGGACAAAAGATCGCAAAAGGCGATTCTTTATGTACTTGGGATCCATACAATGCTGTTATTCTCTCTGAGTTTGATGGAAAAGTTGATTTCGAAGCGATCATTGAGGGAGTTACCTACAAAGAGGTAGCTGATGACCAAACTGGTTATAGAGAAAAAGTAATTATCGATACCAAAGATAAGACGAAGAACCCAGCCGTAGTTGTAGCGCATGGAGATGATTCCAAGTCATACAATATACCGGTAGGTGCTCACCTTTCAGTAGAGTTAGGAGAAGATGTTAAATCTGGTCAAATTCTCGTTAAAATTCCTCGTTCTGTAGGTAAAACAAGGGATATTACCGGTGGTCTTCCAAGAGTTACTGAGCTATTTGAAGCCAGAAACCCTTCCAACCCTGCTGTAGTATCTGAAATAGATGGTGTAGTGTTATATGGTGGTATTAAAAGAGGTAACCGTGAGATCTTCATTGAATCTAAAGATGGCGTAAGGAAAAGATACATGGTATCATTGTCCAAGCACATTTTGGTTCAAGAAAATGACTTTATTAGAGCTGGCGAGCCACTTTCTGATGGTGCCATTACTCCAAATGACATATTGGCTATAAAAGGTCCAACAGCTGTTCAGGAGTACTTGGTAAATGAAATCCAGGAAGTATACCGTTTACAAGGTGTAAAAATCAATGACAAGCACATCGAGGTTATTGTAAGCCAGATGATGCAAAAAGTTGAAATCCTAGATGCTGGGGATACAGGATTCCTTCAGAATCAAATTGTAGACAAATGGGCTTTCCGTCAGGAAAATGATATGATTCTTGACAAAAAAGTTGTGGTAGAACCAGGAGACTCCGTAGCCTTGAAGGCTGGAATGATAATCACTGCGCGGAAGCTAAGAGATGAGAATTCTAGCTTGAAGCGTAAGGACCTTAAGGTAGTACAGGTAAGAGATGCACAAACATCTGTTTCCAGACCTACATTGCAAGGTATTACGGCTTCATCTTTAGGTACAGAAAGCTTTATTTCTGCTGCTTCCTTCCAGGAGACTACTAAGGTGCTTAGTGAGGCTGCTATCAGAGGCAAGCGAGATGAGTTACTAGGTCTTAAAGAGAACGTAATTGTTGGACACCTTATTCCAGCGGGTACAGGACAACGAAAATTCAATAATTTGATCGTAGGGTCAAAAGAAGAATATGAGTTGTTGACGGCTGAGAAAGAGGCGGGCTACAAGAAAGTTCGTGAAGTAGTTAAATAAAAAATAATTCCTAGATACAAAAGGTCTGCTTTTTGGAGCAGACCTTTTTTTATCCTATTTGACATACGCTATGGAAGATGATAAAAAAATAGAGGAGCAGAAAAAGCAGCAGATAAACATAGAGCTGACAGATGAGATTGCTGAAGGAATATATTCCAATTTAGCCATGATAGCTCATTCGAATTCAGAATTTGTGGTAGATTTTATTCGGCTGATGCCTGGAATACCTAAGGCAAAGGTGAAATCACGAATAATAATGACGCCAGATCATGCTTTGCGGCTTTTACATGCTTTGAAAGATAACATCGAAAAGTACGAAAAAGCATTTGGGAAAATCCAAGGAGGAAAGGATGCCCCTCAATTCCCAATGAATTTTGGGGGAACATTAGGAGAAGCATAGGAGTAAGGATTAACAAAAAAATCCTATTTACCGTGAAGATAGTTTATTGGACCGTAACAAATTATAACTCCTTAATTTTGTTTGTTTTATTGATTTGTTTACCTTTGCAATCCGAATTTTATAAGTTTAAAGCAGATTAATTAATTTATCTATTAATGCCTACTATACAACAGTTAGTTAGAAAAGGTAGAACCACTCTTGAGAGCAAATCCAAGTCAAGGGCTTTGGATGCATGTCCTCAAAGGAGAGGTGTGTGTACTCGTGTGTACACAACTACGCCAAAGAAGCCTAATTCTGCCATGAGAAAAGTGGCCAGGGTTAGATTGACCAATGGTAAAGAAGTAAACGCTTACATTCCTGGAGAGGGTCACAACCTTCAAGAGCACTCAATTGTGTTGATCCGTGGTGGAAGGGTTAAAGATTTACCAGGAGTTAGATACCATATTATCCGTGGAGCATTGGATACTGCAGGTGTAAAAGACCGTAAGCAGGGCCGTTCTAAATATGGGGCTAAGCGACCTAAGGCCGCTAAAAAATAATATCATATTAATAACAGAATAAAATGAGAAAAGCAAAACCAAAAAAGAGGTATATTCTTCCTGACCCCAAATTCAATGACACTTTGGTTACCAGGTTTGTCAATTGTCTTATGGTAGACGGTAAGAAAAGTATTGCTTACAGAATATTTTACGATGCTATCAGCAAAGTAGAAGAAAAAGTAGGTGAGAATGGTCTTGAGGTTTGGAAAAAAGCGCTTAACACTATCACTCCTGCCGTAGAGGTAAAGAGTCGTAGAGTTGGGGGTGCAACTTTCCAGGTACCTTTGGAAGTTAGGCCTGACCGTAAAATTTCCCTAGGTATTAAATGGATGATTACTTTTGCTAGAAAAAGAGGTGAAAAAACCATGATGGATCGACTGGCTGGAGAAATTATCTCGGCTTCTAAAGGAGAAGGCGCAGCTGTGAAGAAGAAAGACGATACGCATAGGATGGCGGAAGCCAATAAAGCATTCTCGCATTTTAGATTTTAATAAGTAATGGCTAAGAAAGACTTACAATATTTAAGAAACATTGGTATAATGGCTCACATTGACGCCGGAAAAACAACAACTTCCGAGCGTATTTTGTATTACACAGGTTTGTCTCATAAAATCGGTGAAGTACATGATGGAGCAGCTACCATGGACTGGATGGAGCAAGAGCAGGAGAGAGGGATTACCATCACTTCAGCTGCTACCACAACCAAGTGGAAGTACCCAACAACACAGGGTCAACCTTTAGAAAACACAAAAGAGTATCACGTTAACTTGATCGATACACCAGGTCACGTGGATTTTACCGTAGAGGTAGAAAGATCTCTTCGTGTATTGGATGGTGCTGTTGCCTTGTTTTGTGCTGTATCAGGTGTAGAACCTCAGTCTGAAACAGTTTGGAGACAAGCTGATAAATACCACGTTCCAAGAATCTGCTTTGTAAACAAAATGGATCGTGCAGGTGCTGATTTCTTCAATGCGATTATTGAAATCAAAGAGAAATTAGGGGCCAACCCTGTTCCTCTTCAGATTCCAATTGGAGCAGAGGACACCTTTAAAGGAGTTGTTGACCTTATCACTAATCAGGCCATTGTATGGAATGAAGAAGATCAGGGAATGACTTATAAGGTCATTGATATTCCTGAAGATCTTAAGGAGACTGTCGCAGAATACAGACAAAGTCTTATTGAGCAAGTGGCTTCTTATGATGAGGATTTAATGATCAAATTCTTTGAGGATGAGAATTCCATCACCAAAGAAGAAATGATGACAGCTATCAGAAAGGCTGTTATTAACATGGACTTTTCTCCTGTTCTTTGTGGTTCTGCTTTCAAAAACAAAGGAGTTCAGGCGTTATTGGACGCTGTGATGGCCTACTTGCCTTCACCTCTTGATTTGCCTCCTGTAAAAGGAACAGATCCTGATACCGAAGAGGCAGTGTTAAGACATCCTGACAGTGACGAACCATTTGCAGCACTAGCATTTAAAATTGCTACCGATCCATTTGTTGGTCGACTGGCATTTATGCGTGTTTATTCCGGAAACTTGAATTCTGGCTCTTATGTGTTCAATACTAGAACAAATAAAAAAGAAAGAATATCGAGACTACTACAGATGCACTCCAACAAGCAAAACCCGATTGATAGGGTAGAAGCTGGAGACATATGCGCTGGTGTTGGTTTTAAAGATATCAAAACTGGGGATACACTTTGTGATGAAAAGCATAAAGTAATCCTAGAAGAAATGACCTTCCCTGAACCAGTTATTGGTTATGCGATTGAGCCTAAAACGCAAGCGGATGTCGATAAATTAGGTATGGCTATATCTAAGTTGGTAGAGGAAGATCCTACACTACACGTTAACACAGACCATGAAACTGGTCAGGTTATCTTGAGAGGTATGGGTGAACTTCACCTTGAAATTATTATTGACAGGCTTAAGCGTGAGTTTAAGGTGGAAATCACTCAAGGTGCACCTCAGGTAGCTTACAAGGAAGCTCTTTTTGCTGGCGTTGAACACAAAGAAGTGTACAAGAAGCAAACAGGTGGTAAAGGTAAATTTGCAGACATTGTGTTCGAAATTGGGCCGAAAGATCCAGATCCTGAAACCAATGAGATCAAAGCAGGATTGGATTTTGTGAATGGTATTGTAGGAGGTGTTATTCCAAGAGAATTTATTCCTTCAGTTCAGAAAGGCTTTGCGGAGTCTATGAAGAATGGTCCATTGGCAGGATATCCAATCGAATCTATGAAAGTGAGATTGTTCCATGGTTCTTTCCACGATGTGGATTCAGATGCATTGTCATTTGAAATGGCAGCGAGATTAGGATTTAGGGAAGCAGCTAAAAAATGTAAGCCTCAATTATTGGAGCCAATCATGGCTGTGGAAGTAGTTACACCTGAAGAATACACAGGACCTGTAACAGGTGACTTGAACCGTAGAAGAGGTTTGATGAAAGGGATGGATACAAAAGGTGTTGCTTCTGTCATCAAGTCCTCAGTACCATTGTCAGAATTGTTTGGCTATGTGACAGACTTGAGAACCATTTCATCAGGTAGGGCATCTGCCTCACTTACTTTCTCACACTATGACCCTGTTCCTAATAACATTGCCGAAGCTATTATAGCTAAAGTAAAAGGAGAGAAGGCTTAAAATAATCGAACATGAATCAAAAAATCAGAATAAAACTAAAGTCTTACGATCATAGCCTGGTGGACAAGTCATCAGAGAAAATCGTGAAAGCTGTAAAATCTACAGGTGCAGTAGTGGTAGGGCCAATTCCTCTTCCAACTAAAAAAGAGAAATTCACCGTATTGAAATCTCCCCACGTAAACAAAAAAGCCAGAGAGCAATTTCAGCTTTGTACGTACAAGAGACTGGTAGATATCTACTCTAATAGTTCAAAAACTGTAGATGCTTTGATGAAAATCGAACTTCCAAGTGGAGTTGATGTAGAAATTAAAGTTTGATCTTTACTTTTAAAATTTGACAAAAACCTACACCATTCCTGGTGTAGGTTTTTTTTTGAACAAATTTTTTGTATTGGTTTTAGGAGAAAGTAAAATATTACTCTGCTACAGGATGGTTTCTAAGCTAATTGTTTGAAAATATTCATGTTGCAGTTTGTTACCTGAATTTAAATTACTAACTTTGCAATCCTTTAAAGGGGACAGGTGTGTATACACTTGTGAATCATTGTATATCATATATCCAAAGATGTCTGGAATAATAGGTAAAAAAATCGGAATGACTAGTATTTTTAGTGCCGATGGACGAAATGTCGCATGCACGTTAGTAGAAGCTGGTCCTTGTGTAGTTACGCAAGTAAAAAATGTAGAATCAGACGGGTACAACGCTGTACAGTTGTCTTATGGGGAGCGTAAAGAAAAAAATACGCCTAAACCATTAATTGGCCATTTTAAAAAGGCTGGGACAACTCCAAAACAGAAAGTTGTTGAATTTAGGGATTTCAGAGTGGAATTCGAAGGTCAGGTAGACATGGGTAAAACTGTGGTTTCTGACAAGATCTTTGTTGAAGGCGATTTTATAGATGCCATAGGAACTTCCAAAGGGAAAGGTTTCCAAGGTGTTGTTAAGCGTCATGGGTTTGCAGGGGTTGGCGGTGCCACTCACGGCCAGCACAACAGGCTACGTCATCCAGGTTCTATCGGTGCTTGCTCTTGGCCCTCAAGGGTTTTTAAAGGCATGAGAATGGCTGGAAGAACCGGTGGTAACAGGGTCAAAGTACTAAATTTGAAAGTACTTAAAATATATCCTGAAAAGAACCTACTATTAGTTAGTGGTTCAATACCGGGAGCCAAAAATTCTTTTGTGATTCTAGAGAAGTAATAAGATGGAATTAGCGATATTAAAACAAACCGGTGAAGAAACCGGAAAGAAGATCACGCTCTCGGAAGATATATTTTCTATGGAGCCCAATGATCACGCGATTTATCTGGATGTAAAACAGTATTTGGCGAATAGAAGACAGGGTACGCATAAATCTAAAGAAAGAGCGGAAATTTCCGGTTCTACCAGAAAGATTAAAAAGCAAAAAGGTACCGGTAGTGCTCGTGCAGGGTCTATTAAATCTCCAATATTTAGAGGAGGAGGAAGAGTATTTGGGCCAAGGCCGAGAGACTATTCTTTCAAATTAAATAAAAAATTGAAGCAGGTTGCCAGAAAGTCTGCATTAAGTTACAAAGCCAAAGAAAGTGGCATTGTGATTTTAGAAGATTTGGTTTTTGATGCACCTAAAACCAAAGATTTCATCAATCTGTTGTCCAAGTTATCTTTATCAGATAAAAAGACGCTTCTAGTGATTGGTGATAACAATCCAAATGTTTATTTGTCATCCAGGAACGTACCAAAGACGAAAGTTAGAATTTTCAGTGAGTTAAATACTTATGAAATTCTTGATGCTGATAGTCTCGTTCTTTGTGAAGGTGCAGTAAGTAAGTTAGAAACCCTTTTATCGAAGTAAAATCATGGATATACTAAAAAGACCTTTAATTACAGAAAAGATCTCGGCCATGAACGAACGTGGGGTGTACGGTTTTGTAGTTGAAAAAACTGCTAAAAAGCCTCAAATCAAAGATGCCGTAGAAAAAATGTACGGTGTTAAAGTGGTTGAAGTACGCACCATGCGCTATGCTGCAAAGAAAAAGACGAGGTATACGAAAGCAAAGATTGTTTCTGGATATACCAACACTTTCAAAAAGGCAATGGTACAGGTAGCAGAAGGTGAAATCATTGATTTTTACGGAGAAATTTAATTGAATCAGAGCAATGGCAGTTAAAAAATTAAAACCTGTAACTCCCGGTACCCGTTTTAGGGTGGCACCTTCATTTGATGAAGTTACTACCTCTAAGCCGGAAAAGAGCCTCTTGGCTCCTTTGAAGAAAAGCGGTGGCAGGAATCATAGCGGTAAAATGACCACCAGATATCTAGGTGGCGGACATAAAAAGAGACTTAGGATTGTCGATTTCAAAAGAAATAAGGAAGGCATTCCAGCAGTTGTTAAGACCATAGAATACGATCCAAATAGAACAGCAAGGATAGCCTTGTTATATTATGTAGATGGTACTAAAGCTTACATGATTGCTCCTGAAGGACTTGAAGTAGGTCAAACGGTTGTTTCTGGTGAAGGAGCAAGCCCTGAAGTTGGCAATACTTTGTATTTGAGTAAAATTCCTTTGGGTACCATTATTCACAACATTGAATTGAAACCTGGTAAAGGTGGCGCAATGGCAAGAAGTGCAGGTGGATACGCTCAGCTTTTGGCTAGAGAAGGAAAATATGTAACACTCAAATTGCCTTCTGGCGAAATGAGAATTGTTTTGGGTACATGTAAGGCTACTATTGGAACGGTCTCTAATGGAGACCATATGAACGTAGTACTTGGAAAAGCTGGTCGTAAAAGATGGCTTGGAAGAAGACCTCGTACAAGAGGTGTTGCGATGAACCCTGTAGATCACCCAATGGGTGGTGGTGAAGGCCGTTCTTCAGGTGGTCATCCACGTTCGAGAACTGGCTTATTGGCCAAGGGTAAAAAGACTCGTTCGCCCAAAAAGTACTCCAATAAATTTATCATTAGCAGAAGAACTAAGTAAACATGGCACGTTCGTTAAAAAAAGGCCCATATATAGAGCACCACTTGTTAAAGAAAGTGGATGTTATGAACGAATCTGGGAAAAAATCTGTGATCAAAACTTGGTCCAGGAGATCAATGATTTCTCCAGATTTTGTTGGACTGACCTTTGCAGTGCATAATGGAAACAAATTTATTCCTGTTTTTGTGACCGACAATATGGTTGGCCATAAGTTAGGTGAATTTGCACCTACCAGGAATTTCCGTGGACACATTGCCAAAAAAGATAAAGGAAAGAGATAATCATGGAAGCTATAGCAAAATTAAATAATGTTCCTACCTCTCCCAGAAAGATGCGTCTGGTTGCGGATCTAGTAAGGGGAAAGAAAGTTGGTCAGGCATTAAGCATCTTGAAATTTACGCCTAACCATGGATCTATCAGACTTGAAAAATTGGTTTTATCCGCTATTGCCAACTGGCAGGCGAAAAATCCTGATGAAAAGCTTGAAGACGCTGAATTGTATATCAAGACCATCTCTGTAGATGGAGGTAGGATGTTGAAAAGGCTTCGACCTGCACCTCAGGGAAGAGCACATAGAATCCGTAAAAGATCAAATCATGTAACGCTAGTAGTAGACTCCGTTGCCGGAGAAGTTACCGCTGATATTGTTGAATCAAATGAAAAAGTAAACTAAAATATGGGACAAAAAGTTAACCCAATTGGTTTAAGGCTTGGTATCATTAAGGGGTGGGACTCTAACTGGTATGGAGGACGCGATTTCGCTGATAAGCTTTATGAAGACCAGAATATCAGAAAGTACGTCTTTGCCAGGATACCTAAAGGTGGTATTTCTAAAGTGATTATTGAAAGGACTCTTAAAAGGATAACCTTAACCATTCAAACTGCACGACCTGGTGTAGTGATTGGAAAAGGTGGTTCTGAGGTGGATAAGCTAAAAGAAGAACTTAAGAAAATTACAGATAAGGACATTCAAATTAACATATTTGAAATCAAACGTCCTGAATTGGATGCAAAGTTGGTTGGTGAATCTATTGCGCAGCAATTAGAGGCCAGGATTTCTTTTAGGAGAGCCATGAAACAATCCATTGCAGCTACTATGAGAGTAGGCGCTGAAGGGATTAAAGTAAAACTTTCCGGTAGATTAGGTGGTGCTGAAATGGCTAGATCTGAGATGTACAAAGAAGGTAGAATTCCATTGCACACTATTCGTGCAGATGTGGACTATGCGCTTTCTGAAGCACAAACAGTTTATGGTAAAATAGGTATCAAAGTTTGGATTTTCAAAGGTGAAGTTTACGGTAAAAGAGATCTTTCTCCTAACGCTGGGCTAAGCAATGATTCCAAAGGAAACGCGCCTGCTGGTAACAGAAGAAGAAGAGAAGGCGGACCTAAGAGAAGAAAAAGAAACAACTAAAAATCCTTAACTGAGCAATCATGTTACAGCCAAGAAGAACGAAATTTAGAAAAATGCATAAAGGGAGGATCAAAGGAATTGCCCAAAGAGGTCATACTTTGGCCTTTGGTAATTTTGGAATCAAATCCCTGGAGCCTGGATGGATCACTTCGAGACAAATAGAAGCTGCCCGTATTGCTATGACAAGAGCAATGAAAAGGGAAGGACAAGTTTGGATCCGAATATTTCCAGATAAACCTATCACTAAAAAACCTGCTGAGGTAAGGATGGGTAAAGGTAAAGGAGCTCCTGAATACTGGGTAGCAGTTATCAGACCAGGAACGATCCTTTTTGAAGCTACTGGTGTTTCTGAGGAAGTTGCGCAAGAAGCTCTTAGATTAGCACAACAAAAGCTTCCTGTTAGTACAAAATTTATCGTACGTAGAGATTACGTTGGATCATAAGCTGATGAAAAATTCTGAAATAATTGCTCTAACAGAGAGCGAAATACAATCCCGCGTAGAAGCGGAGAGGGAGAACTTGACAAAACTACGTTTTGCTCATGCGATATCCCCTATTGAGAATCCTAATAGAATAAGAGAATCAAGGCGTTTGGTTGCAAGGTTGAATACATTCTTACGAGCCAAACAACTAGCTAAATAATAAACAAAAATGGCTACTACAGATAGAAACCTTCGTAAAGAAAGAATAGGCAAGGTAGTTAGCAACAAAATGGATAAGTCCATAACCGTGGCAATAGAGCGTCGTGTTAAACACCCTATTTACGGTAAATTTGTTGGTAAAACGACCAGATTCATGGCTCATGACGAAAACAATGATTGTAAGCAAGGAGACTTGGTTAAAATCAGTGAAACGCGTCCGCTGAGTAAGAGCAAACGTTGGAGATTGGTGGAAATAATAGAAAGGGCATTATAAAACATGATACAACAAGAATCCAGATTAAGTGTAGCGGATAATTCAGGTGCGAAAGAAGTACTTGTAATCCGTGTTTTGGGAGGAACCAAAAGAAGGTATGCCTCTATTGGAGACAAGGTTGTGGTCACTGTTAAATCAGCCCTATCATCCAGTAATATGAAAAAAGGTACCGTGTCTAGAGCGGTAATAGTGAGGACTAAAAAAGAAGTCCGAAGAAAAGATGGTTCGTATATCCGATTTGAGGATAACGCAGCTGTACTTTTAAATAACAATGACGAACCGAGGGGAACCCGTATTTTTGGCCCAGTAGCCAGGGAACTTAGGGAAAAGCAGTTTATGAAAATTGTATCTTTAGCCCCTGAAGTATTGTAATCATGGAAAGAAAATTTAACAAGCAACCAAAATTGCATATCAAGACTGGAGATACCGTATTGGTAATTGCAGGTGATGATAAAAGCAAAAAAGGTAAGATCCTTTCTGTTGATCGTGCCAAAAGAAGGGCAATAGTCGAAGGTTTAAATATGGTAACCAAACATATTAAACCTACTACTAATTCTCCTCAAGGTGGTATTGAAAAGAAAGAGGCGCCCATTCATATTAGTAACCTTAAATTAGTAGACCCTAAGACAGGTGATGCTACTAGAATAGGTAGGAAAAAGAATGAGGACGGAAAATTAGTAAGATACTCTAAGATAACCGGGGAGGTGATCAATGGCTAAACCTAGATTAAAAGAAAAATTCGACAACGAAATCAAATCTGAATTGAAGGAAAAATTTCAATTCCAGAGTGTGATGCAAGTACCTACGTTGACCAAGATTGTTTTAAACAAAGGTATTGGTGCCGCTGTAGCTGATAAAAAATTAGTAGATCAGGGAGTTGAAGAACTTACCTTGATTACTGGTCAAAGAGCTGTAGCTACTAAAGCAAAGAATTCTATCTCTAACTTCAAATTAAGAGATGGAATGCCGATCGGCGCAAAAGTTACCCTTAGAGGATATAAAATGTTTGAATTCCTGGATCGTTTGGTAAGCATTGCTTTGCCAAGGGTAAGGGATTTCAAAGGTATCTCCGACAAAGGCTTTGATGGCCGAGGCAACTATACTTTAGGTGTAACAGAACAAATTATTTTTCCTGAAATTAGTCTCGAAAAGGTGAATAGAATTTCTGGTATGGACATCACTTTGGTGACTACCGCCAAAACAGACGAAGAAGCACTTGCTTTGTTGAAGTCACTTGGAATGCCTTTCGTAAATAATAATAAAGTAGAATAATTATGGCAAGAGAATCGATTAAAGCCCGCGAAAGAAAAAGAGAGCGTATGGTAGCTAAATATGCCCATAAACGCGCTGAACTTAAAGCAGCTGGTGATTACGAGGGATTGGATAAGCTTCCTAAAAATGCTTCTCCAGTAAGGCTTCATAACCGTTGCAAACTTACCGGCCGTCCGAAAGGATATATGAGAAAATTTGGCATCAATAGGGTGACTTTTAGAGAAATGGCTTCAGCAGGTAAAATACCGGGTGTAACCAAGTCTAGCTGGTAAAAATTATATAATAGTTTTTATTCTTAATTTCATTGTGTAACTTTGCAGGCCCATTAGGGTTTTGCAGTTAGACTAATACAAATATGACTGATCCAATAGCTGATTATCTAACCAGGTTGAGGAATGCCATTAAGGCAACTCACCGGATAGTAGAAATACCTGCTTCAAACATTAAAAAAGAACTTACCAAAGTTCTTCTTGATAAAGGGTACATTCAGAATTATAAATTTGTTGAGGAAGGACCTCAGGGCACTATTAAAATTGCCCTGAAGTACAATCCTCAAACGAAAGTTAATTCTATTGTAAACCTAACAAGAGTAAGTAAGCCAGGTTTAAGAAAATACGTAGACAAAAATTCTCTTCCTAGAGTCATTAATGGTTTAGGAATTGCGATTCTTTCTACGTCTAAAGGTGTAATGACTGACAAAGAAGCCCGCGTTGAAGGTGTGGGTGGCGAAGTACTTTGTTACGTTTACTAATAAATTGATATGTCTAGAATAGGTAAAAAACCGATAAATCTACCTGCGGGTGTGACTGTAGACGTTACTGAGCACAATCAGATAACTGTTAAAGGTCCCAAAGGTACACTGAATCAAGATGTTCATCCTGATTTTACAGTAGAAAATGAAGAAGGTAACCTTGTTATCACAAGGCCAACTGACTCGAAACGTCACAAATCATTACATGGGCTTTATCGTTCATTGTTGAATAACATGGTGATAGGCGTAACGGAAGGTTACAAAAAAGAATTAGAACTGGTAGGTGTGGGTTATAAAGCCACTAATCAAGGTCAAGTTCTTGAACTTTCTCTGGGATACTCTCACAATATCTTTTTGATGATCCCTCAGGAAGTTGCTGTCAAAACAGAAACTCCTAAAGGTAAAAACCCATTGGTTACTTTAGATAGTATCGACAAAGAATTAATAGGTCAGGTAGCTGCTAAAATAAGATCCCTACGTAAAGTTGAACCTTTCAAAGGCAAAGGTATTAAGTTTGTAGGAGAAGTTATTAGACGTAAAGCTGGTAAAACTGCCGCTAAAAAATAATTAGAAGATGGCTTTCAAGAAAAAAACTAGAAGACTGAGAATTAAAAGAGGTATCCGAAGGAAGATTTCAGGTACCGATGCCAGGCCAAGACTTTCTGTATTCAAAAGCAATACGGGAATATATGCTCAATTGATCGACGATTTAAAAGGTCGTACACTTGCAGCAGCCTCATCCAAGGAATTGGGTGCTATTAAGAATGTAAATGTATCTGTTTCTAAAGAAGTTGGTAAGAAATTGGCTGAAAAAGCGGTTTCCAACGGTTTGAATGATGTTGTTTTTGACAGAAGTGGATATCTTTATCATGGTAATGTAAAAGCTTTGGCAGAAGGTGCCAGAGAAGGAGGCCTTAAATTTTAATAACTATGTCCCAAGTAAGTAAAAGACCCGTCAGGGCTACAGATACAGAATTAACCGAAAAAGTTGTTGCCATTAATCGTGTAGCAAAGGTTGTAAAGGGTGGACGTAGATTCTCCTTTTCAGCAATTGTTGTTGTTGGTGACGGTAACGGAGTTGTAGGTTATGGCTTAGGTAAAGCCAATGAGGTAACAGATGCTATTACCAAAGGTATAGAAGACGCTAAAAAGAATTTGATCAAAGTTCCATTGTACAAAGGTACCATACCTCACGAGCAATTAGGAAAATATGGTGGTGGTTTGGTTTTAATTAAACCCGCAGCACCAGGTACTGGTGTTTTGGCTGGTGGTTCTATGCGTGCCGTATTAGAAAGTGCTGGATATACTGATATTCTTGCTAAATCTAAAGGTTCTTCTAACCCACACAATGTGGTAAAGGCGACTATTGAAGCGCTTTTGAAATTGAGAGATGCCATTGCTGTTTCTCAACAAAGAAGGATTAAAATTGCTAAAGTTTTTAACGGTTAAGAAATGGCAAAGATACAAATCACTCAGATAAGGAGTATAATTAATAGACCCAAATCTCAAAAAGCTACTATTTCAGCTTTGGGACTAGGTAAGATCAACAGGACAGTGGAGAAAGAAGATACTCCGCAGTTACAAGGTATGATCAGAAAAGTAGGCCATCTAGTTAAGGTACAGGAAGTTTAAAGTTGGATAACTTAAACGTTATTCAATATTTAAACCAATCGAAAATCTAAGTAAAATGAAATTACATACATTAAAACCTGCGGAAGGCTCCATAAAAACTAGAAAAAGGATCGGTAGAGGTCAAGGTTCTGGTAGAGGAGGTACATCCACTAAAGGACATAAAGGTGCTAAATCCAGATCTGGTTATAAAACCAAGCTAGGTTTTGAAGGTGGTCAAATGCCTCTTCAACGTAGGGTGCCTAAATTTGGATTTACAAATCACAATAGGGTAGCCTATCAGTCGGTAAATCTTGATATCATTCAGGAGTTGGCAAGCAAACTTAACACGGACAGTATAGATTTCGATGTTTTACATCAAAATGGATTAGTTTCCAAAAAAGATCTTGTAAAAGTCCTAGGAAGGGGCGAACTTACTTCAAAATTAAACGTAAGTGCCCACAGTTTCTCTGCTAGTGCCATAGCGGCGATTGAAAAAGTTGGAGGATCTGTAAATAAGATTTAATACATGAAAAAGTTTATTTCAACAGTAAAGAATATCTTTTCGATAGAGGATTTAAGAATCCGAATCCTGAATACCATAGGTTTACTTATCGTTTTCAGAATAGGGTCCTATGTCGTTTTGCCAGGTGTTGATCCAAGTCGACTTGGAGAAGCAGCTTCTGGTATTTTCGGATTGATAGATACCTTTTTAGGTGGTTCTTTCAGTAGGGCGTCCATTTTTGGCTTGGGTATTATGCCTTATATTTCTGCCTCAATTGTTCTTCAATTGTTGACTGTTGGTGTACCCTATTTTCAAAAATTACAAAAGGATGGAGAATCTGGTAGGAAGAGGATCAACCAAATCACCAGAGTTCTCACCATATTAATTACTTTGGCTCAAGGTATTGGCTATATTACAGCCACTATTCCCGATGAAGCGATAGTCATTGATAAGACACTCTTTATGACATCTGCCCTGATACTATTGACCTCCGGAACCATGTTCTGTATGTGGATAGGGGAGAAGATTACCGAAAAAGGCATTGGCAATGGTATTTCCATGTTAATTATGATCGGTATCATCTCAGCTTTGCCAGGTGCCATTATCTCTGAGAGTTTATCCAAAGGCGGAGGAGGTATATTATTATTACTTCTTGAAGCTGTAATTCTGTTCTTTGTAGTTGTTGGAGTGGTTGCTCTGACAGAAGCTGTAAGAAGAATACCTGTACAATACGCCAAACAAGTAGTAGGTGGTAAAGTATATGGTGGACAACGACAGTACATACCTATTAAGGTAAATGCTTCTGGAGTTATGCCTATTATCTTTGCACAATCGTTGATGTTCTTACCAGCATTGATTGCACAAATTTGGGCCGACAACAGTGACATAGCCTCTTATATTGGTACCACCTTTAGTGATTTCACCTCTTGGCAATACAATCTTGTTTTTGCCTTGATGATCATTCTATTTACCTTCTTCTATACTGCGATTACGGTTAATCCTGAGCAAATAGCAGAAGACATGAAAAGAAATGGTGGATTTGTCCCAGGTATCAAACCTGGAGGTCCTACTGGTGATTTCATAGACAATATTATCTCAAGAATAACTTTACCTGGATCTATCTTACTAGCTTTAGTAGCCATTATGCCCGCCTTTGCAATCATTGCAGGTGTAAGCAGTGAGTTTGCTCAGTTTTATGGAGGGACCTCACTATTGATTATGGTAGGGGTTATCTTAGATACTCTTCGTCAGATTGAAAGTTACCTATTAATGAGACACTACGAAGGCATGATGAAAAGTGGAAACATGAAAAATGACCCTTCAAGTTATGCAGTGGCTTAAGTATGATACAGTTTAAGTCTGCAGAAGAAATTGAAATAATAAAAGAAAGTGCGTTAATTTTAGGAAAGGCGCACGGTGAAGTAGCCAAACATGTGAAAGAAGGGGTAAAGACCTCTTTTTTAGATAAAATTGCTGAAGAATTTATCCGGGATAATAAAGCTGTTCCATCCTTTAAAGGGTATAATGGTTTCCCGGCATCTTTGTGTATCTCTGTGAACGAAGTTGTAGTTCACGGATTTCCAAGTCAATATCAATTGAAAGATGGCGATATAATCTCAATAGATTGTGGAGTCTTTCACCAAGGTTTTCATAGCGATTCCGCTTATACTTACCCTGTTGGTGAAGTTTCTCCCAAGACGATTGCACTTTTAAAAGCTACAAAGGAATCCCTTTATTTAGGGATAGAAAAAGCGGTTTGTGGAAACCGTGTTGGTGATATCGGTAATGCAATACAAAAATTTGTAGAAGCAAAAGGATACACTGTTGTTAGAGAATTAGTAGGCCATGGTGTTGGTAAACAACTTCATGAATCTCCGGAAGTTCCCAATTGGGGGAAAAGAGGGGGAGGAGCCAAACTAAAAGCAGGGATGGTAATAGCCATAGAACCAATGGTAAACCTAGGTACCCGCAATGTTGTTCAAGAACGTGATGGCTGGACGATTAGGACTGCTGATAGAAAGCCTTCAGCTCATTATGAACACACGGTTGCCATATTAGAGGATAAAACCGAAATCTTGACAACACATCGTTTTATAGAAGAGAATTTTAAATTTTAATTATGGCTAAACAAGCATCTATTGAGCAGGACGGTACCATCGTTGAAGCATTGTCCAACGCGATGTTTAAGGTGGAACTTGAGAATGGTCACCAATTGATTGCACATATTTCCGGTAAGATGCGAATGAATTACATTAAAATTTTACCAGGGGATAAGGTTAAGTTAGAAATGTCTCCTTATGATCTTACAAAAGGAAGAATCGTCTACCGTTACAAGTAAATTGTAGTAGTAAGTAAGCAGTATCAAATTAGGAAAATTAGTATTGATATGAAAGTTAAAGCATCTATTAAAAAAAGAAGTGTTGACTGTAAAGTGATCCGAAGGAAAGGAAAGCTTTATGTCATCAACAAAAAGAATCCGAAGTTTAAACAAAGACAAGGTTAAATACTATGGCTAGAATTTCAGGTGTCGATATACCGGACAATAAACGTGGTGAAATAGGCCTTACCTATATTTTTGGTATCGGCAGAAGTACGGCTAAAGCCATACTAATAAAAGCAGGTATTTCTTTAGACAAGAAAGCCGGGGAGTGGGATGATGATGAATCTACCGCCATCAGGAACATCATTGCTGAGGAATACAAGACGGAAGGTGTACTTAAATCTGAAGTACAGTTGAGTATCAAAAGGCTGATGGATATTGGTTGTTACAGAGGATTGAGACACAGAAAGGGACTTCCTGTTCGTGGTCAAAAAACCAAAAACAACGCCAGAACCAGAAAAGGTAAGAGAAAAACTGTTGCCAATAAGAAGAAAGCGACTAAATAAATCCTGACATAGATTATGGCTCAGAAAAGAAACGAAAAGACAAAAGCTAAAAAGCGGGTTGTTAAAGTTGAAGCTGTGGGACAGGCCCATATCAAGGCTTCATTTAACAACATCATTATATCCATTACCAATAATTCAGGTCAAGTGATTTCTTGGGCTTCTGCTGGTAAAATGGGATTCAGAGGTTCTAAAAAGAACACTCCTTATGCTGCTCAAATGGCTGCTCAAAACTGTGGGCAGGTTGCGTATGACCTTGGTCTTAGAAAGATCGAAGTATTTGTAAAAGGTCCTGGTGCTGGTAGAGAATCTGCCATCAGAACCTTACAAAATGTTGGGCTGGATGTGACTACCATTACTGATGTCACCCCATTACCACACAACGGTTGTCGTCCTCCAAAACGCAGAAGAGTTTAATTTAAAGAAAATATAGCATGGCTAGATATAGAGGTCCAAAAGCAAAAATTGCCAGGAAATTTGGCGAGCCCATTGAAGGGCAAAGCAAAGTGCTTCAGAAGAAAAATTATCCTCCAGGAATGCATGGCAGAGGAAGACGCAAAAAGCAGTCTGAATTTGCTGTTCAGTTGATGGAGAAACAAAAGGCTAAATACATCTACGGTGTATTGGAAAGACAATTTGCTAAAATGTTTGATCACGCCTCCAGGAAAAAAGGAGTTACGGGTGAAAACTTATTGCAATTGTTGGAAGGTCGTTTGGATAACTCAGTTTATAGACTGGGAATTGCACCAACCAGAAGAGGAGCACGTCAATTGGTTTCGCACAAACATATTCTTGTAAACGGAACTGTTGTAAATATTCCTTCATTTCAGTTGAAGCCTGGTGACGTTGTTGCCGTAAGAGAGAAATCAAAATCTCTTGAGGCCATTACAGAAAGTTTAAGAGGCAAAGGAACAACCAGATACAGTTGGTTGGAATGGGACAATGGTTCCCTGAGCGGTAAGTTTGTAAATGTTCCAATTAGAGAAGATATTCCTGAGAACATAAAAGAACAACTCATCGTAGAATTGTACTCTAAGTAATCATTTACATTCCTAAAAAAAGAATTAAAGATATGTCCATATTAGCATTTCAAATGCCAGAGAAAGTGGTAATGGAGAAAGCAGACGATTTCCACGGACTGTTTACCTTTAAGCCACTTGAAAAAGGGTACGGGGTTACCATCGGAAATGCCCTCAGAAGGATTCTTTTGTCTTCATTGGAAGGATATGCTATTACTGCCGTGAAATTACCGGGAGTAGTACATGAATTTTCAAGTATTGAGGGAGTGGTTGAAGACGTTACAGATATTATCCTTAACCTAAAACAGGTCAGGTTTAAAAAAATCCATGATGCCATTGATAATAAAATTACAGTGGAAGTAAAAAATCAGGATGTTTTTACCGCAGGAGATATTGCCAAATTTACTACCTCTTTTGAAGTGTTGAATCCTGATTTGGTTATATGTCATTTGGATAATTCAAAAAACCTTGAGATAGAACTTACGGTTGACAAAGGTAGAGGGTATCTTCCTGCAGAAGAGTCCAAACCTAAGGAACAGATTTATGGTACGATCTCAGTTGATGCTGTTTTTACGCCTATAAAAAATGTAAAATACAGGATTGAAAATACCCGAGTTGAGCAAAAGACTGATTATGAGCAATTGATCATGGAAGTCAGCACAGACGGGTCTATACATCCTGAAAAAGCCTTGCAAGAGTCTGCAAAGATCTTGATTCAACATTTCATGCTGTTTTCAGATCAGACTATGGTTATCGATGCTCCAGGAAGCGGTGCCATTGAGCCAATAGACGAAGAATACCTGCACATGAGGAAGTTGTTGAAAACCTCTTTAAGTGATTTGGATCTTTCTGTTAGGGCTTATAACTGTCTTAAAGCAGCCGATGTTAAGAGTCTTGGAGATCTTGCCAAACTTGAAATTTCTGATATGATGAAATTCAGGAACTTTGGTAAGAAGTCTTTGGCAGAATTGGAACAACTAATCCAGGAAAAAGGCCTGACCTTCGGTATGGATCTGTCTAAGTATAAACTTGATGAAGAATAATTTAAAATGAGACACGGTAAGAAATTTAACCATTTGGGTAGAACCGCCTCACATAGAAAGGCCATGCTTTCGAATATGGCCAAATCTCTTTTGGAACACAAGCGGATCAGCACCACCCTTGCCAAAGCCAAAGAGTTGAGGAAATATGTCGAACCTTTGATCACAAAGGCCAAAGATGATACTACCCACAATAGAAGGATAACATTTAGTTACCTTAGAAATAAAGAAGCCATCAAACTTCTTTTTGGAGAAGTAATAGAAAAAGTTGGTGGCCGACCTGGTGGATACACAAGGATTATTAAAACTGGTTTTAGATTAGGTGACAACGCAGAAATGTGTATCATCGAATTGGTTGATTTTAACGAATTGATGTTGAAAGAAGAAAAACCAGCTAAAAAATCTAGCAGAAGAAGCAGAAGAGGTTCTGGAAAAGCGAATAGCGAAGAAGGAGCATCTACTCAAGAAGTTGCTGGAGAAGCTAAAGAAAGTGCGAAAGCAGAAAAAGCGCCTGAAGAGGAAGCTTCTGCAGATGCTTCTGATACTGTTTCAGAAGATAAAGCCGAAAATAAGGATGAAGATAAAAAAGCAGAGTAATCTATCTATGCTATACCTTCTTTAATATTAATAGGGATTGGGCTTTTGTTCAGTCCCTTTTTTTATATCCTTTTCGCCGAAAGCTTTTTACAAATTAGAAAATTCTTAAATTTGCATAGCAAAATTTGATATGAAAAAGAAAAAAGCAATACTTCTTTTAGCTGATGGCACTGTATTCACTGGTAGCCTCGTTGGTAGCCATGGCACCAACGGAGGCGAAATCTGTTTCAATACAGGCATGACTGGCTATCAAGAAATTTACACCGACCCTTCTTATACGGGTCAAATTATTGTGAACACTACCCCACATATTGGTAATTATGGGGTGATTGATGAAGAACAAGAATCCGCTAAACCTCTTATCGCAGGGATAGTTGTGAATGATTTCTCTACAATCTACAGTAGGTTGGATGCTAAATCCTCACTTCAAGAGTTTTTAGAAAACCACAACATCACTGGGATTGCAGATATCGATACCCGAAAATTGGTACGCCATATTAGGTCTAGTGGGGCAATGAATGCTATTATTAGCTCTGAATTCGAAGATATCGAAAGCCTAAAAGCGGAGTTGGATAAAGTGCCTGATATGAATGGGCTTGAACTTTCCTCCACGGTTTCTACAAAGGAACCTTATTTTGTAGGTAATCCAGATGCTTCTATTAAAATTGCATGTGTGGATTATGGCATTAAACGAAACATTTTAAAATGCCTAAACGAAAGAGATGTTTATTGTCAGGTATTTCCTGCAAAAACCGGTTTGGCTGAAATGGAAAAATGGAACCCTGACGCCTATTTTCTTTCAAATGGACCTGGGGATCCTGCCGTAATGAGCTATGCTGTAGAAACTACCAAAGAAATTCTTGACTTGGGCAAGCCACTTTTTGGTATCTGCTTGGGACATCAAATCTTGGCAAGAGCATGTGGTGTAGGTACTTATAAAATGCATCATGGGCATAGAGGACTTAACCATCCTATTAAAAACCTTCTGACGGGTATAAGTGAAATCACCTCTCAAAATCATGGGTTTGTCGTTAATAAAGATGATATTGACAACAACAAAGAATTGGAAATTACTCACGTTCATTTAAATGATGGCACGGTAGCTGGTATTAAACTAACCAATAAACCTGCTTTCTCAGTTCAATATCACCCTGAGAGTTCTCCAGGGCCACAAGATTCCAGGTATTTATTTGACCAATTTATTTCACAAATTCAGAAATAATTCATTAACCTTAATATTGATATGACATTAATTCAATCGATTCACGCAAGACAAATATTAGATTCCCGTGGTAACCCTACGGTAGAAGTTGATGTTTTTACAGAAACAGGTGCCTTTGGTAGGGCTGCAGTTCCTAGTGGTGCCTCTACAGGTATACATGAAGCTGTAGAGCTAAGAGATGAGGACAAAAGTGTATACATGGGCAAAGGCGTATTAAAAGCGGTTTCCAATGTAAACGATGTTATAGCACCAGAGCTTATTGGTTTTGATATTTTTGAGCAAAATCAAATTGATGAGATCATGTGTAGCCTTGATGGTACCAAGAATAAATCTAAACTTGGCGCCAATGCTATATTAGGTGTTTCCTTAGCAGTAGCTAAAGCGGCAGCTATGGAATCTGGTCAGCCGCTATACAGATATATTGGTGGTGTAAATGCAAACACCCTACCTGTACCCATGATGAATATCTTGAATGGCGGTTCGCATGCTGATAATGCTATCGATTTTCAAGAGTTCATGGTTATGCCTGCCGGTGCTACTTCTTTCTCTGAATCATTGAGAATGGGTACTCAAATTTTCCATAACCTAAAGTCTGTTCTTAAAGCAAAAGGTTTAAGTACTAACGTAGGTGATGAAGGTGGATTTGCTCCAAATTTACGTTCTAACGTTGAAGCCGTTGAGATTGTATTGCAAGCAATCGAAAAAGCTGGTTTTAGACCAGGTGAAGATGTTTTCATAGCTATGGATGCCGCTTCTTCTGAGTTTTATGACGAAGAGAAAGGTCTGTATGTGTTTAAGAAATCCACAGGTGATGAATTGACTTCCTCCCAAATGGCTGATTACTGGAAAGACTGGGTAAGCAAATACCCAATCAAATCTATCGAAGATGGAATGCAAGAAGACGATTGGGATGGATGGAAATTGATGACTGAATATGTTGGAGATAAAATTCAGATAGTTGGGGATGATTTGTTTGTAACCAATGTTGATAGATTGCAAAAAGGGATTGACGAAAACATCGCCAATGCACTTCTTGTTAAAGTTAATCAAATCGGTTCCTTGACAGAAACAATCAATGCTGTTGACCTGTGTCATAGAAACAAATACAAGTCAGTAATGTCTCACCGTTCTGGTGAAACTGAAGATTCCACTATTGCTGATCTTGCAGTTGCTTTGAATACAGGACAAATCAAGACTGGTTCAGCTTCTAGGTCTGATAGAATGGCCAAGTACAACCAATTGTTAAGAATTGAGGAACAACTTGGAGACTCAGCCTATTTCCCAGGTCTTAAATTTTAATATAAGATTCAAAATTTGAATCAAATTGGTTCCTGTTTTTTAATGGGATCTATAATTAGCCTTTTCAGGATTATCCTGAAAAGGCTTTTGTTTTAAAAAAGTTTAATTATTATTTCAATCCAATAGCAAAAGAGGTCGATTTCAAATTGTGCATTTATAGGGCAATTAGCCTTAGTCTGCTTGACATGGATATATTCATGTTTTATTTGTGCATCAAAATTTCAATACCTATTGAATTATTCAAAGACAAGATTTAAACGCTATTGAAGGTTTCAACGTTATTTTAAAGGGACTGAAAGAAAGGATTGTTATTCTTTTAATATATTTGTAGAAACACTGAAGCAGATTATGGCTAAATATTTAAAGTACACCAAAAACTTCTACTTCGTTTTTACCGTTTTATTCGTTATGTGGATGGTATTCATTGATAGCAATGATATTGTCAGTCATTTCAAACTTCGTTCAAAATTAAATGAGCTTGAAAAGCAAAAGGAGTTTTATCAAGAACGAAAAGAGAAAATTAAAGTTGAGCGAGAGGAATTGCTTAGCAATTTTGAGCTGTTGGAAAAATTTGCTCGAGAACGGTATTTAATGAAAAGAAAAACGGAAGACCTTTATGTTATTATGGAAGAGTAAATCAGTAGGCATAACGTTGTTCGCTGTTGTTTTTATTTGTTTTTTTAATGGTGAGGTGAATGCTCAAAGGGTTATTTATGAAGAGGATAATCCTTCATTAACTGAACGTTTGTATTATGGGGGTAACTTTAGTCTCCAATTAGGTAATATTACCTATATTGATGCTTCACCATTGGTTGGTGCCATGATTACGGACAAATATTCAGCAGGCGTTGGTGCAACCTACCAATATTATAACAATAAATATTATGTTGATGGAGCTTCCCATGTCTATGGTGGCCGCATTTTTAACAGATACAATGTGTTCCGTCAAATTTTTGTTCATGCTGAATATGAAGCCTTGAATTTGGAGGTGCCATATACCTTGGCCAACAACGAGATTTCCTTTTCTAGGGAGTGGGTCCCAGGTTTATTTGCAGGAGCAGGCTACTTTGTTCCTTTCGGAGACAGGGGAGGAATGAACTTTATGGCTTTGTATAATTTCAGTTATGACAGTAAAAGGTCAAATTATAATGAACCATATGTTTTGCGAGTCGGTTTTGTATTCTAAAGTAATTAATTGCGTATGGATGGATTCTTAAACCGATTGCAAAAAGCCCACAACTTATGTCCAGGATGCCCTTCTCCGAAGGTGATCAATAGTTTTTTTGATGATATTTTGGGGATTTTGTTTCCAGAGCATTCGAGTAAGGCATTAAAGGATTTGGGAAGTTTGGAAATGAAATTTTCCGATCTAAGGTTACAATTACGTGAAATCCTTAAACTTAATGTGGCACTTCATCAAGCCAATGGAGAAGCTTTGGCGGATGCGTTTTTTGAGAAATTGGAAGATGAGGTTTATAATAAGCTTCATGAAGACATCGATGCCATGTACAAAGGCGATCCTGCAGCCAAGTCCAAAACTGAGATCATTCGTTGTTACCCTGGTTTTTATGCCATTTCTGCTTATCGTGTAGCTCATTTATTGCATCGATTAGGGATTTCTTTGATACCAAGGATGATTACTGAATATGCACACAGTAAAACTGGTGTTGATATGCATCCAGGAGCCGTTATCGGTAGGTTCTTTTGCATTGATCATGCTACAGGCATAGTCATTGGCGAAACCACAGTCGTTGGTGATAGGGTAAAGATTTATCAGGGGGTTACTCTTGGAGCTCTAAGTGTCAATAAAGAGGATGCTGACAAGAAAAGACACCCTACCATTGAAGATAATGTAGTGCTTTATGCAGGTGCTACTATTTTGGGTGGAGATACCGTTATAGGTAAAGGAAGCGTGGTAGGCGGAAATGTTTGGTTGACAAAAAGTATACCCGCAAAGAGTAAAATATATTACCAAACCAAAATGTTAGACGGTGCTTCCAACCTAACTGATTTTTATGTGCTCAAAAGCGAGGCCTGATAAATACAATTATGAAGTTATTTGAATTAATAGGAAATACCCCTTTAATTGAACTTGAAAATATTCCTGTAAATCCCAATGTTAAAATTTATTGTAAGCTGGAAGGGCAGAATCCCGGCGGGTCTGTTAAAGATCGCGCGGCTTACCATATGATTCAATCAGCATTAGACAGAGGAGATATTAAGAGAGGAGACAAGTTGGTCGAAGCAACTTCAGGAAATACTGGTATTGCACTTGCCATGGTTGCCAATCTTTTAGGCGTGGAAATGACATTGATAATGCCTGATAATGCTACGAGAGAGCGGGTTTTGTCTATGGAAGCTTATGGGGCAAAAGTCATCCTTACTCCAGCAGATAAATCGATAGAATACGCCAGAACTTTGGCTGAGGAGATGGCCAACAATCAAGGGTATTTTATGCTCAATCAATTTTCAAATCCCGACAATTATTTAGCCCATTATAAATCTACAGGACCAGAGATTTATGAAGCTACAGCAGGTAAAATAACTCATTTTGTATCCGCTATGGGTACCACTGGCACTATAATGGGAGTGTCACGATACCTAAAAGAACAAAACGAAAACATACAAATCGTAGGTACCCAGCCTACTGAAGGATCAAGTATTCCAGGCATTAGAAGATGGTCACCTGAATTTCTGCCTGTAATATTTGAGCCAGAAAGAGTGGATCAGGTCATAGATGTAAGCCAGGAAGACGCCACACTGATGACTAGAAGGATGGCGAAAGAAGAAGGCATACTTGGAGGTATGAGCAGTGGTGGAGCCTTGTACGCGGCCATTAAGCTTTCTGAAACATTAGAAAGCGGCGTAATTGTATGTATTACCTGTGACCGTGGAGACCGTTACCTAAGTTCTGATCTATTTGGGTAGTTGAAACCCTTTGAAATTCCAGAAGAATTAATCATTCGATTTATTTTTTCATGCTTTCGAAATAATTTTTTGAGCAAATCTGATAGGTAAATTAGTACCTTTTTTATAATCGTTTATTATCGAATTCATGACGCCATAGGTATTTAGTTGGATTTCGTGAAATGCCAGCCTGATTATAGAAATTCTTTCTTATTAGAATAAAATCATTTGATGAAAAGTTATTTTCGGCTTATCTTTTAGCCATGGAAGATTTTCTTAAGATAAAGAAGGCATGTGAGGAAAACACAGCCTTAAGTAAATCCATTTTGGACAGGTTTCTTTTATCCTATGCTACTGAAAAGGATAAATTAGGAAAGGAGGCCGATCAAAAGTTACATGTGTACAAGCACATTATAGAGAAATTTGGTCGCCACTGGTTTGATATGCTTAAATCTCAATACATTATCCACAGGTTAATGAAAGATGGAGGGCTTATCACCAAATATTTAAAACATGCTGCAATTAGCAACTTGGAAGAATCCAAGAGAAACTGGATGGCTTTTCAGTCCGAAAATCCATGGAGATTTACTTTTTCGGAAGTAAAGAGTCAACCAGAAAAAGATTTCTATCAAATGGAAGATGTTTTTTCAGGTGAAAATTATCTGCTGTATTCTCCATCTATAAAAGACATTGTAAGCAGGGATGGAGAAAAAGAACTTTGGTTTAACCTGATTGGCTATAACGGAGAATGTTGGCAAACTTATGGCCCCTTGTCAGGTTATGCTAGTTTTAGTCCCGATGATATTTTCTTTTTTGCAACTGAACTCAATCATTTGATTGAAGATGAAGTTGCACTGATCAAGGATGTCGATGACAATCCAACGCCATATATGATGTTATTTGCAGGGTCAACACAGCCTTCAGTGGTTCATGAAGGGGAACGTTTGGTAATGGTTATAACTGAAAGAAAAGCAACTGTTCCCAATGTTCAGGAAATGGAAGGAGATTTCAATGTGAGCTATACAGGTGGTGTTTACCGACTTGGACTCAAAGAATTGGAGCTGTCTCCCCATTTTGCAGTAGCCTATTACAATGAAAAGGATCAGACAATGCAGGCCACTGCGCTGACGGAGAAGGGTTACGAGTCATTGATAGATGCTCTGGCTAAATTTGGGGTAAAGCTGAATAAGAACGCAGATATTTATTTGGGACCTTCTATGCACCTTACTGCTCAAGAGATATTAAAGCGAGATATTGAGCTCATGCCTCTCGAGCTTATGTTTGAGCAAGAAAATGAGGAAGAAATGGATGAAGAACTAAGGAAACTTGACCAATTGGCAGGATTAGCAATAGCTGCATTAACGGCTGAAAAGGAACCTGATCTGGAAGCTTTGGCCGCAGAGGTCGGGATTAACTTAGAGAATAACAGGCAAGTAATTGAGAAAATAATTAATGATTTGAAAGATAAAGTAAGCAAATAAAGTATACTATTTTAGTATTTTGGTCAAAGAAGGGCTTGAAACAATAATTTTGTTTCAGGCCTTTTCCATTTTAATCCATGCACGGCTATATTCCTTTTATCAAAGGATTTGCCTTTCCCTGGCTATATATTAGGGACCTATGCAATAATTTAATATTGGGGAGATTAATGTAAATCAATTAAGTGTTTTTTGGAAAAGTGCGATAGGTTATCAGGTCTTTCTCAGGAAAATTTTTCTCACACAACTGAATTATTATCGGCTAGATTGGCTAAAATCAATTTTCCCTTCTCCCTATTTTAGGTCAATCTATTACCTGCCTAGTATTGATTCAATGAGAAACCCCACTAATTATTTGATAGAGATTAAGTGTTTTTGAGTTAAAAGAATAATATTTAGTCAGTCAATTCTTATATTACAGTTTAAACCTAAATTCCCGTCAAATGAAAAATAGAAGAGCATTTTTAATAAAGTCCGTTTTAGGAACTGCAGGCCTGGCGTTGGCTTCAACTTCGTTAATAAAAGGAGCCCCTGCTATAATCAAAAATTATAATAAGCCCAATTCGAAAATTAACGGCGTTCAAATAGGGTGTATTACCTATTCCTTCCGATCTATGGCAGATCAAAGCGCAGAGGCAACATTGAAATATGTTACCGACAGTGGGATTAGTGCCATAGAACTAATGGGTGGACCTGCCGAGTCTTTTGCAGGTATTCCCGAATCTACTATGGACAAGGGGAGGCTCAATCAGTTAGGGCGCAAAAAGCGTGATGGGGGACAACTCTCTGCTGATGAAGCCAAGGAATTCGCTGAACTGCAAAAAGAAGCAAATGCTTATTCCGATACAGTAGCGAATTGGCGTGCGAAAACAGATTTTAAAAAATTCGAGAAGTTTAGAAAGATGTACAAGGATGCTGGTGTGAGCATTTATGCTTTCAAGCCTAGTGCTTTTGGAAGAGACAATACCGATGCGGAAATTGCTTACGGCATGAAAGCAGCAAGAGCCTTGGGAGCTACGCATGTTACATTAGAACATCCTGGTGATGATGCACGTACCTTGAAATTGGGCAAGTTGGGTGAGGAAAATAAAATGTCTGTAGGATATCATGGACATACTCAGCAGACCCCTACATTCTGGGATACTGCCTTGGCACAAAGCCCCAGAAATGTTTTGAATTTAGATGCCGGGCATTATATCGCTGCTGGGTATACGGACATTATGGAGCTGCTTCAGAAGCATCATAAGCGTGTCTTCAGTATGCATACCAAAGACCGTCAAACGCTCGCAAATGGGCAAAATAATCTTCCTTGGGGTGAAGGGGATACTCCTATCGTTGAATTATTGAGCGAAATCCAAAGCAGAAAGTATAAATTCCCTGCTACTATTGAGCTTGAATACAAAGTGCCAGAAGGATCTGATGCTGTAAAAGAAGTTCAAAATTGTCTAGAATACTGTAGAAGATCTCTAGCTTAGCGTAATATGAGGTGGAGAATTAGTGTTTGTACATAGATTCTCCATCTTTTACATTGGTTGTTAAAGTTAAATCTCATCAATTATGAAATTAGGTGCATTCTCAGTCAGTCTTGCTGTAAAAAGCTTAAAAGAATCCAAAGAATTTTATGAAAAGTTAGGCTTTTCAAAATTTGGAGGGTCCGAGGAAAATCATTACATCATAATGAAAAATGGGGATACGTTAATTGGCCTTTTTGAAGGAATGTTTGAAGGGAATATTTTGACCTTTAATCCGGGATGGGATACTGATGCAAATGTGTTGGAGGATTATCAGGATGTTAGAGAAATTCAAGAAGAGCTTAAAGAACAAGGTCTAACTCTTGATAAGGAAGCTAAAGAAAACAGTAAGGGTCCTGAAAGCATTATGGTCAAAGATCCCGATGGAAATGTTATTCTGATCGATCAACACGCATCATAATACTAATGAGAGGAGGTTTATAGATCAATTAATTTTCTGTATTTAACCTCCTTCTTTTAGCTTTTTAATCATTGAAGTAAGCAAAACTTCTAACCTGTCAGAAAGTACCTTTGGTTGTATGACATTAATAATATCTGCCATTGAGATGATCCATCGAGCAAAATACTCTAAAGAGCCTACCATGAAAGTAAGTTGCACTTTCTGTCCTGCATCTTCCTGTAATACAAAGCCATGATTGTATTTATGGGTTTCAATGTACTTGACATAGGAAGGTTCCATTTGTATTACTATTTTCGTCAACTCATGTCCTTCTTCCATTTTTTTCAAATAGGCTTTTAATGTGGGATGATTGGTATTGAAAATAGCTTCCCCTTTTTCTAGATTTCTGATTCTATCTATCCTAAAAGTTCTATAATCTTCCCGGAGTTTGCAATAGGCGATTAAATACCAGTTTCCTTTTGAATAGTACATACCGATGGGTTCTACAGCCCTACTGGTATTTTCCTCTTTTAGAAAGCTGGTGTAGTTAAATTGTAAAACGCTGTTGTCAGCCAAGCCTGATAAAATTCCTTGAATCACCTGCTCATTTCTACCAGAGTCGTCCATGTCCTTGCTGTAAAAAGCAACCTGTTGATCCAGGTGATCTAATGCGGATTTTTGACGGTCTTTTAGTACGGATTTAATTTTGATCAGTGCCGATTTAAACCTTTCACTTATTTCTCTATCTGTAAATTGTTCAATTACCTTTTCTGCCAATAATAAAGAATAGGCTTCTTTTTCATCAAACATGACAGGCGGTAGTCTATATCCTTCTACCAAAGCATACCCTTTGCCCGTCTCACCAGTTAATGGGACGCCGGCTTCTTCCAATGCTCTGACATCTCTATAAACAGTCCTAAGGCTTATGTCAAATCTTTTAGCGATTTCTTCTGCTGTAATGTGCCTTTTGCTCTGCAATTGGGTGAGTATGGCGGTAAGTCGGTTTAATCTATTCATGGAGGATTCAGGTCAATTAAAACTAATGAAATTTTCACACTTAAAAAACATTTAACCATCTGCTGTTTTTTTTCAAACCTACTGACATAGGGCTGTCACTAGCGTTGACTAAGTTTGTCATATATAATCATTATTTACTTATAAAAACTTCTATCATGGAAACCAATGAACTTCAAATGATCATTTCACAAGAGCAACTATTAAAGCACTGGCAAGGACACCGAGGGCTTACGCGTCGAGTAATTGAGGCATTTCCTGAAGAGCAGCTTTTTCATTTTACTTTGGGCGAAATGCGTCCTTTTGGAGAGATGGCCCAGGAATTAATAGGGATAGCAGGCCCTGGAATCAAAGGCCTTGTAACTAGAGAATGGGAACCGCTGAATGAGGATCATGCTATAGAGGAAAGCAAAGAAAAGTTATTGGAATTATGGGATAAGGCTACAATTGAAATAGACCATTGGTTTCCACAACTTTCTACTGAAGATTTTCAGGATACCGTAAAAGCTTTTGGCCAGTATGAAAACAAAGTTTATTGTTCTTTGATGTACTTTATTGATAATGAAATACACCACAGAGGTCAAGGGTATGTATACCTGCGGGCATTAGGGATAGTTCCACCTAATTTTTGGGAACACTAGGAGGTTGGGACCTAACGAAGGGGTAGCGATCATTAAGTAATAGGACATAAAAAAAGCCCGAAGCGATTATTGCTTCGGGCTTTCCTTTTAACCATTTATCCAGTTAGCGACATCTTCCTTACTGGGGTTGGGTACTTCCAGCTTCAATTTTTTCTTTTTACCACAAACATCATTGAAAAGTTTATTAGGGTTCAGTCCTTTAAGTTGTTCAATGGTATGAATGTTAAGTTCCCTGATAGCTGGTACAAGCCCAGGATGAATACCTAATCCTATAAATTCCTCATCTGTAGCAACTTTTATTTTCTTCTCCGGCTTCATTTGCGGAAAGAATAAAACTTCTTGGATGGTGCTTTGATTGGTAAGCATCATGCTAAGCCTGTCTATACCTATGCCCAATCCAGAAGTAGGAGGCATACCATATTCGAGAGACCGAAGAAAATCTTCATCCATGGCCATGGCTTCGTCATCACCTCTTTGAGCTAGTTTGAGTTGGTCTTCAAATCGCTCTCTTTGGTCAATAGGGTCATTTAGCTCTGTATAGGCATTGGCGATTTCTTTACCATTGACAAACAATTCAAATCTTTCCACTAATCCAGGTTTGGATCGATGCTTCTTTGCAAGCGGGGTCATTTCTATCGGATAGTCTGTAATATAGGTTGGCTGGATCAAGTGTTCTTCTACCTTTTCTCCAAAGATCTCATCGACCAATTTACCCTTACCCATACTGTCGTCTACCTCTATCCCCAAGTCCTTGCAGACTTCTCTTAAGCCTTTTTCATCCATTTGGCTGACATCTATGCCTGTATACTCTTGGATGGATTCAAACATGGACAAACGCCGGTAGGGACCTTCAAATTCAATCACCTTATCGCCAACTTTTGCTTGAGTAGTTCCCAAGACTTTGGTTGCAATCTGTGAAATTAGTTTTTCAACCATTTCCATCATCCAGATATAATCCTTGTAGGCGACATAAATTTCCATAGAAGTGAACTCAGGATTATGTGTTCTGTCCATACCTTCGTTACGAAACATTTTACCTATTTCATAGACGCCCTCAAAACCTCCTACGATCAAACGCTTTAAATAAAGCTCATTGGCTATTCTTAAAAATAAAGGAGTGTCCAATGCATTGTGGTGTGTTTCAAATGGCTTCGCTGCCGCACCTCCATGCACCTGTTGTAATATAGGCGTCTCCACTTCCATCCAGCCATGGTCATCAAAATACCTTCTCATGGTGGAAATAATTTTAGACCGAGTGACAAAGGTTTCTTTTACCTCGGGATTTACGATAAGGTCAACATAACGTTGCCTGTATCTTAGCTCTGGATCTTTAAACCCATCAAAAACATTCCCTTCATCGTCTCTTTTGACTATAGGTAGTGGCTTTACTGATTTAGCCAATAAGATGAATTCCTGAACATGCAAAGAGATTTCACCAGTCTGGGTGGTGAAAATAAAACCTTTAAGTCCAATGAAATCTCCTATTCCCAGTAGCTTTTTAAATACTGTATTGTAAAGGGTTTTATCTTCATCAGGACAAAGTTCATCTCTTTTGACATAGATCTGAAGCCTGCCAGTACTGTCTTGTATTTCTGCAAAGCTGGCAGAACCCATGATCCTTCTGGTCATAAGTCTTCCTGCGATGGTTATTGCTTTATAATCGTTTTTACGATTCTCGTAATTTTGATGAATGTCTGCCGCTGTGGCATTTATTGGGTAAGAAAGGGCTGGGTATGGATCAATTCCTAAATTAATTAATGCCTCCCGGTCTTTTCTTCTTTCTATCTCCTGTTCGTTCAGTAATTGCATGTATAATGTCAGTTATGCTATTTTTAGATTTTTTCTTCTGAAGATCTCCTTTTTGACCAGAATTTGTTCCCTACTGATCTGTCCAGAAATCCCTGAATTTTCTTTAATCCTTCTCCCAAGGTAAGGAAGCACCTCTCTTACTGGGCCATAGGGAAGGTACTTGGCTACATTAAAGCCTGCCTTGGCCAAGTTGAAACTTATGTGGTCACCCATCCCATATAGCTGGGAGAAGTAAAATCTCACGTCTGATCTTTCAAAGCCATGCAAGTCAATTAATTCGGCAAGTTTTTTGTTGCTTAATTCATTGTGAGAGCCACTGACTAGAGAAATCTGCTGAATATTTTTGACACAAAAGTTCAGGGCATTATTGTAGGCATTGTCTGTAGCTTCTTTTGTTGAGTGGATGGGGTCTGTATAACCCATTCTTCTGGCATTTTTTCTTTCTTTTTCCATATAAGCACCCCTGACCAACTTAGCCCCTAAGTAAAAGCCACCTGTTACTGCTTTTTTGTGGGCATCTTTTAACCTTTCTTCCATGTTCGTCCGGTACATCTGGAAGGTGTTATATAATATAGCTTCTTTCTTGTTATATAATTTCATGGCTTCAAGCATCCAGCTATCTGTTATGTCCTGAAACCAGCTTTCCTCACCATCCACCATGAGCTTTACACCTGAATTTGCTGCGGCCTTACATAATAAAAAGAACCTTGCTCTGGCGGCGTCAAATTGCTTCTCTTCTTCTGGAAAGAGGATGCCATTAGTTTGAACCTTGGCCATTATTGAAGTAGAAGCAATTCCTGATACCTTAAAGACTGCAAAGGGCAAAAGAGGGTTTTTACCAGTTTTTTGGATTGTATTTAGGATTTCCATCATCGTAGCCTCAAAGATGTTTTCCTCCTCTTTTCCTTCTACTGAATAATCTAAAATCGAACTAACCCCATAGCTACCAAGTTTATTAATGGTTTTTTGACATGTTTCAAAACTTTCGCCACCGCAGAATTGCTTAAAAACAGTTCGTTTTAAAGGTTCTTTGACAGATAACCCGAATTGAAAAAAGGTTTTAGTTAAGAAAACCCCAGTCATTACTAAAAAAGGGTAATTCATTAATCTATAAAGCTTTTGCATTCTTTTCAGATCAGTAATCTTAAGATGGGCAAAGGCTATTTTTAGATTGTCAAAGGAAAATTCAGGTTTTATTCTCATTTTCAGTGGACAAAGATATCAAAAAAACAACTAATGACAGGGCTAAAGGTTTGATTTTATCACCAAAATAGAGATTTCACCTGTTTGATTTCATTTAAGAATGCCTAATTTTAAAAATATTAATAGTAACCCCAAATATACGAGGTATGCTGCCTATTTTGAAAATTAAGCCTAAGAAAAAAAGCATTGTTTATTTAAAGTTTGTTTTTAAATACAATAATGTTTTGAAAAACATTCCGATTAAAAGATTAATCAGTAGTTTATTTTTGCTTTCCATTTTGCTCTATGTTCAAGATTCCATAGCCCAGGCTGAAAAAATCATTCTTGACACTGATATGGGGTCCGATTGTGATGATGTAGGAGCCATGGCAGTTTTGCACCATTTTGCAGACCAAGGAAAAGTGGAGATTCTTGGAGTGATTTATAGTTCTGGAAAAGTCCCTTATGGAGTGGGTATAATTGATGCCATAAACGTTTACTATGGTAGACCAGAAATACTGATAGGAGCCAGTCATGACCTGAGTTTTGGAGACCCAAAAGATAAAATGCATTCAGAGAAGCTCGCCAAAGACACCATTGCTTATAAAAACAGATTGATTCATAATCTTGACGCCATGGAGCAAACGGCTCTAAATCGACAACTCCTGATACAGGCTCCTGACAATTCAATTACCTATATTACTATAGGTCATACCAAAGGTTTGTATGAGTTAATTAAGTCGTCCCCAGGTAGTGATTCCCCATTGACTGGTTTGGAATTAGTAAGTCGAAAAGTAAAAAGATGGGTGGCCCTTGGTGCATTAGGGGCATCCAATGAGGAAGGTTTAGGGGTGAAAGATTGGAATTTTTTCAGAAACAACACGGCTACCTATACCCATTACCTAATAGATCATTTCCCAAAACCTGCTTATTTTGTGGATGCAGGAGCAAATGTTTTTACTGGAGAATCTCTCGAGGCTTTAAATCCTGGAAACATTCTTAGGACAGCATATAGGGACTGGCTTTGGAACGTGGAACATAAGAAAATTAGGGATCAAAGGCCAAGTTGGGATCTGGCTACTGTATATTTTTCAGTGATGGGTACAGGTGATTTTTTGCAAGAGTTAGGGCCGGGTGCTTTAATCTTTGATCCGGAAGAGGGGAGTCGGTGGGTTTCTAATAGGGTCAATCCTTTGCACCACTTTATATTACAGCGAAAGGATGTTGACAAAGCATTTGCTGTCAAGTTAAATGCCGCAATTAGTGCTAAACCTGAAAATTCCATTGTGAAATGAATAGGCCAAGTAGTTTAATTTTGGGATGTTTGATGTTATTTTCTCCCTTTTTGCTAAAAGGTCAAACACATGATAAAACCGAAGTATTATCGAAAGATCAATTTGAGTTTCTTGAAGGTTTAACAGAAGCGGTACTTGAAGCTTCCAGGATCTATCCAAAACAATTTGTCTCAGATGAATTCGGGGCAAATAATACAGGCGGATTGCTCATAAGGCCAGGAGGAAGAAATGCTTATCCCTCGTTTTGGATTAGGGATTATGCGATGGCCTTGGAAACGGGACTGGTTTCGCTGGAAGAACAAAAGCATATGTTATTACTCACAGCTCATACCCAAGCCAATCAAACCTGGATTACTTCAGGTGGAAGTATGGTACCTGTGGGCGCCATTGCCGACCATATCCGAATAGACGATGGCCTTCCCATTTATTTCCCAGGAACTTATAGTTTTACTGCTCAGGGTACAGATAAATGGGGTAGTCTTCCTCCCTATGGGGATCAGTTTATGTTTGTCCACATGGCGTACATGTATGTGCAAGCGAATGGAGGAATGTCAATTCTGTCGGAAGAAATAAATGGTTTGAATTTAATAGAGAGACTGGCATTGGCTTTTCACGTTCCTCCTTCTGGATTAGAAAATCAGTTGGTAGTTGCCTCTGAAGAATTTAGAGGTGTAGATTTTGGGTTTAGGGATGCAATTGAACTCACTGGTGAGTTACTGTATCCATCACTGCTTAAGTACAAGGCTGCCCTGGAATTATCAGCGCTCTTCTCAATTATGAATAGGCCAGTGCTAACCGATAAATACCAGCGAATAGCAAAGACGATAAAGAAAAACATACCCCTTTTTTTCAGGGATGATAGCGGGTATCTGAAGGCATCAACAGGTTTGAGTGCACAACCAGACGTGTGGGGAACCTCCTTAGCGGTTTACTTGGGCGTTTTAGAGGGTGAAGGACTTGCTGCTGCTAGTAAGGTTTTAACGGAAGCTTATAAAAAGGGCACCATTAGCTACCGTGGAAACATCAGACATGTGCCTACAGATCATGATTTTGATAAAAACAAAGTCTGGGAAAAGTCTTTGGTAGCGAAAAATACTTATCAAAATGGTGCTTATTGGGGTACTCCTACCGGTTGGGTGGCCTATGCTATTCATCAAAGCAGTCCTGAGCTTGCAAAACAATTGGCAACCGAATACATAGATGAGTTAAAAGAAAATGATTTTAGAAAGGGAGCAGCTTTTGGTGCGCCTTATGAATGCTTTGGTAAGGAGGGAGAAACGCAAAATCCCGTTTACCTTACATCAGTAGCGTGCCCCCTTGCCGTTTTTAGGAAAATATTGGGTAAAGAGAGATAAGTGGATGATTCATATAAGGTATGATATAAATGGAGATATTGCGACATTATTCCTATTAGTAGCACTTAAGATTTAGAAAGAGACTGCGCTAAATGCCTCATAATTTGCTATCGATGAGCCGGGCCTCCTGAATAATTAGATTATTCCTACTTAAGATTGATAAGGCAAAGGCCAGCTGTAAGTTGCTGATTTTCTATTTATTGGGTTATTTGATAATCAGTCGTTCGGAATCTGTTGGTTCAATCCATTATAAATTCAAGACTTAATGCGAAATAAAACAATAACTATTTGATTTTTAAAGGGGGATAGGTTACATTTGACGCATGAAAAATTTCGCAGCTACCTACTTTAGCTTCTTTTACTTTTACTTTCGTCCCCAAAGTCGAATCGGAGCTGCGTATTGTCTTGACAAAAAATAAAAAAAGATAAAAAACATAGAAGCCCGATTCGAAAGAGTCGGGCTTTTTTATTTTAATATTTAACCGAGAATACAGAAATGGAAAATCACTTACAAACAAAAGACTGGGGTTTAGGTCTTAACAACGAGCACCTGATTATAGCAGGACCTTGTAGTGCAGAAACTCCTGAGCAAATCGAAAAGGTTTGCGCAGACATGATCACCGCCAATGTTGTCCCTGACGTTTTCAGAGCAGGAATTTGGAAGCCAAGAACAAGACCAGGAAGTTTTGAGGGTATCGGTGAAGAAGGATTGGGTTGGTTGGAAATCGTTAGAGAGAAACTTAATGTTCCAATTACGATAGAAGTAGGGAATGCCTCTCACGTAGAATCAGCGTTAAAACATGGCGTGGATATTCTTTGGATTGGTGCCAGAACAACGGTGAATCCATTTGCTGTTCAGGAAATTGCTGATGCGCTTAAAGGTGTTGATATTCCTGTAATGGTGAAAAACCCAATGAATCCTGATTTGGAACTGTGGAGAGGAGCTTTAGAAAGACTTCAGGTAGTTGGAGTGAATAAACTTGCCGCCATACATAGGGGATTCAGTGATGCTTATGATACTAAGTTCCGTAATAAGCCTAACTGGTCTATGCCTATCCATTTAAAAAGATTATGGAAAGGGATGCAAGTCATCAATGACCCTAGCCATATTGTAGGTAATAGAAAAGGTATATACGAAACATCTCAGCGTGCGATTAATTTCGGACTTGACGGACTGATGATAGAAACACATCATGATCCTGACAATGCATGGAGTGATGCGAAGCAACAAGTAACGCCTCAGCAGCTTAGAGAGATTTTGGATAGAATTGATTTCAAACATCCGGTTCAAAATGAGAATCCTTCAGAAAAATTGCAGGATCTCAGAAACGCTGTTGATCATTTAGACGATCAATTGATGGACCTTCTTGCAGAAAGATTTTCTATAATAGACCAAATTGGCGAGCATAAAAGAGACAATAACCTTATTGTTTTTCAGGCAGATCGCTGGAAGCAAGTAATGGAGACTAGAACTGCTAAAGGTATGGAGAAAAATCTTAGCGAAAAGTTCATGAAGGAGTTACTTTATTGTATCCATGAGGAGTCTGTTAAACGTCAAGAGAAAAAATTGAGAGGAGACGTTTCCGCAAAAAAATCAGTTTGATGTTAAGCCCGTTTTTATTCTTAAATAAGTGCTGAGTATTGTCCCTAAATTTATTTCATAACTGTTTTTAGTATAGGCGTGAAGTGAATTTTGCTTGAAATAGGATTTAATTGTCTACTTATAAGTTCAAAGGATTGGTATTCAGAGATTGGAATTAGTTTGTTAAATAACCTTTTTCCAATTCATTATTTACGGGATAAAAACGGGTTTAATTTTTACCTTTACAAAAAAACAGCTTTTGGAAACAATTATATTTTCTTCCCGAATAGCAGAGGATTTGGTTCGGTTTCTCGATTCAAAAAAGTACTCCAAACTAGGAGTCATTATGGATAGTCATACCATCAAACATTGTTACCCTCTGATCTCAAGTCATCTTCCTGAGCACAGTAGTTTTGCTTTTGAAGCAGGCGAAGTGCATAAAACCTTAGACACTTGCGTCGCTATTTGGGAATGGATGACAGAGAATAGTTTCGACCGAAAGACACTCATCCTGAATATTGGTGGTGGCGTCACAGGTGATATGGGAGGCTTTTGTGCCAGTACCTATAAACGTGGCATACGGTTTATTAATTTACCCACGACTTTGCTTTCTCAGGTTGATGCCAGTGTTGGGGGTAAGCTAGGGATTGACTTTAAGGGTTTCAAAAACCATATAGGTGTATTCAATCAGCCTGAAGGGGTATTGATCAGTGAAGCGTTCTTAGGAACATTACCTGAACCTGAACTGCGTTCCGGATATGCAGAGGTAATAAAGCATGGGTTAATAAGGAATGAAAATTATTTTAACAGTCTTAAGACTGAAAATTGGCAGAATCAATCTTGGAAAGACATTATCTCTGTTTCGGTAGGAATCAAAAGAGAGGTAGTTGAAAAGGATCCAAAGGAAGAGGGCCTCAGAAAAATCCTGAACTTTGGACATACCATAGGACATGCCGTAGAGTCACATTATCTGGATACCCCTTTACATCTTCTCCACGGTGAAGCCATTGCCATAGGAATGGTGACTGAAGGATATCTTTCGCATAAATTTTTACGATTGCCAAAAGAGCAACTTGAGATTATCCAACAAAAACTCTTGACAGTATATGGAAAGGTTCATATCGATGAAAAAGATTTTGAGTCAATAATTGACTTGTGTTTTCAGGACAAGAAGAATGAAGGGAATGTACTTAATTTTTCCTTGTTAAAAAGAATTGGAGAATGCGATTTTAATATTGTGGTAGGAAAAGAAGCCATTATAGAGGCTTTGAAATATTACAATCAATTGGAAAATTGAAAGCTGAACATTGCACCTCAGCCTTATTAAACCTGTAAATTTTAAGCTTTAAATATTTCATGAATACTATTTTACTACCAAAAAAACGGGTGTTTGGTCAAATTCAAATTCCGCTGCCTTCATCCAAAAGTGAAAGCAATAGGGTTTTAATCATCAATGCGCTTACTGAAGGAGGGAATACCCTTTCTAACTTGGCTGAGGCAAGAGATACGCAGACCATGATCCGACTACTTGAAGAGGATCCGGACACTTATGACGTATTGGATGCGGGAACTACTATGCGGTTTCTGACCGCTTATGCTGCGCTAAACAATAGACAAAAAACCATGACGGGAACTCCCCGAATGTGTGAAAGGCCTATAGGTATTTTGGTAGATGCTTTAAAGGAAATAGGAGCTAGTATAAATTACCTGAAGAAAGAAGGGTATCCCCCCTTGACTATAGAGGGGTTTTCTGGTCAAAAAACCAAAGAAATACAAATAAGAGGAGATGTCAGCAGTCAGTACATCTCAGCCTTATTGATGAACGCCCCTTTACTTCCTGAAGGATTAGTACTTAACCTGACCGGTAAAATTGGTTCAAGGACTTACATCACCATGACACTGGAATTAATGAAGGCCTTCGGTGTTGATTATATTTTTGAAGGCAGCCAGATCAGAGTTAAGCCTGGAAAATACCAGCCCACTACTTTTTCAGTAGAGAGCGACTGGTCAGGAGCCAGTTATTGGTTTAGTTTATTGGCATGTGCTGATTCAGGGGAATTGTTCCTTAAAGGTCTTAAAGCAGAAAGCCTACAAGGTGACGCAAAGATCGTTGCTATAATGGACAAGTTGGGAGTGGAGAGCGAATTTACTAGTGATGGAATAATTCTTACGAAAAAAGCGATTAGCGGTTTGGCTTCATTTGACTTTAGCCATTGCCCCGATTTGGCGCAAACAGTTGCCGTCACTTGCGCACTTACCGGACAAACTTCTGATTTCACGGGCTTGGAAAGCTTGCGAATTAAAGAAACAGACCGTATAGATGCATTACAAAAGGAATTGGCGAAAATTGGCGCTTTACTTGAAGAACGCAAAGAAGGTGTTTTTACCCTTGTTCCTGCAACCAATATTCCTGACAGGGTGAGTATTGCCACATATGACGATCACCGAATGGCTATGGCCTTCATGCCATTGATAACCAGAACTAAGCTGGAAATAGAAGATCCTGAGGTAGTGGATAAGTCGTATCCGAGTTTTTGGAAGCATTGTTCCTTATTGGATATTCAGCCAGAATTTATCAATGAATAATCCTTCACAATGTTTTTCCCTCGCTAGCTTGGAGCATTTATGGGTGGGGAAGTTAAGCGTATAAGCTGAATTTAATGTGTAATCCACATAATAGATAGATTTTGGAAAAGAAAATTAAAATAGCAATACAGGGCGTTCTGGGTTCTTTTCATCACCAGGTTGCCCAACAATATTTTGGAGAGAACATTGAAGTGTTTGGTTACAATACTTTTGAAGAAGTTGCCAAAAGTGTAGGGAATGAGGTCGTAGATGTGGCTGTTATGGCCATAGAAAATTCTATTGCAGGTGCTATTTTGCCAAATTATGACATTATCGATCGGTACGAACTTTATATTACCGACGAATACTATTTGCCTATTTCCCACAATTTAATGGCATTGCCAGGTCAACAGTTATCTGATATTACAGAGGCCAGATCTCACCCTATGGCACTGTTGCAATGCAAGGATTTTTTTGCCAGTCACCCGGCTATAAATCCAATAGATGATGTTGATACCGCATATGTTGCTAAGATTATCTCAGAACAAAAAATCAAGGGCCTAGGGGCTGTGGCGAGCATTAAAGCTGCTGAATTCTATGGGTTAGCGTTATTGGCCGAAGACATTCAAACAGTGAAAAACAATTTTACTCGATTTATCATTCTTCAAAAAGGGAAACCTATAAGCTTGCCTTCTCCCACAAAAGCTAGCTTAAAAATTACCATCAAAAATCAAAAAGGAGGTTTGGCCAAATTGCTCACCGTTTTAAGTGACAATGACCTTGATTTAACTAAGATCCAGTCTATTCCAGTAATGAGCAAACCCTGGGAATATTCCTTTTTTATTGATACCCTTATTTCTGATGTTGAGCAATTTAATCAAGCGATGGACTTAATCGCTTCGGATTTTGGGTCCGTTAAGATTTTTGGAACTTATCAAAGTAGAAAATAATGAAAGGTTATTCCGACAGGTTGGGAGAAGTTAAAGAATACTATTTCTCCAAAAAACTCAAAGAGGTACAGAAACTTAGAGAGAGTGGGAAGCCGATAATCAACATGGGAATTGGTAGCCCGGATTTGCCTCCTGACCACAGCGTGATAGAGGCGTTAAAACGCATAGCCGACTCCGATTCAGGACACGGGTACCAATCCTATCAGGGTACTCCTGCATTGAGAAATGCCATTGCAGCATTTTATGATAAGCACTACGGTGTTTCTCTGGATCCTGCTTCAGAAGTATTGCCTTTAATGGGGTCTAAAGAAGGAATCATGCACATTTCCATGGCCTTTCTGAATGAAGAAGATGAGGTTTTGGTTCCCAATCCAGGATATCCTACTTACACCTCGGTGACCAAACTGCTTAATGCCATTCCTGTATATTATTCACTCAATGAGAACGATAGTTGGGAACCGGACTGGAAAGCATTGGCACAAATGGACCTTTCAAAGGTAAAGTTGATGTGGGTCAATTACCCTCACATGCCTACCGGTGCAAAGGGAAGTGAATCATTATTTGCAAGACTAGTGGATTTTGCGAAAACGCATAATATTCTCTTGGTTCATGACAATCCTTATAGCTTTATTTTAAACGATGAGCCAAAAAGCTTGTTGGAAATACCAGGTGCTAAAGACCATGTCCTGGAGTTAAATTCTTTAAGCAAAACTTTTAATATTCCGGGTTGGAGAGTGGGGATGTTGGCTGGAAGAGGTGAATATATTGATGCTGTATTGAGAGTAAAAAGCAATATGGATTCTGGAATGTTTTTGGGGATACAAGAGGGTGCCGTAGCTGCATTAAAACTAGATAGTACCTGGATAAGCTCCATGAATAAAATTTATGCAAGGAGAAAATCGCTTGTATTAAAAATGGCCAAATTATTGCAGCTTGATGTCCTGGAGGATGCAGTAGGTTTATTTGTTTGGGGGAAGGTTCCAGACGGTAAGACAGCCACAGAAATTGTGGATCAATTGCTTTATGAATACGATATTTTCATTACTCCAGGATTAATATTTGGTAGCAAAGGGGCTTCATATGTTCGCTTTTCATTGTGTATAAGTGAAGATAAAATTAATGAAGCCATTAAAAGGTTGGAAAATTACTATACGCCATGAAAAAAATACATATCATAGGGTTAGGTTTGCTGGGTGGTTCTTTCGCCCTTGCCGTGAAGAAAACATATCCTGATTTAGAAATCACTGGATTTGATTCAGACAGTGAAAACATGGAACTTGCTCTGGGCATGCAACTTGTATCCAAAAGTCTAATTGAACCGGACAAGGATACTGATATTGTGATTCTGGCAACACCTGTTGATACATTATTTTCACTCTTAGAAAAGACACTCGATCAGGTCGGTGAGCAAACTTTAGTAATGGACTTTGGCTCAACCAAAGAACAACTTTGTCGCCAAATGAGTCAGCATCCTAAAAGGCAACAGTTTTTAGCAGTCCACCCCATAGCAGGAACTGAAAATTCAGGCCCTAGAGCTGCGCAAGCAGATCTTTTTGATGGGAATGTAATGATCATCTGTGAAATGGAGAAGACAGACGTCCATCTCAAAGGGATGGCCTACGAAATTTTTGATGCCCTAAATCTTAGGTTGCGTTTCATGGATTCAAAAGACCATGATCTTCACTTGGCTTTTGTATCACATCTTTCTCATGCTACTTCCTTTGTTTTGGGGAAGACTGTAATTGATAAAACAGCAGATGAGAGAAATATACTAGACATGGCTGGGAGCGGATTTACATCCACCGTAAGACTTGCGAAAAGCTCTCCAGAAATGTGGGGCCCAATATTTTTAGAAAATAAAAGCAATGTATTGGAAGCTTTTGACAGTTACATTGAACATTTGACTGCCTTCAGAAAAAGAATTGCGGAAGATGATATTGAAGGTTTGAAAGCAGATATGAGAGAAGCCAATAGAATCAGAGATATTCTAGATTTTAAAGAATAATTCGAAAGAATGGTATTAATAGTCCATTAATTGTGGTTTTGTTGTAAATTGGTGAATATGCATTTGACCATCAACTCTGAATTCGCAACATTAAAGGAAGTATTAGTTCACCGTCCTGGGCGTGAGATAGATAGATTGACACCCTACAACAAGCACTTGCTGCTATTTGAGGATGTCCCTTATCTAGAAGAAATGCAGCGGGAGCATGATGTCTTCACTAAACTTATTAGTGAAAAATGTGGTGCTAAAGTTTATTTTTTCGACAAATTATTAGGCGATATTCTTGAAGACAATTCCTTGAGAATTGACTTGATCAGAGAAGCACTTGCTGTCTCAAGATTGGAGCATTTGACAGAAGAATTACTTGGTGTACTCAGCCAGGACCAATGTGTGCAGGCCTTGATAGCAGGCATAAAGGTGCATGAGGTCAGGGGCAGAGTCAGTGCCGCAGCATTGGCAGATCTATTGGACCTTGCATTTTTGATTCCCCCTTGTCCCAATTTGTATTTTCAGCGAGATACAGCTGCCATTTTGCCAGGAGGTATGGTTTTTTCCAGTATGCGCTTGGATCAGCGCCAAAGGGAAGCCAATATGGTGAGGAAAATATTTGAAAATCACTCCCTATTCAAAGATAAAATCCAACAAGTATATCCCATGATTACTCACAATCATACGCCATCCATAGAGGGTGGAGATGTGATAATTCTTTCGGATAATGCTGTGGCGATTGGCTGCTCTGAAAGAACCGATGAAAAAGCTGTGTACCATGTAGCCAAAAACCTTATCGCCGAAGGGAGAATTGACCGTGTTTATGAAATTCATTTGCCCAAAAAAAGAAACTTTATGCACTTGGATACGGTATTTACTATTTTGGATAAAAATAGGGTATTGACTTATCCAGATGCGCTCCAGGCTGTTAAGCATATTTCGGTATATACTAGAAAAGAGGAAGACAGTGAGCAGGTCAATATCAAAAGAACTGTTTTAAAGAAGCCGTTAAGAGAGATACTCAGAATGGAAATCCCGGATTTGGAAATAATTGGTACAGATAAAGTGAACCAAGAATATGCCCTGAGAGAACAATGGTTTGATGGAGCCAACGTGTTCACCATAGCTCCTGGGCAGGTCATCTCCTATAATAGAAACAAACACACCAATCAAGCATTGCGAGAATACGGTATAGAAGTCTTGGAAATGCCTTCTTCAGAACTTTCCAGAGGCTTGGGTGGGCCAAGGTGCATGAGTTTGCCGATTGCCAGGGAAATAATTTCATAAGTAATTCCCAAGCGTTTTTAGTATCTCAGTACCCTTTTAAGGGTTAAAAGCTATCGAAGAAGGACCGTCTTCTGGAAACTTTAAGGTCTCGAAGTATATTTGATTTTACCCGAATATCTATGCTGTAAGAAGTGAATCTGCCGAAAGGCACCCAATTCGCGTTCAACTGCCAGCAGTGTAGGTCCCTTGCAATTCCTACCATGGTTTGGGTGATCGCAGCAGTAGAAAGATCGTAACCACTGGTAAAGTTGATTTTCCACTTGTCCGACAGGCTTAGGTCTCCCGAGATATTGATTGCTTGCGTGACATTTTTGGTTCCCGTGGCAGCTTTGCTGTAACTCAGGTTATAGCTATAAGTCATGTTCCAAGGAATTGACCAGTCAATGTATTGGCTTGGGTCATTGGCTATTCTATTGATTTCATTTTCTACAAAATCATTCATTTGACCACCCTGATTTAGAAAATCATTGGTAAGTTCGTCACGCACTTCACCGGGGGATTGTTCCGTCTTACTTGGATTTATACTTCCATTGATGTTTAGAGAGGCTCTTCTTATGATACCTATTCCTTGTCCTTTTTTCCAAGCAAACTCGTTTACTCTTCGTGTGGTCACCTCTTCACCGTTGGTAAATGTACCTGTAGCATAAGGGTCTAATGTAGTGTTCAGATTGACCGAAAGCTTTTTATCGAATAAGGAGGTCCTGGTACTGAAATTGAATGGTGCAAGGTTAAATGAATCTACTGCAAAATTGTAGTTAGTAGATACATTTAGTGATTGCAGGATCGGTATTTTCTTGGTAGTGGCCTCTGCAGTATCACTTTCTGTTTTAAGTTTGGCTTCCAAGGTATTCCTTATATTAATGCTCAGTGATTTTGACTCTCCTAAAGGTGCACCACCATAAATAAAGCCTTGAAACCTAGATAGACGCCTAAGGGTCCCGCTGGCATCAGTTTGTACCTCTTGGTAATACCCGTATTTCGGGTCAGAAAAATCTGGAGTACTGGTGAAACCAAAAGTAGGCTGCATGTGATGCCTGATTGCTTCTATTTTAGAGCCTTTCTTAAAGGTGTAAAACCCATAAACATTGGTTGAGAGGTTAAAAGAGCTGTTATAATAATTTACTCTACTAAAGCCACTTTCCAGAATTTGATCCAACCGCTCTTCCTGAGGATTATAATAATAATTGATTTTATCCAAGTACCATAATTCGGTGAAATTCATTGAGGCTGTTCCTGTAAAAAATCGGAAAAGGCTAAAGTTTGAAGATATTGGAACAGAATTTTTGAAACCGTTATCAGCATCCCTGAGTAATTGTGGGATATTGGCAATATTAAAAGGGATAACGTTAGGAGTGGAGGTTACTCCTAACTCCTCTAGTTCTTGCTGAAGCCCTGGGTCCACACCCAATTCAGTGGTGATGCGGTTATTGATAGAGTTCTGTGCGTTAAAATTCCACGAAACATTTAAGGTTTTGAGTGGTTCAAAATTCACATTTCTAAACGGATTTTGCCTGTTCATATTGATGGCTACATCCGGCAAGAGCAAATTCACTTCGTCCGTAACCTGGTTCTGAGAATGCCTCAAGTTAGCAGACATGCTAAAAGGAGTACCCGTAAATGTCTTGCTATATGAAATATTAGAAGAGAAATCGGATTGCTGATTTTGCTGGAAATTTCCCTGATTAAGGATATTGTCGTTGTAGGACTTGGTTCCGAAATTAGCGGCAGCAGAAAACCTTGAATTGCCTCGTGACTCGGGTGTGTGGTTCCATCGAAACCAGAAAGCGTTGTATTCCAGAGGAGTCTCAGCTGTTTCTGGACTTTGGAATTTCTGGTAATCAATATTCAATCCTCCTTTGTACCGGTACCTTTTGTTGTAAACTGATGCTGTCTTCATTCCATAGCCCCCTTTGGAATATACTTCACCAGTAACACGGGTGTGCACATAATCGTTGAAGGCAAAATAATAGCCAAAATCCCTTAGGAAGAAGCCTCGGAGTTGTTCTTCTCCATAGGAAGGGAAAATGATTCCGGAAGTTTTTTCCTCAGGAGTATCTGGTATTATACCAAAAGGAAGCCCCAAGGGGGTAGGAATATTATTGAAATACAAATTAAACGGTCCGGAGATGATGTGTTTTCCACGGACAGATTTTATTTTGGAAGAGGAAATGTGCCAGTGTGGTTCTACCAAATCACAGGTGGTATAAAAACCTTTACTCAGGTAAACAGATCCATCATTGTCTTTTTTTACAACGGCTCCTCGGAGTAGGCCTTCATCCTGTTGGGTTACTACATCCGAAATAATGGCCTTTTGACTTTTGAAGTTATAGCGCATCTCCTTGCGGATTTCATAAACACTATTGCCTTCCTTAAACATCGGCGTTCCCTGTGCCACACCAAGACTGTCCTTCAATCCTGAGGCATAGAGTTCATTTTTTTTCCAATCAATTGCGATATAATCTGCATCCAGACGTATATTTCCGTATTCAAACCATGCACCTTTATATAGAAATACTTTATTTTGTGCAAAGTCAGTAATGATACTGTCTTCGGCGTAATAATTGATTGTGGTTTGAATATCACCGTTTGGCTGACTCAGGGTAGAATCCAAATCAGTAGCAGTAATAGTAAGAATGCTATCTGGAAGTACAGGCATTAAAGTATCTAGCCTGACTTCGGGGTTACCCAAGGTATCAGGAGCTGTGAGTTCTAGTTCGGAAGTTCTTTCAGTGCCGGATTCCTGGGCCAGAACAGTATGCCCAAAGAAGCTGAACATACAGATGAAAAGAAATACGGTCTTTATTATCTGCACTAATAATTTATGTTTGCTATAAAAATCATTTAATTTTCAGTAAAGTTAAGGTTATTAACGTTTATGGAACGAACCAAATTGAAAAATATTCTTATAATTTCATTGCTCTTCATCACAACCGTTTTAGTGGGATTTATTCCCCCTGAAGAAAAAAAGGCAGAGTTCAAATTAAGAAGGATAGTAATAGATGCCGGCCATGGCGGTAAGGATCCTGGAACTATAGGTAGGGTATCGAGAGAAAAGGATGTTGCGCTGGCGATTGCGCTCAAGGTAGGTGGGTATATTTCGGAATTGCTTCCTGATGTGGAAGTAATTTATACCCGGAAAACAGATGTTTTTATTGAATTAAAGGAGCGGGCAAATATCGCTAACAGGAACAGAGCGGATTTATTTGTTTCTATACATTGCAATGCCATAGGCTCTACGAGGGCTTACGGTACTGAAACTTACGTAATGGGAAATAAAAACTTCAATGGCAATTTCGAGATAGTAAAACGAGAGAATGCAGTAATCCTGCTAGAGGACGATTATCAGCAAAACTATGAGGGCTTTGACCCCAAGTCACCTGAGTCTTACATGATGTTTAACTTAATGCAAAAAGCCTACTTTGCCAATAGTCTTTCTTTAGCCGGGAAAATTGAGAATGATTTGTCAACGAGAGTAAATAGGCATTCCAGGGGCGTAAAACAAGCCCCTTTCTATGTTTTATGGACAACGAGTATGCCGAGTGTATTAATAGAAACAGGCTTTTTGTCAAATCCGGCAGAAGAAAAATACCTCAATAGTAAAAGTGGACAAACTTATGTTGCTTCTGGGATATTCAGGGCGATCAAGGCCTATAAAGAGGAATTAGAGGCTATATGATGGTTTACTAGTCCTTAAATTTAATGAACGTCTCACTTAAAAATAAAATGACAGTTAATTTATCCCTAAAAATTGGTAAATTTGGTTAGTTGAAACTTTGAGGGTAAGTTGAGATGAATATGCAAATGACAGATAAAGAATTAAATGCTCTTGTGTCTTTGTTGGATGATGGGGATCAGGAAGTAAAGGAGCATGTGAGGGATAAAATTCTCTCCTTAGGTAATAAAATTATCCCCTTTCTGGAAAACAAGTGGGAGGGATCGTTCAATCCTGAATTGCAAAAGGAAATCGAAGAGATCGTCCATGACATGCAGTTTAATTTGCTCCTAGAAAGGCTTACAGATTGGACAAATTCTGAGGAGAAAGAATTACTTGAGGGCTTATGGATTATCAATACCTACCTCTATCCTGAACTTGAATTCGAACAGCTTAATGCCCTGATGCAACAAATTTATTTTGATGTATGGACGAATTTCAAGAACGAATTGTCGGTTTATGACAAAATAAAATTGATCAATAATGTGATGTTTAATGATTTGAAATTCTCTGCCAACACGAAGAATTTCCATAGTCCTTCAAACAGTATGATCAAAACGGTCCTAGAAACTAAGAAAGGAAATCCAATAAGCCTTTGTTCAGTTTATCTATTGGTGGCAAAAAAATTAGGTTTGCCAGTTTACGGGGTTAATCTACCCAATCTGTTCGTATTGACATACAAGTCAGGTAAATTCAAATTTTATATCAATGCCTTCAACAAAGGTCTTATTTTTACCAAACAGGATATAAACAATTACCTTGATCATTTGAAATTGGACCCTAAGCCGGAATATTACGAGCCATGCGAAAACATTGAAATCATCAGAAGAGTAATTCGAAACCTTATTTACTCCTTCGAAAAAATAGGGGATTTAGACAAGTCCAAAGAAGTTAATCAATTATTAAAAATAGTGGATTTACCTTCCTAAGGGGTAAACCTAATATTACAACCCACAGCTCTGGTTACGGTAGGACTTGGCCGGTCTCTTTTAGTGATGTCTTCTAAAGCTGTATCAAGATAATGGACTGTTGCACTTTCCATTGCTTGGGCATTATTGTCTATAGCTCCTCGGTAAGCAACACTGTAGCCCGTAGGACCAGCTGTAATAATTACCACCTCCGGTATTTTTTTCACCCCTGTCATTTTTGTGAAAACTTGATTTTCATCTAATAGGAATGGAATTTGATTGTTTTTAGCAAACGCCAATGACGCAAGCTTTTCAATGGTTTCATCCTCTTGATCAGCATGAGGATTTACCAGCGCGAAAGTAATCTTTGATGAGCTGTATTTTTCCTTCAGTGCCCTAATCCTTGAATTGTATAGTTTTGGATAGGGGCATTTAAGTGTGTAAAAAATAAAAACCTGTGCGATGGATGCCTTGTTTTTGTCTAGCGAATAGGGTTGATTGGTAATGGCATCTACCATTTCCATGTTGGAAATCTTTTGTCCGTAAATGGCCGAAGTCCATAGGATACAAATTACAAAACATGTAAAAAGTTTCTTCATATCTAGTTTTGTTGATTACAATTATAAATATAAGAAGAATCACCAAATAGTATAGGTAAGTACCATATCGTTTTCTGAATGGACCATTACCTTGTAAAAATGATCTGAAAAATCGGAGCCATACACTTTGCCTTTTATGATTTTATCTTTAGCAGTAAATGGTTCCAGAATAATATTCTGCCTTAGGCTAATGCCCCTTTTTCCTTGACATTTGTAGATGCTTTCTTTTACTGACCAGGCTAAAGTGTACAGGTAACTGTCTTTCCCTAAAAAAGCCAATTCAGAAGGGTCTAGGTATTTCGGACCAAGTGGTACCGTTTTTTCTCTAACCCTTTCCAAGTCCACCCCTACTGGCATGTCTTTGTGGAATATCGCTGCGGCATAATCACCATGGTGAGTGAGGGATACATGTCCTGAACCATCCATAGAATGTGATTTACCGTGGCTATCTTTATAAAAGCCAGGGTAGGGTAAATCCAGACTGTCCAAGGTGTTTTTTATTGCGAGACGTGCGCCTTTCCATTCTTTTCTTTTTTGTGCATGACCGATATTGGCCAGTGATAGTTTTTCTCTAAAACTCAAAAAGTCCATGGATGCGTTTTCAGACGTTTTAATATTGTTGATGGCAAAAGCAGATAAAGGGCTAATTTTTTCTATTTTTGTTAACATAGTAGCTTTAAGGCAACTGAGTGGTAATTAGGTTTTGCAATATATGTCAAATATTCAAGTTAGTAAACTTAACACATTAAGAGGTCATAATCATTCCGTTTTTGCACTTGCTAGTGGTTGCGTACCTCACCTTATTTACACTGGCTCCGGAGATGGAATGGTAGTAGAATGGGATCTTTCTACTCCTGGAGATGGACTTTTGCTGGCCAAACTTTCAAATTCTGTTTATGCCCTTGAAGTAGATGAAGAAAGAAATCTTTTATTCATAGGCCATAATAATGAAGGGGTTCATGTTATTGATCTAAAGACTAAAAAAGAAATTTGGTCCTTAAAAATCACTTCTCATTCAATTTTTGATCTGAAAGTAGTTGGCGATCTATTATTGGTGGCTACCGGAGATGGAGTGCTTGTGGTTTTGGATATTGAGGAAAGATCCCCAGTTCGCCATGTAAAAATCAGTGAGCAGTCCCTACGGGTTATGGCAGTGTCTCCTGACAAACGTCAACTCAGCGTGGGAGCCAGCGACAATTTGGTTAAGGTTTTTGATTTGGAAAATTGGAAGCCATTGGCGAGAATGGGTGGGCACAACAAATCAGTATTTGCTTTGGCATACAGTCCAGATGGTAAGAAAATTATTAGTGGAGGAAGGGATGCTCAGCTTAAGTTCTGGGATACTGAGAAATTTGAGGAACAAAAAAACATAGCAGCGCACATGTATGCGATCAACTTTCTATCTTTTCGAGAAGATGGTAAGTATTTTGTGACATGTAGCATGGACAAGTCAATGAAAATTTGGGATTACGAAGCTTTTAGGCTATTGAAAGTTATAGATAAAGCCAGATTTGTAGGTCATGGAACATCCATTAATAAAGTTTTGTGGACGAAACACAATAATCAAGTAGTAGCCATCAGTGATGATCATACTGTTTCTGTTTGGGAAATAAATATTGGTCAATAACTTCCGGTCTAAGATCGGCTAAAGGACGAAAAAATGAAAATTACACCATTAGATATCCGTCAAAAGACCTTCGAAAAGAATTTCAGAGGCTATGATAAAGACGAAGTTTCGACTTTTTTGAGTTATCTGTCTCAAGAATGGGAAAAGCTCGTCGAAGAGAAAAATGCCCTTAAGATAAAATATGAGCATGCTGAAAAAGAAGCTTCCAAACTTAGGGAAGTGGAGCAGTCGCTTTTTAAAACTTTGAAAACGGCAGAGGATACCGGCGCGAGTATAATCGAACAAGCGAATAAAACGGCGGAATTAATTCTTAAGGAAGCACAAATGAATGCTGATGCGCTACATGCCGAATCAAAAGGCAAGGCCAGAAGCATGATAGATCAGGCAGAATCCCAATCCAAAAACATCATAGAGGACCTTAAGGAAGATGTTAATGTCTTGGTGGAAAATTACGAAAAACTACTTGACCAAAGGGATTACTTGCTGAAGAACTTGAAACGTACAGCCACAGAAACGCTAGAGAATGTAAATGCTGCTAGGGAAGGGTTTAACGAAATTGATGCTGGCATTCATACTCGTTTGGTCAAAGAACTGCAAAGGAAAGAAAAGAATTTCAATTCTACAGAAAAGGAGGAGCCAAAGTCAAATCCATCCGGCAATACATATACATGGGAGCAGCCTGAAAGCAAGGAAGAGGTCGAAAACGAGTCTGAACTTGATGAAGATGAAAAAGTAGTTGCTGCTGAATTTGATCCAATTCAAGTAGTTGAAGAGGTTGATGAACAAGAAAAGCAGAAAGAGGAAGAGGAAAAAGTCTCAGCTGCCAAGAATACCAATAAAGGTGAATCGGGTTCATTTTTTGATCAATTTGAATAATGGGAAAAGTATCGCTTGAGGGAATTGAGTTTCATGCCTTCCATGGGGTGTTCTCAGAAGAAAAAAAATTAGGCAACCGATTTACTGTCGATTTGCATGTGTATACAGATTTTGAAAAGGCAATGCGTACGGATGACCTCAAGTATACGGTCGATTATTTTAAGCTTTATCAAATAGCTAAAGCACACATGCAGGTTCCCGTGAAATTGTTGGAACACTTGGGACACTTAATGATTGGGGATATTCTAAAAGCCTATCCTGAAAGTACACAGATTGAAGTGGTGATTAAAAAACACAATCCGGCCCTTGGAGGGGTGGTGAATTTTTCTGTGGTAGAAGTAGCTTACCCTAGGGATTACCAATAAACTGGATAATGAATGTACACCAAAAATGAGCTTAGCAAAACCAGGCAAGAGTTTTGGACCACGTTTGGACAGTATATGAAGCCTGTACCTAATGCTGATGGAACAAAAATCAATTGGAAAAATTATAAAACAGGTGTAAAGCACATGTATTTTAGAATGAAAGCAGAGCGAGATTTTGCTTCCATTTCGATAGAAGTGCAGCACCCAGATAAGGAGATAAGGAGTTTGCTTTATGATCAGCTAGTGACTTTTAAGGGGATTTTTCAGCAAGAAGTAGAAGAAGAATGGAGCTGGGTACCCGACTCAGAAAATGAGTGGGGGGAGTTTTCCAGTAAAGTGGAAAAAACACTACCAGGGGTGAGCGTAATGAATAGAGACGATTGGCCAGAAATCATTTCTTTCTTGAAACCAAGAATAATTGCAATAGACGCATTTTGGTCAAATATGAAATATGGTTTTGAAGGCTTGACTTGATAAATCGGTAGCACTCTTTTTTAGCGAGGACAACTATTGGTTGTCGTGCCTTTTAGGTAAGTCAGGGTTGGTAAATACAAATCCTTTGGCCTCATTGCTTTCGTGAAAGTCTACCTGCATGCCCATCAAAAACATCACATGTCTTTTTTCAATCAGCACTGCCAGCTCTTCGATTTCATAGCTTTGGTCCCCCTCTTTTGCCAGATCAAAACCTAAAGCATATGAAACACCACCACATCCACCACCTTTCACACCTATTCTCAGGGAGTACTCCACAGGAATATTTTTGGTAGCCATAATGTTTTTAATTTCTTCGAGTGCTTTGGCAGTTATTTTTATTGGAGTCAACATGTGAAATTAAGGATGAAGTAGGATTAATGGTTCCAAAATTAAAACAGAAAAACAATTGGTGCATAGTAAAACATGACATTATTTCAGATATTGCCAATTAAAACCTTTGTATATGGATTACCTCTTTGAGCTATTAAAAATAATTATTCCTGCAGGCCTGGTCATTTATGGGATGTTTATTATTACGGTATCATTTTTGAAGAAGGAAAGGGAGATGAAATGGTTGGATATTAAATCCAAAAATTCAGAACAGGTGATTCCTTTACGTATTCAAGCTGGCGAACGCCTTTGCTTGCTTTTAGAGAGAATCTCCCCAAATAATCTAATTAGAAGGATTAATGGGCCTGAAATGCTTTCCGGAGAATTGCATGGCCTTTTGATTCAGGAGATCAGGAGTGAGTTCAACCATAATTTGTCTCAACAAATATATTTTACAGATGATTCTTGGGAGACCTTAAGGTCTGCTGTAGAGCAAACCATTTCACTCATTAACAATGCTTATCAGCAGGTTGGTGGAGAAGAAAGGAGCCTTGAGTTATCGAAAAAAATTTTCCAACTCGCAATGGAGTTGGAACAGGACAGTATAGCGATTGCGTTAAGAAAGATCAAAGATGAAATACGCATATACTACTGAGCCATCACTATAAAGCAATAAACATTTATGGACAGTTATTCTTCAGGCCAAAGCCTTTTTGAAAAGGTCAAAGCCATTTATCTAAACAGGGCTGAGCACATTGCTGGTACTGAAAAAAAACTCGGCAGTCTACTTGAGAAAGTAAACCAGAAATGGCAAGAACTTTCCAACAACCCTACATTTGCAGAGGTCAAATTTCAAGTCGAGATATTTATTAGAATGGTCAGAGCACATTTAAGTAAAAAATATGCAGGACTATCCAACAGGTCTTTGGGCTTGTTAGTCTTGGGTTTGTTTTATTTTGCACTTCCCACAGACCTGGTTCCTGATTTTATTCCTTTTGTAGGTTATGTAGATGATGTTACCGTTTTACTCTTCATATTTAAAAGTCTTCAATCTGATATTGAGAAGTTTTTAGACTGGGAAAAAAACCAAAACTTATGAGTCATATCGCTTTTGTTTCAGGAGCCTCCGGCTTGGTAGGTGTACAACTTCTTCATCAACTTTTTAAAAATGAATCCGTCGATTGGGTGGTTTCTTTCGGCAGAAGAGAATTGGCTTTTAAGCATCAAAAGCTCGTTCAGTTGAAGGTTGACTTTGAGCAGCTAGATAAGTTGAATCTGGAAGATGAAATTAGAAAGCAAAATATGGGCGGAGACAAGCAGCCTTTATTAAAAGCACTGAGTGAAGCCTCTACATCAATAATGGCTTTCTCTGCCTTAGGAACTACGATTAAAAAGGCGGGCTCTAAAGAAAACTTTTACCGAATAGACCACGATTATGTACTTGACTTTGCAAGGATGACCATCCGGCTGGGAGCCAAGAGATTCTTATACGTAAGTGCCATAGGAGCGGATGCCCAATCTAATATACATTACAACAGTGTGAAAGGAAAGGTTGAAGATGGACTTAAAAGAATGGATTTTAATTATGTGGGGCTCTTTCAGCCTTCTATATTATTAGGCGAAAGAAATGAAAACCGACCAGGGGAAGAAATAGGCAAAGCTGTTATGAAATTCGTTACCTTTTTTGGGCTTTTTAGTAAGTATAAACCCATATATGATCATCAGGTAGCTAAAGCAATGGTACAAAAAGCCCTCAATTTGAAAATGACAGGAAATGAGACTATTTCCTCCTCAGAGATGCATAAGATGACGAAATGATTGTAGTTTTACAAAGAGTAAAAAGGGCATCAGTACAAATTGAGACAATCGAGAAAGCAGCTATTGAGGCAGGTTTACTTGTTCTTCTAGGTATCGAATCAGCAGACACGCTTGATGATATAACCTGGATTTGTAGAAAGATCGCGAATATGAGAATTTTTGCCGACCAAGAAGGGGTGATGAATAAATCTATTCTGGAGACAAATGGAGATGTTTTAATTGTTAGTCAGTTCACCCTCCATGCGAGTACAAAAAAAGGCAACAGACCTTCCTATATTAAGGCGGCCAGGCCAGAAGTTGCCATCCCACTTTATGAGCAATTCATAAATGAAATGAGCAAATTACTTGGGAAACCTGTGCCAACCGGTGAATTTGGAGCTGATATGCAAGTCTCCTTGATAAATGATGGGCCTGTGACCATTGTACTGGATTCAAAAAACAAGGTTTAAAATATTCTTTCTAAAGGCCTCTTATTTATACGCTCGCCCTCAGATTTAGCGAAGCCCATCCAGACTAAAATTAATGAAATGAAGAAAAAGAGTGTCTTTTTAGAAATAGAAAATGCTACGGTTCAGTCGTTTGGGAAAACAGTATTTAGAGATCTTAACTTTACCGTTGAAAATGGTGAGTCTTGGGCTATTTTAGGTGATTCAGGAAAAGAACGCACTTTATTTCTAGAAACTATTTTGGGTAGGACCGCCATAGTGGACGGAAACATTAAATGGCCATTTGCAGCTGACTATCAGCAGAAACAACGAGATCTTGGATTGATCAATAGCTTTAGGGATCTGATAGCGTTGGTCTCACAAAAATATACTTTCCGCAATAAATCCAGTCAACAAAATTTTTATTACCAGCAGCGATTCAATAGTGCTGAATCTGAGGATACAGCCACTGTAGGTGCCTTCTTGAGCGAGGTGGAAATTAAGGAAGAAGGAGCTTGGAACCTGTTAAACGTAATTGAGCTCTTTCGGCTAGAAGGTTTAAAAAGTAAATCTTTAATTAAGCTTTCCAATGGTGAAACAAGAAGGCTGGCGATGGCAGAGGCTCTATTAAAGAACCCGAAATTATTATTGATAGACATGCCGTTAGTTGGCCTTGATGTACAAACCAGAGCTGATTTTGAAGGGATACTTAAAACCATTCAGCGTTCAGGAATTCAAGTCATCATGACCTCTACAGCCAAAGAAGTCCCAGAGGCAGTAGATCGAATAGGTTGGATAAGTGGTGGGAAATTAATGGTAGTAGAGGATAGGAACAGCTTGATTCCTCTGGAAAATGAGGCTTTCTCAACGTTCAACTTTTCTTCCATGTCTTTTGACGGATTACTAAACACAGGGACTTTGCCATTTTCGGATCAGGAGATCATTAAAATGAATAATGTTACGATCAGCTATGGTGAAAAGAAACTGCTCGACAATGTTTCTTGGCAGGTATTGCCAGGGGAAAAATGGTTGATAAAAGGACATAATGGCGCGGGAAAATCCACCCTCATTAGTTTAATACTTGGCGAAAACCCGCAGGCCTACGCCAATGACATTTCACTATTTGGCAGGAAGAGAGGGACAGGTGAAAGTATTTGGGACATAAAACGCCCTATTGGTTTTGTATCTGTTGAATTGGCCAGGTATTTCCCCATCAATCAAACCTGCAGAAAGGTAGTGGCATCTGGGCTATTTGACACCATGGGATTATTTAAAAAACTAACTGAGACACAGGAGGACTTGGTGGATAGATGGCTAAAGGTATTTCAGTTGTCCCATTTAAGTGAGCTTAGATTGCAACAAGTGAGTTTGGAGGAGCAAAGATTCTGTATTTTAGCGCGAGCGATGATTAAATCCCCTACCTTACTCGTCTTGGACGAGGCCTCTCAAGGCATGGATGAAGAACAACGAAGTAGGTTTAAATCCACCATTGAGTTTTTTTGTAAGGAGACAGGATTAACATTGCTTTTCGTAAGTCATTATGATGTGGATATTCCTGATTGTATAGAACATACACTTGAACTCGAATTAGGTAAAGTAATTAACAAATAGAAAGAATGACCATAGAAGAAGCACAAAAGCAAGTTGACGAATGGATAAATACCACAGGGGTTCGGTATTTTAGTGAATTGACAAACATGGCCATTTTGACTGAAGAGGTGGGCGAAGTAGCTCGGATTATGTCACGAAAGTATGGAGAGCAATCCTTCAAAGAAAGTGACAAGGAGGTAGATTTGGGTGATGAAATGGCAGATGTCTTATGGGTGTTGCTTTGTTTAGCCAACCAGACAGGAATAGATCTGACGAAAGCTTTTGAAAGAAATTTTGAGAAAAAGAATAAAAGAGACATTAACAGGCATAAAAACAATGAGAAATTAAAATAAGCAACTGCTTTTCTCAAATACCCTCTTTCGGCTAGTTGGAGTCACAGGTCATACTTAAACGAGCTTTATAATATTACCTACGGCAATGCTTCCCTTGTCTAATGCAATAAGATTCTGGCCAAATAATACTTTCCCATCCACTTTTCTGTATTGAGAAAGGGTGGTTAGGGGTTCTTTGCCTTTCGTTCCTGTTTTCTGATCTATAGTGATCATCATACATCTTGCACAGGGTTTAGTGACTTTAAACCTTAATTGACCTATTTGGATATTGTCCCAATCATCCTCGGCAAAAGGGAGTGCGCCGGTAAACACTAAATTTGGCCTAAACCTTTCCATGGCAATTGGTTCTTTCAGTTTGCTGTTTAGATCGTCCAGCGAGGATTGGCCAATAATGAGGAATGGCATACTGTCTGCAAAGCTAACGTGTTCATTGTTAACTTTATATTTACCTTCTATATACCTTTTATTCTCCAAATCCATTTTCACCAATTGACAATTTGTCTTTAGTTGGGCGGAAAACCATTTGTCAATCTTAGCAGAGACATGGAGTGTTTTTACTGAGTCATCCCAAACAGTACCTTCTATTTTTTTGCCAGTATTTTCATGAAATGGGATTTCAATCCTATCATCAGGATTTAATTGATGATACACAAGCAATCCATTTTCCTGCAATTCTACCTGAAGTAAAGCCATTTCTGGAAAAGAACGTTGGGTCAGAAATTTCCCATTTTGGTCTACCAGCATCCAATTCCTGTCATACCGAAAACCGGAAACTTCTGCGTTGGCTTCCATTAAATTGATTCCGCCAAGAGATTTTATAGGGTAAATATTGATTTGAGAGACTTTCATTTTGATTTTACATGTTGACTTAGCAGGTAAATATCGGTTACTTTTGTTGCAATACTATGGGAAATATTGACATTTTTAAAGATAAGCTGTCATAAATTGTGACAATGTGGCATTAATTTTTCCAATAATTCACTTGGCACATTGGTTGTTATAGTAGTTTTGTGTTTAAAACGAAAACGACAAAATTTATATAATCATGGGAAAAATTATCGGTATTGATTTGGGTACAACCAATTCATGCGTCGCTGTAATGGAAGGGAATGAACCTGTTGTCATTCAAAACAGTGAAGGAAGAAGAACTACACCCTCTATAGTAGCATTTTTGGATAATGGTAATGGAGAAAGAAAAGTGGGAGATCCTGCCAAACGTCAGGCGATTACCAACCCCGCAAATACCATTTCTTCTGTAAAGAGGTTTATGGGTAAAAAGTTTTCTGAGATTTCAGATGACAAAAAGAACGTTTCTTATAAAGTAGAAAAAGGAACAAATGACACAGTTGCTATAAAAATTGGCGATAGGTCATATACTGCACAGGAACTTTCTGCAATGATTTTGCAAAAAATGAAATCCACTGCAGAAGATTTCTTAGGTCAAGAAGTTACTGAAGCTGTAATTACAGTTCCAGCTTATTTCAATGATTCAGAAAGACAAGCAACCAAAGAAGCGGGTCAGATCGCTGGTCTTGATGTTAAGAGAATCATCAATGAGCCTACTGCAGCAGCATTGGCTTATGGACTGGATAAGAAAAATGCAGACATGAAAATTGCTGTATTTGACCTTGGTGGAGGTACTTTTGATATTTCTGTTTTGGAATTAGGAGACGGTGTATTTGAAGTAAAATCTACCAATGGGGATGTGCATTTGGGTGGTGATGACTTTGACCAAGTGATCATCAATTGGTTAGCAGATGAATTTAAATCTGAAGAAGACATTGATCTTAAAAACGATCCAATGGCGCTTCAAAGGTTAAAAGAAGCTGCTGAGAAAGCCAAAATAGAGCTTTCCAGCTCTTCTGTAACGGAGATTAACCTCCCTTATATTACAGCTACTCAATCTGGACCTAAACATTTGGTAAGGAGTCTTTCAAGGTCAAAATTTGAGCAATTGTCAGACAGCCTTGTGAAAAGGTCTATGGAGCCTGTTCGAAAAGCAATGGCCGATGCTTCTTTGTCTCCTTCTGACATTGATGAAGTTATACTTGTTGGTGGTTCTACAAGGATCCCTAAGATCCAAGAGGAAGTTGAGAAATTCTTTGGTAAAAAACCTTCAAAAGGTGTAAATCCAGATGAAGTTGTTGCCATCGGTGCAGCCATTCAGGGTGGTGTACTTACGGGAGAAGTGAAAGACGTTCTATTGTTAGATGTTACGCCACTTTCTTTGGGTATCGAAACAATGGGAGGCGTATTTACCAAGCTAATTGAGTCTAACTCTACCATACCTACTAAAAAATCTGAAGTCTTCTCAACTGCTGCTGACAATCAGCCTGCTGTTGACATTCACGTCCTTCAAGGAGAGAGGTCCATGGCAAAAGACAACAGAACTATCGGAAGGTTCCAACTTTCAGATATCCCGCCATCACAAAGAGGTGTTCCTCAAATAGAGGTGACCTTTGACATTGATGCCAACGGTATTCTAAACGTTTCTGCTAAAGATAAAGGTACGGGTAAAGAGCAAAAAATTAAGATTGAAGCCTCTTCTGGTTTATCTGATGAAGAAATCGATAGAATGAAGAAAGAAGCCGAAGCAAATGCTGCTACGGACAAAGAAGAGAAAGATAAGGTTGATAAAATCAATCAAGCTGATAGTTTGATTTTCCAGACGGAGAAACAATTAAAAGAGTTTGGCGACAAATTGTCTGATGGAAACAAAACAGCAGTTAATAGTGCATTAGAACAGCTTAAAGCTGCACACCAAAGTCAGGATTTAGCTGGAATCGAGACAGGAATGGAAGCCTTGAATGCTGCTTGGGCAGCCGCTTCTCAGGAGATGTACAGCGAAACTCAGGGAGCTGAGGGTGCTGCAGGTCAGCCTGGTCCTGACGACGCTTCAGCTGACGGCTCTGGAGACGGTGTTTCAGATGTTGATTATGAAGAAGTAAATGAAGAGGAAAAGAAGTAAACAACCTTCATTTCTTGATTATAAATTGATAAATAATGGTGTCTCCGGTTTTCCGGAGATGCCATTACTTTTTAGTGTACCTTTCGTTCTTTCTACAATTGGCAAAATGGAGCGTTAATTATAATGGGTATCAGTTCTTCGTAAACTAATTTGGCTCACTACGTGAAAGTAGGGGCTCGGCAAAATTGATTCTTTTAAATTTGAAGCTTCCTTGAAATCCCATAGTACGGAAGGGTTTAATTCCCATTCTATTCGCCATAAACTAATAGCGGCATGCAATTAACATCTGATAATAAACTTAAGAACTTGATTATTGTTGGTGATCGGCTCCTCATCAAATTGAAGAAGCCAAATCAAAAAACGTCCAGTGGTTTGTATTTGCCACCGGGGGTTCAAGAAAAAGAAAAAGCGCAACAGGGTTATATCATAAAAGCTGGGCCGGGATACCCAATTCCACTTCCGGTACAGGACGATGAACCGTGGAAAGATCAAAATGAAAATGTGAAATATATCCCTTTGCAAGCAAAAGAAGGAGATCTAGCAGTCTTTCTTGTTAATGGCAGCTTTGAAGTGATGTATGAAGGTGAGAAATATTTCATCGTGCCTCAAAGCGCTATTTTGATGCTTGAAAGAGAAGAAGAGTTATAAAAGGTTTTCAAATATTCTTAATAGAGGAAGGCAATAGATTTATAATCACTTCAGAGGAAGTGTCCTTCCCTATCACAATAGGCTATTATTTAGAAATTTTAATAAAGTGAGCGCTTCCCTATATCAGGGCTGTCTCACTTTTTCTGTTATTACATTAGGGTTTAATAAAGTGCTTTTTTACCCAATCGATTTTAGATGGAGTTATTATTACAATGAATTATTTAAAGGCCGATTTAAGGGTTTTTCCAATCCGTTAATTTTTGCATTTTACATTTCTTTTTTTGCTTTCTGCATCATTAGCTAACTTTAATGTGTATTAAAACAGATTAATTTGTAGCTTGATGGGTGTTTTGCCTCTATAATCAACATTTAGTAAACTGTTTATTTCTTTTTCACCTAGGAATATTTTAGAGCAACTCCAGATTTTCCTAATTCAATAATGAATCAAAAAGTCGCATAATCTTTTTGATTCAAATTTACGTGCCTTAAAACCCTTTAATATTAGCAAATGATAACTTCATCAATTTTTGAAAACACGACAAAGAGGGATTTATTTAATTTTTTAAAATCCCATTACAATGAAGGAATGGTTGTAATTAAAAGAGATGGGGAATGGACGGCTGAATGCAATGATGATCTTATTGGGACACTAGGCTTTTCAGGTGATACAATACAATTTCCAGGTTTTTTTAATTTGATGTCCAGCCCTGTTAAAGATAAATTGATAGCGTGTTTAGAAAACGATCTTCAGGAAGAAAAAGGCGCATTAAAGCATATTATTAAACTTCAATCAGAAAGCGGGAAGTTGCTTACCTTAAGGCTAAATGGGTATTTGATAGCTGATTTGGAGGGAGCACCAACCAATGAATTTGTATTTTTTATTGAGAATCTTACAGATATTTTAGAGAAAGATAAATTTCGTCATCAATGTAATCTCATTTCTAAAATCGGATATTGGAGTATTAATCTTGAAAAAGGGTTACCAGAATGGAGTCAGGTAACCCGGCTTATCCATGAAGTGCCTGACGATTTCGAACCCACCATGGAGGGGGCCATTGACTTTTATAAAGAAGGGAAAAGTAGAGAGGCTATTAAGAAAGCATTTGATAATACCTTAAAGACAGGAGAATCTTATGAGCTCGATTTAATATTAATTACTTATACTAAAAAAGAAAAATGGGTAAGGGCGATTGGTCAAGCAGAATTAATTGATGGAAAACCCGTAAGGGTCTTTGGTACTTTTCAAGATATACATAGTAAGAAAATTGCCCAGTTAAATTGGACTGCTGAACAAGAAAAGTTTAAATATGCTGTTCAGGGTACAAATTTGGGTATTTGGGAGTGGGACATTCAAACTGGTGAGACCATATTTAATGATAGATGGGCTGAAATCCTCGGGTATAAAGTAAGTGAATTAGAGCCTCTTAATTTTCAGACTTGGGTGGACTTAATGGATCCTGAGGACTTGAAAGTTGCCGAAACCAATTTGCAAGCCTGTTTTGAGGGGAAAACCGATTATTATGAATGTGAGTTCAAAATGAGGCATAAGGATGGGTCTAGGAGGTGGATTCACGCAAGGGGGAAAGTGATATCCTACACAGATGATGGCCAACCAAAAATAATGTTTGGTACGCACCAGGATATTAATTTCTCTAAAATTAAAGTTCAAAAGCAAGCTATTTTTATTTCTCAGGCACCCATTGCCATCGCTATGTTTGACAAAGAAATCAAATACCTGGCCGTTTCTTCCAAATGGATGTCAGATAATAATTTAGGCACTAAATCGGTGATAGGTAAGTCTCATTATGAGGTTTTTCCTCAAATAGATGAAAATTGGAAAAAAATACATCAAGAGTGTCTGGCAGGAGCAACTAAAAGTAATAGGGAAGACAAGTTTGTAAGAGAAGATGGTATTGTACAATGGCTTTCCTGGGAAGTGAAACCCTGGTTTGATGAAGGGAATGTCATAGGTGGTATAATTATGTATACCGAAGATATAACAGCACACAAACTTGTTAGTGAGAAATTAGACATTTCGTTAAAAGCCTTTCAGCAGAATTTTGAAAATGCAGGCATTGGTATGGCCATTGTTTCATTAGAAGGGAAGTGGCTTAATGTAAATGATAAAATATGTTCAATATTGGGTTATAGTAAGTCAGAATTTAATGATTTAACCTTTCAAGACCTTACACATCCTGAAGATCTGGCATCTGACTTAAACTTTCTACAAGATGTTATAGATGGGAAAAGACAAACCTATCAAGTCCAAAAAAGGTATATTCATAAATTAGGGCATGAGGTTTCTGCTATTTTGGCAGTATCCGTAGTGCGAGATTCAAAAGACAATATTTTATATTTTATTTCTCAACTTATTGATATTACAGCCCTGCGAAGTGCGCAAAATCAAATATCCGCACTTCTGCAAACTACTCAAGACCAAAATGAGCGGCTAAAAAACTTTGCCCATATTGTGTCGCATAACTTAAGATCTCATTCATCGGGAATGAACATGTTGCTTGAATTATTAGAGTTTGAACATCCTAATTTGTTTGAAATGGAGATTCTTAGTTTACTCAAAAAAGGTGGCATTAATCTCTCCGAGACCATTCAGCACTTGACTGAAATAGTAAATATAAATTTACATGAAACGGCAGAAAACGAGAGAGTCGAATTGTACAAAATCTTAAATAAAACCATAGAGAGTGTTTACCCTATGGCCAAACAGGAAGGAGTGGAACTCATTAATGAAGTTACTGATGAACTTTATGTTGCTGGCATTCCTGCGTACATAGAAAGCATTGTTTTAAATTTTGTCACAAACGGCATAAAATACAAGTCGCCAGATAGAGAAAGTTACCTAAAAGTGGGGGTGAAGGAGCATAAGAAAACTTTTGAAATTAGGTTTGAAGACAATGGTTTAGGAATAGACCTTGAAAAAAATGGGGATTTGTTGTTTGGGATGTATAAAACCTTTCATAAGCATCAAGACGCTAGAGGTATAGGCTTATTTATCACTAAAAACCAGATAGAAAGTATCGGCGGGAGTGTAAGTGTGGAGAGCAAGGAAGGCGTAGGAACTACATTTAGTGTGTTTCTACTGAAGGATCAGAAGCATTGAAGCAGTACAATATTTTAAATTAGAATACCATTGTTAGCTGTAAAATGAAGAGGCATAAAAAAACGCCATGGTTGAAATATTTCACCATGGCGTAATTGTCTCCTTCTAATTCTTTTTCTCTAGAAAGAGAATACTCCTGCTACCAAGAAAGAAGCTAAATTTTTAGTGCTTTGAAAATCGTTATTGATGAAGAAATTGCTAGACATCATGTCTGCTCTAACTTCAGGAATAATAGTAAAGTTATCCGTGATTTTGATATTTCCAGACAAGGTGCCTGCCAACACTCTGCCATCACCGTCTGAATCTACGCCTACAACATCTTCCAAACCATCATTGAAAACTTTGAAATATTCTCCTCTTGCTCCGAGGGAAAATTTGTCAGAAGTAGCAATTTGTAAGTAACCTGCTACGCCATAAAAGCCATAACCATCACCAGTCGCATCTTGTATGGCTGAACCATTGTACATTTGACCTGCTGCAGTAGTGTTGTAAGTGGTATTCAGACCAAGAAATAAAGATTCTGTAACATCATAACCCGTAGTTAAGTCGATCTGAAATGTGTTTCCCATCGAATTTGGACCAAATGATGATAAAGTGTTCATTTCTAATTTTCCGTCTTGGTCTCCATAAAGCAAGTTTAGGTAAGTTCCACCAGCGTCAGTAGTATAGGCCAGTTGACCACCCAAGGTGTAAGAACCGTAGAAATTTAACTCAGTCATATCTGTCGGGTTCATAACGGAAGCCATTAGTGACCAGTTGTCTGAAAGCTGAAAGTCTGCCTTCAGTCCTGTATGAGAGAATGGACCATAAGAAAACATATAAGAAGTAGAGTAATTGAAATTTCCAGTTGGGGAAATAACCTCATAACCCAAATAGGTGTTGAAATTACCCAGGGTAAACGTTACAGCATCACTTACATTGTAATACATATAAAGTTGGTTTATGATTTGAGAACTACCTGCCATTCCGCCAGCGTATAGAGGAGAGCCAAAAACAGCATCTTCTCCTCTTGGACCAAATACCAGGTCGGCAACAAATCCTACTTTTTCACCTTCATAGGTCGCGATAATATTTGCCATTCCTAAAGAGAAACCTGGGAGGTTACCAAACGATGTGGCCGGCGACTGAGCCGCATCACCTTTGTTAGGTGCATTTAGATTACTTCTGAAGTAAGCATCAACTGACCCTGATAGAGAAAATTCTGATTGGGCTTCTTGTTCTTCCTGAGCCAGAAGAAATGTTACTGGCAATAAAAATAGGATTGTTAAAATTGAATAAAATTTTTTCATTTTGGATATTGATTAAATTTTAGAATTTGTTTAGAATCAATGGATCCTGCTTTTCTAACCCTTTTATTAAAAAAGCAGGATCCTGTTTTTAAGTTTATAGAGATTATTTATTCATCATAAATGATAGTGTAACCTCTGATTCCGTGCTCATGGCTGTCAAGTCCTGATATTTCGTGTTCTTTAGATACCCTTATTCCAATTGTTTTCTTCATTACAAAGAATATTGCTAGAGCAGAAAAGAATGCTGCAGCACCGCAGATTGCTACGCCCGCTAGTTGCGTTAAAAAGTTGTGATCTGGATTGTTAGAGAAAATACCTACGGCTAAAGTACCCCAGATACCACACGTAAGGTGAACTGAAACGGCACCCACTACATCATCAAGTTTTAACCTGTCTAATAAAAGAGCAGACATCACGACTAATATCCCAGCTATAAAGCCAATTAGTAGTGCGTATATAGGGTTAATTACATCGGCTCCTGCGGTGATCCCAACCAATCCAGCTAAGATTCCATTCAACACCATTCCAAGGTCCAATCTTTTGAAAGCAAAATACGCTGCGAAAAAACCACCTAAACCACCTGCACAAGCAGAAAGAGAAGTTGTAACGAGTACAAAAGATACCAGTCCTGGATCAGCAGAAAGGACAGAGCCTCCGTTGAAACCAAACCATCCTAACCAAAGTAGGAATACACCAATTACTGCCAAAGGAACACTCGATCCTGGCTTGTCCATTGTTTTGCCATTCACATATTTCCCTATCCTTGGGCCTACTAATAGAACACCTGCTAATGCTCCCCAGCCACCTACAGAGTGAACCAACGTAGAACCAGCGAAGTCATAGAAGCCCATGGCGTCTAAAGCGCCTCCGCCCCATTTCCAGCTTCCAATTATAGGGTATACAATACCTACAAAAATTACAGTAAAGATTAGATAAGCCCAAAGTTTTACTCTCTCTGCTATCGCACCTGATACAATAGTGGCCGCAGTGGCAGCAAACATGGCTTGAAAAAGAAAATCTGTCCAATAAGTATAGCCAGCATCTGCGTATTCAGTACTTACATCAGCATTTCCTGGGCTAAACCAGAACATGCTCCAACCTGCACCATCAAATCCGAACCAACCTGGAACGTCAAATCCTGGATACATAAGGAAGAAACCTACTAAGCCATAAGTCAAAATACCTATTATAGGAGTAACGGTATTTTTAAAAAGTATATTCACAGTATTTTTTGCCTGGCCAAAGCCAGCTTCTACACCTGCAAAACCAAGGTGCATAATGAATACAAGAGCCGTAGCCAACATCATCCAAACATTATTTGTTGTAAGGAGGTTTTGAGCGATTGCATCGGCGTAGTCAATTCCACTAGAACTAACTTGTAATAAAGGAGGTAAAATGTTTTTCATAAAGAACCTAGAGTTAAAGAGTTACAGGTTGAATTTTTACTTTCATTTTCATTTACAACAAATTTAGGCAATTAATAGTCAAAAAAACAACTAGTAAATTTAAAATAAGTGTAAAAATTACAAAGAGTAGGGTAAAAAATATCTGAAAAATAGATTTATTGTGTTTTTAAATATATTAAAGGGTAGTATTAACACCTTAATAAATAAAATAGATAAAGTCTGCTTTTCTGGTGATCTTTGGTCTTTTCTATGGTATAATTAATTTGTTTGTCCTTTATAAATTGATATTAACAAAAAAAGCCATCACTTATTTTAAATAAGTGATGGCTTGATAGAATTTGGGTCAATAGGGAATTTTGGTATTATTCCAATATTAAATTTATTTTCATTTATTTTTAAAAAAAGCTGAAATAATTGCTTAATATTTATTGAATTCGAGTTGTTGTGAGTCTTTTTGTAATAAAAACACCGAGTTGTTGATGATTTTTAAACAAAAGTTACTGATTTAGAAGTGCGAATTCTTTAGCGAAGTAGGTCAATATGATTTTTGCACCCGCTCTTTTAATGCTAAGAAGGGACTCTGTCATTGCTCTTTCGCCATCCAGCCACCCGTTTGCAGCGGATGCTTTGATCATGGCATATTCCCCACTTACATTATAAGCAGCAATAGGAAGGGGGAATTTGTCATGCAGTAATTTAATAATGTCCAGATAGGCCAATGCTGGCTTTACCATTAAAAAATCTGCTCCCTCATCAAAGTCCAGTTGCCCTTCGATCAATGCCTCTTGGCTGTTTGAGGGATCCATTTGGTAGGATTTCTTGTCTCCAGCTTTAGGAGCGGAATCCAGTGCATCACGGAAGGGATTGTAAAATGCACTCGCATATTTTGCTGTATAGGACATGATGGAGACCTCTTGAAAACCATTTTGGTCAAGTATTTTTCTCAAATACCCCACGCGACCATCCATCATATCTGATGGACCGATAATGTCCGCTCCAGCCCTGGCCTGAGCAAGTGTCATTTTGCCTAAAATTTCGAGGGTTTCGTCATTAAGAATTTTACCGTTCTCAACGAGTCCGTCATGCCCATCTATACTATAGGGGTCCATGGCTACATCGGTCATGATGCATGCTTCAGGGAAAGTTTGCTTAATAGTAAAGAGTGCTTTTAAGTAAAACGTATCCTCCCGATGGCTTTCTGTTGCCCATCGGTCTTTTTTGTCTTCCGTATATGCTGGGAAAATATCAAAGGTAGTGATGCCTAATTTAAGGCAACTTTCTATTTCAATTAACATTTGGTCCAAGGAATACCGAAATATTCCAGGCATAGAATTTACGGGTACTTTCTGGTTGATACCATCTATTAGAAATAATGGAAGAATAAAATCTTTGACAGATAATCTGGTTTCCTCAACCAATGCACGAATGGCTGGAGATTTTCTGTTTCTTCTGGGCCTTCTCAACATGGCTTTTGTTTTAAGGTTTAGTATTATAGTATTGGTGTAAATAATCGCTTTCCTATATAATAGGTAAAATAGGACGTTTTACTTATTGTAAAAGTTTCTCTACAGTTTGAATATCAATCTCTGAATAGTCGTTAATATACAATTGACAAGGAGGGAGGTCTTCTTTTGTATGTGAGGAGAGTACACCTACTACCTGCATGCCGGCGTTGATGGCAGCCGAGACCCCTGAATAGGAATCCTCGAATACAAGGCAATTTGCCGGATTTACATCCAGCAACTTAGCAGAGGTGAGATAAACTTCCGGGTCAGGTTTGTGGTTTTTAACATTCTCACTGGCTAAAATGGATTCCATTTTAGGTGCGAATTTCAATGCTCCCATAATTAAGTCAAGATTGGCTCTTGGTGCAGAAGTGGCTACGCCGGTTCTGAAACCAACATTTTTTAACTCGTTTAAAAAAGGAAGGAATGCAGGAAGCGTTACGATTTGATCGGCATAAATTTCTCTAAAAAGCCCCTCTTTTTCATTTTCCAGGTTATTGAACTCGGTTCCAGAGATTTCCCTTCCCAGGAAATGGTTGAAAATATACTTATTGCTTTTGCCGTACATGTGTTTTTCAAATTCTTCTTCAGTGGGGTCAAGCCCCCTCTTACCGAAAAATACCCTGAAGGCTTTAGAATGGAACGGGTTGGTATGACAGATTACACCATCCATGTCGAAGATTACTGCTTGGTTTTTCATTTTTGACTTGCAGGGTTTTCAAAATTTAAAATAGTTCTTTCAATGATGTCACAACAGTCATGCAACTCCGCTTCAGTCATAACTAAGGGAGGAGCGAAGCGAATAATGTTTCCATGGGTAGGTTTGGCGAGAAGCCCATTTTCTTTCAGCCCCACACAAATATCCCAAGCGGTACTACTATCAGGAGTGTCATTGATTACGATTGCATTTAAAAGGCCTCGGCCTCTCACTAGTTTGACCAAATTGGTTTTTTCGATCAGTTGTTCCATGCGTTCCCTGAATAGTTTTCCCAATTTTCTGGCATTCTGTGCCAATTTTTCGTCTTTCACCACTTCTAAAGCCGCAATGGCTACTTTTGCACCCAAGGGGTTGCCTCCGAAGGTGGAACCATGTTGTCCAGGGTGTATCACTTCCATTATCGCATCATTGGCAAGAACGGCGGAGACAGGGAAAAAACCTCCAGAAAGTGCTTTCCCCAAAATCAAGATGTCAGGTTCTGCGTAAGTCTCTTGTTTTTCACAATGACTTTCGCAGCTGCAGTTACCGCAAACAGCCAATAAAGAACCAGTTCTTGCAATGCCAGTTTGAATCTCATCTGCCATTAACAATACATTGTGTTCCTGGCAAAGTTTTTTCGCCTCCTTTATATAGTGTTCATCAGGAGTGATTACACCTGCTTCTCCTTGAATGGGTTCTACTAAAAAACCAACGCAATCAGGGTTGTTTGTCAACACCGCTTTTAGCGCAGTTATATCGTTGTAGGGTATTTGAATAAAGCCGGGTGTGTAAGGGCCAAAATTGTTTCGCGCGTCCTCATCTGTAGAAAAAGACACTATGGTTGTTGTTCTTCCGTGAAAATTTTCTTTGGCTACAATTATTTTTGCTTGATGAGGTTGAACCTCTTTTTTATCGTAGCCCCATTTTCTGGCGATCTTAATGGCGGTCTCTACGGCCTCAGCGCCAGTGTTCATTGGAAGTACCTTATCAAATCCAAAATAGGTAGTGATGTATTTTTCGTAAGGCCCTAGAATATCATTGAAAAAAGCCCTTGATGTCAAGGTCAGCGTTCCAGCCTGTTCGATAAGGGCTTCTTTTATTTTAGGATGGCAATGCCCTTGATTAACAGCGGAATAGGCCGATAGAAAATCGTAGTATCTTTTGCCTTCTACATCCCATAGGTACACCCCCTCACCTTTTTTTAGGACCACCGGTAATGGGTGATAATTGTGTGCACCGTATTTATTTTCTAGCTGTATGGCTTCTTGACTTGAGCTGATCTCCTTCATTCTGGATCTCTTTTTTGGTTCATTAAAAATATATATTTGCAGCGCATTGGCCCTGTTTGGCAAATATAATAAAAGGGTTTTGGAATCAGGAATCAAAACCAAAAACTTGGAGTGCAGGGATTTATTAAATAATTATGGGGTACACTTTTGTTATTTAATGAAATCTTCCGATATTTGCAAACCCAATTGAAAAAAGTCAATCATTACTGGATACATATATATCATGGCAAAAATTTGTGACATTACTGGAAAAAGGCCTCAGGTAGGAAATAACGTATCACACGCCAATAATAAAACTAAGCGTAGATTTTACCCTAACCTGCATAAGAAGAGCTTTTATATCCCTGAAGAAGACGCATGGATCACTTTGAAAGTGTCGTCCTCAGCATTGAGAACGATTAATAAAAAAGGAATCAGCGCGGTATTAAAAGAAGCGCAGAAAAAAGGGGAGATTATTATTAAATAAGACTTGCCCCATACCAATATTAAAATAAAAGGAAATGGCTAAGAAAGGTAATAGAGTTCAGGTGATATTAGAGTGCACTGAACATAAAACAAGCGGTATGCCTGGGACTTCCCGGTACATTACCACTAAGAATAGAAAAAACACTACAGAAAGGTTGGAACTTAAAAAATTCAATCCTATTTTGAAGAAGGTGACTGTTCACAAGGAAATCAAGTAATCACACAACCCAAGGGTAAAACGATAATATTATGGCTAAGAAAGTAGTAGCAACACTGAAAAAAGAAGGTGGCGTGACTTATGCCAAGGTAATTAAGGCAGTTAGATCTGAAAAAACTGGAGCTTATACCTTTAAAGAAGAAATGGTGCCAAGCCAAATGGTTCAGGAAGTCCTGAAGAAATAAGGTTACAAGGCAAACAAAAATTTTTACTATCCCTTTCGGTTCCTATCGAAAGGGATTTTTGCGTATATTCGACTCAGAATTAAAAAAATTATGGGAATATTTGATTTTTTTTCTAAAGAGAAAAAAGAAAGTTTAGATAAGGGACTGGAAAAATCCAGTGAAAACCTGTTTTCGAAGCTAGGGAAAGCCATTGTAGGTAAATCAAAAGTTGACGATGAAATATTAGATGAATTAGAAGAAATTCTCATTACATCCGATGTTGGCGTAGATACTACGATAAAAATTATTCAAAGAATTGAAGAACGGGTTGCCAGAGATAAATATGTCAGCACCGGAGAACTTGATCTTTTACTTAGAGAAGAAATCGCAGGCCTTTTAGAAGAAAACAATACCCAGGATCTTGGTGGTTTCGATCTACCAACAGATAAAAAGCCTTATGTAATTATGGTAGTTGGTGTGAATGGCGTGGGTAAAACTACCACCATCGGTAAATTGGCCCACCAATTCAAGGAAGCAGGTAAGTCAGTTGTGCTTGGTGCCGCAGATACTTTTAGGGCTGCTGCCGTAGATCAATTGATTCTGTGGGGCGAGCGGGTAAATGTGCCCGTAATTTCTCATGGCATGAATACCGATCCCGCTTCAGTAGCATTTGATACTGTGAAAAAGGCAGTGGAAATGAAAGCAGATGTGGTAATTGTAGATACCGCGGGACGATTGCACACAAAGGTCAATCTCATGAACGAGCTCACTAAAATCAAAAGGGTGATGCAAAAATTCATCCCAGAAGCGCCACATGAAATTTTATTGGTGCTAGATGGTTCTACAGGCCAAAATGCATTCATTCAAGCCAAAGAGTTTACCAGAGCAACAGAAATTAATGCGCTTGCGATCACCAAATTAGATGGAACAGCAAAGGGTGGTGTAGTAATTGGTATTTCGGACCAATTTAAAATACCGGTTAAATACATAGGGGTGGGGGAAAAAATGACCGACCTGCAAGTTTTTAACAGCAAAGAATTCGTGGATTCTTTATTCAAAAAAAAATAGGATACTTTTTAAATACAAGGTCTTTCCCTAAAAAAAATCTTAGTTAGTTTAATTAAGGTTACTACCTGCGCCTTGGGATAGATAATTTGTAATGGGGCACTTAATACTTCAATAGATCCCTATGTTGGTTTAAAACTATTGAAGTAAATTTTAGTCAATTACCTAGTGGATGGTTCTTACACAAATTTATCCCCTTGCAGGTAAGTACAGTATGGCTATTCAATCGAAAACTATTACATTTATCACTCATTAATTTAAATCCCATGTACCCTTTTACTACTAGATTTGTGCTACTCTTGCTAGCCATCAATGTTTTTAATTCTTTCCTAAGTAAAGCTCAAAAGGAACGTCCCAACATTATATTTATCCTCACGGATGATCAAAGGTGGGATGCTTTAGGTTACGCAGGCAACGACCTCATTCATACACCTGAAATGGATAAATTGGCTGAGGAAGGTAGCTACTTCCAAAATGCCTTGGTGACTACTCCTATCTGCGCAGCCAGCCGGGCAACTATTTTTACAGGTTTATATGAGCGAAGTCACGCATATACTTTCCAAACCGGCCCTATTAAACCCGAGTATATGGAAACTGCCTACCCCAAATTGCTTAAGGAAGCTGGTTACAATGTGGGGTTTTTTGGCAAGTTTGGGGTTAACCACAAAGATCTGGATGGACTGTTTGATTCCTTTGAATCTTACGATAGGAATGGGAAGTTTGCAGACCGCCGTGGCTATTACTACAAAACCATAGGTGCGGATACTGTACACTTAACACGTTATACAGGGCAGCAAGCGCTAGACTTCATTGAGGAGGCAAATGCTGATCAACCTTTCTGCCTTTCTCTTTCTTTTAGCGCTCCTCATGCGCATGACTCAGCCGAAAAACAATATTTCTGGCAGGATGAGACCGCACCATTATTGGATGGAATCACTATTCCCAAAGCAAAAATCTCAGAGGATCAGTATTTTGATGCCCAACCGGAGATGGTTAAAAGTGGCTTCAATAGATTGCGATGGACCTGGAGATATGACACTCCGGAAAAATATCAGCATAGCGTAAAGGGGTATTACCGTATGATTTCAGGGATAGACCTAGAAATCGCCAAAATCAGGAAGCAGTTAAAGGATAAAGGGATGGACAAGAATACAGTCATTATCCTGATGGGTGACAATGGTTATTTTTTAGGAGAGCGGCAACTGGCGGGGAAATGGTTACTTTATGACAATTCAGTCAGGGTGCCTTTAATTGTAATGGACCCAAGGTTAAAGAAACAGTCTGATTCTAAAGAAATGGCTGCCAATGTGGATGTCCCATCCACTATATTGGATTTGGCAGGGGTTGATATTCCTGCAGGCTATCAAGGTAAAAGCCTAGTTCCAGTGATCAAAGGAGAAAAATTAGATAGAGATACGGTTTTAATTGAACACCTATGGGATTTTGAAAATATACCACCTAGCGAAGGACTCAGGACTGCAGACTGGAAATATTTCCGTTATATCAATGACCAGTCCATAGCAGAAATGTATAACCTGGCAGAAGATCCGATGGAAATAAATAACCTGGCCAAGGATCCTCGATATGCTAGTAAAGTAGCGCAATTTGACAAAACATTGGATGCCATGACTTCCAAGTTTTCAGACAATAGTACAGCTGCACCAGTGAATATGCACATAGAAATGGTAAGGCGTCCCTCAGGGCAACAAATAATTGATAAAAACCCTGAATTTGGATGGCAGGTACCTGAAGGTTTGGACTTCCAATCTGCTTACCAGGTTTTGGTCAGCAGTTCAGCTGATAATAGCAAAAGAAATATTGGTGATGTTTGGAACAGTGGAAAAGTGCTTGACAGTAAAGTTTCGGATATAGGTTATATGGGGCAGGACCTCTCTGAAGGTAAAACCTATTTCTGGAAAGTGAGGATTTGGGATGAAGACAACCGAACAGGTAGGTATTCAGCCAGTCAAAGTTTTCAAGTAGGTGGAACAGATAACTACATTACTACGGGCAATATTTTTGAGTTGGAAGAGGTTTCTCCGAAATCAGTAGAGCAAGTAGCGACCAATACATGGTTGGTTGATTTTGGCAAAGCTGCTTTTGCAAACATGTCGTTTAATTACCCAAATACAAAGAAGGAGACAATCACAGTAAGAATAGGTGAACAACTTAAAGATGGCAGGATCAATTCAGACCCTCAGGGTAATATTAGGTTTGAAGAAGTGGAAGTTTCCGTGAGTCCTGATCAAACGGAATATTTCTTGGATTTGCCGAAAGACAAACGAAATACTGGTCCCGCAGCCGTTTCCCTTCCTGATAGTTTTCCGGTATTGCTTCCATTTCGATATGCAGAGATAGTTGCCAATAAAAAGCCGCAAATGCCTACACAGCAGGCTTATTTTAGTTTCTTCGATGACAGCCAAAGTAGTTTCAGCAGTTCAGATACGATTTTGAATCAGGTATGGGACCTTTGTAAATACTCCATGAAGGCTACTTCTTTCGCAGGCATTTATGTAGATGGTGACCGAGAAAGGATTCCCTATGAAGCGGATGCCTATATCAATCAGCTTAGTCACTATGCGGTGGACTGGGAGTACCCAATTGCTAGAAGGACAATCGAATACTTCATGGAAAACCCTACCTGGCCAACGGAGTGGCAATTGCACGTGGCTTTAATGTTTTATGAGGATTATAGGTATACAGGTAATACAGAACTTATAGAAAAGTATTATGATGAGTTAAAGCATAAAACACTGATGGAATTGGCAAGAGAAGATGGGTTAGTAAGCTCAGCTAATGCTACTCCAGCATTCATGAAAAAACTTGGGTTTAAGGATCCTGAAGTCAAATTGAAAGATATTGTTGATTGGCCACCTGCCCAAAAAGATACGGGTTGGAAGTTGGCAACGGCAGAAGGTGAGCGGGATGGTTTTGTATTCACGCCGATAAATACAGTGATCAATGCTTTATACTTCCGAAATTTGGAAATTATGGGTGAATTTGCTCGCCTTCTCAATAGGAATGATGAAGCCAGAGAATATGAATTAATGGCCATCAAAGTGAAAAAGGCGGTCAATGAAAAATTGATGAATCCCGATACTGGAGTTTATCTTGATGGTGAAGGGGCAGGGCATTCCTCTCTTCATGCGAATATGATGCCTTTGGCTTTTAACATGGTGCCGGAAGAAAATGTTGGTTCAGTCGTCGACTTTATTAAATCAAGAGGCATGGCTTGTAGTGTTTACGGTTCTCAATACCTAATGGATGGTTTGTACAATGCAGGAGAAGCGGATTATGCGCTTGAGCTGATGAGAGCTACTCATGATCGTAGTTGGTGGAACATGATTGCCATCGGGTCTACGGTTACTTTAGAGGCATGGGACATGAAGTACAAGCCTAACTCAGATTGGAACCATGCATGGGGCGCCGTACCAGGAAATATAGTTGCACGTAAAATGTGGGGTATTGAGCCCAAATCACCGGGGGCAGCCTTATTGCAAATCAAACCCCAATTGGGAAGTTTGACGGCGACAGAAATAACTGTCCCATTCATTACGGGAAAAGTTAAAGCTTCCTATAATAAGGTCAATAACCGGTTGCAACGTTATGTTTTTGAATTGCCTGCCAATGTTTCTGCCGAGTTAATTCTTAAATACAATGCCAATGATGCGATCTCTCTAAATGGCGAAAAGGTCAATACGCGTTTTGGATCTATACGGCTTTCACCCGGGAAAAATGAAATTGAATTGCAGGTGAATTCATTTTAAGAAAGATTTACAACACTTCCTGGCTTCTATCAGGAAGTGTTGTAATTACAACTAAGCAATTTTTTTGGTTACTTCAGAAAGAAATCGACCTATAGCGTCTATGGTTTAATTGCGAATAGGCGGATGTAACTTTTGGACTTATTTGTGGAATGCTTGAGTCAATACTGTGTAGAGCAATCTAAAATCACCTTACCCTAATTTAATTTTCAACTTATTTGGAGTAAATTGAGCTCAATCTCGGATCTTTTTTTGTTTGATATAGACTAATCATGGCAGCTCATCATCACCACCATCAATCAGGAAAAAACCTTAAAATAGCCTTTTTTCTAAATTTAGGTTTTACCATATTAGAATTTTTTGGAGGCCTTTACGTGAACAGTATCGCAATTATTTCTGATGCGGTCCATGACTTGGGAGATAGTCTTGCACTTGGATCTGCATGGTATTTGGATAAAAAATCAAAGCAGGAATCAGATAAAAAATTCTCTTTTGGTTACTCTAGGTTTTCACTTTTAGGAGCCCTCATTAACAGCATTGTATTGATTGGAGGGTCGATATATGTAATTAGTGAAGCTTTTGCCCGTTTGTTGAATCCTGAGCAAACCGATGCCAAAGGTATGTTTTATTTTGCAGTTATTGGCATTCTTGTAAATGGTTATGCCGCCTGGAAAATGAGCGGTGGAATATCGCTGAATGAGAAAGTGGTTTCCTGGCACCTACTTGAAGATGTTTTAGGTTGGGTTGCAGTAATGATTGTAGCCATTGTATTAAATTTTAAGGGTATTCCTTATCTGGATCCAGCCCTTTCATTGCTCCTTACAGCCTATATTCTTTGGGGCGTGGTTAGGAGGTTAAAGGAAACTTTGTATCTGTTTTTGCAAGGGGTACCAAAGGAAATCGATTTAGTGAAAATCGAAAAAGAATTGCTTGCCATAGACCACGTCCAGTCGTTACATCATACTCATATTTGGTCCTTGGAAGGGGAGCACCATGTTTTTTCTACTCATTTGAAACTTGAACGTATTACTTCTTTTGGAAATATCTTGGATGTGAAAAATGAGGCGAAAGCCCTTTTGAAAAAATACCATTTCAAACATTTCACTATAGAGACCGAATTGAATACTGAAAATTGTGACTTAGATTCAGACTAAAACGCATCTTGTCTTTATCGCTGCTGTAGTGCCATTTTTAAGCTGTTTGTCCACTTTCTATTTTTATTATTAAGTTTAGCTTTATTCTGACCTGCATCGGTAATCGTAACTTATAATTTAGTGAAATGTTAAAGCGTTATAGGGCAGGTGAAAAGAAATAATTATCTGTAATATTTGCTATATTGAATCTTATTGCTTAAAAAAAGTTAATAGATGCTTGACAAACTGTCAAATTTGAACCCTAATATTTTATAGTAAGTGACGTCACTGCTATTGTCCAGCCTAAAAATTATACCAATGGATGATTAAGCATTTATCAATGGACAACCTCAATCCACCTTTCGCTATTAAATGATAACCTAAAGAAATAAAGCCATGAAATCCCTAAAAAAAGAAGACCTTGACCAAGAAGTTTTTGACCTATATGATGACTATGCACACAGTAGGATAGAACGAAGAGAATTTGTTAATCGACTTTCCAAATTTGCAGTTGGAGGACTAACCGTTGCTGCAATAATGGGGTTCTTAATGCCGAATTATGCTAAAACAAGCCGATTTTCTGAGGCCGATCCTCGTCTAGTCGAAGAGACGATCACTTATAATTCACCAAATGGGGCAGGCACAATGAAAGGCTTGCTTGTTCGACCCAAAGAGGCGTCCGGAAAATTACCAGGAATAGTGGTGGTTCACGAAAACAGGGGGCTAAATCCATATATTGAAGACACCGCACGGCAGGCTGCTTTGGATGGTTTTATAGCTTTAGCACCTGATGCTTTGTCGCCAATGGGTGGCTACCCTGGTACAGATGATGAGGGTAGAACGATGCAGGGCAAAAGAGATAGAGAAGAAATGCTGCAGGATTTTATCGCTGGATTTGAGACACTGAAAGCCCACGAGGAATGCACAGGAAAAGTAGGGGTAGTTGGGTTTTGCTTTGGGGGATGGGTCTCTAATATGATGGCAGTGAGGGTTCCGGATCTTTCTGCTGCTGTTCCTTTTTATGGCGGTCAACCAACAGCAGAAGAAACTGCAAAAATAAATGCTCCTTTGCAATTGCATTTCGCAGGGCTTGATACCAGAGTGAATGCCGGTTGGCCTGATTATGAGCAAGCATTAAAGGCGAATGACAAAACCTATACAGCTTATATGTATCCTGAAGTAAATCATGGTTTCCACAATCATTCTACACCACGCTATGACGAAGCGGCAGCAAAATTAGCATGGGGTAGGACCATTGAATTTTTCAAAGAGCATTTGACCTGAGTTACGTACTATTGTGCTCCAAAAACTGTTTTATTTCCTTTTTATAAAAGGTTTAAAGTTATAGTTATTTGAATCCTGTAACCAAGTATAGGGTAGGCTTTTATTATTTAAAAATAAATACTTCAATTCAATGAGAATTAAATATTTCGTATTATTTTTTATCTGGTCATCTACATGTTTTTCTCAGATAACTACCATCCAACGGAATCCAGAGGTTCTTAGCATGGCCAATCAGGTTTCACAAGATAGTCTGAAGGAATACCTGCAAGGACTGGTGGCATTTGGTACCCGACATTCACTAAGCCAGGATTCGCAGGGGAGAGGAATAGAAGCAGCTAGGCAATATGTATTGACAAAATTTCGCTCATTTGAACCGCTAGCAGGTGGTAGACTTTCTTCAAAAATAGATTATTTCACCGTTGCCCCTGATGGTAAAAGAATAACACAGGAAACTAGGATGGGTAATGTAATGGCAACACTCAAAGGGACTGACCCAAAAGATGATAGGGTTTTTGTGGTGAGTGGGCACATTGATAGCAGGGTTTCTGACATTATGAACTCCGAAAGCGATGCCCCAGGAGCCAATGATGATGGTTCAGGGGTTGTTGCCTTGATAGAGATGGTTAGAATCATGTCAAGCCGTCCTTTTCCAGCCACCATCGTTTTTGTTGCTGTATCTGGGGAGGAGCAAGGGTTAATTGGTGCTACTCACTTGGCCAAGAAAGCAAAAGCCGAAAACTGGAACCTTGTCGCCATGATAAACAATGACATGATAGGAAACAGCAGGTCTAGTGGCACGGAGTTACGGGACAATACCAAACTTAGGGTGTTTAGTGAAGGCGTTCCACTATTTGAAACTGATGAGATGGCCACCTTAAGAAGGCAAACAAGCGCTGAAAATGATAGCAAGTCAAGGCAACTAGCCAGGTACATTAAAGAGGTGGGTGAACGTTATGTGGATCACCTTGAAATAAAACTGCTGTATCGGAACGATCGCTTTTTGCGGGGTGGAGATCATACGCCTTTTTCCAGAAAAGGTTTTGCAGCGGTACGCCTCTGCGAGATGAATGAAAATTATATCCAACAGCATCAGGATATTAGAGTAGAAAAGGGGATAGCCTATGGAGATAAGGTCGAACACATTGATTTCGAATACCTGAGAAAAAATACGGCAGCAAATCTAGTGGTCTTGGCTAGCTTAGCTAGGGCCCCATCTGTTCCCAGAGAGGTGGGGATTTTGATTAGTGAACTCACTAATAATTCCCAATTAACCTGGGTGGCCCCAGCATTTGGTGAAGCAGAAGGCTACTACGTGCTAATGAGGGAAACCAGTTCATCCATGTGGGAAAAGAAGATTTACACTAAGGACACTACTATTGAAATACCTTATTCAAAGGACAATTACTTTTTTGCTGTTCAGGCAGTAAGTAATGAGGGCGAAGAAAGTATGCCAGTATTTCCTATCCCTATCCGTTAGAAGAGAAGGGGCAATAATGTTAGTAAATACATTTTAATTTAAAATAAGCGTTCCTCATTAAAAAGCAGGTTTTCAATAAGCAAAATTCACCAAATGTGCTGCTGAGAAGGTTTTAAACATCTTGTTGAAATAGTCACAGTATTCTGCGAAAATTCCAGGGTTATTGCAGTCTATACCAGTGGAAATAGCTAGTGCTACCATTTCTACCGGTACGGGGATGGTAGCGATTGCCATAAAAGTTTTTTCTTCAGTCATCAGAATAGTCATGTATACATAGAGCCCGTATTGCAAACCGTCCTGCCCCATGAGGTATTCATTTCCCAGGGACAATATCCATGCAACTTTTCGACCAGCCTGGTATTCGTTCCATACAGAATAATCAGTATCGATGGTGAATCCGCTAACGCCATACCGCATAGCAAAATTTTGATTTATGATTTCACCTACTGAAACCAAAAGGTCTTCAAAATTTGTCTGAGAAAAATCATTCTGTACTCCATAAAAATACAGCTGCATGTCATTATTGTCAGGATTAATAACTTGAAAGGCTTCTTCCGCAGGATTGTAACTAAGCACCATTTCCTCTGGAACAGCTACTACCACCCCATTACTAATGTCTTCGTAGATATCAAAGCGCATTGCATCATAGTCCAGTTGTATGTTCATGTCCAGCTCAAATTCGTCAGAAAGCTTCAATAAATTTTCTGGATCGTCGGAAGTTTCGATCATATCAGTCAAGGACCTGTTTTTTGTAGGGTAAAACTCAAAACCAATGGCTTTAACGGGAGCAGCGCTTGATGATTTGAGACCAGATTCAGACAAAATTAATTTTTCGGATTCCAAAGAGGCTGGGCCAGTTCCGGGAGATTCAATTACCGCAGCAGCAGAGAAAAGTTGGGTAAGATTCTCAAAGCCATTTGGTAGCGATGTGTCATTTGACTGCTCCAATTCTAATAAATAGCTCGCCGGTATAATCCAACTTACATTACTGGCTCCTTTCTCGAGTCCCCCATCTCCTATTCCGATAAGTTTGCTTTGTGGGTCAAATACCGGAGCACCTGAAAACCCAGGCAACAAGCTTCCTTCGAGGTAGAGGATATTAAGATCTAGGGCGGGAAAACCAATTTTTGCCAGAGCGTCTTTGTCTTTTTTGGGAATTAAATGGCTCAACTTTTCAGGGTCTACATAACCCTTTTTCATTTGCCTTGAGGAACTCCCAGTGGCACCTCCGTTATAACCCAGGGCAAAGACATCTGTTCCAAATTTTATCTTTGAAGGATTAAATTGGTTAATAGGTGTAACAGTTGTAGGTGGAGCAGATTCCCCGTCTAACAATTCCAAAAGTACAAGATCTGCTTTCTGTAGCACTTTTTTTATTTTGGCTTTTCTCCATGCTTGTCCTTGGTACAAAATGCGTATATCACCTGTTCTGCTCATCCCGTGAAGCGAGGTGACAACCTGATTTGGTGTTTTCCAAACAAAACCTGTTAATGCATTTGAGGCATTATTGTTTGTAGAAACTACAACTTTAACCAATGAATTTTTCACATTGTCAGGATTAAATTGCCTGGCAGCTGCTTTATAGAAAAGCATGAAGGATAGGATGATGCACCAATACAATTTATTCATGGTTGAAAATTTTAATCAGCGAATGCATTACCATTTCCCTTTGATCAGGGTTAAATTGGGTTTTTATTTTTTTTAGTATTTCTGGCCAGGGAGCATTGGTGTTTTCAAAGGCAATTGTCATTTCTTCCAAACTGCTCTGTTGATTAAGTTGGGCGATTTCTCCCTCAGCCGTGATGATTACTCCGCCCTTTTCGTTATTTCCGCAAAAACCATCTCTAAGGATTAAAAGTGCTTCAGCTCCAATATTATCTGAGAGGTCTTTTTCGAAAAAAGAAGAAAGTTGGGCCCATATTCCTCCAGCTGTGTTGAAGGTATTATAGATTTCTGAGGCTGGCGTTTCCGGTGTTGCATATTCCAGAAAATCACAAGCTTTAACTTCAAACTCCGCACTGTATAGTACATTTGCCTGCCTTTTAGAAATCGTGGAGTCGGCTTGGATAAACCCAGTTACAAAGCGTCTGGCTTCTATTTCAGAATACCCAATATCTGTATAAATTTTCATCTTATCAGACAGGCTGGGCGCAAATGGATCATTGGCGCGGATATATAGGCCTATTAAAATACCAACTACAGAGAACAAGCCAAAGGAACCTATTCGTAGACTTTTAATCGGATTCAGGAATTTCTCATTTAATCCTACTAAAATGGCTAACAAGGAGGTAATGGTTCCAATCACCCCGCTTACTACAGGAGATACAGATAAGCCTAGAAGTAATCCCAAAAACAGGCCAATGCCCAAACCATTGAAAATTGCGGCATATCCTTGAAATCGGCTCGGATTTTGATTGGTTTTCCCATCTGGTATCAAATCCTTTAAATGGCTTTTTGAAGAATTGGTTGTGGATGAATCTTTCTCTTCCATTCCTTAAACATTTTATTTGAGGTTGGATTTGGTAGAAAATGTGGTTTAAGCTATTACAATTTAATGAAAAATATAGGATTGAAGTTATTTTGAGCTTTTATTTTGTTATTTCTAGGTTTTAGTATTTGATTTTCAGGTAGAGATGAATCTATCTCGTTGTGGTTTTCCTTTTAGTTTGACAGAAAAAGAAAATAACGAAAAAAGGTTGTGGCTTGGTTATACTCATAATTTTGATCTTAAATAATATCGAGGTGTATGGTATAAACTATAATAAGTTGATAGGAAGTTTAGGTTTTGCCGGTAGTAATGTATGGTGTTTTAACAAAAAAATGAGCAAATGCAATTATTAACTTTATTAATGACCGAAACTATATTAACGCTATTCAGTAAATTAAACACAAACCGATATATGTTTATTTTTTATAAGTAATTTATCATAAATAGTAAAACAATAAGGCTATGAAATATTATATGTTAACTTATTTATTGACTCATGATTACATGGATAGACGAGGCGACTATAGGGAAGAACACCTGTTACTTGCGGATGATTATTATAAAAAAGGCCTTTTATTGATGGGAGGGGCACTTTCAAGACCTGCAGACAAAGCAGTTTTAATTTTCAGATCTGAAATGGTGAATGATGTTGAAGCATTTGTTAAAGAAGATCCTTATGTGAAAAATGGCCTTGTAGAAAGTTGGGAGATCAGGGACTGGAGCGTAGTGGTAGGCGTGGTGTAATCCAGTTTATATTATTAACTTGATTGTATTAAAGGAGTTCATCTTTTAGGTAAATCATCTAAATAGACAATAAGTCTTTGAATTTTTTAAATAATTTTATATATTCATCTGCTATTGATTTTTTTTGACCGGATTTTCTAGTGTTGATGGTCGTGCTATTTTAACTGTTTTTTTTATGTTAAATATTTTGTAATGATCTAATTTAATTTTAGGATGAGGTATTCTTTAGTTTTTGCATTGGTACTGATTAGTGGGTATGGAATTTGTCAATCCACGAATAAAATTGGGGCAAGTGGGAATATAGGAATTGGGACCTTGAAGCCAGCAGTGGAATTAGATGTTGAGGGAGAAACTATATTGAGAGGAATATTAAATATAAGGGGAGATGAGTTTGCCCAATTTATTCAAGGTAGTAATGCTGATTCAAGAGGTGTTGCATTAGGTCCAAATGATTTCGGGTTAAAAACCAGGTACAGGAAATGGGGAGGAGGTTCAAGGGCTTTTAACCAGGTATGGTACGATCAAGGTGGAAGCAGTTTTTATTATGGAGGTTCTACGACCCCAATCTTTTCTATTTCGCCAAAAGGAGCTGGTGTAGGCACGGAGGACATTAGTCATAAACTGACAGTAGCAGGGTCTGGGAAATTTATTGGCACCCAATTTGACTATACAGAAATCAATTCAAATAAGAATGGGCAATACATTCGTCAATTTGGAAATGACGGTTCCAAAATCAGCTGGGTTATTAGAGGTTATTCTAATAATAATTTACAGGCTGAATTTAATAGTGGAGGGATTTTAGTGAATGGGAAGGTTCAAGCAAAGGAAGTAAACATTACCATGGATGGATGGGCTGATTATGTTTTCGATGCTGATTATCCACTAATGGACCTCAATGAGTTAGCGTTATTTATTAAGGAAAATGGGCATTTACCAGGTATTCCTGATGAGGAGGAAGTGAAAAAGGAAGGCCTTAATTTAGGTGAGATAAACACCAAGTTGCTAGAGAAAATCGAGGAGCTTACGCGCTATATTTTACTTCAAGAGGAGAAAATACAGGAGTTAATGATATTGAAAAAAGAGGTGAGTGAACTTAAAGAGGGGATTACCATAAAATAGCCTAAACACTTGAATTTAAGAATTGAGCTAATTTTACAAACGGAAAAAAAGTGAACTGTTTCATCGGATTTTTAAAAAGAGATACTTTTGTTTTTAAATAGGTGATTTAAAATAAAACCCCGTAGTCGTATTTTTTTACTATTTACTAAAAGTGAATTGCAATATCATTCTTGTATTTCAGCCTCCTTTTTGTCGAAGTGACTGTTATTTATTAAAAATTTTTTAGATTAGTAAATTGGATTCCTTAGCATGTCCTTGGAAAGTCCTGATCCTATTGGGAAGTTTGACAATAGACCATAAAATGGAAAGGTGAAATGATATATTAAGGCCTGATTTGATAAAAGCCTGTACCTAATGGGCCATTGAAAGACCAATGTAAACATTGATTCATTCCGACTTTAGGGGTCGGTATTATAACCTAAACAATCATATTATAGTTATGTTCTTGAAAACTTTATTTTTAATGGTATTGACCATCCTGACTCAATACACCCATTCAACCCCTGAAAAAGATAAAATCAAAGTCCTTATAATAGATGGTCAAAATAATCATACTGATTGGCCTAAAACAAGCTTAATGATGAAAAGTCAGCTGGAAGAAACAGGTCTTTTTCAAGTGACGATTGAGCGAACAAAATACACTTGGAATGGAGCTGAAAACAAAGCCTTCTTAAGCATGGCTGGTGCAGGGCAAACGGAAGATTTAAAAGAGCCGAAATCTGATCCGGATTTTAGCCCAAATTTCAAAGCTTATGACGTTATCGTTTCTAATTTTGGGTGGAAAGCTGCTCCATGGCCTGAGAAAACTATGGAAAAGTTCGAGAAGTTTATTCGTTCAGGTGGTGGATTTGTAAGTGTTCATGCCGCAGACAATTCTTTTCCTGAATGGTTGGCTTATAACGAAATGATTGGAATTGGAGGCTGGGGAGGTCGAAATGAAAAAGACGGTCCTTATGTTTATTACGATGCCCAAGGAAAATTGGTCAGGGATAATAGCCCTGGAGCTGCAGGTGCTCATGGGGCAAGAAACAGCTTTACAATCAATATCCGAAATGAAAATCATCCAATCACCGCGGGAATGCCTGATACTTGGCTGTCTGCCAGGGACGAGTGTTATGCACGCTTAAGAGGACCAGCCAAAAACATGACCATTCTCGCTACCGGCGAAGATTTGACCTATAAAAACAGGGATGGTAGGCATGAACCAGTTTTTATGGTAATAGATTATGGCAAAGGAAAAGTTTTTCATACTACCTTAGGTCATGATCAGGAGTCGCTTGAAGGAGTTGGCTTTATAAGTTCCTTTACCAGAGGTGTGGAATGGGCAGCAACGGGGGAGGTGACTTTGCCTATTCCTCGTGATTTTCCTACAAAAGACAAATCCATATCCAGGCCATTTACCTTCTGAAAATTATATTGGAAGAAATAATTCCCCATCACTTCTTGGGCTAGGGTTTAATTTATTGCAATTTTCCGGAGGTGAATTTAGCTGTTACAGGAATCTATTGAAAAAATAAAATTTTTTTCGTTTAACTTCATTTATCGATGATTCTTCACATTTATGAAACCCAATTAACTATGAGAATAACCAAAGCCTTTCTGTTCTTACTAAGCTTATGCCTGTTCAGTTGTGCGCCGGATAAAAAGCAACAAGAAGCGGTGGTTCAAAAGCCTAATATTTTATTCGTATTTGCAGATGACATGGCATTTACTCTCCTTGATGAGCTAGAGCAGAATGAAATCTTCACTCCAAATCTGGATAAATTAATGGCAGAAGGCACATCTTTTACCAAAGCCTATAATATGGGTAGTTGGTCGGGTGCAGTTTGTACGGCGTCCAGGAGCATGATGATTTCTGGCAGAAGTGTTTGGAATGCATTTGATCTCAAAGAGGAGTGGAGAAAGGGCGATAAAACCGATTTGACCTTGCCTAAATTACTTGAAGAATCAGGCTACGAAACCTATATGTCCGGGAAATGGCACGTAGATATACCCCCTCCTGAGATCTTTAACCATACCATTCATATTCGAGCAGGAATGCCAAAAGATACTTGGTCAAAAAACAATACAGGAGCGAAATTTGATTCCATAAATAAGATTGGTGCAGATCCAGCTTCTATTATGCCGTTAGGGTACAATAGACCACTTATTGATCAACAGGATGACTGGTCGCCATCTGACCGCTCTCTTGGAGGGTTTTGGGAAGGAGGAACCCATTGGAGTGAAGTGTTGAGAGAAGATGCCAAATCCTTTTTGGATAGTGCGTCCAAATCAAGCAATCCATTTTTTATGTATTTGGCCTTCAATGCGGTACATGATCCCAGGCAGTCTCCGGGTAGTTTTTTGGATTTGTATGTCGCTGAAGACCTGAAAATCCCTGAAAGTTTTATGCCTTTATACCCATATAAGGATGAAATTGGGAATGGACCTGGCTTAAGGGATGAAGCATTGGCTCCTTTTCCACGTACTCCATTTGCCATCAAAAAGCATTTGCAAGAGTATTATGCCATTGTTTCTCATATGGATTATCAAATCGGTAAGATTTTTGAAGAATTAGAAAGGAAAGGTCTTCGAGAAAACACCTATATCATCTTCACAGCGGATCATGGACTTGCCATGGGGAATCATGGTTTAATGGGTAAACAAACAATGTTTGACCATAGTATGGGAGCCCCTTTCATAGTTTCAGGACCCAATATACCGAAAGGGAAAAGGCTAGATCATGACATCTACATACAAGATGCAATGGCCACTATTCTGGAAATAGCAGGGGTAGATAAACCTGACTACGTTGAATTTGAAAGTTTACTGGACCTAATAAATGGTGACCAAGAATTGATTCGTGAAGAAGTTTATGGTGCTTATTTGAATAACCAGCGGATGATAAAGAAAGATGGTTTCAAGCTTATTGTATATCCAAATGCGAAGAAGCTGCTTTTATTCGATATGGAAAAGGATCCTTTAGAAATAAAGGATTTATCGGACCAGCCTCAATACAAGGAATTGAAGAGAAGTTTATTTACAGCGCTTCAACAACTACAAGGACGATTAAATGATAAACTGGAATTAAATAAGCTGGATTATGCCTTTTAAAAATTTATTTATGTGTTTTCGCCTTTCTCCATATATTCACCTAAGCAAATCCTTATGGGTTTTGATCCTCTTGTTTTCTTGCAATAGGGGAGCCAATGAAGACTTAGAAGAGACGAGAAAGCCTAATATAATTTATATAATGGCTGATGATCACACCAGTCAGGCATTTGGTGTTTATGGAAGTAGATTGGCAAGCCTCAATCCAACGCCTACTTTGGATAGCTTGGCCAAGTCAGGTATGCTCTTTGAAAATTGTTTTGTAAACAATTCTATTTGTGTGCCAAGCCGTGCAGCAGTTTTGACAGGTCAACGAGCCCAAACCAATGGAGTCATAGATTTAGAAGGTAGCCTTCCGCCTGAGAAACAATTTTTGCCACTGGAATTAAAAAAATTAGGCTATCAAACAGCGATTATAGGCAAATGGCACCTGAAGGAGGAGCCTGCTTCCTTTGATTACTATAAAGTGCTTAACCAACAAGGAACTTATTTTGATCCGGTTTTCAGGGTTCAGGGAAATGATGCCTGGCCTTCAAACGAAATTCAATACGAGGGGCATTCTTCTGATGTCATCACAGATCAGGTAATCAACTGGTTTGAAAACGAAAAAGAAGATGGGAAACCCTTTTTTCTAATGTACCATTTTAAAGCGCCACATGATGACTTTGAAAATGCACCCAGATATGAGGATTATTTGGAGGATGTATTTATTCCAGAGCCGGCAAGCCTATATGACAATGGCAACAATGGATCAGAAGCTACACGAGGTAAAAATGATAGTTTAACAAGATATATAGGGTCTTCTGTCTCGCACAGAAACCTGATAAGAAATCAAGCCATGAATATCTGGCAGGGACCAACTTATAAAAATTATCGTGATGCTGAAAATATTTTACCCAATGAATTGGTCAAATGGGAAATGGACGAGGAAGAGAAGAAATATACTTCAGAAGTCTACCAAAGCTACCTAAAAAAATACCTACGTTGTGTCAAGGGAATTGATGACAATATGAAGAGATTCTTAGTTTATCTAAAAGCCAATGGGCTGCTTGAAAACACAATTATCGTATACACCAGTGACCAAGGTTTTATGCTAGGGGAGCATGATTTTATTGACAAACGATGGATGTATGAGGAGTCTTTGAGGATGCCTTTTTTTATAAGATTTCCAGAAAAGGTCAAAGCCAACACCCGAACTGATGCTATAATAAACAATACTGATTTTGCACCAACCTTAATAGAGCTTGCTGGTGGGGTGAAGCCAGAATACATGCAAGGTAAAAGTTTTAAACCAATACTAGAAACAAATCAAGAACCTGAAGATTGGCAAAAGTCTACCTATTATAGATACTGGATGCACTTGGCCCATAGACATGGAAATCCTGCCCATTTTGGTGTAAGAACCAAGGAGTATAAATTGATTTTTTACTATGGAAAATATTGGGTGGATACTGATAATCCAAATGGAGATTGGAACAAGAGTAGCTGGGGAAATGACTTTACCACGCATACCCCTGTGGCGTGGGAATTTTATGATTTAAAAAAGGATCCTAAAGAAATGAATAATTTGTATGGGGATCCCGATTATAAAGATACCATTGCTCAATTAAAAGAGGAATTGAAAAGACTAAGGGTAGAGCTAAACGAAACAGATGAACAATACCCGCATATTCAAAAAGTAATTGACGAACATTGGAATGACTAATTCTTTGTGAATTATAACAGATGAGCTTCCAAAATGCTTGTTTGTATTTTGTATTTATAAAAAATAAAAAAATGAAGGCCATAGGATTTAGAAAATCACTTCCCATATCTGACAAGGATAGCTTTATTATGTTCGAAGCCGACCAGCCAAGTCCATCGGGCTACGATTTATTGGTGAAAGTGGCCGCCGTATCTGTAAACCCTGTAGATTTTAAAGTAAGGCAAAGTGCAGCGAAAGAGAATACCTTGGAAGACCCCAAGATAATTGGCTATGATGCCGTAGGTGAAGTAGTAGCAGTAGGTGACAAGGTAAGCCTTTTTAAGGAAGGAGATGAAGTTTACTATGCAGGAGACCTTACCAGAAGTGGCAGCAATGCAGCTTATCAATTGATAGATGAGCGAATTGTAGGAGCCAAGCCTAAATCATTAAGCATTCCCGAAGCAGCAGCACTTCCATTGACCGGATTGACTGCATGGGAGTCTATTTTTGACCGAATGAAAGTTGATCCTAATACAGCTGAGGGAAAGTCAATTCTAGTCCTGGCAGGTGCTGGTGGGGTAGGCTCCATTGCCATACAGATAGCAAAACAAATCGCTGGGCTAACGGTGATTGCTACAGCTTCGCGGGAAGAAACTGAAAATTGGTGCAAATCTATGGGGGCAGACTTTGTAGTGAACCACCATGAACTCAAATCAGGACTAGAAAAAATTGGGCACAAGGAAGTAGATTATATTCTGGATTGTGTGGATATAAATGGATATTGGGAAACCGTTATTGATATCATTAAACCTCAGGGTCATATAGTGACCATTTCAGGGAGCAGTGAGGCTTTAAATTTAATGTTGCTTAAAAATAAAAGTGTGTCTTTTTCATGGGAATTCATGTTTACACGCTCTATGTATACTACGGATGATATTATTAGGCAACATGAAATCCTTAATGAGATAGCTGATTTAGTGGATAAAGGTGTTTTAAAGTCAACCCTGAAAACTGAGCTAAAAGGATTCTCTGTGGAGAATTTTAAAAAAGCACATGAGATGCAGGAGTCTGGAAAATCAATAGGCAAAACGGTCATAACGTTTTAGTTAAAATTACTCCAGAGTTGGTACTGGACTCTTTTTTCCATTATTTGAAAATATGGCTTCAATTAAAACAAAACTGGCGAGGGCTGGGATCAATACCTTTTTCTTTTTGTTGCTTTTCACTATCCTATTGGCCTACTTATTTCCGGAATGGGGTGCGTCTAATCGAGGTATTACCATAGATGAGGTGACCTATTATGGGGTTTCTTTGATTTTTCTTTTCTATGGAATCAAAATTAGTCCTACTACCCTGAGAATAGGCTTGTCCAATTGGAAACTCCACCTATTAATACAAGGCACTACTTTTGTTATTTTTCCCTTGCTGATATTAATATTTTACTGGTTTTTTGGAGACCAAAATAATTTGTTTTGGTTAGGTACTTTTTACCTGGCAGCGCTTCCTTCTACCGTTTCCTCCTCTGTAGTGATGGTGTCGATAGCTGGAGGTAACTTGCCCGCTGCTATATTTAATGCCAGTATTTCAAGTATTATAGGGATTTTAATTACCCCTCTATGGATGGGGCTTTTCCTCAGCGCCGAAAATGCTAATTTCGAGCTTTTAAATACGGTTTGGGCACTCGTGCAACAAATTCTTATTCCGGTAATCATAGGTGTATTTCTGCACAAGTGGTTATTTAAATGGGTTCAGAAGTACAATAAAATGCTTAAAAACTTTGACCAATTGGTGATTCTGTTGATTGTTTTTTCGGCATTCTCACATTCTTTTGGAGGGAATATGTTCGAAGGTCAGAACCTACTGGCCTTGGGTTTTTGGATGTTGCTTTTATTTTGTCTTATGGCGGGTGGGATGTATTTATTGGGCCGGTGGCTTTCCTTTGAAAGAGGGGATCGGATAACGGTGTTGTTTTGTGGATCCAAAAAATCCTTGGTCCAAGGTGCTGTAATGGGCAAAATTCTATTTCCAGATCCGGTCGTTTTTGGGGTGGTTTTGCTACCCTTAATGGTTTACCATACTTTGCAACTTATACTTGGCAGTGCGCTGGCAGAAAGAATGGCCCTTTCTGAGGGAGATAAGGTTAAATGAAATTTCGTGTTTAATTGAAAGATTGATCCCCGGATGCTTCAGCAGTTAGCCTAGCTGCCATCGATTTACCCAGATAGCGATCAATTAGTCCATGTCCTGCATAAAGAAGGGGGGTGAGGGCTATGGCTACTAAGAATTTGTAGATGTAGTTGATTATGCCGACGGCAATGATTTGTTCTATAGACCAGTTGCCAAATACATAAAAGGCAATTCCTAGCACCACAAAAGAATCGATGAATTGAGAGACCAAAGTAGAGCCCGTTGCCCTAAGCCAAATCATTTTCGAACCTGTAATGCTTCTTAATTTCTGGAAAATATAAACATCAAGCAGTTGACCGATTAGGAAAGCGATAAGAGAACCGATAATAATTCCTAGTCCTTGTCTAAAGATGGTGTTAAAGGCATAATCAATATTGAAAGGATTGCCGTTATTGTCCACTTCATTTACATCAAGCCAGAAAGATGCTGGAGGGAGTTTGGTGACAAGTGAGATTACGATAAAGACATAGGCAATCAATCCTGCTGTAATAAAGCTAATTTTACGCACACCTTTTTTGCCGAAATATTCATTGATAATATCAGTTGTGATAAAAACCACCGGCCAAATAACAGCCCCTGCAGTCAGATTGAAATCCAAGGTGTAAGTACCAAAAAATGTCCAGTTTGCAGGGGACAAGCCCAATGTTTCCTCGCCAGAAAAAATTTTCACACCAATGATTTCCGCCAAAATTGCATTGGTAAGAAAGATACCAGCTAGAATTATAAATAAATTAGTTTTCTTGGATTGGTATTCCTTTTCGCTAATCTCCATATTTATTTGATAGTGTAGGTAACTCCTTCTTCACTCAATAAACTGGGACCAAAAGTTGCTCGGGCCTCATTCAATAGTAAATCCAATTTAGCGTACCTACTTGAATAATGACCCAGCAAAAGTTTTTTAACATTTGCAGCTTTTGCTATTAGGGCCGCTTCCTTTGATGTGCTGTGCTTGGTGATTTTTGCGCGTTTTTTTTCTGCCTCCATAAAGGTCGATTCGTGATAGAGCAAATCTGAGCCTATTATATGGGGGACTAAATTGAGGTCAAAGGCGGTGTCTGAACAATAGCTATATTTCCGAGGAGGTGTTTTTTCACAAAATTCTGAAGCCTTAAGAAGCACATTTCCATCGTTGTCTTCTACATCTTGTCCTTTTTGAAGGAGGTGAATGTCGGCTACTGCTGGCTGGTGTTTGGCAATCATCTCTTTATTAAGATGTATTCTTGCATGTTTTTCCTCGAAACTAAAACCTGTGCAAGGAATCCTATGTTGCAATGGGAAAGAATAAATTGCCAGCTCTCGGATTTCCGCTAATTGTATTTTTCCTTGTGGAATGGTAAGGTGAAATAGTAGCGGGAAGTTCAGGATTGAGCCTGAGTACTTCAATTGAATGGTGATAATGTCGTCTAGGCCTTTTGGGCCATAGATGTGTAAAGGTAATTTCCTTTTATTTAGGTTGTAGGTATTAATTAGTCCCATCAATCCCAAATAATGGTCTCCATGAAGATGGGAAATAAAGATATGGTTAATCTTGGAGTATTTTATTTTGAATTTTCTCAGTTGTTGTTGGGTCGATTCGCCACAATCAATCAAAAAAGATTCACCATCCCAGGAAATCAATTGAGATGTTTGGTTACGGCCATGTGCTGGAATGGCTGAATTGGAACCTAGAATGGTGATTTTAAAATCCAAATGCTTTTATCGATTATTCTTCTTCATCTTTTTCAGCGCCACTCTCTATTTCATGGATAAAAATAGCTTCAGCTGCTGCTTCGTTATCATCCACTACTTTAAATACTTTATCAAGCATCGATATTTTCAATAACTTCACAACGTGCTCCTGTAGTGATGACAAAACAAACACACCTCCGATTTCATTGAAAGCTCTGTTTCCAACCAATAAAGCACTTAATCCGCTTGAATCAGCGTATTTTACGCTTCCCATGTCCAAAATCAGGTTTTTATAGCCTTCAGCATGTACTGTAAGCAGTTCTGATTTTAATTGTGGTGAAAGTGTGCTATCCAGCTTTTCTTCCATTATTGTAAAAACGACAAATTGTTCTTTTTTATCTACAGCGTATTTCATTATTTTTTATGTATTTACCAATCTTGAACATATGTAAGGAGGTTTTGTTCCATTTGTTCAAAGTTGGTGGTTGTTTTAAATACCGATTTAAAATTAGCTTAAAAATTGATGAGGCCAAAATGTTCGGTTCAATTATATATTAGCCAGTATAACCTCTTTGATCCTTTCGGATGCATCCTGACTTTTTGCTGGCTGAAAATCATGCCCTGTGATATGTTCATACAGCTCAATATATCTTTTTGAGATTGAGTCAATTATTTCTGGTGTCATTTCTGGAATGTTCTGACCTTCCTTGCCTTGAAAACCATTTTCAATCAACCATTGTCGGACAAATTCTTTTGAAAGCTGTTTTTGAACCGCGCCTTCCTGCTGACGTTTCTCATAGCCTTCCAAATAGAAATACCTGGAAGAATCTGGGGTGTGTATTTCGTCTATAAGAAGGATTTGATCTCCAAACTTACCGAATTCATATTTTGTATCCACTAATATTAAACCTTTGCTGCGGGCCATTTCACTGCCTGACTTAAATAGAGCTCTGGTATATTGTTCTAGTAGCAGGTAATCTTTTTCGCTGACAATGCCTTGGCTTAGAATCTCTTCTCTGGAAATGTCTTCGTCATGCCCTTGGTCAGCCTTGGTCGTAGGAGTAATAATAGGCGTTGGAAGTGCATCGTTTTCTTTCAAACCATCAGGAAGAGAGACTCCACAAATACTTCTTTTCCCATCTCTATATTCTCTCCATGCATGTCCTGCCAGGTATCCACGAATCACCATTTCAACCTTGAAAGGGATGCATTTTTTTCCAATTGTTACATTGGGATCAGGTGTTGAAGTTACCCAGTTTGGAACTATTTCAGCTGTTGAGGCTAGGAAATAGGAGGCAATTTGATTCAGTACCTGCCCTTTAAAAGGAATGGGTTTCGGCAATACTACGTCAAAGGCTGATATGCGATCAGTTGCAACAACAGCAATCATTTTGTCAAATATATAGACATCTCTTACCTTCCCTTTGTAAAAGTCTACCTGCCCGGGGAATTCGAATTGTGTGCTTTTTATACCTTGGTTCATTGTACCTTAGATTTTAAACACAAAAATAGAAAATAATCTGATGCATGTTCTAATTTTTCAATGTTACTGAAAATCTATCGCTGAAATTGTCCCCTTAACGAAATAGCACTTCATTTTAATGCTTTAGATATTGATGGACTCAGAATATTTTTTGACCTGTCTTATAGGTAGACTCTTCTATAATGGCTCCTGATTTGTCTCTAGAAGTAAAAACCCCGTCTTTTAAACCACGATTATACCTTCCCTCAAGTGCCACAACTCCATTTTCGTGGTAATCTATGTATTCACCATTCCTTATTCCATTTTTGTAGTTGATTTCACTGGCCTTATTGCCATCAGGAAAAAAGGTGATATAAAGCCCCTGGAGGCTTCCTTTGCTAAATCTCTTTTCTTCAACCTTATTCCCGGTCTCGGAAAATTCTTCTTGTAACCCATTTAAAACACCATCCTTAAAGGATTGTTTTTCATGTATTTGACCGTTTTCGTAAAAACTTGTGTGGGCCCCATCTGGTTTTCCTTTTGCAAATTCTGTTATGCTTTTTAGTTTTCCAGAAGGAAAGAAACTTTCCAATTGCCCTTCAATAGCTCCATTTTTAAAGGTGGCAACCTGGGAGAGTTCGCCATTGGGGTAAAAAGACCTTACTTCTCCATGAGCAAGATTATTCAAAAAGGGTGTTATTTTGACGGTATCCTGAGTGATTGGGTGAATGTCTATGAAATTTGCCTCTTTCCTACCATTTTCATACTCACCAAATTGAATGAGCTTTCCAAACTGGTCATAAAGCTGGTAGGCACCATGCGCCATGCCCTCTTTTGTTTCAAATTTTTCCCTAATCATCGTTTCTCCAGAATCGTAATAGGTAGTGTGAACTTGAGCAAGTCCTGGGGAGGCAAAGCAGGTCAATAGAAAAAGAATATTGAAAGAAGCGAATTTCATATGTCGTCGTTTTCCTATATAAGACTGATATGAGTAACGGATAGTTACATTTTTTCTATGACAATAGCAGAGGCACCACCGCCACCATTGCAAATTGCAGCAACTCCCAGTTTTCCATTTTCCTGATGAAGTATGGAAAGCAAAGTGGTTATGATCCTGCTTCCTGAACATCCCAGTGGATGGCCCAATGCGACTGCTCCTCCATAAACATTTAATTTCGAATCTGGAATCTGAAGCAATTGTTGATTGGCTAGGGCAACAGCAGCAAAAGCTTCATTTATCTCAAAAAAATCTATGGCATCTATATTTATACCAGCATTTTTTAATGCTTTTGGTATGGCTATGGAAGGCGCAGTGGTAAACCACAATGGGTTAGTAGCTGCATCTGAGAAGCCCAAAATTCTCCCAATGATTGGCAAATTCAAGGATAAGGCTGTTTCTTTGTTCGCTAAAATTATAGCGGATGCACCGTCGCTAATGCTTGAAGCATTGGCAGCTGTAACGGTCCCACCCGGTGAAAAAACAGGCCTTAATTGCGGTATTTTTTCGAAGTTGACCTTTTTGAAATCTTCATCTTCTGAGACCACACTTGTATCATTCCCTCTTCCTTTAATTCTGATTGGGCTTATTTCACTGTTAAATGAACCTTTTCCCCATGCAGCTGCTGCGAGTTGATAACTTTTTATCGCATATTTATCCTGAGCCTCACGACTTATACTCATTTCTTTGGCTGTATTTTCAGCACAATTTCCCATCGGAAAGTTATTATAAACCTCTTGGAGTCCATCTTTTTGGAGTCCATCAACCATTTCCCCGTCGCCAAATTTGTAACCGAAACGAGCATTGGGTAAGTAATAGGGGACATTACTCATGCTTTCCATGCCACCAGCTACCACTATTTCAGCTTGCCCACACATGATAGACTGTGCGCCTAGCATCACAGCCTTCATCCCTGAAGCACAAACTTTATTAATCGTGGTGCATGGGGTCGAATTGGGTAATCCTGCTTTTAAGGCGGCTTGTCTGGCAGGAGCCTGCCCTATATTAGCCGAGAGAACATTTCCCATGAACACTTCACTTACTCGTTCAGTGTCCTGTAAACCACACTTCCCTAAAGCAGATTTAATTACAAAACCACCTAATTCAGAGGCGGAGAGTGAAGACAATTGTCCTCCAAAGCCACCAATTGGTGTTCTTGCGGTGGCTATAATATAAACTTCTCTCATCTTGGTCAAATTGAATTAATAATCAGGAAGGCCTCGTTTGGGTTGTTGGCTTGGTTTCTTTTTGTTTTGCTGAATATACCTAAGCTCATTGCTATTCATGGCATCGAGAATTTGAGCAGCTTGTTCTGGAGTAATGTTCATCTGTTCCAACCGTTGCTTAAGTTCCTCCATCGCTTTTTCTCTCTCGCTTAGGTCACTTTCCATGCTGTTTTTCTCATCGGAATCTTCATTCTCCTCTGTTTTCTCACCACGTTTTTCCTCCATTTCGTCAGACTTGTCAGCACCATCTTCATCGGTTTGCTCTTCTCCTTCTCCGCTCTCTTGGTCTTCGCTATCTTGCTTTTCCTGCTCCTGCTGGTCTTGTTCCTGATTTTGTTCTTGTTGTTCCTCGTTTTCCTGATCCTGGTTTTCTTGGTCTTTTTTCTCTTGGTCTTCTTGGTCTTTCTTTAATTTTTCCCAGAGTGCATTTAGCTTGGCATCTTGTGGGTATTTCTCGAGTCCTTCTGCCAATAGTTGACTGGTGCCTTGCATGTCCTCATTTACATATTGTTTTGCGGCCTTGTTAAAGTAATCTGCCTGAGATTGAGATTTCCCGGTTATTGGAAACAATATTATAAGAAGGACTATTAGGCAAAGGTTATTTATTGATTTCATCGATATCCTTTAAATGGTCTATAAATTGCTGGTAGGAGGCTACTGTTTCGTCGATTTCCAAGGCTCGATTCATGGTGTTAAGTGCCTCCTCAAATTGGAACCTATCGACCAAGTCATCCGCTTGTGCTTTCATCCTTTTAGCATAATTTGAAGGCTCTGGTTTGTCTTCCTGATCTTGGTTTTCCTCGTTTTCTTGATTTTCTTCATTGCCCTCTAACCATCGACTTAGTAGCTCATAGTTATAACGTGCTTTCTCATTGTCAGGAGCATTCAACAAGGCCGTTTTAAAATAGGCAAGGGCTTCCTTGTATTTTTTTTCATTGCCCAACATCACTCCTTGTTGGTTAGAGGCAAATGATGATATCTCACCAAACGTGTTATTTGCTAACGCTTCATAGGTTTTTTTAGCATCTTCTTCTTGCCCATTGTTTTGATAACTTAAGGCAAGATTGAACTTAATTTCAGGCTGGTTAAGGCCATGTTCATCAATTAACGCAAGGTGATTTCTTACGGAATTTTCATAATCCGCTTCCTTAAATGAACGTGAGGCAATGTCAATAGCTTCATTTGTAATCGCTATATTTTTCCAGTCACTTGGTAACATTAATAAAACCCATAGAATATATCTGGAAACCATTGTGTTGATTTTTTTTCAGTTGAATTAAAATGATAAGGTTTTTACGGGTAATATCGCATCGATTACCGCCAGTAGGAGGGCAGCCAAAAGGAAATAGAAGTACTTATTGGAGGAGGCTTCTACAGTTCTGCTCGCCATTACAGTGCCTTCTAATTTTGAGATCGTATCAATTAAATGAGGGATGTCATTTTGATCACTACTTAATTCAAAATAATCCCCACCTGAATCGTTGGCTATTTTTTTGAGGTTGTCTGAGGTAAGTCTTGAAATGGCGGGTCTGTTCGTTGTTTGGTCGATTACAACCCCGCTTCCTCTAGGGATCGTACTACCGTTAGCTGTGCCAACTCCCATACTAAAGACCTTAATTCCTTTTGAATTCAACTCATTTAAAGTTTCTTCCAAACCATCACCAAAATCCTCTCCATCGCTTATTAAAATAATGGCTTTCGATTTGGGTTCTTGACTTTCATCGCTTTGGAACTTGCTAAATGCCAGTTTTAACGGTGCTGCGATGTCTGTTCCAGAATTAGGTACAAGACCGCTGTTTAGCCCATCTAAATGTAACTGAATCACATTTTGGTCAAAAGTTAAAGGACATTGGATAAAAGCCTCCGATGAAAAAATAATTATACCCAAACGATCAGAACTGAAATTCTTAACCAAATTTTTCAACTCAAACTTGACCCGCTGTAGTCTGCTAGGGTTAATGTCCTCAGCATTCATCGACCTGGAAAGGTCAATGGCTAAAAAGATGTCTTTTCCCTCCTGCTTTATTTCTTTCATAGCATTGCCTATAGATGGGCCTGCCAATGCGATGAGAAACAGCGCGAAATACAAACTTCTTAGGACCATCTTCCATATCAGTCGCCGTTTTTTAACAGTGATTTTCTGGTTGATTTTCCAAAATCGATACAAATATAATCCATAGAGCAAAATAAATATTATTGCCAGGATTACCATTAAACTATTGTCAGGATATGCCCAAATCATAAGTTGAAATTAATCATTATAACTTAAAACGAAATGGTTGAAGAATAATTATTGTTTTTTTCAAACCTTTAAGTCAATTGATGTTAAATTTTCATTGCAAACTTAACTATTTTGTTGTGATACCGTTAGCTTCGTAGATCCTTTATTAAAGTTTTTGGGATATTTTACCAATAATCTTACGATTTAAATAATGCTCGGTTCAATTTCTGTTTCTTTCAGGTATGTATGTTTTTTATTCGTTTTTGTGTTTTTTTCAAGTTCATTCGAGACCATTGCTCAGGAACTTAACCAAGTAAGTGGGCAGGTGTTTGATGGTGAATCTGGAGAACCATTGCCTGGTGCAGCTATTTATTGGGAAAACGAGCCCTCAAAAGGTACCGTTACGGATCAAAATGGTTTTTTTTGGTTGCCAGTGGGATCCCTTCCAAATAATTTAAATATCAGCTTTTTGGGATATAAACTTGCCGCAAGGACTTTTAAGGACAAGAATGAATTGGTCGATTTAAAGTTTTTTTTAAGCCCTGAAGAAGTGAATCTCTCTGAAGTGGTGGTTTCCGAACGTAGGCAAGACTATAATGTAAAGAGCACGGCAATTGGTAAAAATGAAATTTCAGGCGATGAATTAAGGCGAATACCAGCCTTGTTTGGAGAAGTAGATCTCCTTAGAAGTATTCAGCTTCTCCCAGGCGTGAATACAGCAGGGGAAGGCACCACAGGCTTGTTTGTGAGAGGTGGGTCCTCAGATCAAAATCTAATTCAAATAGATGGAGCACCAATTTACAACCCTTCTCACTTTTTTGGATTTTTCTCTGTTTTCAACCCTGATGCAGTAAGTGATGTGGCCCTTTATAAGGGGAACATACCGGCCAACTTTGGTGGGAGAGCATCCTCCCTGGTGGATATTTCCTTAAAGGAAGGCAATACGCAGAAATTAAAAGGGAGTGGCGGAATAGGAAGCATAAGTTCTCGGTTGACGGTGGATGGGCCCTTGTTTTCAGAAGATGCCTCTTTCTTAATATCCGCCAGACGAACTTATGCAGATATCTTTTTAGGACTTTCATCAGACGAATCCCTCAAAGACAACCAATTGTATTTTTATGACCTTAGTGGTAAGCTGATGTGGCGGAATGGGGAAAAAAATAAATTCACCTTTTCCACCTATTATGGAAGTGACTACCTGGGCCTTGCCGAACAATTTGGCCTTGGCTGGAACAACTGGATCAACTCCTTTGAATGGGACAGGCAAATCAACGATAATTTGTTTTTGGATGTAACTGCTTATTATAGTTTTTACAAATACAGAATTACAGTTACGGATGAAGACAATGGTTTTGATTGGTCTAATTATTTTTCTGAATCTGGAGGCAAAGTTGCACTAACATACATTCCCAAAGAAAACACAGAGCTTAAATTCGGAGTGCATAGTCAACTGTATTACTTTGCTCCCGTAGACTTACAATTTAGTGATTCAGCTAACATTCAGCCCTTTGAGTCTACCACAAGAATAGGCTTTCAAAATAGTTTTTTCATCGCTGGTAATGCGGAACTCAGTGAAAAACTAAGTGTTGAAGCGGGTCTTCGCTGGAGTGCCTATCAGCAAATTGGCGATGGCGTGAATTACATTTATGAAAATGGAGACCCAACCATTGATGGAGTGGTTTCCGATACATTAAATTACAATTTTGGAGAGCGGATGCAGTTTTTTGATGGGCTTGAACCAAGGGTAGCGATGAGGTACCTTCTCACGGATGGGTTGGCTTTGAAGGGAAGTTATAACCGCAATTTTCAATACATTCAAGTGGCTTCTAATTCATCCGCTGGTCTACCTATAGACAGGTGGATACCCGCAGGCAAATACATTGAACCGATCCGTAGTGATCAGGTCTCAGTTGGGGTATTTAAAAATTTAAATAACAACAAGTGGGAGTTGTCTTTGGAAGGCTATTATCGAGATTTTAGAAATATTATTGACCTTAAGCAAAATGCAGATGTATTGTTTAAAGACAATGTGGAAACTGAAATCCTTACAGGAGATGGTTGGGCTTACGGTTTAGAATTTTTATTAAGAAAAAATGTTGGCAAAACTACAGGCTGGTTGAGCTATACCTGGTCAAGGACTTACAGAAAAATTGAAGGGATCAACAAAGGTTTACCCTATAATCCGAGGTTTGACAGACCCCACGATTTGAGCCTGGTACTTAATCATCAAATCAATGAGCGACTGTCATTGTCAGGTACATTTGTCTATACCACTGGTGTGGCTGTTACCTTTCCTGTGGGCTCATATGTGCTGGATAACCAACGTCTTCCAATTTATGACGATTACCGAAACCAAAGTCGTTTTCCCGATTATCACAGGATGGATTTGTCTTTAACCCTTAAAAATAAAGACAAAGGTCGATGGTGCAAAGGGAGTTGGAACTTTAGTGTTTACAACGCTTATGGTAGAAAAAATCCATTCTCTTATGAATTTACAGACATCAAGAATAACGACATAAAATATGATGCTAGTGATGGATTGGAAGTGTTCTCACAAAGACCGGGAGTGGTTAAAACTTATTTATTCGGAATTCTTCCTTCAGTAACCTACAATTTTACTTTTTAAGCAAAATGAAAAAAATAGGAATAATTATAAGCCTTGTTTCTCTTTTGTCCTGTCAGGAAGAAGTGCAACTTGATTTCGGAAATACGACAAAAAAGCCTGTAATTGAAGCGATTTGGACTGATGATGCATCTGAGAACCATATTAAAATATCCTATACCAGGGATTATTATGACACTTTGGACAATGAGATTGCCAAGAATGCTTCGGTGAGTATTCAGGACAATGTATCAGGAGAAACAGTTGACTTCACGTTTGTGGAGGAATTGGGGTATTATTTACCATCAGATAATCAAAAAGCGGTCATTGGCAACCAGTACAGCTTGCGGGTGCTATTAGACGGAAACGAATATACAAGTGATGGGATAACGCAAGAGCCACCCATTCTAGACAGCATCACCTATATGTTTGAAGAAGAAAGGTTTTTTGCCGATGAAGGTTACTACTTAACATTGTATGGAAAAATCCCTTTTGACGATGGTAACTTTTACCGCTTATTAATCACAAAAAATGACACACTTTTAAACAGTTCCAGTGATTATTTTCTCTTTGATGATACTTTTGGAACCGATATATTAAACAATGGATTTGAGTTGAATGGGTTCGCTTTTCAGGAAAAGGACAAGATAAAGTTACAATTGATTAGGTTAAATGAAAATGCATATGATTACCTGAATCAGTTCGTATCGTTGCTTTTTAATGATGGGGGACTTTTTAGTCCTCCCCCTGAAAATCCAAAATCAAATATTGTTGCCTCTAATGGTGATGGACAGGTATTGGGGTATTTTATGACAGGCTCCCTAATTTCCAAAACTATAACCATTGAAGTGGAGGAATAAAATTAAGTATATGAAAAATCAATTGCCCCTTACTATTACCTAGTGAGGGGCACTTTTTTTAAGTTTTCTATTCAGAATTAAAGGCTTAATTAGGAGATTTTTCTGAAAGGAATGGCTGAATTTCGGCAATGCTGTACTCCCAAAGTAGGTCTCTTAACGGCTTCGAAGAAGCGGTAGTGTTTGTTTTTGTAGCTTTTGAATGCTTAAAATAATCCCCATTATTACTTGGGGCTTGCTCTGTGGTGGCCAGGTAAATGCCCGTTGCTGCACCCTTTTTGGGGCTAATCATGAATGGTTTGGCAAGCAAAAGAAGGAATTTGAAAATACCATTGCTCTGTTGGCCAAAATTTGTATTAACTACGCCAGGATGTAAAGCATAGGCTGAAATGTTTTCATTGTTGTATTTCTCAGCCAAGGATTTTGTGAAGAGGATATTAAATAATTTCACATTGGCATAGGCTTTAAAAGAACCGAAGTTGTCTTTTAGTTCAAGGTCTTTTTTATTGACATTTGCCCCTTTGTAGGCTTCTGAACTAACATTTATGATTTTCCCACCTTTTCCATTTTTCAGTATTGATAGTGAAAGGTAAGTCAGTAGAAAATGGCCGAGATGATTTATAGAAAAAGTCAGTTCATGTCCATCATTTGTAACTGTTTTTTCTGGAAATATGCCACCTGCATTATTTATGAGTACATCCAGGTCCTGTGTTTTTTGGGTTAGTGTACTTGCCGCCTGGGCTACGGATTTTAAGTCGGAAAGATCGCAATAAATTACTGTGCATTTATTGGCGAGAGAGGGCATTGATTGGATAAGTTCCTTTGCTTTTTCCTCATTTCTGACCAGTAGGAAAAGCTGTTCACATAATGGCGCCAATGCCTTTACTTTTTCCACGCCAATCCCTGAGGTGGCTCCTGTTATTGCTATTTTCATGTAGGTATCTTTAAATGTTGTTCAATCTCCTAAAAATGAGAAAGGATGATGTTGGTATTAAATATACAAAAACTACAATTAAATGCTCGAAGATGGAAAAATCATTGGGGTGAATCGTGAATGAATTGAAACTGACAAATTAATTTCTGTATTTTTGTTTTTGATTTCAATCAGGAAATTTACTGGTTGCTATCTGAAAATTATTAATATTGAGTTCATTGGGCTGTGTTTCAGGTGAATGCCTTTTTATCGCAATTACGCAATTCCATAAATTAACCAGATTTTACGTGACAAAGAAAAAATTCGTTGAGATAGAGAAAGTAATTGGCAAAAAAAATCCTGCTTTATTGAAGTGGATTCCCGGTTTTTTACTCTCTTATATCAAGAGAATTGCCCATGAAACTGAGGTCAATGAGATTATGGCTCGGAATGACCATTTGAAAGAGTTAGCATTTGTTAATGCCTTGATCAAGGAGTTCGGGATGGAAATAGAGGTGAGAAACGAAGAGAATATCCCATTAGATGGGAATGTTATTTTCGCGTCTAATCACCCTTTAGGAGGCTTGGATGGCATCGTATTGATGCATGTTTTAGGAGCATACAGAGAAGATTTGAGGTTTTTGGTCAATGACGTATTGATGAATATACCCAACTTCGGAAAATTATTTGTACCCATTAATAAACATGGTGGACATGGGAAAAGGGGTGTTGAGCTTATAGAAGCTACCTATGCTTCAGGTAATGGGGTTATTATCTTTCCAGCAGGCTTGGTTTCACGAAAGCAAGAGAATGGAATTGAAGATTTGGAATGGAAAAAAAGCTTCATTAACAAAGCAAAGAAATATAAAAAAGATGTTGTTCCTATTTATATAGAAGGGAAAAACTCATCTTTTTTTTATAATTTGGCCAACCTTAGGAAAAAGTTGGGAGTAAAGGCTAATATTGAAATGTTTTATTTGGCGGACGAAATGTTTGCCCAAAAAAACAAAAAAGTCATTGTCCATATAGGAAAACCGATTTCTTACAAGTATTTTGATGCTTCTAAAACGGATAAATATTGGGCGGAAGAGGTAAAAAAAGTAGTTTACAATATAATCCAAGACAAGTAGGATTTATGCAAGACATTATCAACCCAATCGAAAGGGATGCTATTAAAAACGAATTGATATCCGATCGATTTTTAAGATATGTAAACAATGGGGAAAATGAAATCTATTTGGTCAATCAGCACAATGCACCAAATGTGTTGAAAGAAATCGGTAGGTTACGTGAGATTTCCTTTCGTGCAGCGGGCGGAGGGACAGGATTGTCTTTAGATTTAGATGAGAATGATACTTGCGAGAAATGCTACGATCAGTTGATCGCCTGGAATCCTGAAGATGAGGAAATCATTGCGGGATATAGATTGATCAAATGCTCCGATGCTGGTTTTACAGAAAACGGTTCAGTGAATCTTTCCACAGCCCACCTTTTCAATTTCTCAAATGCCTTTATTGAGGACTACCTCCCTTTTACTATAGAGTTGGGAAGATCTTTTGTGCAGCCCAATTACCAACCAAGCATAGACAATAGAAAAGGGATATTTTCTCTTGATAATTTGTGGGATGGTTTGGGTGCAGTGGTAATGATCAACCCAGATATCAAGTACCTCTTTGGTAAAGTAACCATGTATCCACATTATAATGAAGATGCAAGGGATTTATTGATCTATTTTATGCACCATTATTTTCCAGACAGAGATCAATTAATATTACCCATAACTTCATTGGGTTATAAAACGGACGTAAATAATTTCAAAGGGATTTTTGATGGGGTAGCTTATAAGGAAGGTTACAAAATACTTAATTCAAAGGTGAGGTCTTTAGGCGAAAATATCCCCCCTTTGATTAACACCTATATGAACTTGTCTTCTACCATGAAGATTTTTGGTACGGCAATGAATTATGAATTTGGAGCTGTAGAAGAAACAGGAATATTGATCACCATCGCGGATATTTACGAATCCAAAAAACATCGCCACCTCGAAACCTATACTAGAGACATGCACTTTGGTGTTAAACAAAATTAAGCTTTTGATGCGCATTGAACCTATTGACAAATGAAAACAAGGCCATTTGGAAAAACAGGCTTATATTTTCCATCTATTATCTTTGGGAGCAGTGCGCTTGGAAACCTCTTTCAGGCTTATTCTAAAGCAGAGAAAAAAGCCATTCTAAAGGAAGCTTTTAGTAAAACCAGCCCCTATACGGTTTTCGATACTGCAGGTAAATATGGAGCAGGATTGGCGCTTGAAGTATTGGGTGAGTTTCTAGAAGAAGAAGGCATTCCTCAGGAAAAAGTAATTATCACCAATAAATTAGGTTGGACAAGAATCCCCCTCACTACACCAGAACCCCTCTTTGAGCCCAATATATGGAAAGGGATAAAACATGATGCCGTTCAGAAGATAAGTTATAACGGTGTTTTGGAATGCTTCGAAAAAGACAATTTACTGCTAAAAGGCCATGTGCCTCAGTTGATCTCCCTTCACGACCCAGATGAATTTTTAGACAAAGCGAAGACTGAGGAAGAGAGAGAGGGGTTGTGGGAAGAGCTCTTAGGAGCCATTTCCGCCATGAGTGAATTGAAGGAGTCGGGTATGGTGAAAGGCATAGGCGTGGGGGCCAAGGATTGGAAAATAATCAAAGAAATATATAATCAGGTACCCTTGGATTATGTAATGGTCGCCAATAGCCATTCACTCATTCATCATCCACCGGAATTAATGGATTTTTTGGAGCTGTTAAGAAAGGATAACGTTGGGGTTATCATAGCAGCCGTTTTTCAATCTGGTTTCTTGACTGGTGAAGACTTTTTTGATTATAAAAAACTTGATATAGCAGATCCTAAAGACCAAAAAAAAATTCAATGGAGAAGCTTGTTCTTCGAAGTTTGTAAGCGACATGATGTTGCTCCCTTTCATGCATGTATACAATTCTCGTTAGCAGTACCTGGAGTCACTAGCATTGCACTAAGTGTCAATAAACCAGAATTAGTAGAAAAAAATATCTTGGCTTCAGAAACATCTTTACCTCAAGAATTTTGGCAGGAATTAAAAGATAAATCCTTAATTTCGGGTTTACCTTATTTATAAGCAACCAAATAATCAAAATCACCAATGAGTCAAACAATAAACCCAGTAAAGGCAGAATTAATTTCTAAAAAGAATTTCTGGCCATTTTTATTACTTACCTGCTTGTTTATGCTATGGGGGGTTGCTCATAACATGACAGATACCCTTCTGGCAGCTTTTAAAAGAATCATGAGCATGACTGACTTCCAAACTTCATGGATTCAGTTGGCTTTTTACGGTTCCTATTTTTGCCTTGCCTTACCTGCAGCAATTTTCATTAGAAAGTACTCTTATAAATCAGGAATCCTTTTGGGATTAGGACTATTTGCATTGGGTTCTTTACTCTTTTATCCTGCGGGAATGATGATGTCCTATGGGTTCTTTTTGCTTGCACTGTATGTGCTCGCAGGAGGGCTATCTATTTTGGAAACAGCTGCCAACCCTTACATTTTGGTTATAGGTCCACCAGAAACAGCGACACAAAGACTTAACCTGGCACAATCATTTAATCCTATTGGGTCAGTTATTGGTGTTTTTCTAAGTAAAATATTTATCCTTTCTAAACTCAATACTGCCGAGGCAACAGATAGAACCAACATGACACCAGAAGCGCTAGAAGCAATTCAGGCCGATGAATTGGCTGGTGTGGTAAGTACTTATGTAGGCGTCGCTTTGTTTCTGATTGTAGTATGGTTTATCATTCGTGCCGTTAAGATGCCTGTAGCCTCTGAGGAAACGGAGAAAGATGGTGTGATCAGTGGCTTCAAAAGACTGTTTAAGAATAAAAATTATGTGAGAGGTGTAATGGCGCAGTTCTTTTATGTTGGGGCACAGATCGGGGTTTGGTCATATACAATTAGGTATGTAATGACTGAGCTTGATGTCATGGAAAGCGGTGCCTCAGATTACTATTTGATTTCCTTAGTGCTTTTTGCCGGAAGCCGTTTTCTGTTCACAATATTGATGAAATACTTTAAACCTTCTATTCTATTGGCCTTTTCTTCACTCTTAGCCATTCTACTTAGTTTTGTAGTGATATATGCCAGCGGAATGACTGCTGTGATAGCACTTGTGTTGATATCGGTGTGTATGTCGCTTATGTTTCCTACTATCTATGGCTTGGCAGCAGAGGGACTCGGGAATGATACCAAATTGGGGGGGTCAGGCTTGATTATGGCCATACTTGGGGGAGCACTTATCACTGCCATTCAAGGGCAAGTTTCTGATATAAGTGGAAGTATTCGCCTTTCTTATTACGTGCCGATGTTATGTTTTGTAGTTGTAATGTATTTCGGACTTTCTCATTATTTCCAAAAGCCTGATAAAAAACAAGAGAAAATTGTGTGATTAAGGTTTTAGTCTTGATTTAAATAAAAAAGCTCCATGCAAAATCAATTGCATGGAGCTTTTTTATAGGGCTATTACATTTTCAATTAGATAACAGACTTGTATATAGGTTAGGCTTTAAGAACTGCTATCTCATCCAGTAAAGCTTAGTAAAAACCAAAATAATTTCTAGCATTTCTGTAGCAAATGTCTTCCACCATTTGACCCAACCATTCTTCATCAGCAGGGAGTTCGCCATTGGCTACATCCTGACCGATAAGGTTACATAAGATCCTTCTGAAGTACTCGTGGCGTGGAAAAGATAAGAAGCTCCTGCTGTCTGTTAACATCCCCACAAAGCAGCTTAAGATACCCATATTGGAAAGCGTGTTGATTTGTTTTTCCATCCCGTCTTTCTGATCAAGATACCACCAGCCAGATCCAAATTGAACTTTTCCTTTTATAGATCCATCATTAAAATTTCCAACCATTGTAGCCATTACTTCATTGTCTGATGGGTTCAGGTTATATAGAATGGTTTTGGACAATTGATCGGTACTGTCAAGATTGTTAAGGTACTTGGCAAGGGCAACACTTTGAGAAAAGTCTCCAATGGAATCAAATCCCGTATCGGGTCCTAATACGCTTAGCATTCTTTCATTGGTGTTCCTTAGTGCGCCAAGGTGGTACTGCTGCGTCCATCCTTTAGCATGATACATTTTACTTAAAGCAGTAAGGGTTTTAAATTTGAAAAACCGCACCTCGTCAGGTTGGATCTTGTCTCCCTTTTTGATGGTCGCAAATAAGGCGTCTATGGAGTAGTTGTCGTTGTCGAAAAAGTACAGTTGCTCAAGTCCATGGTCAGAAAGTCTTCCTCCATTTTCATGAAAATAGGCTATGCGATTTTCTAATGAGGCCAGTAAGTCCTCAAAGGTATTAATAGATATCCCGCTTACTGCTGTAAGCTGCTCCAGGTATTTCAGGTAGTCGCCAGGATTTTCTACTGCATAAGCTTTGTCTGGACGAAAAGCAGGGAGCAGTTTGATCGCAAGTTTGTCCGCCTTGGCTTTTTGGTGGTACGCTAAGCTATCAATAGGGTCATCTGTGGTGCAAACTACCTCTACATTCATTTTTGAAAGCAGCCCTCGAGTACTGTATTCCTTTTGTTGAAGGAGATTGGTGGTGTGCGCATAGATGTCAGATGCGGTATTTTCATTCAGCAATTGATCCACACCAAAGTAACCCTTCAACTCTAAATGAGTCCAGTGAAACAAAGGGTTTCTCATGGTTTGAGGGACAATTTTTGCCCAACTCTCAAATTTTTCCTGATCAGTTGATTCACCTGTGATGTATTTTTCATTGACCCCTAGTGTTCTCATGGCACGCCATTTATAATGGTCACCATGCAGCCAGATTGAGGTCATGTTGTCAAACTGACGGTCCTCGGCGATGTCTTTAGGCGAAAGGTGACAGTGGTAATCAATAATCGGCATTTTCTTTGCGTGATCATGATAAAGCCCTTTGGCAAAATCATTTTTCAGGAGAAAATCCTCAGTTAAGAAGGTGTTATTTGAAGGTTTTGCTGTGTTTTGCATTGTCTATTCTTTTTAATCTAATAGTAATATTAAAAATTAATTTTTGCTTATTCCATATTTTTCGTGATTTAGACAACCGATTGCATAAATTAAAATTGCTCTAATTTTCATGAGATTCCTATTTTGTTGTTTATATTAGTGTGAAAACGACATATTTTTTTAATTACGCCTAGTTTGGCGCTAATAATATTCGCTTGGAACAAATTTCTCTTTATAAATTGTCATTTACATAAACACCATGAACCATAAGCCAAGAAGAGGTTTTTTAAAAAAAGGAATGGGATTGGCAGCGCTTCCACTTTTGGGTTTTGCACCTATTTCTACGCCTCCACCAAGAAATGAGAAAAACCTTAAGCTAAGTTTGAATGCGTTTTCTTTTAATGCTTCATTGCGGGACAAGACGCTTTCATTAGAAGGGTTGTTTAAGTTTTGTGCTGAAAATGGGATTCCAGCGATTGACCTGACAGCCTATTATATCGATTCTTATCCAGAAGTTCCAGAAGACAAGGTGCTTTACGGTATCAAGAAGCAAGCACATCATTGGGGCTTGGATATTAGTGGCACAGGGGTGAGGAATGATTTCACTCTTCAGAATGAAGAACAGCGGAAGAAAGAGATAGTACTAGTAAAAAAATGGGTAATAGCGGCATCCAAAATGGGCGCACCAGTGTTGCGTGTTTTTGCTGGGAAGGCAAATGTGGAGGGGGCTGTATGGAAGGAAGTTGCTGACGGGGTTATCGCTGCGATGCAAGAGTGCGCGGCTTTCGGTGCCGAACATGGTGTAATAGTAGCCATGCAAAATCACAATGATTTTATAAAGTCTGCAGACCAGGTAAATTATATAATGGAAAATGTTAACCAAGAATGGTTTGGATTGGTATTGGATGTAGGTAGTTACTCTTTAAAAGACCCTTATGAAGAAATCAGCAAAAACATTCACCATGCAGTTAACTGGCAAATCAAAGAAAACGTAAACTATTTAGGTGCTCCAAAACCCGTAGATTTGAAAACCTTGATGAAAATCATAAAGAACAGTGATTATAACGGCTATTTGCCAATAGAAACATTGGGGCCTGGAGATCCATTTGAAAAAATTAAGACTTTCCTTAAAACAGTAAGAAAAGCTTTGGGTTAAGAACAGCCATTTTGTTGTTTTTTAAACTTTTAACCGGATTATGCCATAGGATTTCTCATCCCTAATAATAGTGAAGAGATAGCCTGTTCCGTGTTTAGGGAAAAAGGTTTCAATAAGCAATTGATGGTCTATTGTCTATTTCGGGTCTGAAATAGATTTCCGTAAAACAAAAAAAGGTAAGCTGTTAAGCTTACCTTTTTTTGTTTATACTGTTTTTATTTTAATTCTTTTAATTTGATGTTTTTGTAATGAACCTCATCACCATGGTCTTGAAGGAGAATATGGCCTTGCTCAGCTTCTCCGAAATTTTCCCATTTCGCATATTTGCTATCAGCCACCAATGCCCTGAACTCGTCAGATCCTCTCGTGTATTCCACCACTTTAAGACCGTTAATGTAATGTTCTACTCTATTGTCTGGATAAACGATTAAACGTCCTTTGTTCCATTCTCCCACAGGTTGAACAAATCGATCTTGTTTGTCAGCTTTAATCAGGTCATACAGTGAAGATAGCGTTCTATTCCCATCCTTTCCCATTTTTGCATCAGGATGTCTTTCGTCATCAAGGATTTGGTATTCCAAACCTATCGCGGAGCCAGAATTGTTTTCATTAAGGGTGACAAAGTATTTAACTCCACTGTTAGCACCTTCAGTAATTTTGAAATCAAACGCAAGGTCAAAAGCGCTGTATTGTTCTGTGGTTACAATATCACCAGCATTGGCTGACTCTCTGCCATCTTTTCCCTCGATTGTCAATACACCTTCATTGATAGTCCATCCACCTTCAGGGAAATTTTCCGCTTTAGCACTTTTCCATCCCTCACTTGTTTTGCCATCAAATAGCAATTTCCATCCTTTATCTTCTTCGTAAGAAGTCAATTCATTATCAATGGTACTTACCACAAATATGTCTTTTTCAAAAGGGGTAGGGGTAAGGTTCTCTGTCTGAATTCTAATGTTTCTGAAATAGGTCTTTTTGCCTGCATTTTCTGGGTTTTTGCCTATTCCGTGAACTTGAAGGGCAATAAAACCAGTAGCGTCCATATCATCTACAAGGTAAGCTACTTCTTGGCCATTTACCCAAGTTTTAAGATTATTTCCAATAAATTCAATTCTATAAGTGTTGAATTCACCTAGTTTAAAGGCACTTCTTGCATCAGGATTATAGCTTAATGGATAAAGCCATCCTCTTCTGGCTTCATCATATACACCACCAGACCAAGCTCTTTCTTTTGGGTCACATTCTATTTGGTAGCCAAAAACTCTTCCAGCACCATCGTTTCTTTCAGGGTCATGCTGGCCCCTGGCCATTACTCCTGAATTGCTTGATTCGTCATCTACTCTGATATCCAGCTCAAGGATGAAGTCTCCGTAGGTTTTTTCTGTAGCCAGAAAGGTGTTGGGTGTATTAGGAACGGAGGTGCCGACGATAACACCGTCTACTACTTCAAATTCTGCTGCTCCATCCAGCTGACGCCAGCCTTCTAAAGTTTCTCCGTCAAATAAGTTAGTCCATCCGTCTTCAGTTTCTGCCGCTGGCTTTGCACAAGATGCCAGGAAGAAAATAGACAAAGCAAAAAGACTTAAAATTTGTTTGTTCATGGTATGGGTTTTTTTTGTATAATGTTTTAATTTGATTCTATAGTCGTAAACTATTATAAGACCATAAAGATAAGCAATATCTCATAAAAATATAATAATTAGGCAATCGATTGCAAAGGTGTAAAAAACGGGTAAAAGACTTATAACCAAATAGTAATTTGGTTATAAGTGGTGGATAGGTAGAGGCAGGTAAATGCTCTTTATTCAATCTTAACGCTTAAAATTGGGATAGCTGTTTTGTAGAGAAGCGTGTCTGTGACGCCTATTTGATACGCTGTATTGGATTTTCTAAGGTTGGAAGCTATGGCAATAATTCCAGCTTTTTCCTTTTCGGCAAAAGCAATGATGCCTTTTTCTACTTCTTCATGATTGTAAATATGATGATGAATCAATAGTTCTTCTTGTCCATAAGCATATTCGGACATTCGGGCTTCTGCTTTTCCTGTATCGATAAATTTGGCGGGTGTGTTGACGAATAGAAAATGCACTACAGTCCGAAGATTTTTTATAAAAGGCTTCAACCGAACAAATGCGGGTTTGCTGGCCTCACTGAAAAGAGAGGCAAAAACCAGTTTTTTCATGGTCCTGCCATCTACTATGTTTTTAACTGCTAAAACAGGGCATGGCGCATTTCTAAAAATCTTTTGAGTAGTGGAGCCAATAAATTTCCCAGGTTCACGATTCTTGCCATAAGCCCCAATTACGATTAGATCTGCTTTTTGCTTATGAGCCAGGTCTACAAGAACCTGGGAGGGAACACCAATTTCAACAACTGCCTCTACAGGTGTGTTTTTAATTTTGTGTGTTGCCACAAAGGTTTTCAATTTATCCTTTGACTCCGCTTCCAGGTCTAAAATTTCCTGGTTTTTTAATTTTTCAGATGTGGGTAAATTTTCCCAATCTAAGTCAGATTGGATCACGTTGATGCAGGTAATGGTTGCATCACCTTTGCTTGCAACCTTGGCTGCACTGTAGAATGCATTCTCTGAATAAAGTGAAAAATCAATGGGGACAATGATTCGTTTCATGGCCTGTTTATTTTTGATATGTATTACCTTGATTTATCTGCCAAACCATTGAAATAGACTTCTTAATTTGGCATTGACTCAAAATAAACAAATTCTGAAGCAACAATACATGATAACAATCACCTTACCCTATGATGTTTTCCCCAATACAATTCAAAGGTTTTAAATTTTCCCGACTTTTATGTTTTTAAAGTCAATACTCATTTCATTACTTGGATGTAATTGTAGTCCAATTGGGCCTTTTTCAGGCATGTTCTCTGACTGATATGTCACTACTTCTTGGCCGTTTAGCCATACCGTGTATGTTTGACCAACCACTTTAACTTTCATAGTGTTCCAATCATTTAATTTCAATAGCTCTTTAACGCCACTTGCTTCCTTAGGATAAGATTTTCCAGGAATATAAGGAGAGCCTGTCATGTCTCTTTTCAATGATCCGGAGATACCAATTTGTATTTGGTCTTTGTCACTCCTTAAGAAAATGCCAGAATCCACGGTGCCTTTTCCCATTAGGAAGTCCATTTCAACTATGAAATCACCGTATTCTTTATTTGTCCAGAGGGTAGAGCCAGTTTTAGTTGGGTCATTTTCAGTATGGATATTTCCGTCTTTTACTTCCCACCAAATATTGTCTTCAGGGGTTACCGTCCAGCCTTTTAATGATTTTCCATTAAAGATTGATTTCATTTTCACTTTTTGGGCAAACCCTTGATTAACTAGTAAAGCCACTATTAAAAGGCTGGGGAGTAAGAATTTCATTTTCATTGCGGTTTTATTTTGGTTTTAATTGATTGTACCTTGACTTCCTCCTCCCTGTACTTTTTATGGGGGAGGTTTAAATTCATGTAAACAATAATAATAAAAATTATTTAGAATTATTGCCCATTTAAATAAGAGGGGGGAATAACTGTTTTTGAAGAATCAATTTTAACTCACCTTAAATTACTTTATTAAACACCATAGACCGATCGAGAAAATATTTAGAGGGAGTCTTTGCTGTTAGGACAGGAGAAGAATGGCTAAATTCAATTGGGGAATCTTAAGGGACTTCGAAAAATTTAATTTCTCAGGGGAAGTTGTGACAATTAAGCCTGGACTGTTCATTGGTATAGGCGAAGCCTTTTCCGTATTAACGAGAAGGGTCGAAAATGCAAGAAAATCAAGCTGTAGGTCCGGTGCGACGGATCAGTAGGTAATAGAAAGTTTGTAACCTATTTCGGTTTAAAGAAATAACCATAAAGATTATTTCTAATTTATAGAAAATTGCAGCCTAAGTAGAGGATATAAAATGTTCCGCTAGAGTGAGTATGCGAAGACCTAAAACAGCTATTGATACCCAATGAATTAACCTTTAATCGCTTTTCTATTGCCTAGAATGAAATTTGGCTTTAAAAAACAATACTAACTCTTTTCTTTAAGATAGGCCGCTACTGCTGCTCCTATTATTCCAGCTTCATTTTTATTTTCGGCAGCGATTACAGGAACATCTATGGTTATCTGGTCTTCAAATTTGTCCATTTTTTTGCTTGCTCCTCCACCCAGGATAAATAGATCAGGTGAAATTATTCTTACCGTATGTTTAAGGAATTTGTTGAATCGTTTTCCCCATTCAATATAGGTAAGGTTCTCTTTTTGTCTGGCCGAATCAGCAGCGAAATATTCAATGATTTCTCCGTTTTTGTAATAGGTTCTTCCCAATTCAAAATTGGGAATGAGAATGCCATTATAAAATACGCCAGTGCCAAGGCCTGTACCTATCGTCACGGTTACCACCAGGCCTTTTTTATTTTTACCAGCTCCAAAAGTCATTTCGGCTAAACCAGCCGCATCAGCATCATTGATAACGGTGACAGGAAGGCCCGTTTTATCTGAAAAAAGTTGGTCGATCTGCACGCCAACCCAGCTTTTATGAATATTGCTTTTGGTCATGCATTTCCCATTGTTTACCACTGTAGGAAAGCCACAGCCTATCGGGCCTGTCCATTTAAAATGATCTACAATTTCCTGTACAGTATTGGCGACACTTTCGGGTTTCGTAGGTGTTGGTGTTGGTATCCTGAATCTCTCAGCAGTCAATTGACCAGTTTCTATATTTACCGGAGCACCTTTAATGCCAGAGCCCCCAATATCCAATCCTAAAATTTCCATTAAAACAACTTTTATCGCTTTATAATATGATGCTATCTGTATTAACTATTAAAGTTAGCTATAATTATATTGATAACATTCTTTTAAAGATCGAAAAATTCAAAAGTTACAATGACTCAAATTCGTTTCCACCATTTACTTCTATTTGGGGAATCTCAGATAATGGAAGAAAAATATTATTATTTAATAAAAATTAAATAAAGAGAAGTGTTAGTAAGGCGAAAAAGCTATTTTTATTTGGCAACAAAAAAAACGGGTAGTGTGATGGACTACCCGTTGTTAATTATTTGTTTTCGATCTTACCATCAGCATGAATGGCAAATCTTCCTTTGGATTTGTCATGTACATGCTCATAACTATCCCAAGGCCACCCACCAAATTGAGTTCTTTGAAACTCCCCGACAGCCGCTTGGATTTCCTGATTGCTATTCATTACAAAAGGCCCATGCTGCACCACTTTTTCATTAATTGGCCTGCCTTGCAAAAACAAAAAATGAGCATTTTTATTGCCATTTTCTATTGTATAGGATTTTTGATCTCCTAATTCTATTGCTTGTCCTTTTGCTAGACTTTCTCCATCAAGCTGTATATCATCGCCTTCATAGAAATATAAGGTTCTATTTATACCGGAAGTTACCTTTGGTAACGAAAATGAAGCATTAGCATCCGCTTTGATAAGCCAGATGGCCACTTCATTTATAGGGTCGGCAGCATATGAATCAGGAGCAGGAGCCAAGGATTCCGTATTAGCATATTTACCAGCAATTAGTTTGAAGGATGTTTGAAGGCTTTTTTCATCTTTAATATTGACAATAGGAATTTGCTCCTGCCACATCATCTTAAAGTGTGCAGGCACATTCTTTTTTGCTTTAGGTAAGTTAAGCCAAATCTGAAATAAAAGCACTTCGTTTTTAGCATCCTCATTTAAGAGTGGAAACATTTCAGAATGCATAACTCCTCCTCCTGCAGTCATCCACTGTGCGTCCCCATTTCCAAATCTTCCAGCGGCTCCAAGTGAGTCTGAATGATCTACCAATCCTCTTTCTGCAATGGACACTGTCTCAAATCCTTTGTGGGGATGTGCAGGAAAACCTGGAACTTTACTTCCGTGGTACATATTCCAGCCATCTTTACCGGAGAAATCCTGCCCTATATTTCTTCCTGATAGAGGCGTATTTGGGCCCATTTCAGGATTGCCTTCAGGGAAGATATCATGATGATAGGCGCAGAATAAAAATGGGTCCTGAGTGGGCCATTGAGCACCTAAAGGTCGAATTGATTTTATAGACGATGTCATAATATATCTAAATTATGTGTATATACATGTAATAATGTATTTCGATATAAATAAGTTCATTTAAAATTACTTTATTAGGGTTTAATTTAGTCTAAAATTTAAGATTGGCCTACCAAGAGTTAGGTAAATGGAGGCAGAAATAGGGTTTTGAAAATTTTTTGAACCAGATAATAAAGGGGTCATATCGCTGAAGAAAATCGCTGAAAATACGCTTTTGGTGTTCTTGAAAAAAAACTAAAAGTTTGTATTACCCATAGCCATGCCTATTTCTTTTAACTGCGGAGAGGTTAAAAATTGAATGGGTTAATGTGGGAAAAAATGAGCGTAGATTTAATCGATTGACTTAATTGGATTAAGGTATCTTCTTATTACGATTTGTCCAATTAGGGGATGATCATTAAGTCTGTTATAACCTTCATTTCCATCGAGTTTATCGGAAAAAGTAAACATCAATGTACCTTCAAAAGCGATGTCTGTGTAGATATCAAGACGGTAGCTCAATCCTCCTTTAAAAGGAATATAGCTAGTGAGTTGCGTATCTTTATGATTACTAGTACCATCAAAATTAAATTTTGTGGTCTGATTAGCATTCATGAGTAAACCTATTCCTGCGCCACCATAAACGTTTATTTTACTTCGTCGGGTATGGTTTTCAGAACCGAAAAGGTAAAAACTTGGAATTACATCGAGAAATAATAGGTTGTTTTTACTTGTGACCGCCTGGTCTCTTGCGATCCAAGTCTGAACAATGGTTGGACCAAAATAACTAGGGTCCTGACTTCGGTACCGTTGATATCCGATATTGGCCCTTACGTCCCAGTGTTTATGTATTCTTCTACCATAAGTAAATGACAAACCAGGTCTTAAAAAGAACGTTAGGTTCCTAAAACCTCCTGCATTGTCGGCATAAATAGTTCCAAGTCCAATTCCTGCTTGCAAGAAGTTGTTTCTAGGAATTTTTTCTTTATAAAAGTTCTGCCCTTGGGCTGTGTTGATATATAATCCTGTTATCAATAAGACAACGAAATAGGAGGTAACAAAGGAATTCTTCATACTATAATTTAAAAATTGGTTAACGAGCATGTTAATCAATCAAATCTTTAAACGCACAAAAGTACCAATTCTTGCATAGAATTAGTCAAATAGATAGGAATAAATTATAATCTTGCAGTAAAACTGGTTATTATTGAGTAACTTGGTAAGTTTAAAAATAGTGATTATATAGTTTGAAAATAGTTTTTATGTGTTTTTTTTAGTGAATTAGCACCAAAACCTTTTTTTTATTTTGTGTGTAATTTTGATGATAATAGCGGTAAACAACAGTATTTATGAAAGGAATTATTTTAGCTGGTGGATCAGGCACACGTCTCTATCCATTAACCATTGCAGTGAGTAAGCAATTGATGCCGGTTTATGACAAGCCGATGATTTATTATCCATTATCAGTGCTGATGATGGCAGGCATTAATGAAATTTTGATTATTACCACACCTGAGGACAATGATGCATTTAAAAAGCTGCTAGGTGATGGTAGTCAGATTGGTTGTAAATTTACTTTTGCCATTCAGCCAAGTCCAGATGGTCTCGCGCAAGCTTTTATCATAGGCGAATCGTTTATAGGTAAAGATAAAGTTGCCCTTATCCTTGGAGATAATATTTTTTATGGAACGGGTCTTCACAAAACACTAAAGGAACATACTGATCCTGATGGTGGTGTAGTTTTCGCTTACCATGTCAATGATCCTCAGCGATACGGTGTTGTTCAATTTGATGATGACAACAATGTTTTGAGCATAGAAGAGAAGCCCACAACCCCAAAATCTAACTTTGCAGTACCAGGGCTCTATTTTTACGACAATGAGGTTGTAGAAATCGCTAAAAATATTAAACCAAGCAGCAGGGGAGAGTTAGAAATAACAGATATTAACGTGGCCTATTTGAAAAAACAAAAGCTGAAAGTAGGCATATTGAACAGAGGGACTGCCTGGCTGGATACTGGAACACACCAATCCTTGCTTCAGGCGGCACAATTTGTCGAAGTAATAGAAGAGAGACAAGGCTTAAAAATCGGATGTGTAGAGGAGATCGCCTACAGAAATGGTTTTATTGATGCGGAAGAGCTTTTAAAAGCGGCGGAAAAATTGGGAAAAAGTGGATATGGGGTCTATTTGAGGGGGTTGCTCAATAAATAATATGCCATTTTCTAGTCAGCTATAAGTGTTTAAATGCAAAAAACAGTATTTGAATTACAAAATAAATGATAAAAAAATCACCTCTATCTTTGGAGGTGATTTTTTTTTGATTACTTTTACACTATGTAAAATGAGTTTTAGTATAGTATAAATGTATTTTGATGTTGGATATTGTAATAATAGATGATGATAGGGTAAGTACTTTTGTAACGGAACAGTATATTAAAAAAAGTTTAACCGTCCCATATAAGATACATACGTTTTCATCAGCCGTAGGTGTTTCAGATCAGGTTGCCCATATTAATCCTGAATTTTTGTTTTTGGATTTAGTTATGCCACAAATGACCGGGTGGGACTTTTTAGAAGAAATAAAAGGGGCTGGTATCACTTCGCAAGTATATATATTAAGTGGGTCTTTGGAATGGTCTGATGTCGAAAAGGCCAATAATAATTCACTAGTTAAGAAATTTCTTCCTAAGCTTTCAGTTAAGGAATGTATTCCTGAAATTTTCAGGAATTAAGGTTTTTTGTAGGGTTTAAGATTAATTATAATCGCAAGCGCATAGGCTCTGAACTTTGTTTGGAGCCTATGTTATTTAGCCTTGATATTACTTTGAAGCGCATAAGGCCCCAACCTCTGGAGGCTTTTTGCATCAATATTTTTTTCGTAAAAATTAATCGCAGTATGGGTGTCAAGAAAAACATGGTTTTCCCCTATCGATTCAATCAGGCGCCATTTTACTAAAACATCTCTGACTGGGCCTTTGGCACCTATAATATACAGGTCAATGTCATTGTTCCTCCACTCCTTAACCCAGGATTGTATTGTCAATACGCCTGTGCTGTCCAAGCTTGTCACACTTTCCATGTTTAGAAAGATCATTTGTACGGGAGTAGTCCTCTCTTTTCGCCATTGGTTGATTTTATCATTGATATAATCCACATTGGCAAAATAAATGGGTCCATCTATTCTTACAATTAGTAGGTCGTTATTTATTTCAAGATTATTAAAGCGTTGGATATTTCTGAAGTTGTTGGTTCCCGGAACCCTGCCTAACTGTGCCATGTGAGGCCTTGAGGCCCTATAAATAACCAGCATTAAAGAGAGGATCATGCCTGTAAGGATTCCTAGTACAATGCCCATGGTAAGCGTTCCCAAAAAAGTAACCATATACATATAGAAATCTTTTCTGTCTTTGGTCCATAACTCTATAGGCCCTTTGAAATCTACGATGCTTGAAACCGCCACAATGATCACTGCAGCTAGAATAGCATAGGGCAGATAATAAAAATAGGAAGTGAAAAACACCAAAGTAAGTACAATTAATCCAGCACTGATAATGGAAGATAGGGGTGTTTTGGCTCCAGACTGATCATTTACTGCGGACCTTGAAAGCCCACCAGTGACGGGGAAGCCCCTGACAAAAGATGCGCTAATATTGGCCATTCCCAATGCGATAAGTTCTTTGTTTGCATTGATGTGATAATCTTTATGTTTGGCCTGTAAGGTTTTACCAATTGAAAAGCTCTCTGCAAAGCCAACCAAAGAAATGGTGATGGCAATAGGAAATAAACTCAGCCAGGTGTCCATTTCAAAAGTAGGAAGGGAAAAACCCGGCAATCCACTGGGTACCTCTCCCAAAACTAATACACCGCTATCGGAAAGCCCCATGAATTTGACCAGAAGAATACTAAGGACAACGGCAATCAATGACCCGGGTATGGCTGGATGAATATGCTTTGCATATTTAATGATAACTATCCCTACCAGGCCTATGCCCATCGTCAACCAATGGGTCTGTTCAATTGTGGAATAGATGCCTATAAAGATGTCTTGGATATGGTTGCTGTTGGGGAAGTTAAGTTTCAATAAGTGTTTGACTTGCCCAAAACCTATTATAAAGGCAGCGGCGGAAGTAAACCCTTTGATGACTGGTTGAGAAAGGAAATTCACTACAAAACCTAGCTTAAATATCCCCATAGAAAACTGAGTCAAACCAACCAGTAAGGCCAGGGTGATAGCATAATAAAAATAGGACAGGTAGCTGTCAGGGGACAAACTACTAATACCAGCCCCTACTAGTAAAGAAACCATAGCACCTGGTCCTACCGCCAACTGCCTGGAACTTCCCAAGACCGCATACACAAGCAATGGTAGGGTAACGGCATACAATCCATGTATAGGATTCAATCCGGCAAGCATTGCATAAGCCATTCCTTGAGGGACAAGTAATACGCTTACTATTATTCCGGCTGATACATCTCCAATTAGGTTTGTCCGTTTATAATTGGGCAGCCATTGCAATATTGTAAGGTTTTTCTTAATGTCCATGCCCATCTATAATTATCTATCCGCAATATAAATTAAACGCTGCCGAGATTTCTGTAATTAAAGCAATGCTTGATACCCCCCCCGAAGTCATCCTACGATTTAGTTAATCCGATATTTTTTTTAGCCAAAAGGTAAGCGTTTAAATTAATTAAAAATAATGCGAACTGGCTAAAGGGAATCCTATTTCAAAATCCTATTATTTTATTCAGTAAGTTGAACCTACAATGTCAAGCTTGGCTTTTCAACAGCGTTAAACAGCTGCTTACAAATTAAGTATCGATTTAATGGTTAAAAGGTGACCATAGTCACTTGGAGGTTTGTATTTACCCAACCATTAATACGATTTCCTTTTTTAAATACTTAGACAAGGTGTCTGCATAGCGCTGGGCTTCCCAGATTTCAAGATCCATATTTTCTTCACCAAAGACCTTTACTTCCAATTGTTCTGCCTTGTCCAGACAATAAACATTTTGCACCCATTGGTTTTTTGTTTTGTCCAGGCCTATTGCAATCCTAAGGATTCCTGCCAATAGTTTAAGCGTTTTCTTCTGGTGTTTTTCTAGTTTTCGGTATTTCTTATGGCTTTTTCCGGGCCCTTTCTTTCTGTGGTACCTAGCCAGGTGACCCAAAAGAAGAACTTCATCGTTCGTAAATCCCCTTAATTGACTGTTTTTGATTAGGTACCTGGAATGTTTGTGGTAATCCTGAAAGGCCACGAATAAGCCAATATCATAAATAAGTGCCGCATGGGAGACCAAGTCTCTTTCGTAATTATCCGCTCCATGAAGGTGCTTGAGCTGATCAAACAATTGAAGGGCAATTCTCACAACATGCTTTTTCTCCATCAGGTCTGTGTCGTATTTTATCGCCAAACGGATACAACTTTTCTCTTTGAGGCTTTTTCCCTGACTGACTTCCTCGATTTGTATACCATGCTTCTCCAGATGGTTAATAATCATTCCATCTCTCAAAGAAGCATCTGAGATGGTTAGGACGGAAGCATTGATTTGGGTTAAAATCTCGACAAGTAGGAGGGCTCCAAGGTGGATAGCATCTGCCCTGTTGCTGTTAATCCCAGGTATTTCGCTGCGTTCTTCGGGACTGGCATCCAGCAATCGGTCTCTAAGTTTGATCAGGTCTTTCAGTTGAACTGTCTCCGCATTGACGATATCCGGGGCAGGATTGTCTGCTTTTATCAGGCAAGCTTCAGCCAAGGCACGTATGGTTCCGGAGGTTCCGATTACCCTATCAAATCCGATTTGATTGATTTTTTCTATCACAGTGCCAGCCGCTTGTTTGATATGTGCCTTTAGCTCCTTTTGGGTTTTGTCTTTTACCTTGGTTTGGTTTCCAATAAGATCCCATAAGCGTAATACGCCAAGTTTCATGGAATTGCCATATAATATTTGATTTTGATCACCAATGACGGCCTCGGTACTTCCTCCACCAATGTCGAGGACCAAAAATTTTTCATTTTTAATAGCGATCGCTTCTCTTACAGCAAGAAAAATTAATTTGGCTTCCTCCTTTCCAGAAATCAATTGCGGTGAAACACCTGCCTCATGAATTAATCTATCCAAAAATTCCCGTCCATTTTTTGCTTCTCGGGTGGCGCTTGTTGCAGATACTATAATGTCATCTACTCCATATTGATCTGCCAGCTGAACGTATCTCTGGACGGTGGACACCCCCATGTCCATGGCTTCCTTGCTGAGCTCTTTATTGGCAAAAACCCCCACGCCAAGCTTTACCATGCTTTTTTCTTGTATGAGTATGTCAAAATGGGTTCTGGATTGAACCTTGACTATTACCATGTGGATACTATTTGTGCCAATATCGATTGCAGCAATATTCATAGAGGAGTGGGTTATTTGAGGAAAGACTTGTTCATAAAGGCGATGTGACTAATGGAAATACCTTGAGGGCATTCGACCTCACAAGCACCCGTATTGGAGCAGGCACCAAAACCCAGTTCATCCATTTTATTTACCATGTCATTTGTTCTTTTTTTGTGTTCTATTTTGCCTTGTGGCAATTGGGCCAAGTGACTGATTTTAGCAGCAGTGAAAAGGGAGGCACTCCCGTTTTTGCAGGAGGCGACACATGCCCCACAACCTATACATGCGGCCGCATCAAATGCTGCTTCCACCGTGTCGCTACTGATTAATGTTTGGTTGGCTTCAGGCGATTGGCCAGTATTTACGCTTATATATCCTCCCGATGCAATGATTTCATCCAAGGCACTTCTATCCACTTTTAAATCTTTTTTTACAGGGAAAGGACCAGCTCTGAACGGTTCAATATAAATGGTTTCCCCATCTTGAAAAGAACGCATGTGAAGCTGACAAGTGCTGGTATGTCCTCTCGGACCATGTGCCCTTCCATTGATAAACAAACCACATTGACCGCAAATTCCCTCGCGACAATCGGAATCGAATGATATGGGATTTTGTCCACTAAGGATTAGGTTTTCATTGAGCTGATCTAACATTTCCAAAAAGGACATGTCTGGTGAAATGTCACCCACGGTATAAGCCATCATTTTACCATGGACTGCTGCCTGTTCTTGTCTCCAGATTTTTAGTTTGAAATCCATTATTTATAGCTCCTTTCTGTAGGTTTAGTAAATTCAAAATTCAGCACCTCTTTTACCAGAATATGGGCTTTGTCTGATTTCTGCCAGCAAGAGATAAAGTTAAACTTCTCGTCGTTCCGAATAGCTTCTCCATCATTGGTTTGATGTTCTGCCCTGAAATGGGCGCCGCAAGACTCTTCTCTGCTCAGTGCATCAATGCACATAAGCTCTCCTATTTCAAGGTAATCGGCTACCCGGCCTGCTTTTTCTAGCTCTTCATTGATGCCATCGGTTTTCATAGGGATTTTTAGGTCCTTATAGAAGGACGCCCTTAAATTCTTAATCGCCTCAATCGCCATCGTTAGGCCTTTCTCTGTGCGTGTTAGCCCACATTTATCATAAAGAATCTTGCCCAACTCTCTATGGAAATAATCCACTGTCTTATGTCCATTTATTTTGCCAAAAGCCTCAATTTGCTGATTAACTTGAAGCTCACTTTCAAGAAAAGCTGGATCGTCTCTATTGATGGCTTCGGGCTTTCCTGATTGGGCAAGGTAGTGGGGGAGGGTTTGGGGCAGAATATAGTAACCATCAACACAAGCTTGCAATAGCGAATTGGCCCCCAATCGATTGGCACCATGGTCTGAGAAATTGGCTTCTCCAATACTGAAAAGCCCTGGTATATTGGTGCTTAGTTCGTAATCTACCCAAAGGCCTCCCATGGAAAAATGAGCGGCAGGAGAAATTTTCATGGGTTCTTTATAGGCATTGATACCAGTGATCTTTTCATACATATCGAACAAATTCCCATACTTCTTGGCAATGCTCGCTTTTCCTTGCTTGGCCAGGGCATCTTTAAAATCCAAGTAAACGGCATTTTTTAAGGAGCCTACGCCATGTCCAGCATCGATTCTTTCTTTGGCCGCCCTCGAAGCAATGTCTCTGGGAGCGAGGTTACCAAATGAAGGATACCTGCGCTCCAAGTAATAATCCCTTTCCTCTTCAGGAATATCAACAGCCTTCCTATCCTCATTTTTAGCCATAGGAACCCATATTCTACCATCATTCCGTAGGGATTCTGACATCAATGTGAGCTTAGATTGATAGGAACCTGATTGAGGCAGGCAGGTAGGGTGAATTTGAGTCCAGCTAGGGCAAGCGGCCCATGCGCCCTTTTTATGGGCCCTCCATATGGCCGAGCCATTACAGCCCATTGCCAAGGTGGACAAATAATAGATCTTTCCAAAACCACCTGAAGCGAGTACCACTGCGTTCGCAGTATGTCGGGTGATTTCTCCCGTGTCCAGGTTTCTGGCGATAATGCCTTTGGCTACTCCATTGATTAAAACGAGGTCCAGCATTTCATGTCTGGTATAGCTGGTGACCTTCTTGGCTTTTACCTGCCGCATCATGGCTTGATAAGCGCCTAGTAGCAATTGTTGCCCGGTTTGGCCTCTGGCGTAAAAAGTACGGCTTACCTGTACTCCGCCAAAAGAGCGATTGCTCAGGTAACCGCTGTACTCCCTGGCAAAGGGAACTCCTTGCGCTACTGCCTGATCGATTAAACTGGCAGAACATTCCGCCAATCGGTAGACATTAGCTTCCCGGGCTCTAAAATCACCTCCTTTGAGCGTGTCATAAAACATCCTATGTACACTGTCTCCATCGTTTTTGTAATTTTTCATGGCATTCACCCCTCCTTGGGCTGCCACTGAATGTGCCCTTCTGGGAGAATCCTGAAAACAAAATACAGAAACATTGTAGCCTAATTCAGCAAGGGATGCTGCGGCGGAAGCTCCAGATAGTCCTGTGCCCACAATGATGACGTGATATTTGTTCCGATTATTGGGACTGATAAGCTTTGCCTGGTCTTTGAAATTTGACCATTTGTCTTTCAAATCACCCTGAGGTACTTTGGTCTTTGGAATTTGCTTGCTGTCCGTACTAAAATACATGCCTGAATAATTAGTGTCCGTTTCTACTAGTTAATAATAGCAATTTTATACTTCGTATTTATGGGTTTTCTGCTTTAATAATAAGAAAATAAGGAATGTGTAACCATTGTCACCTTCTTAAAGCAATTAAAAAGATATTTTTGACAGTATAAATGCGCATATAGGTTTAGTTTATACCTGCGTAAACCAAAATAAAAATAATAGGGTTATTATCCTGCTAGTCATCGAAGATATGCTGGCTTTTGACCTAAACCAGTTTTAGGTAAAAGCTTTGATTAATAAAGTTGTTGCGAAAACTTTCAAATTAAGGAAATGGAAAAATACATTAAAATAATAGGGGATGCCTATTACGGGTATTTTAATTACCTGGTCAATGAGGTCATGTATCCTTCCTGGGGCAATTATTTCTGGTGGTTGGTAGGGCTATCCTTGTTTGTGTGGCTATTGGAATTGGTGGTCCCCTGGCGAAAAGAACAAGCCGTGTTCCGAAAGGATTTCTGGTTGGATGGATTTTACATGTTTTTTAATTTCTTCCTTTTTTCCTTGATAGCCTTTAATGCCATCTCCAATGTTGCGGTGGAGGCATTCAATGATTTTCTGGCACTTTTCGGGATTGAAAATGTGGTCGCCATAGAAATTAGTTCCTGGCCTGTTTGGGCGCAATTTTTAACATTATTCATTGTAGCCGATTTTATTCAGTGGAATGTACATCGGCTTTTGCATAGGGTGCCGGCATTCTGGGAATTTCATAAGGTGCACCATTCGGTGGAGCAAATGGGTTTTGCTGCGCATCTGAGGTTCCATTGGATGGAAACCATCTTGTATAAAACTGCGCAATACCTGCCTTTGGCCATGATAGGCTTTGGCTTGACGGATTTTTTTCTTGTTCATATTTTTGCCACAGCCATTGGGCATTTAAATCATGCCAACCTTAAAATAAGCTATGGCCCATTCAAATATTTGTTCAATAATCCTATCATGCACATCTGGCATCATGCCAAGGTATTACCCAAAGGTCGCTATGGGGTTAATTATGGCCTTACACTAAGTATTTGGGATTACCTATTTGGGACAGCTTATATACCTCATGAAGGCAGGGATATTCCCCTTGGCTTTGATGGGGTAGAAAAATTCCCCAAAACTTTCTGGCAACAAATAGGCTATCCATTTACAAAGAATAAGTAAAGAAATAGAGGGTTATGATTCTAGCACTTTCAAGGTAGAAACCTGAGGTTAGAATAGCAGGGATTTCACAAGATCAAGCTTTAACCCACCTCCCGCTACTGCTGCCTATGTTTCACAGACAACTCACCTTTCTTTGCTGATTGATTTTGAAATAGCCGATAATTTATCAACGGATTAGCAATACTAAATAATCTTTCTTTCAATACTTTGGCATTGAACACCACCATTGTCATATTCCAACCTGCGGTATAATTCAGAACAGTTACTTTTCATAACTTACCCTAATGAGAAATACCATCTCGCTTTGTGATTTGGATTAATCTCCCTCTAGATAAGTTATAATTTGGGTATATGGAAGCATGGCCTTTATTTTTTCTTCCTCGCTGGGTGGGTAATTATTTCCATTGATTTCGAGGTGCTTGAGTGTGTCGGCAAGCTTATTAAGGGTGTTTGGGAATTTGGTGATTCTGTTTCTTCCTAAGGCTAGCATGGTTAGACTAGACAGGTCTCCTATGGAAGCTGGGATTTCAGTCAAGTGATTATAAACCAATCGGATGCTCTTAAGCTTTCTCAGTTGTCCAATACTTTCAGGAAGTTTTTTTATTTTACAATCATTAGCACGGAATGCTTCCAAATTTCTAAGCCCTCCAAAGCTTTGGGGTAAGTAATCTATTTCACCGGATAATGTGAGGGACTTCAAGCTACTAAGATTTCCTAAGCTTTCTGGAAGTGTGGTGAGTTTTAGTGTCAAACTGAGTCTTTCTAGCTGTCTAAGGTCCCCGAAATTTTGAGGAATCTCTCTTAACCCAGAAGTATTATTCACAGTAAAATCCTTTAGATTAATAAGGTTTGAAAAGCTCTTTGGGAGTCTCTGATAGTCTCCAGTAAGCCAAAGGGTATGAAGTCGGGTGAGTTTCCCGAAATCTTCTGGTAAAATTGCATTTGGACCATTAACCCTAAAGTAGCAAAATTCCAAAGCTGACAATTCGGAAAAAGAATTGGGGATACTTTTGGACAAGTATGGTCCTCTGAAGGTTCTGAGATTCTTAAGGTTTCCAATGTTTTCAGGGAGTTTTTCAATAGTGTTAAGGTCTAAGTCAACATAATCCAAACTGCTCAATTCACCAAAACTTTCTGGTAAATGTGTTACACCTGAATTGACTAAATCCAAAAATTTCAATTTTTTAAGATTTCCAAAGCTCTCAGGTATTCTTCCCAAATCGGGAACAGTACTGATAATGAGGGTGTCCAATTCTTGGAGATTTCCGATGTCCTCAGGCAGGTTTTGAATTCTATTATGAGAAAGGAGAAGGTAGGTGAGTTGTTGATAGCTTTTTGTAATCACTTCAGGGAATTTATAGATTGGGTTTCCAGGAAGGATGAGCCTTTTCAGATGCTTTAATGCCTGCAATTCAGGAAACAGCTCCAAATTCCCAAACTTCGAAGCCCTTCTATCACCCAACATGGTTATTTCAATAACGTCTCCATTTCCATTTTCATTTTCCTTGTAGTAGTAGTGATTGTTCAAAATACCAAGTTCCTGCAAAGCCTCTTTTTGGTGATATTCTCCCGGAATGAAATCCAAAGTATCTGAAGCCGACACACTGCCATACCAAGTGGTCCAAACGATTTGAATAGGTGTCTTTTCTAATGCGTATACCCTAATATCCGGATATTCATCTTCTGGCTTATATGTTCCAGAGCTAAAGCCTTGAATGTGATGATAATCTCCAATAATAGACCACTTCCCTCGATCGTATTCTACTCCTGATACTTCTATCCTTGTTTGATAAAAATCAGCTCTTGACTCGGTAATTTGGGTTTTAAGCGGGACAAAAGAAACGTTTACTGTATCTTCTGTTTTCTTATTGTCTTTCAATAATTCCCACAAGAGGTGGTATTCCTCTCCGGGCAAGCCATTGAAAATAGCTTTTGGATCGGATTGATTAGAAAAGTAAACCTTATCATCTACTAATCCACTCAGAATGCTCCATTTTCCCTGCTCTTTGGGTTGCAATGAATCAGCATTCAGCTTAACCCAAAAATTGGACGAATTCAGGATATCCTCACCTCCCTGAGTAGGTGGAAAAGTAAGGTCGGGACGCGGAGTTTCTTCGACTTCCTGACAGGACCAAAGAGCCACTGCCAAAAGGATAAGCAAACCAATAGATTTCATTCTCATAAAGCTTAAAAGGTATATTTTAAGAAATGATTTATTCGTTTAGGCTAGGATGTTCAAAGTATCCCCATGGATCAGCTTTTATAAAAAGCAACTTTTGATCACAATCAAAGGCATTCATATTTTCCCTACTGGCTGCAATTCTAAATCCAAAGTCACCATCAACCAAGATGTCTTTAGCTGAGACATTTGTCATAGATTCTCCATAGGATTTCCTCCATGCAACTGTCCGATTATTGCCAAATTTGACCAGCCCCATTTTTCTTTGATAAGAATAGGCATCTTCCATTCCTATTGCTATTAATCCATTCTCGGGAGTCTCTTTGACAGAATAGAAATAATGGTAAGGATCTATATGGTCCCAAATTTTTTCACCATTCGAACGAATTTCAAAAATTCGAGCACTGTAAGATTGAGAATTACCGATACTGATTCCTCCAAAAACAATATTTCCGTTTTTAAGCTCGATAAGTGTTTGCGGCATGTCTAAATTGGAATCACTATAGGTGTTTTCCCATTCGATCTCTCCTGACATGGAAAGTCTTAAAATCCAAAAATCAATTTGTTCACAATAGCCAGAATTAGATTCCTGCTTAGTACATCCATTCGTTTCTTTTGCTCCAAGAATCACTAAATTATTTTCCTGAGAGATCACTATTCTCTTAAAAGAACTTCGTAGTGATGTTTCAAAGAATTTTTCCCATACAATTTCTCCATCAGGACTTAGTTTCATCAATACTCCCTGCTTAATCACGTCAACCTTCTCCGAATTAAGATCACCAATAAGGAATATTTCTTCATTCGTTCCTTGTAAAATATCTTGAATTTCGACTCCACCTATACCTCGATTAAACAGTTCAATGGCGTTTACCCAAATCTCATTTCCATTTTCGTCTAGTTTGATGACATGATGATTGCTCATGATCAAGAGACCTGTTTTAGTTAAGAATGCTTGGATTTCCCAATAATCTCCATTTTCATAAGGATACGACTTCATCCAAATCGGATTCCCAAATGGATCAATTTTGGCAACAAAGTTGAAAAAATTAGAGCCGTTTTCAGATGACTTTCCTGTGGCAAGGTAATTCCCATCCGGTGCCTTAAAAAGGTTTTGGATAAAGCCAGAAACACACTCTTGATCCATACTGAAATTCAGGTATTTTAAGAAGGTTTGATAATCTCTTTTCGTGATAAACTTAAAGTTCACTGAGTAGGTATTCTCCTGAGGATCTTTAGCTAATACTTTACCTTCGTAATTTGTCAATCCATTGAGTCTTTCAATGACAAGGCCTGTATTCACTTGGTTTTCTGATAGTATGCTATCCCCAAAAAAGATTGTATAATAATTTCTAAAGCCCTCAGGATCTTTGGATTCTTCCCAACTCAAAAATGCTTTGTCGTAGGTTACACTATCAACAAAAACAGTGAATTTCTCTGGAGGAAGATTTATGTCACTTTTTTCATCTGGTGAAATTGGAATTTGATCATCTTCGGAAATTCCTTCACAGGAACAAAAAATTGCCAATAGCGCCAGTACTAAAAAATTATTATTCATGAGCAAAAATCTGATTTCAAATCAAAAAATGAATTCTTAGTTCAATGATAAATTATAAGTTGGTTGTTTTCAAGGATTTTTTTTCAAAGTATTGATAACCAGTGGAATTATTTTCTTTGGGGAAATTATTTATTTAATAGCATTCAGCTCGGTCGGGACCGATTCTTGCTCATTTTAGATTAAAGGCAGTGTTAGGCTAGGTGATTGATTTGACATCGTGCAAGCCATTCAAAAAGCTAAATACTAGTTTCAATCATCCTACGCAGAAGCTTTGAAGTATGGCCAATAGCCAAGAAAATTTAAAATCCTTGTTTAGAGGCTAACTTAAAATTAAGCAAAAATCAGAAGCATTAACCCAATAGCCAAGTTTCAGTCTATCAGAAAAAAGTTAAGAACTAATCGATCAGCTTCAGCAAAAACCTATGATAGTCTTTCTACGAGAGCTAATTGTTCTGTAGTCTTTTCCAAATTACTGTGATTCTTTGAACAGTGGGATTTACTATCCATTACCAAAGAAGAGATTGAAGGTTTGTCTAGGATCAAATCTGTAAGAACAAAATCTCTGAATCTGGCCAAAATGAACTGATAGATGCAGTCTAAGCCTTTTTTGAACAAGTTTTGGGGAAACCCTAAAAAAATTATGAGATCTAGCGCCCCATGAGTGCCCCCTTATTGCCAAAGGTACTTAGCAAAGGAGAAATAGTGGGAATCTTTCAGGCGGGTGTTAATCTGATAAATCGCTTGACTCTGCTAACCATCTATAGTGCCGGACTTCGGATTAGCGAGGCCATCAACTTGCGAGTGAGACGCTGATAGTTTGCTTCTTATTATTATCTTTATAGGTACTAATAAAATAGCCCTAAAAGACGCTACTCTACGCAACAAGCTGAAAAAAACCGAATGGACAAAGAAAAACCCAGACTTGCACGATTGACAGCAATCCTAACCCAATTACAATCGAAACGGATTGTAACCGCAACAGATATTGCCGAAAAACATAAGGTAAGCGTTAGAACGGTTTATCGGGACATCCGGACTCTTGAGAAATCGGGAATTCCAATCTTGACAGAAGAAGGAAAAGGCTATTCCGTTGTAGAAGGTTACAAACTTCCACCAGTAATGTTTACCCAAGAAGAAGCCAACGCCTTAATAACAGCGGAAAGACTAATTAGAAAAAATAAAGACCAATCCTTAACTGAACAATACGAGAGTGCAATTACAAAAATCAAATCGGTTCTAAAGTACGACCAAAAGGAAAAAGCCGAATTGCTAACAAGCAGAATACAGGTACGCAATAACCGTGAAAACGAAAAAACAAGCAATTTTCTGATTCAACTTCAATCTACGATATCAAATTATCAAACGATAAGAATTGATTACCTGTCATTGGAAAACAAGCAAAGTCAAAGAGAAATCGAACCATTTGCACTTTACACTACACAAGACAATTGGGTACTTATCGCCTTTTGCAAATTAAGAAATGACTTTAGAGCGTTCCGTCTTGATTTCATCCAAAAAATGGAAATTTTAGGCAATCATTTTGAACCTCACAAAATGACTTTGCAACAATATCTCGAAAAATGCAGTGAAAAACATAAAAATACCCCTGACATACCTTTGGCACAAGGCCAATCTACTTTTGCATTGAATCATAAAACTTAATAAAATGCAAACAGTAAAAATTGAACCTTTTAAAATTATTGGAATCTCAATAAGAACAACAAACGAGAACGGACAGGCAATTAAAGAAATTGCAGAACTTTGGGGCAAGTTTTTCTCCGAGAGCATTTTGGCAAAAATCCCTAACAAAGTTGATAGTGAAATTTATTCACTTTATACGGACTATGAAGGGGACCATACAAAACCTTATACGGCAATACTCGGTTGCAAAGTTGAAAATTTGGACAACATTCCCTATGGAATGGTCGGTAAATCATATAATGGTGGAACTTACATTAAGACAACTACAAAAGGAGACTTGATGCAAGGTTTGGTGGTTAACCAATGGTCTAAAATCTTTGAGATGAAATTAGACAGAACCTATGATGCCGATTTTGAGATTTTCGGTGAAAAAGCACAAAATCCATCAGATGCCGAAGTAGAATTTTACGTAGGAATTAAACAAGAAGCGAATGGGTAAACTAACCTTAAAAACAGACCCAAGAGTAAATGCAGTTTTTGCGAGTTATCCCGACAATGTTCGGGATAAATTGCAACATCTAAGGGAATTGGTAATAGCAACAGCAGAAGAAACCGCAGGTGTAACTGTATTGGAAGAAACTTTAAAATGGGGAGAACCCAGTTTTGTCACCAAAAACGGCAGTACTTTGCGAATGGATTGGAAAGAAAAAACTCCTGACCAATATGCAATGTATTTCCAATGCACGAGTAGGTTGGTCGATACTTTCAGGTTAGTCTTTGACCACAAATTTCAATACGAAGGAAAAAGAGCAATTGTCTTTCAATTAAACCAAAAAATCCCTGAATTGGAATTAAAAGAATGTATAAAAGCCTCTTTGATATATCACAATGTAAAAGAACAGATAACATTGGGAATATGAAAATTAATAAAGAAAGCCAGAGGCTAATAACCAGGCATTCTGAATGGAATGTGTGCCCTGTGAAAGTTTCAGTGTAAACTTCAATGATCCTTCGACCCTTCGACAAGCTCAGGGACCAGTTCACGGTGTTGGGAACTTGGTATACTATGGGGAAAGATTTTCTCCATTTGCTTTCTGATTAGGGAGCCTGTTTTTTAACCACTTCTATTACCACTTTACCCATTTGACCGTCGATATTGATTTTTTGCGTGGCCTTAAAAGCACTGGTCAGGATGCCGGATGTGGTTTGGTGAAGGGGATGTTGATAGTTTGTTTCTTATTTTTATCTTTATAGGTCTTAAAAAAGTAGGCTATCAGGCGCTATATTACTGGGCAAAGAAAACAGTACTGATATTATGCAAAGTATATAATTTAAATAATTAAGAATATGAAAAGCAAATTTATACTGTCTAGTATTATGTTGATAATCTCTTTACAATGCTTTGCTCAGTGGGAATTGAAAGACACCACTGAATTTTCAGCAAGACATGGTCTGCCTAATTTCTTTGATAAGATAAATACAAAACAAGACGTTAAAATTGGATTTATAGGAGGGAGTATCACTGCGGCAAATGGTTGGCGACCTAAAATAGTATCTTGGATAGAAGAGCAATACTCCATAAAAGACTTATATAGTTACAGTGCTGCCATTGGAGGAACTGACTCTAAATATGGAGTGTTTAGAATTGATGAACATTTACTGAGTAAGTCCGATTTTGACTTGATTTTCATCGAATTTGCAGTTAATGATGGCGGTGCAAGTTCCTCTGATGTAGAAAAAAGTATGGAAGGAATGGTGCGTAAAATATGGTCAAAAAATCCATATACAGATATTTGCTTCGTTTATACAGTTAATGTAGCTTCATTATCTGACTGTGAAAACGGTAAAATGAATATGTCTGCGACTAAACACGATTCAATCGCGTCCTATTATGACATACCGTCAGTTTCATGGACTTCTCAAACTTTTAATATGATTGAATCAGATGCTGTTGTTTGGTATGACAGCGATTATGACAAAACTACTTTATTAAACAGTTCTGGACAGTATGTTTTTACAGCAGACAAAGTTCATCCAACAGATTTCGGACACGAAGTTTATAAGGATATTTTAGCAAAATGTTTATTGAAGATAGATACGTTGAGAGGTGTAAAAAAACATATAATAAAGCCTGTATTGATTACTGACAATTATGAAAACACAACGATGATTAAAGGTGTAGTAATACAATCAAAAAATTACGATTATGTTGATTCAATTGGACAGTTAAGCTATCTCGACAAATTTAAACCATTAGAAAATCCCTATTTTGTTTCTCAAGACACAAACGCTACTTACCAATTTTCCTTTATAGGGAATGAAATGGGTTTAGATATAATAGTTGGTCCAACAGGAGGAAGGTATATTATTGAGGTCGATGGAGTAAAAAACGAGTTTGCTAATTGGGATGGTTATTGTTCTTATTACAGAAAGCAGTCAAGATTTGTGAAATTGAGTGAAACGAAGAAGCATATTGTGAAAATTTATCCATCCATCCAGCCTTTAACTTTAGAGGAAAAAAGAAATTCATTGAATAATGATAGTAGGAAAGCAGACTTTGATGCTAATCCTGAGAAGTATGATAAAAACGAATTGATTTTTTCACATATTTTTCTAAATGGAACATTGTCTGATTATTCAACTGATAATAGGTCAAGGAGACACGATTGATTGGATGGGGGATATTATGAAGACGGCATTTTTCACGATGTATTTCCAGTTATGGCATTGACAGTATCGCACTATTATAATTAAATGTTAACCCTTCATATCTGATTCAGCACTATGACACTATAAACCAGAATTCAATAATCGACTGGTATAGCGATACTTTGACAGAGTCAGGTAATTATCAGAAAATTCTCACATCAATAACTGGTTGCGACAGCATTCATTCTCTTCAGTTATATGTTTCACCAATCACTAGTATTGAATACAATGTATCAATGTTATGGGCAATTAGATCAATAAGGATAAAGACAAACTGATTAATTACCTAAAAATGGTAGTGAAATTGCAGGTGGTGCAGTATAGTTATCGAACTGACTGGGAATATGAAACAGGTTCAGAAGAAGTATCGTTGGATTTAGAATTGCTCCTACAGGACTTTATGGACCTATCTAACCTCGGGTTAATTGAAAGAAATGACAGTACAGCGATGATTGATATAGCTGATGTTAATCCAAACAATAGGCAACTAAGCAGCATTGGAGAAAAATATGATGAATTAACGGGTTTAAAAGAGTTAGAATCCGATGACCTGTTCGAAATAATAGAAGGATTGAAAAAAAGCCCATAACATCACCTTGGATGAAGCGGGCAGTACCGAGTAAAGTAGAAAATCATTATCTTTAAGAAGTTAGTAGTAGGCTTGAGGAGATCGGCTCCAAGTGCCCCACGTTTCTTAGTTTAATCAAGTTAGCTAACATCTAAGCCCATTATGAAAATAAAAAGAATAGCAGGCAGTATTGGGATTTCTTTCGGAGTATTGGCAATTGGACTAATTGTATTTTTTTTCTATAAGACTTCTATAAATAGACCGCAGGAACCATCGAAGCCATATCCATACTACACAGAAGAAGTTACCTTTGAAAATATCCAAGCCCAAGTCACCTTAGCTGGAACACTTACATTACCCTCGGAAGTAGGAAAATATCCAGCCGTCATTTTGATTTCCGGAAGCGGTGCCCAAAACAGAGATGAACAAATATCTGGACATAAACCTTTCCTGATCATTGCAGACCATTTGACAAAACATGGAATAGTGGTTTTGAGGTATGACGACAGGGGTGTTGCGAAATCCACGGGTAACTTTAAAGCAGCAACAACTGCCGATTTTGCATCGGACGTTGCCAGCGCTGTAGCATTTCTAAAAACAAGGGTTGAGATAGATAAAGATAAAATTGGGCTGATAGGACATAGTGAAGGAGGTTTGATTGCGCCTATGGTCGCATCTAATTCTAAAGATGTAAGTTTCATTGTTCTGCTTGCTGGTCCTGGAATTGAAATAATGAAAGTTCTTCTAATGCAGCAAGAATTAATTGCGAAGGCAGATGGTGTGTCCGAATCGGATATAGAAAAATACATAATGCCATTACACAAAAAAGCGTATGATATGATATCACTATCCATTGATGTAGATTCTTTGAAGGTCGGCTTAGCTAAATTTATTGAGCAATCCTATGATGATTCTCCTAGTGAGTTAATGCCGTCAAATATAACCAAGGAGAAGGTTGTATCGACTCAATTAGATAAGTGGTCATCGGAATGGTTTAGAAATTTCCTGGTGTACGATCCTGCATCAATATTAGAAGCCGTCACTTGTCCCATTCTAGCCTTAAATGGAGAAAAGGATTTAGTGGTGACGCCTAAAGAAAATTTATCAGGAATTAGTAACGCACTAAAGAAGGGGGGGAATACTAACTGGACTGTTAAGGAGTTGCCAAATCTTAATCATCTTTTCCAGAACTGTGAAACGGGATCCCCTGCTGAGTATGCAAAGATTGAGGAAACATTTTCGCCCCTAGCGTTAAAGGAAATGGCAGATTGGATTTTAAAACAAGTAGAATAATACGTTGGATAACATATTATTAAACTGTTCAAGGAGAAATCAAAAATTACCCAGCACTTGTTCAAACCGAATTTTAGCATTCAGACTAAGGCACAATTTGGGCAGGGTTCGATTCAAGCATCAACTGAAAATGATTCAATTCATTTAAACTATGGATTGGGTTGGGGCTTGTTGCAAACACGGTTTGGGTTTGGCGCATTTAAAGAAGGTCATGACAGCCGTTTTCAACATTATACGATTGTATTTCCTGAAACAGGAACAGGTGTTATCATGATCTCAAACAGTGACAATGCAGAAATCATATTCAAAAAACTCTTGGAAATAACGATTGGCGACACTTACACACCATGGAAATGGCAGAATTATATTCCCTACAAAAAGAATAGAAATAGCATTCAATAACTAAGCATTTTGAAAACTGAAGCAGCCTAGTGCCCTTGGCCACCATTAGTCACTCTTCGACATACTCAATGGCCGAGTTCAGGGCTCAGGGAGGAGGAGTGAATTAAGTGGGCTCATACTTACCAGAAATGGTTATTGATAGACCTAGTCTACTGAGCTGTAAATCCAATGCGGTAAGGTTTTACAATTCTTTCAATGAAAGATTCCTTTTTTAGCTTAAATGTTTAATATTTATGATTAGTTAAGTGAAGCGAGAAGCCGCAAATCTTACTTACTGTCAGTCGGGTTTGATAAAACATAAATTTGTATTAAGTAGGATAGTTAATTATTTATGCTTGGCACTACCTATACAATTGAAGGACGAACTATTATAGTGCTTAAAAATAATGGTTGGGAATTTAATTAATTACTAAGGACTTAATATTTGCTAATATACGGTGATTAATCAAGTCACCTGATTCAGGCTCCATTTAGATATCAGAGAAATTTTAAAATTCAAATAACCATTTAGTATGGAAAAAAATTACGTGGCCTATTCAAGTATTTTGATACAATTTATCCAACCTCTTCTCAACGGTTCTGAAACAGAGAATGAATACTTGACCAAAGCAAAGATGGGCATAATTGCGTGGAATTATCATGTCTCTGACCAAAACAAATTGCCTTACAATAAAGAGATGAAATCAATTTTGAAACAAATGACTAAAGCCAATTACGAAGGAAGAAAAATGCTGAACTTACTTGTTTCGAGAAAAGAGGCTAAGTTTAATAATTATAAGCAACTGTTGACGAATGTGGAGATAAGAAGAAAGCCCGATAACTCAGCGACGCTTTATGTGGAATCCTATCCTGCCGATAAAATTTGAAATAGCACTTCAGCCAGTTCAGGGCTATGTTTTGCTTCCTTGTTTTGAAAAATCAGTTATTTGTGGTCCCATTAGGTTGAAACATGCCACTACCTTGAATAAGAATTTTCTGAAAACATTATCCTATCACAATTCCTGTAATAAGTTCTAGGGTTTATTGCAAATTATGGGGTAAACAAATTTCCGCATAAATTACTATCTTAGATGGGCAACCTAAGAAACTATCAAAAGCACTTAGCAGCAGTTAGCAACAATTAACTCTTAAATAAGGCTACTCTAAAGGGCTTGAGAAGCCATGCGATACCTTTACGTTAAACCTCAATACCATGCAGGACTCTACCACCATACAGGACGTCATTAAGGAGCTTGATGTGATTATTGATGAAAGTATCATTACCAATAGCAGACTGGGTTTGTTCGCATATATCTACAGGCGTACTACTTTTGAGATCGCTTCCGAGATTGCCCTAGGTCATTTTGAGGACAACGCGCGCTTAGAAACCTTGGATGTGGCATTTGCCAAATTGTATCTTGATGCCTACAGTGCCTATAAAAAGGGCCAAACCCTTAGTGCTTCATGGGCCTATGCTTTTGATCAAGGAGAGGATTCATTGACAATCGTGCAACATATAATGTTAGGGATGAACGCTCATATCAACCTGGACCTAGCTGTGGCCACAGCAGCAACAATGTCGGGAGGGAAAATCCGTGATATTGAAAATGATTTCAATAAAGTGAACGACATCCTTTTTCAAATTACCAATGAGTTGCAAGAACGTCTCAGTCGGGTATCACCCTTAATGTTTATTTTAGACCTAATTGGGAAAAATAATGATGAAAAGTTAATTAATTTCAGCATGCGTAAAGCACGTAAACAATCCTGGAATTCGGCCAAACTTCTATGGGCATTAAAAGAAAAGCATGGTGAAAATACCAGAAATAAGATTGACTATTTTGTCCTTAAACTAAGCGAACACATAAAATCCCCGAAGTCAATAGCCATTCGCTTATTGCTCAAAATTATTCAAAAGTTTGAAACAAAAGAAGTGGGCGCCGTCATTTCTGAATTAAAAGCAGATTAGAAAACCCTTGATTCAAAGGGTAAAATTTAAAAGGAAATCTGGCAAAATGTGGTGGCTACTTTCAACTATGTTTAACCAAAATTATTCTTTTTAATTTGTAATTTTCCATTCAAATTGATATTACTAAAATAGCAGTGAATTAATTATCTGTAATTTTTTTCTCTTAGATAAACCTTAGGCTTTCTTTTTGTAGCTAGTACCTAAGCTGGACAGCTACACTGAGCGCTAGCAAACATAAAAGTGAGTTCAATCAAATTTCAGACTATTATCGTCATCCTTAGGTTTATGGGATTAAATCAGAGATGGTTATTGAGTTTCTATTAGAAAGCTTAATAAGTTCTCTCTGCCTTCAAAAACCTCAAAAAAGGATCTTATTGATAATTTGGTCTGTTTTAAAACACCTTATCTCGAACTCAGTTTATAAAATTTTAATTAAAATACAATGAGTAGAGGATTTGTAAAAGAAGACGATCAGGAAGAAATACCAATGGTTCCACCTAGGGCTGACTTACCGGAGGGGGCAACGAATTATGTAACCCGCAATGGTATGGATGAACTCTTGGTAGAAAAAGAGACCTTAATAAATGAAAGAGAACAATTGGGACACCATGATGAGAAAGAACGGAGAATTGCGTTTAATCATATCAATGCAAAATTGCAGTTGCTAAATAACCGAATCAATTCGGCCAAGATAGTGGACGCTGCTAATCAGCCTCCAGATGAGGTACGGTTTGGTGCAATTGTAAGCTTTAGAATTGGGGATGAGACTAAGCTCAATCAATATCAAATTGTAGGTGTGGACGAAGCCGATGTTGCCAAGGGGAAGATCTCATTTATTTCGCCAATTGCAAGATTATTAATAGACAAGAAGGTTGGAGACAAAGCAATTTTGAAGCTCGCAAAAGCAGATAGGGTTTTTGAAATCATGGAGATTAACTATTGAATTTTTTTATAATTAAATATCATTTTATAGCTTTTTTAATTCTACCTTCGGGAAAAAATAATGTCGATAGCGCGAAAAGTGGAATTGGTGGAAAGACTTTTTTACCAATTGGAGCAAGAAAGCGCTCAGTTTGAAAAAACATCAGGATTGGGCTGTGTTTCTGGTTGTGGGAAATGTTGTTCCTACCCTGATATTGAGGCTTCTCCTTTAGAATTTTTGCCATGGGCTTTTCATTTGTTTTTAAATGGGGAGGCAGAAAGCACCCTTAATATGCTAGAGGAAGCGCATAATACTGCTTGCTTTATTTATAAACCACTAACCATTAATGGCCAAGGTCGGTGTAGTGATTACAAGTACCGGGGTTTAATTTGTCGCCTTTTCGGTTTTGCAGCCAATAAGGATAAATATGGCAATTTGAGATTGGCTACTTGTAAAATTATAAAAGAAGGTCAAACGAATCAATACAATGCTACTGTAGAGGCCATTTCTAAAGGTTTGGAGGTGCCGATTTTTACGGACTATTATATGCAACTGAATCAAATAGACTTTCAGATGGGTAATAAAATCTTACCCGTTAATAAAGCCCTGAAAATGGCATTGGAGGAAGTTTTACAGTATTATGCCTACAGGCCTTGTCCTGAAATCAAGAAAAAAGCTGTGTAGTTTAAGCAGTGTTAATACCTTAATATTCCTTAGCTAGCGAGCGTCTGGATTTTGTCAGCATTGTTGCTAAAAACGGGCAACAATACCGCCAAAATCCGATAGTATTTATGTTTTCGATCCACGGGTTTTACCCGTGGTTATTATTGTTGAAGCCTTTCAGGCTTCTTTTAATTCGTATAAATTCAGTTATTTATCTATCTACATTTGTTTTGGCTAAAAACGGGCAAATGTGCCGTCAAGATCAGATGGTATTTATGTTTTCGTTCCACGGGTTTCGCCCATGGTTATTATTGTTGAAGCCTTTCAGGCTTTTTTTAATTCGTATAAATTCAGTTATTCGTCAATTTACTTTTCTTATAATCTAGCAAAAGCTCTTCTGATTATTTGTCCATAGGGTTATGTTATTATTCTTCGCTTGTGCTTGCTTATTCCGCACTGTGAGCAATGTTATTGCCTAAATGGTCTTCCAAATAATGGCTTTGCAAAAGATCACCTCCGAAGTCATTTTGAAGGTCCCGTACCACTGCATGCACATGGTTGGCATTGTTTTGAACATTATCATACTCGATCAGTAGTCCAGCACCCTGAATGCTATAATAGTGAGGATGGCCAACGCTATTTGTTTCTGCCCCTGCCCAAGCAAATGACATATTCTCCCAACCATGATTTTCAATTCTTTTCAATAAGGCAGCATGGTATTCAGCCGTGTATCTGGAAAGATAAACTTCGACAAGCTCTTTAAGTAGGGCCAGCTGATTTGGTTGAAGGTTACTTCCTTTTATCCCAGACTGATCCAGAATTTTCGCTTTCCTGTCATTAGAGGTGATTATATCTGCTGGGGCCTTGTTGGCAAAAACGGCTTGCTTCTTTTGGGGCTCATTCAACGAATGCAATAACTGAAATCCTACGTTGGTTTCATCCCCAAGAACCTGCCTGTTCCTATGTGGTCCCTCTAATACAATACCAGGGTTGGACCCCATAAAAGATGGGGTGGAGGAGGTGATTGTGCCTTTAGCAGAGGAAAAATTCAGCGATAAATGATGCCCCTCAAGTCTCCAGCCCCAAGCTTTGTCAGCAGATGGTTGGCCAAAAACACTGAAGTGATAATTTAATGGATCCCGATAAGTGTCATTTTCAGGTCTATTTTCAACGGCTCTCAAGACGTTCTCAAGTTCGATAATAGCAGCAGCTTTTTCTTGACCTGAAGTACCTAGGGAAGCTCTCATCAAATTCAAGGCATTTGTTGTCTGAGTTTGGTTAAAGTCGTGAAAAGTAGGGCCATTTCTTTCCCGAGGCACAAAATGCCAATTGAATCGTTCGGAGTGATCAAAAGGAAAACTTGCTTGCTTTTTAAGTTCCGGGCTTAAACTTTCAATAAATTTGTTGGCCAGAGGTGAAAGATCCTGCGCAGAGCTAAATAGTACGATTCCCACTGAAAGTAGGAGTGTCGCTGAGATGCTTTTTAGGGATTGATACATGAAAGTAAGGTTTAGCTTGGGTTTGATTTTATTGGAATTTTTGGGTCAATAACTTTTGTTCCAATATATTTTTAAATTCTTTGTCGCTCTTCCTGAAGCTATAATTTCTGGTTTGCCATCACCGTCAAGGTCGGCTACTTTCAGGTCCTCACATGCCATGTCATTTTTGTCCAGCCAGTGTTTTGCCCAGGAACCATCCTCTTGTGGCACAAACATTTTTATGCCGAGGTCACCATCGTCATTGGCTTCTCTCCAGCCGACAACTACCTGATCTTGACCCATATTGAGCAAGTCTGCTGCAGCAAGCCCATGGCCCTGCATCATGGCTGAGGTCAGGAGAGTCTTGCTTAAGTTTTCAATGGTAAAAGGCTGCTTGTCGACAGTATAGACGGATAAAGTCGGGCCGTGAAAAGGTTCTACTCCTGCGAGGAACGCGTTTCCTGCTGCATCTTTACCAACACGAATTTCTCCAAACCCATATTCATTTATCAACCAGCCTTCCTTGTGCTTTGATATCCAACTACCATCCTGAAAAGAAAAGGCCTTGACGCCTTCTTTACCACCGATATACAATGTTTCACCTGTCTCACCGGGGACCGATTCCATATTATGGGTTACGTGCATGCTTTGGTCCAAAACCCAATGTCTCCAATCTCTACCTTCATTGTCCACTTGTTCATACGCGATTACTTTTACGCCGTCACCTGCCCCCCCTTTGTTGCCTCTTCCGTGGAGGGGGAGCATGACCAGGTGAAATAAGTTATCATCCGCTTTCACCCATCGCATCCGATGAACCGTAGGCTCATGGTGTAGCTTTACAGGCTCCCAGGCTTGAGTAGGATCATTTGGTCTGATTAGGTAATGTACCGAGCCGGATTGTTGTTCATCTGAGGTCTCTCCAGGGTTCCATTGAGCACCTACCGCTACCTCTACCATGCCGTCACCATCAATGTCTCTTGCGGCAATGCACACATTGTCATATTCGGTAAGATCTTTGACCATAACAAACCGCTTCCAATCACCATTTCTATACCAGACAAATTCATCCTTGTCAGCCAATAAAATGTCTGGTTTCCCATCACCGTCTACATCTCCAATGGCAAGTCCATAGCCGATTTGAATATTGCTGTCCAGTGTCTGGGCTTGAAATTGTGGTTCGGGTGAGTTGTTTATTAAAACAGTGGTGAACAAATAAGAGAGCCAGTGTATCATAGTTTAGGTTATTGGGTTACTGTTCCAATAAATTTAACTAAAAAAATGATAAATGGCTAAAAACTGTCAAATAAGGAATATTATGTCACTGCTTGACCTGTTTTAAGGAATAAACGTACAGCGTCTTCAATGTCTACCTTTCCACTTAGGATTTCAAAAACTTGTTTCCCATCTATTCCATGATCGAGCATGTGTATTAAAACAGCAGCCACGTCAGCTCTCGAAATATCCCCTTTTTCATTGAAAATGTCAGCTATTTTTATATTTCCAGTAAAAGGGCCATCTGTTAAGCTGCCAGGTCTAACGATGGCATAAGGAAGATTGGTCGACTTCAAGTGTTCATCAGCAGCTTTTTTGGCGAGAAGGTAATGTTGCATAGACTCATCTGCCTTTTCCGCATTTTCAGCACCCCTAGAACTCAACATAACAAATTTTCTAACGCCGTATTTAATCGAAAAATCCACACTTTTAATGGCGCCATTTTTGTCAACCATTTCGGTTTTGTCTTTTCCAGTCTTGGCCCCTGAACCAGCGGAGAAGATAACTTTATCAATTCCCTGAAGGGCATGGCCAAAATCTTGTTCTAAATCACCAATGACAGTGGCTATTCCCTTATTTTTGAAATGTTCTACCTGATCTTCTTTCCTAACCATGGCTATGGGGGTGTAATCAGGATGGTCTGATAGCTTCTCTGAAAGGATACGCCCTATACTTCCATTTGCTCCAATTATTAATACCTTTTCCATAATTCTTTTTTATTGGAAGGTGTTCAATAATTGTTCCAATAGTGATTTTATGGAGCCAACCTTCAAGTTGTATACCTGCAATCACCTGCAATTTGCAGAATGGAGTGATTTAGTAAGGTTTTTGTTGGCGGTTTTGATGGAGGTTAAATTCTCCTTAATAATTCCAGGATAATTTTTCGCATAGCAGGCTCGGCCTTTGCAGCTGCTTTAATGATGTCAGGAAGACTAACTTTTTTTAGGTTTCCAGGAGTGCATAAGTCGGTGATAGCCGACAAAGCAAAAACGCTCATTTCAGATTGAACAGCCACAATTACTTCTGGAATTGTACTCATCCCTACAGCATCTGCCCCAATTGTTCTCAAGTACTTGTACTCCGCTGGTGTTTCCAGGTTTGGTCCTTGAACTCCAGCATAAACTCCTTTTCTTAAGTTTATCTTGGTTTGGTTAGCAATATCCAGCGCCCATTCGATCAATTGCAGGTTGTAAGCAGTACTCATATCCGGAAAACGGTCTCCAAATTCTGCTACATGTAGGCCTCTGAGAGGGTTCTCAGGGAATAGATCTATATGGTCCTCGATGATCATAACGTCACCGATTTTAAAATCTGGGTTAAGTCCTCCGGAAGCGTTGGAAACAATCAACGTTTTAACGCCTAACATTTTCATTACCCGAATAGGAAAGGTGACTTCCTTCATAGAATAACCTTCATAATAATGAAAACGCCCTTTCATTGCCAGAATAAGTTTGCCTTCAGCCTTCCCTAGTATTAATTTATTTTGGTGTGAAACTACTGTTGCTATAGGGAAATGTGGGATATCTTGATAGGGGATTTCGATGATTGTTTCAATATCATTGAGTAAACTGCCCATTCCGGTACCTGGAATTATTCCAATTTCAGGTTTACTGTTAATTATACCTTTTAGGTGAGCTACTGCCTGGTGAATTTTGTCCAGGTAGGTGATTTCTAGTTTTTTATACATTACATTGCCGGTTCAGGAAGCGCGTATTAGCTGTGTTTATACTAAAATAGGTAATTCTTTGAATTACTTGTGAACTTGTCACCCAATCAAGGTGAATAACCTCTTTGGCCTTGGCTGAGCACGCTATGGTAGAAATTTTGACCTACTATAACTTTGCCGCCGATGCAGCATTTTTCGGCAAAATTCAAGTCCTATTCTGTGAATAGGGAGGTGGATAGGCATTAAGACTTCTTGTAAATTATTAGCCTGCCACAATGTTATTTCAAAGGAAGAGAAATCAATAAATACCCATTGATAATTTACAAATTCCAGTATAAATCCGTTAACAAGAAACTTTATAGGGCCTTTGGTTGTAATAATATAATCAAAAATAAGCCTTTATGATTAAAATAGTAGTTTGTACCAATCGTAAAAATGCAGTTTCTAAGAAAATAGCTGTCATTTATCAAGAGATTTTGGAACAACATGGTGCCAAGGCTGATATCATTAACCTCACGGAATTGCCCGATGATTTTGTTTTTACAGCCTTGTATGAGCACAATGGTAAAAACAAAGCCTACAATACCATACATGATAAAATTAAAAGTGGGAGCAAGTTTGTATTCATAGTACCTGAGTACAACGGATCATTTCCTGGAATATTAAAGTCTTTTATAGACGGGATGACCTATCCAAATAGCTTTAGTTCTAAGAAGTGCGCCCTAGTTGGTATTTCTTCAGGTATCGGCGGGGGTGGCATTGCACTTAGCCACCTTACCGACATCTTCAATTACCTGGGGATGCATGTTTTGGCCAATAAGATTAAACTGGCAAAAATAGAGGAAAATATGTCAAACGACCATGTTTCCAACAGGCTGTATTTGGCCTTGTTAAATGAACAAGCAAAATTGTTGATTGACTTTTAAAGGTCAATCAACATTGTCATGCAAGAACCTGTTATTGCTGATGATTTCGTTGTCATCATTCAGGTTAAATTTAGATATGCTTCTTTCAGAACTGTGTTGAACTTCTTGAAGTTTGATCTTTTTCCTCAAATAAGCGGGTACTTCAATTTTTTCTTTGAATTCCTCCGGAGACTGATCCACAGATCTCATTTGTCTTAGTTTTTCAAACCTGTCATGCGCTCTTTTGAGCGCTTTCACTTTGATTTGCTCAAAATAATCTACCTGGTTAACAGAAGGTGCTTCTGTTTCCTTTTCTTCTTGTTGATATTGATTTTGACTAGGCTTGTCAAATAAAGACAGTACTTTTTTAGGCTCAGCTTTAGGTTCTGGAGTCACATATTCAAAATCGTCGTCTTCAGAATCAGTTGCTTTAGTTTGCTGAGGATTTACCTTTGGGGCAGTATTTTCAGTAACCTGCTCTTGTTGTTTTGTTGGTTCCTGAACAGGAATAGGGGCTTGCTGTACAGTGAAAGGTATGGATTGGCTTGATACTGCCGTTTCTTCCTCTTTGGAGAATTTTCCTGATTCAAGATCAATGACCTTCTTTGTAGGCTCTTCTTCATTCCCCTTATTGGTTTTTGGGGCTAAAGCCTTCGTTTCAAAACCAGTGGCAATAACAGTTACTCGGATAGCTTTTTTAAGGTCTGCATCTATGCCCTGCCCAAAGATCACATCTGCCATGTCCCCAGCTCTTTCCTGGATGTATTCTGTGATTTCCACGAGTTCGTCCATAGACAACTCCTCTTCTTCTCCAGACATGATAGACAAGAGGATTTTCTCTGCACCTTTTATGTCCACATTGTTCAACAATGGTGAAGAGATCGCTTTTTCGGCGGCCTTGATAGCTCTTCCTTCGCCTTCTTCCATTGCAGAGCCCATTACTGCAGCTCCTGCATCTTTCATAACGGTTTTTACATCTTCAAAATCTACGTTAACATCCTGTGTTTCTGTGATGATTTCTGCGATGGATTTTGCCGCTGTACTTAAGATATTGTCCGCCTTACCGAAAGCCTGGCGAATAGGTAAATTACCATAGATATCCCTAAGCTTATCATTAAGTATAACAAGTACGGTGTCACAACTCTCTTTGAGTGCTTCAATGCCAGCCTGCGCCGAGAACGTTTTTTTCCTTCCTTCAAATATAAATGGCGCAGTGACGATGCCTACTGTCAGGATGTCCATGTCCTTTGCTATTTTAGCTATGACCGGAGCTGCTCCTGTACCAGTGCCACCCCCCATGCCGGCGGTAATAAATACCATTTTGGTATTGTCTTCAAGGAGTTTTCTAATTTCGTCCTTGCTTTCCAATGCCGCATTTTTACCTCTTTCTGGGTTTGCTCCAGCGCCCAATCCTTCAGTAAGGTGAACTCCAATTTGAAGTTTTAGCGGAACAGGACTGCTTTTTAAAGCTTGAGAATCTGTGTTGACTACCACAAATTCCACGTCTTTTATTCCTTGATTAAACATGTGATTCACGGCGTTGGAACCACCTCCACCTACACCAATGACCTTGATGATCGATCGATGGTTTTTTTGAATATCAAATTTATAGTCTTTCATGATGCTTGACATTTTTCCTCTTTTGAATACTGATTTCTTTCCTTACCTCTGATATTAATATTGTCCGGAGTCATCTCCTATATCATCAGTAATGAATCTTTTTAGCTTTTTAGTGATGGACCCGAAAATATCACTACTTATCTGGTCTGTCCTTAATCCTCTTTTGCTTTCCGGGATTTTCAAGCTCTCTTTCTGTCGATAAGTATCTTCCCTATCATCCAGTCCTCTAAATCCAGCCAATACTAATCCTACAGTAGTGGCGTACATTGGGCTTTTAACATCATCCACCTTGGATTTGCCTAAATGTTCATTTGGATAGCCTATCCTAGTGTCTAGTCCTGTGATGTATTCAAAAAGCGGGCCGACTCCATGAAGTAATGAACCACCCCCGGTCAATACTATGCCACCAGCGAGTTTCTTGTAAACACCACTGGTTGCGATTTCTGACTGTACCATTTCTATTATTTCCTCCATTCTTGCCTGGATTATTGAAGCAAGATTTTTAACGGAAATTTCTTTCGGTGGACGGTTTCTCAATCCAGGTATAGATACGATTTCATTTGGGTTGGCTTCTTCTGCTATGGCCTTTCCAAATTTTGTTTTCAACAATTCAGCTTGATGTTGCATGACCATACAGCCTTCTTTTATATCGGCTGTGATGATATTTCCTCCAAAAGGAATTACTGCTGTATGTCTGATAATATTGTCGTAAAATATGGCTACATCGGTAGTCCCACCACCAATGTCTACCAAGCAAACGCCAGCTTCTTTGTCCATGTCACTTAAGACAGATAAAGAACTTGCCAAAGGCTCAAGGATCAACGCTTTGGATTGTAAGTTCGCTCGCTTTACACAACGATCAATATTATTTATAGCGGCCGATTGAGCAGTGATGATATGGAAATCTGCTTCCATTCGTGCGCCTGACATACCTACAGGATCACGAATTCCTTCTTCATAATCTACCGTATAGTCTTGTGGCATTACATGAATAATGCTATTGCCCGGAGGAACGACGATGTTTTCCATGTCATTGGATAACCTGCGGACGTCCTCCACCGTGATTTCTTCGTCTTTTGGGTTTCTGATAATCACACCATGGTGGATAGAGCTACGGATATGTTGGCCTGCTATACCTACAATTACCTCACCTATGTCCACATTGGACATTTCGGATGCTTCATTGACTGCCTTAGTAATTGCATTTACCGTTTTGTCAATATTGGTAACGATGCCTCTGATTACGCCATCAGAAACTGCTTTACCCATACCCAACACCTCTAGCTTTCCATATTCGTTCTTCCTGCCAATAATGGCACATATTTTTGTGGTGCCGATATCCAGTCCTACAATGAGTTTTTCGTTTTCCATAGCGCTAACAATTATTCACAAATAATTTGATCCTTATATTTTACATTGACCCGATCATAAGTATTCCATCCTTTTTCTGGTAGGATTTTTTTATAATAGGTTTTTATTTTTCTAAACTTTATTTCGATATCTTCCGGCTTCCCGAATTCTATCACCTGTTTCCCTACTTGCTGGTACATGTTGATGTCTCCATTTGCAAGCAGCTCCAAAGCACTGATTTGAGCCAACCAAAAAGGTTCTGAATTAATAAACCTTATTAACTCCATCAATGGAGCATTTTCAATTGACAGGTCATTTTTCTTTAACAATGCCTCAGCTTTACTACCTGTCAGAATCAAAACCCTGGTGGTGTAATTGGATGAGGTTGGAAGAATTTTGCCAGAGGAGCTGATATACCCATCAGCAGCCATTGGGCGAACAATTCTTGCTATGGGCACATGTTGGCTCACTTTTACCATTAAAGTGCCCTTTAAATCTTCAAAAACCTCCGCCTTTTTCACAAAAGGATGTGCCTCAACCTTTTTCTCCACTGCATGGATAGAGACCTTTTCTTTAGCCGTATTGCTAAGTAAACTTGGAAATGCATTGGTCAACAATTCAGTTACTTCCTTTTCATCTATGAAGTAAACATCACTTACACCCTCTACATAAACTTCTAGCTCAGAAAGCGCACGACTTTCTGTCTTATGCTCTGTAAAAGCTATAAAGCCAACCAAAGTCACTCCCAATACCATCATTAGGAAGGACTTTTTAAGTTTCCATCCCTTATTCTTTATCATCTCTTATCCATTTTTCAATTGGTTTTACCAAACGGTCAATGTCTCCAGCGCCAATAGTAACAAGAACTTCTGGAACATTTTGATGCAAATGGTTCAATAAATTCTCTTTTGAAACCACCCCTTTATTAAGGCTTGTGATTTCTGGAAGTAACATTTCCGAAGTAATCCCCGCTATAGGTTGCTCTCTTGCCGGGTATATATCTAGTAAAATGACTTCATCTGCCAAGGACAAACTTTCAGAAAAACCACTGGCAAAATCTCTTGTACGTGTAAATAAATGCGGCTGAAATACAGCGGTGATTTTCTTCTCTGGATACATGGCCCTTACGGACTGCAAAAAGGCTTTAATCTCCTCAGGGTGATGCGCATAATCATCGATATAAGTAATGCGGTCACTATTGTAAATTTTTTCAAACCTTCTTTTCACACCTTTATAAGTAGCTATTCCTGCTCTAATAGCCTCCTTTGAAAGCCCATAGTGAATGGCCACGGCCACTGCGGCCAGGGCGTTTTCAATATTGTGGAAACCTGGGACTTCCAATACCAGGCTGTCTATTCGCTGATCCTCTGCTACATAATCAAAGGTAAAAGAGGTGGTGCCTACCTTAATATTGTCTGCATGGATGTTTCCTGAATGCAGCCCGTACTGGTATATAGGGGTTGTTCCGATTTCTTTTTGCTTGATTTTTTCGTAAGCATTCTGATGAATGATCAATTTTCCATCTGGATGGGTAAGCCGGATAAAGGCAGCAAATCCTTCCATCAATTGTTCGGTATCACCATAAATGTCCAGGTGGTCTGGATCGATACTGGTAACTATACTCAGGTCAGGGTGGAGGTGTAAAAAGGAACGATCAAATTCATCGGCTTCCACCACCACTACTGGTGATTCTGTACTCCCTTCATCATGAAGGATAAGGTTGTTTTTATAATTTTGTGTAAGCCCTCCTAAAAATGCAGCTGTATTGTGTCCTGCATGTTTTAGCAAATGCGCGACCATAGAGGAAGTAGTTGTCTTTCCATGCGTTCCTGCGATCGCGACAGACTCCATGTTTCTTGTAATCAGCCCCAAAACGGCAGCTCTTTTCTTGATGTCAAAATTATTTGCTTCGAAGTACTTGTATAGTTCGCTGCTTTGCGGAACGGCAGGAGTCCAGACAATTAATTTGTCAGCACCCGAAGATTTAAAGGGTTCAGCAATATTATTGCTATCATCCGCGTAACTGATTTGCATTCCCTCTGCCTCTAGCGCTTCTGTAAGTGGGGATGGCGTTTTGTCATAACCATACACTGGCACTCCAATATGATTGAACCACCTGGCAATGGCACTCATACCTATTCCTCCAATACCTAGAAAAAAGACGCTATGTAAGTTTTTTAAATTCATTTTATCAGTGCTTCCATTACTTTGACAATATCCTTGGCTGCCTCAGGCTTTGCCAGTTTTTTAATTGCTTGAGACATTTCGTCTCGTTTTTTAGGGTCATTAAGCAATGAATGTACCATTGGAGCTAATTGCTCAATGGCTTCATCATCCCTAAGTATTAATGCCGCGTTTTCCGAAACATAGGCCATGGCATTTTTGGTCTGATGGTCCTCCGCAACATTCGGAGAGGGGATAAAGATCACTGGTTTTCCCACTAAGCTTAATTCGGAAACCGATAAAGCACCTGACCGGGATATCACCAGGTCTGCAGCAGCATAGGCGAGGTCCATGTCCTTAATAAACGCCATAGGAAAAATTCCTTTGACGCCAGAGGCTTTTACTTGGCCTAAGGTTTTTTCATAATAAAACTTCCCTGTTTGCCATAAAACCTGGTAGCCTTTGGATTCAAAATCTACCATTGAATGAAGCAGGGCCTGATTAAGTGTTCTCGCTCCAAGACTTCCTCCAATGGAGAGGATGACAGGTAAATCAGGATTAAGTCCAAAATGGGCCAGTGCTTTTGCCTTTTTATCTTTAATCGAAAGGATGTCCTTTCTTACAGGGTTTCCGGTATAAGTGATTTTAGCTTTAGGAAAATATCGCCCCATATCTGGGTAGGCCACACAAATGGCGCTTGCATTTTTTGCCAATAGTTTATTGGTCAAACCTGCATAGCTATTTTGCTCCTGTATAAGGGTCGGAAGTCCCTTTCGCTGAGCAGCAAAAAGTACGGGGCCACTGGCATATCCTCCAACTCCTACCACCAGGTGTGGATCAAAATTCCGTATTAACTTTTTCGCTTTTTGGAGGCTACTCAAAACTTTAAAGGGAAAGCTTAAATTTTCTAATGTAAGTCTTCTTTGCAATCCTGCAATCTTCAACCCCTCTATTTTATAGCCTGCTTCTGGTACTTTCTGCATTTCCATTTTGCCTTCTGCACCGACAAATAAAACTTCACTTTCTGGATATTTTTCGTTCCAAGCCTTAGCAATGGCAATGGCCGGGTAGATATGTCCACCAGTGCCCCCACCACTAATAATGATTCGATATGTTTCTCCAGTGTTATTCAATTTTTTATGCTACTTTAACTTTTCTATTGATCGATTTTTGTTCATTTACAAAGGCATCTTCATGATCACCTCTGCTAATACTTAAAATTATCCCTAAAGATATTCCAGTGAATATCAAGGAAGTTCCTCCCATGCTCACCATGGGCAAGGGCAACCCTGTAATAGGTACCAACCCTACAGTTACCCCCATATTGATCATGGCCTGTATCACCAGAGAAAAACTCAATCCTGCCGATAACAAACCGCCAAATGGCCGGGTAGATATGGCAACGACCCGCATTCCTCTATAGAGTAATGACAAGTAAAGAAAAAGCACAAAGCCTCCTCCGATCATGCCATATTCTTCAATAATGATGGCATAAATAAAATCCGAATAAGGATGTGGAAGAATATTACGCTGTTCACTATTTCCCGGGCCTTTGCCCGAAATGCCACCCGTAGCAATGGCTATATAGGAGTGCTTTGCCTGAAATGGGACTCCAGCAGGATCATCGTCCATGAATTTTTCTATCCTCGAGAAGAAAACGCCCCCCCTTTGCCCCATTAATATGGCAGTGGAAAGAACCAAGGCACCTACCATGCCTACTACCAAAAGGTATTTTAAAGGAACTCGCCCGATAAACATCAGCAACAAGCAGGTGGCAAGTAGCATGACAGCCGTGGACATATTGGCCATGGCTATAAGCAGACAAATGATGCCAATCCAAATGATGATTGGGATAAATGTTCCTTTGATATCAGTAATTTTCCTTTGTCGCTTTGCTAACATTCCTGCTACCGCTGAAATAAGGGCTAATTTGGCCAAATCAGAAGGTTGGAAGGCCTGGTTAATTATGGGCACAGTAAGCCATCTGTTGGCCTCATTAATAGTGGACCCAAAGAAATAAGTGATCATAAGCAATGGCACACTTACCCAAAGGGCAAACAGGCTCAACTTAGAGAAGTATTTGTAGGGAATGTTATGAACCGCCCACATGACTACTATACTGGCAAGGATTAACGCACTGTGCTTAAACAGATAGATTTCCGTGTTTCCCCCCATTCTTCTATAAGCAAGGGAACCTGTAGCTGAGTAAACAGCCAAAATACTGATTAAAGACAATAGCAGGACGATTCCCCAAATAATTAGGTCGCCTTTTAAATTGTCTTCCAGCCAGATTTTTACTTTTGTCATTAATTTTTATCCTTTAATCTTATTACCGCTTCTTTAAATTGATTTCCTCTGTCCTCGTAATTGTTGAATAAATCAAAACTTGCGCATGCAGGAGATAAAAGGGCTACATCCCCTAATGTACCATGATCAGCAGCCCATTGTACCGCTTCACTTATGTCCTCTGTGCTTAGAATGACAGGTATTTTGCCTGAAAAGGCTATTTTTAACTTTTCATTTTCTTTACCTAAGCAAATTAGCACTTTGACGTGATCGATTACTTTATCATCTAATAAGCTGTAATCGTTTCCTTTGTCCACTCCCCCTGCTATCCAGATCAATGGCTCCTGAAAAGCACTTAGCGCAAAGGCAGTAGCATCTACATTGGTACCCTTACTGTCATTGATAAACTTTATGCCTTTGACTTCCGCTACTTCTTCCATTCGATGGGAAGCATTCACGAAGCTTTTAAGCGCAGGGCCTATTTTTTCTATAGCTGTACCTGCCAATATCACTGCAGTTGTTGCCGCGAGGGTGTTAATTAAATTATGTTCACCATGAAGAACCATTTCACTTGTAGGCCAGGACCATTCTGTACCCTCAATTCCAAGGTGTAATTCATTGTTCAGAATATATCCCTTGGTTAACGTTTGTTTCTCCAAGGCAATAGGAATTAAGTTAGGTCGCCCCAACTTGCTCTTCATGGCAGTCAGTATATTTTGATCGGTCTCATGAAAGATCAAATGATCTCCTTCAACCATCTTGTCTGTTAGTTTTACTTTTGCGGCAGCATATTTTTCTAGCTTATATTGGTACCTGTCCAGGTGATCAGGTGTGATGTTCAATAGGATAGCGATTGTAGGTTTTAAATTAACAAAGCCCTCTATCTGAAAACTACTTACTTCTAAAACCCACCAGCTATAATCCTTTTCAACCAATTGCATTGCCCAGCTTTGACCAACATTTCCAGCCAGACCTACCTCCATACCTGCGCTTTTCATCAAGTGATAGATGAGCAGGGTAGTGGTTGTTTTTCCATTGGTCCCTGTGATGGCTATCACCTTGCCTTTAGAAAATCTTTGCGCAAATTCTAGCTCATCTATTACAGGTATACCTGCTGCTAACAATTGAATAACGATCGGGGCTTCAAAGGGAATTCCTGGTGATTTGATTACTGTTTGTGCATCCAGGAGGATGTTCAAACTGTGTTGCCCTTCTTCAAAAGCAATGTTTTTTTCTAGAAATACGTTTTTTTTCTCCGCTTTAATTTTTCCCGCATCAGACACAAAAACCCTGTGCCCATGCTTATGGGCCAATAAAGCGGCTCCAAAACCACTTTCTCCAGATCCTAAAATTACTGTCTTCTGCATTTACCTTAATTTTAATGTTGCCAATGCCATGATGGCAAACAAGATTCCCAAAATCCAAAACCGAACAGTTATTTTGGCTTCAGGTATATTTTTTTTCTGATAATGGTGGTGTAAAGGAGACATCAAAAAGATTCTTCTTCCCTCACCATATTTTTTTCTAGAGTATTTATAATAGCCTACTTGAATAATGACAGAAAGGATTTCTATAAGAAATATTCCGCACAATACAGGGAGAAGTAATTCCTTTCTTAATGTCAGAGATAGTACTGCGATTACACCACCTATCATTAAGCTTCCCGTATCTCCCATAAAGACTTGCGCAGGGTAGGAGTTGTACCATAAGAACCCAACGCATGCCCCTACAAATGCCGAGCAGAAAATCACCAACTCACCAGAATAGGGGATAAACATTACATTTAGGTATTGAGAAAAGGTAACATTACCACTGATGTAGGCATAAATCGCAATGGTTAAGCCAATGATTGCCGAAGTCCCAGCTGCTAAACCGTCAATCCCATCCGTTATATTGGCTCCATTTGAAACGGCTGTAACCACAAATATTACCAATAGGATATAGAGGAATGGGGTTAAGTTTTCTCCCAGAAAACCAAAAACAACGTCATAGTTTAGTTCGTTGTTTTTGAGAAAAGGAATCGTTGTTTTCATGGACTTAACATCCTCAAACGATGGCGTAGCAACTGTTCCTTCTTCTATGGATACGCTATCGTGGAATTCTCTCACCACCACATCCTCATGGAAATAGAGGGTGGTGCCTACAATTATACCAATTCCGACTTGACCAACGATTTTAAACCTCCCCGCCAGGCCTTCTTTATTCTTTCTAAATACTTTGATGTAATCATCCAGGAAACCAATGGCTCCCAACCACAGTGTCGTAACCAGCAATAGAATGATGTAAATATTATAGATATTGGCGAAAAGAAGGGTAGGGATTACGATGGCAGCCATGATCATGACTCCTCCCATTGTAGGGGTGCCCTTTTTTTCCAGTTGTCCTTGAAGGCCCAATTCTCTTACGGTTTCTCCAATGGATTTTTTTCTGATCCAGTCGATTATGGTTTTACCCAAAGTAATGGTGATCAACAAGGAAAACAATGTCGCCATGCCAGCCCTGAAGGAAATATACTTAAAGACTCCAGCTCCAGGGAAATCATAAGTTTTGTCGATATAGTCAAAAAGGTGGTACAGCATCTTAATCCTTGAATAAAAGCTTTAAAAGTTCACTAACTATTTTTTTGTCGTCAAAAGGATGTCTCACTCCTTTTATTTCCTGATAGGTTTCATGACCTTTTCCTGCGATCAATACGATGTCGCCAGGTTGTAATAAGTGGCAAGCTGTTTTAATTGCTGATTTTCTATCTTCAATTGAAAGCACCTTTCTTTGGTCAATGGGGCTTAGCCCGGCCTCCATTTCATTGATAATTGCCATAGGATCCTCATCTCTTGGATTGTCAGAGGTAAGGACGACCTTATTGCTGAATTTGCAGGCAATTTTAGCCATTATAGGTCTTTTCGTTACATCCCTATTGCCACCGCAACCAACCACGGTAACCAGGGTCTCAGTGCCGGTTCGGAGTTTTTGGATCGTTTTTAGGACGTTTTCAAGTGCATCAGGTGTATGCGCATAATCTACAATCGCCGTGATGCCATTTTGAACCAGAAGATCAAATCTTCCAACAGCCCCTTTTAACATTGAAAGCTGACGCAATACCTCTTCCTCATTTTCTCCAAGAAGTTGGGCAATAGCCAATACGCCCAATAGGTTGTAAGCATTGAATTCGCCTGTAAGCCTAAACCATACGGATTTTCCGTCAAGGTCCATTTCAAGACCCTGAATAGAATTGTCTATAATACGGGCTTTAAAATCTGCTGGATATTTCAAAGCAAAGGTATAAGGCCTTGCTTTGGAATTCTGAAGCATTACCAATCCTCTTTTGTCATCCGCATTCACCAAAGCAAAAGCTTCCTTTGGCAATTCGTCAAAGAGTTTTTTCTTCGCTTTGATATAATGGTCAAAGTCCCCATGGTAATCCAGGTGGTCATGGGATAGGTTAGTGAACAATGCTCCTGCAAATTTTAATCCTGCCGTTCTTTCCTGTACGATGGCATGAGAACTTGCTTCCATAAAGCAATGGGTACAACCCTCCTCAAGCATTTTGACCAGCAATTTATTAATTGAAATAGTGTCAGGCGTAGTATGGCTTGCAGGGATTATTGCCTCTTTAATTTTATTCTCAACAGTAGAAATTAAACCGGCAGAATAGCCGAGTTCTGTATACAGTTGGTGCAGTAAGGTCACTGTGGTGGTTTTACCATTGGTACCTGTCACTGCTACTATTTTTAATTTATCCGAAGGATGGTTGTAAAAGTTGGCAGCCATTAAACCCATCGATCTTGAAGCGTTTACAACTTGCACATAAGTGATCGCTTCCTTCAGGTTTTCTGGAAGGTGTTCACAAACAATAGCTTTGGCTCCATTAATTATGGCTTTTTCAATGTAGGCATGACCGTCCACTTGGGTTCCCTCGATAGCGATGAAAACGGCTCCTTCAATGACGTTTCTACTGTCAAATGTCAGTTGCGTAATATCCACTTCCATATTCCCCTTGGTAGAAACCAGTGAAACTTTGTACAATATGTCCTTTAATTGTTGGCTCAACTCAATGATAATTTTATGATTTGGTCGCTCTTGTAGGCAGTTCCTTTGCTTAGGGATTGGGTGCTTACCCTTCCTGTGCCCGAGAACTGTACTCTAAGCCCTTTATTTTCTAAGATATAAATGGCATCTTTCAATGTCATGCCGATAACATCCGGTACTACAGGCTTTTCAACTGCATTGCTTACCCATTGAATGGACTTGTTAGAAATGCTTGATTGAACCCAGGTATTGTTTCCCGCATAATGATTGGAGATGCCCATGCTATTACAAATCATTTGCAACTCCTCAGCTTTCCCAGCTCTTATATAAGGGAATTCATCGTTGTTTACACGTTGGAATTCATTATTATCCATCTCCTTTTGCTGAATATTCATGTCTTGGGCATAAATTTTATCAGCGATTTCTTTAAAAACCGGTGCAGAGATATCGCCCCCATAGGCATTGTATCCTTTAGGACTGTCAATGACGACGATGGCACTGTATTTAGGTTGATCCGCAGGAAAAAAACCAGCAAACGAAGTATAATACTTTTGGGTGTATCTCCCATTTATTAGTTTTTGGGCAGTGCCAGTTTTGCCTGCTATGGAATAAGTGTCCGTAGCAATATTTCTAGCAGTTCCATTGTCGACAACGCCTTGAAGCAATTCCTGCAGGAGTTTTATGGTCTTTTTAGAAGCAATATTTCGTGAAAGTGTTTCTGTTTTAAATTGCTTTTCAATGGTGTTGCCTCGGGAAATTTGCTTCACAATCATGGGCCTAACCATGTCTCCACCGTTTGCAATGGCATTATAAAAGGCCAAGGTTTGCAAAGGGGTGATTTTTAATTCATACCCAATAGACATCCAGGGAAGAGTAGTTCCGTACCAATTCTTGTCATTAGGGTGCTTGAAATATGGGATACCTTCTCCTTTCAATTGAAAACCAAGTGGCTTGTCCAAATTGGCTTTTTCAATGTAATCGATGAAACGCTGGGGTTGGTGCCCAAAATGCTCTTCCACCATTTTAGAGATGCCTACGTTGGAGGATTTCTCAAATACATCACGAATTGTGAGCATGCCATATCCACCATGTTTTGCATCTCTCATGTACCGGTCGTAGAATTTATAACTACCGTTGCCAGTATCAATACTGTCGTTCAAATTAATCTTTCCTTCTTCCAATAAAGCCATCATTGAAAGCAACTTAAAAGTAGAGCCAGGCTCTGTCAAACCTTGTTCGCCTACTGCATAATTATAGTACTCACCATAACCGTAAGATTGTTTGTTTTTTTCCAGGTTCGCAATGGCTTTGATATGGCCTGTCGCTACTTCCATTACAATCACGGAACCAAAAGCAGCATCTTTGCTGATCAATTGCCTTAATAGAACTGATTCTGCTACATCTTGAATATTTACATCCAGTGTGGTGACGATATCAAATCCATCGGTGGGTTTAATGTCATCAGCATCGTGCAATGGCTTCCAGCTTCCGCCTACAATTTTCTGGAACAGTGCTTCTCCATTTCTTCCTTGCAAGTATTCATTAAAGCTGTATTCCAGACCTACGCCATATTGATCTTCATTCAAAAAGCCGATTGTTCTTCCGGCTAAATTTTTAAAAGGGCGATATCGTTTGTCAATTTTCTCGAAAATCACACCACCCCCCATTCTGCCTTTATTAAAGACAGGCCAATTGGACATGGCAATTTTTTCCTGATAATTAATTTGATGCCTATTTAAAATCAGGTACTTTTTCCCATCGTTCCTGGCATCTAGAATCATTCTTTTATAGGCATTCGCTGATCGATCTTTATAGAAAGCAGACAAATTCCGAGCAAGGGAATCAAAACTAGCTTTCCAGTCAGTGCTCTTGTCAATTGATGGATCGATGGCTACCCTATAAAAAGGTAGGCTGGTAGCCAGTAAACTTCCTTCAGTACCATAGATATTGCCTCTAGTGGCTTTTACAGGTCTGTATTTTAAATTGATGTCTTCTGATAGTTGACGCCATTGGTCACCCTCGACCATCTGAATATGACCTATTCTATAAAAAATAGCACAGGCAATAAGCGTCACAGCCAAAAAGGATAGCCTTACTCGGAGCAATATGGATTTTTTGATATTCACTTCTCCAATACTATTTTCTGTGGTGGCTCTTCGATTTCAACGATGCCCAAGGGCTGAATTTTTTTTGCAACTTCAGATTGTTTACTTGCATACATGTACTCTGCTTCCAGCGTAGTTACATCGGCTCGCAGGTCTTCCACCTCTTGCTGAATTCGGTCTATCTTTCTAATGGTGTTCTCCGCCTTATAATTGCTCCAGATATATACCATTGCCAAAAAGGAAGCATACAAAAGAGGAAGCACAAATTTCACCGGTACATTCTCACCAATGAGCGCGCTGATGTCTAGCTTTTGCTCAATAAAGGCAAAAGGATTGAACCTGGATTTTTTCTGATCCTTTGATGATTTGATCGGACTTTTAAAGGTGTTTCTTCCCATGATCAAAGTTTTTTTGCTATTCTCAATTTGGCACTTCTTGCTCTTTTATTGGTTTCGATCTCTATCTGATCTGCTACTATAGGTTTTTTACTTACTGGTTCAAGGGGTCTGCTGGGGTTGCCATAAAAATCCTTTTCAAGATCTCCATGAAGTTTGCCCTTGGTCATGATATTTTTGACCATGCGGTCTTCCAGGGAATGGTAACTCATGATTACGAGTCTGCCTTCACTTTTCAAAAGCTTGGTACTTTGTTCTAACATTTCTTCTAGAGCTACCATCTCTTGGTTTACTTCGATGCGAAGTGCCTGAAATACCTGAGCGGAATATTTAGCATATTTGCCACGTGGAGCATATTTGTCCAAAAGATTTTTAAACTCCTGGATAGACTCAAAGGGAACATTGGCTCTAGTAGAAACGATGGCTCTTGCTAGCGTTTTGGCATTCCTTATTTCTCCATATATACCAAAAATTTTATGAAGGGCTTCCTCTTCATAAGTGTTCAATATTGTGGCGGCAGATAGGTCTCCTGATTGGCTCATTCGCATGTCCAACTTGCCTTCAAACCTTGTCGAAAATCCCCTTGTAGGTTCGTCTATCTGGTGAGAGGAAACCCCTAAATCAGCCAAAATACCATCTACTTTGTCTACACCATAAATTTTAAGGTACCTGCGCAAGTCACGAAAATTAGCCATGACAAATGTGAAATTTTCGTCATCTGGTGCATTCTTTTCAGCATCTGGATCCTGATCAAAACCATACAAGTGTCCCTTGTCGAGTTTTTTCAGAATTTCACGTGAATGCCCCCCTCCTCCAAAAGTCAAATCTATATAAGTACCATTGGGGTCAATGTTTAACCCTGACAGGCATTCTTCAAGCATTACGGGAATATGGTAGGCTGTATTATGCACTTTTACCTAAGAATTTTTTGTTTAAATCACTGAACCTTTTCTCTTCTTTACACATGAATGCTTCATAGCATTCTGGGTTCCAAATCTCAATTTTTGTACCGATACCAATTACGATGGCTTCTCTTTCCAATTCGGCGTGACGCAGCATGGTTTTGCTAATCACGAACCTGCCAGTAGCGTCTAAATCTACCGTAGACTCCCTCCTGAAAAAGGACCTTTTGAAAAACCTTACATCATCATCTGTGTCATCCAGGCTGGCGAGTTTATTATGGTCTTTTTTAACTTCGACCATTGGTATCAATTCGAGACATGGTTCCAAACCTTTGCGCAGCATCATTTCCTGACCCAAGGACTCAGGGATCAAAGCCTTCATTTTTGAAGGCAATACCAACCTGCCCTTGGCATCCAATTTACACTCAAATTCACCGGTGAATGATGCCATATCTGTTCTGCCTGATTACTGAATACAAAAGTAGTAAATAGCTAAACACTTTTTACCACTTTGTCCCACTTTTTACCACATTGCTATAAAAGTATCTAATACTAACTAGAAACACAATTAATTTTAAAAAAATAAACGACAGGGCCGTCCGGATTCAATTGGCTATGAATCAGCAGGTAATCTGTGGTAAATCGCAGGTAATATACCTTTAAAGCTAGATTTTGATGGCATTTCGGCCAACAAAAAAAGTAAATTTATTTGATTGCTTTTTAAGTGGGATGAATTCCCGTAAAATCCCAGTGTTTTCCGGGATAAGCCGAATTACGGCCTATTTTTTTCTTTCGATGGTATAGGTTACCAGGGTAGTCAAAGAATTTTTGAATGGGGACTCAGGAAAATTTTCTAATAAGGTTAGCGCTTCTTGGTAATAATTGTTCATTATTTTTTGAGCATATTCCAGTCCGCCTGAATTTTTAACAAATGCTATGATTTCATTAATGGTAGCCTTGTGCTCACTTTTATTCCTGATTTTATAGATGATTTTTTTCTTGTCGATCCAGCTGGCATTTTGGAGTGCATATATGAGTGGCAGCGTCATTTTCTTCTCCTTGATATCAATACCCACAGGTTTTCCTACAACATCTTCGCCATAATCAAATAGATCATCTTTGATCTGAAATGCCATTCCGACTTTTTCACCAAAAAGCCTCATCTTTTCAATGTTTTCTTCAGAGGATCCAGAAGTAGCTGCACCTACAGCACAACAAGAGGCTATAAGGCTTGCTGTTTTTTGACGAATAATGGTATAATAAACGTCCTCAGTAATGTCGAGTTTACGTGCTTTGGATATTTGTAAAAGTTCACCCTCACTCATCTCTTGCACCGCATTGGAAACGATTTTAAGTAACTCGAAATCACCATTGTCCACGCTTAATAGGAGACCTCGGGAGAGCAAATAGTCTCCAACCAAGACAGCGATTTTATTTTTCCACAAGGCATTGATTGAGAAAAAACCTCTTCTATAGTTGGCATCATCCACCACATCATCATGTACGAGAGTGGCTGTATGCAATAATTCTATTAAAGCCGCACCTCTATAGGTTGATTCTGAAATATTGCCGCTTACTCCTGCAGTCAAGAAAACAAACATCGGTCGCATTTGCTTTCCTTTTCTTCGGACAATATATTGGGTAATATGATCCAATAATTTCACCTTACTTTGCATGAAAGAGCGAAATTTCTTTTCAAAATCAGCCATCTCGGTGGCTATTGGGGCTTGTATCTGCTTTAAATCCTGATTCATTTGACCTTTAGATGATGCAATAATACAATCTATTCCACCATTGACAAAACCGCTCAATTGATAATTCTGTTTAATGAATTTTATTTTTGGTTATCTTTGAACAACTAAACGACATAAACTTGACCGACGACTATATTAAACACCAGTATGAGCCGATCCTCCCCAAGAAGGATGAATGGCCTGTGGTAAAACTAAGTAAAAGCCGTAAAGAATTTATTCAGCAGGTGGTGGAGTCGAGTGTTGGGAATATTAAAGGGCTTACTGGCAATCAGTTACAGGCACTTAAAGAGGGGTTGGAAATTACGCTCTTTAAAGAAAGGATGCGTATTAAACAAAACTCATGGGCGGTTGACCCTGATGATGAGATGGAGTTTTGGGCGGAAGTTAAAGCCGCTCTTCTGGCACTAGATTCCGACCAACAAATCGAGGATGAAAAAAAGAAGCAGCAGTACTTTGAAGTGCTTACTAGAATTACCAAAAGATATGCTGAGGAGATAGCGAGTAATTTTAAACACAGTCATTATAAATTGACCAAGAGATTTGTGTCTTTCGGTTTTTCGAGATTGCTAAACACTTCTAGGGCCAAAGGGTTCAAATCGATTTTCAGCAACCGGTACAGGCTTCAGGATAAAATTCAAATTATAGGAGAAACAGATCAAATCAGAGAACTTGCCTCTAAGGGTACCATAGTGATGGTTCCCACCCATTTCAGTAACCTGGACAGTATATTAATAGGTTGGACCATAAGTACTTTGGGTTTGCCTCCATTCATCTATGGAGCGGGGCTAAATTTATTTAATATCCAGATATTCGCTTATTTTATGAATGCCCTGGGTGCCTATAAGGTAGATAGACGGAAAAAAAATCAGGTTTACCTGGAAACCTTGAAAACCTATTCCAGAGAGGCCATTCAATTTGGCTGTCACAGCTTGTTTTTCCCAGGAGGAACACGTTCCAGAAGTGGAAATATTGAATCGAAAGTTAAACTTGGCCTATTAAGTACAGCAATAGAAGCCCAAAGAGCCAATTATCAAAAAGGGGAGACTGAATCTGGTAAGGTATTCATCGTTCCAGTAGCAATCAATTATCATTTTGTACTTGAAGCGCCTAGCCTGATAAAAGAACACCTCAACTCTACCGGACAAGAAAGATATTACAGTGAGTCCGATGAGTTTTCTACTTCTTATAAAATCTCTAAATTTTTAGTGAAATTCTTTACTAAAGGTTCAGATATATCCGTGTCCATTGGCAAAGCCATGGATATATTAGGTAACTACGTAGACGCGGAAGGAAACAGTAGGGATGCCCATGGTCGAAGCATTGATTGCAAGGACTATTTTATGGTGGATGAAAAGGTAAATGTAGACTTGCAACGAGAAGAGGAGTACAGCAAAAAATTAGGCAAAAGAATAGTGGAGGAATTCCACAAAATAAACAGGGTTTTTAGTAGCCACCTGGTAGCATTTACGGCATTTAGGCTACTTAAAAGAGAGAACAACAAATTGGATCTTTTTAGCTTGCTTCGGCTTCCTGAAGAGGATCTTTTCTTGCCTTATGACACCTTCAAAGAGGCTTGTGGTTTGGTTTTAGCGAGAATACAGCAACTTAGGGAAGAAGGGGCCGTCCATATGGCGCCTCATATGAATGCTGGGCTAGAGGAGATTATTCAGCATGGCTTACAAAATGTAGGGATGTATCATGCCAAAAGACCGCTCAAAAAAAATGAAGTGGGAAATATCGTAACTGAGGATATAAGTTTATTGTATTATTATCATAACAGACTTGATGGATATGAATTGGAAAAAATCATCTGAAAATAAACCGATAGGGGTGATAGGGATCGGTAGTTTCGGAACTGCAATTTCCAATTTGCTGGCAGAGAAAAACAATGTCTTGGTATACGCCAGAGATGAGGCAGTGGTGGAAGCCATTAACAAGACGCATATGGTCAAGAATCGGAAATTGGCAAGTAGCATACGTGCCACAACTGATCCTGAATTGATTTGTGATTCGTGCAATGTAATGTTCCCAATGATTCCTTCTTCTGCATTTCGAGAAGTGATGAAAAGGTTTGCCCCGTATCTTCATCCCTACCATTTTTTAATTCATGGTACAAAGGGCCTTTCTCTTAACCTTCCAGAAGGTAAAGACCTGGGGAATATTAAAAAAATACAGCGGAAGAATATCTGTACCATGAGTGAAGTGATCATGGATGAGACGGTTGTGGAAAGGATCGGATGTCTGGCAGGACCCAATTTGGCCAAGGAGCTTTTAGAAAATCAACCTGGAGCCACGGTGATTGCGAGTCGCTACAATGAGGTAATCAGAGAAGGGCAGCAACTTTTGCGATCCGACAATTTTCAGGTGTATGGCAACTCGGATATTATAGGTGTGGAGCTTTCTGGTGTCCTGAAAAACATCATAGCCATAGCCTCTGGTGCATTGTCAGGTCTTGGACTTGGTGACAATGCCAAAGGACTTTTGATTTCCAGAGGGATGGTAGAATTGGTTTATCTGGGCAAAGCCATGGGAGGAAGCACCAAGTCATTCTTAGGATTGGCGGGAGTTGGTGACCTGGTGACTACTTGTAATTCCACGCTTTCTAGAAATTATACCCTAGGCTTTAGGCTAGCCAAAGGGGAAAAGCTTACCGATATAGTGGCTGATATGGAAGAAGTGGCTGAGGGGGTTAATACCGTAAAGTTGATAAAGTTGTTTTTGGAGTCTACAGATTTACGAGCCCCCATCACAGAAAACCTTTACAAAGTTTTGTTTGAAGACCTAAAGGTGGAGGCAGCTCTTCAATACCTGATGAAATTCCCTATTTATACTGACATTGATTTCTTTGATTAAAAATTTGCAGAAACGCCAGAAAATTCTTTTGATTATATTTGTTTACGGAGCGAAGTTATTATGCTACGCCGCTAATTCTATAAAATTAAACCGGATGATTTTGCGTTTGAATACCCTGATTATTGTTGTGCTACTCGCCTTTTGTTTCTCTTGTGCTGAAAAAGAGCAGCAGCCATTTAGTTTTGTGCAGTTGTGTGACACCCAGTTGGGGATGGGAGGTTATGCGCATGACATAATGACATTCAAACAGGCTGTTGTACAAATTAATGAACTCAATCCTGACTTTGCCGTGATATGTGGTGATCTGGTTCACAATGCCAGTGACAGTTCTTATTCAGACTTTCTGGAAATTCTGGAAACACTAAATGTGCCCTGCCATTTGGCACCCGGAAATCATGATGTTGGAAACATACCAAATGATACAACTCTTAATTATTACAGAGAGACAATAGGGAAAGATTATTTTGATTTTCAAAACAAAGGATATTCGTTTATTGTGACCAATACCCAGTTATGGAAAGTTGATATTGGGAGTGAATCTGCTAAGCATGACAAATGGTTTGAAGAGACCCTTAAAAATCAGGAAGCTAAAAAACTTCCCATATTTGTAATTGGGCACTATCCTATATTCCTGGAAGATCCAGAGGAAGAAGAAAAATATTACAATATACCACCAATAAAACGCAAATGGATCTTGGATTTGTTTAAAAGTAACAATGTTTTGGCGTATTTGTCAGGACATACACATAAATTGTTGGTTAACAATTATGAAAACATTCAGTTTGTCAGTGGTGAAACTACCAGTAAGAATTTCGACGAGAGACCTTATGGTTTTAGACTTTGGGATGTTTCATCCGATACCATTCAGCATCAATTCATTTCTTTAGAGCTCTCAAAAGTGGAGAAAGAATAACGTTTAAGGATAGTAAAATTAAGAAATCAGATAGGAGGCCATAGAGTAGTGGGCATTAGCTCACTATTGGTTTTTAAGGATTTATCGGTCCATTATTTAATTAGCAAAGTCAGCATGAGCACCACCCAATACCAGCTTGTTTTTAAAATAGATATAAGTCATTCTTATTTTAATGGAGACAAAAAAGCTCCTTTTACCCTTATTCCCTCCCTATCTTCCAGACAATCCATGTCACGGTTAAATTTCTTAGTGAATAAAAGGGAGGGTGGCATGGATTTATTTGCAGCAAGCCCATCTCCACTGTCTGATTATTTAAAGGCTATAATTCTTGAAACTGGGATTGAGTACTTTGATTTTGATATAATTAGCGAAGATACCTATTTCACTTTCTATACTGACTTTCCTGTAGACAGATTAGGTTTTTTCCAATATTCAAGTGACGATGAATTGAACCAAACCGAAAATGAAATAACGCTTCTTCATCCTGTTTTTAAGGAGGGGCAAATTGATTCTGCTGTAGGGAGTTTACGTATCGGTTTAAATGCCTTAATACCAGCTTTAGAAGCTGGGGGAAATGTTCATTTTAACATCAACTTTAAAACCCAGTCAATCCAATACCAATATAATATTTTAAACAATAGTGGCCCCTTAACGGAGATGTCTATTGCTAGTGATTCAGGCATTCAATTTAGCGGGCCAACCAAAGTAGTTCTTCATAATGGTCAAAGTGCAATGCGATATGATAGTAAGGTATTGATTCCTTTAAGACAAAAACCTGAACATTCATTTGATTTGGTGCAAGACGGAAAAATTATTTTTAAGGGGCTTCCACATCCAGACCCTGCTGGACTTTATAAAAATGAAACCGACACAAGGCTATTGAGTGCTCCGATGTTCGTTTATTTATAATTGCTCCCATCTCGTGTGCAAAATTAAAGAAATCTAATCTGACCTATTGGCCTTTGATTTTTGGCATTACCTGTTTTTAGGTTAAAAAATCCCCCCTACTCAGAATAACACACGCTCAAATGACTTATAAAACTTCCTTTAGCCCTAATAAGTAAGCGGCTTCGGTTGAAATCCTTTCAAGCGTACCTTTCCTTATAAATTGGCGCTGATTGGTTTGCTGGACTTGATCTCTTTTACAGAAATAACTGTGGATTGCCCTTCTTGGTTGGGCGGTGTGGTTGGTCGTTCCTCCGTGCCAGGTGTGGGAATTGAATATGACAACAGACCCTGCTTCCGCCACTATTATTTTCTCATCGGGATGTGAATCCATAGGGTCATCCATGGCTTCAGCGGGCAATGCAGATTGTAAATGAGTACCTGGAACTACCCTGGTAGCACCATTTTCCTTAAAAAAGTCATCCAATAACCAGATCGAATTGCATACCATAAAATCCGTATTCTGAATGGATTCTGGCCAATCCACATGAAGTTTTTGCAAGCCTGCTCCCGGTAGTGCAGCTCGGTAATTAAGTGATGAAAGCTTGAATTGCTCTCCAAGTACCATACTGATCGCAGCCAATACTTTAGGGTGCGTATAGAAGATGTCAAATGCAGCTCCCTTGTTTACCAAGTCACCTATTCTGGTAGCTCCGGATTCCTTAGGGTGTCGAATACTTGGGGATTGCATCAGTTCTGCCCCTGCATTTTCGCCCTCCTCCTCAAGAATTTCATCCACCCGCTGTCTTATCTCTATTAGGCTATCATCGGAAAGTAACTTTCCCAGGTTGAGGTAGCCATTGATCCTTAATAATTGCTGCTCCTCTTTGGTCAATAAATCGGAGGAAACATCCATTCTTTGGAGAAACTCATTCATTTTGTTATGGGTTTATTGAATCAATAAATTGTAAACAAATCAGTTGTTATTCAAGTGCCGCTAACCGTTGCATTAGTGGGGGATGGGAATAATTGATAAATACGTAGAGTGGGTGAGGGTTGATGTCTGAGAGCGTTTTTACGGAAAGTGTTTTCAATGCCTTAGCAAGAGGAGGGCCACTGAATGTAGTTTTAGCAAATCCATCTGCTTCGAATTCATTCTTTCTGCTCAAATAATTCATACCCATACCTAAAATCATTGATATTGGGGTGAATAACATGGTGAACCCAATGATGTTGAGATGTACAGCCATTTGATTTCCTCCAAGTGCCAAACTCAAAGGTTCGCTGAAAATGAATAAGGAGAGAATATAAAGAATTAGCCCTGTTTGAAGAATTCCAGCTAACATTCCTGTTTTGATATGTCCTTTTTGATAATGGCCTATTTCGTGGGCCAATACCGCTACAAGTTCTTCTTGGGTATGTTGTTTGATCAAGGTGTCAAAAAGCACCACTTTCTTTCGTTTACCAAAGCCAGAAAAGAAGGCATTTGCTTTTGAGGAGCGTTTGCTACCGTCCATTACGAAAACATTTTTTAAAGAAAAATCGACTGAATTGGCATAAGAGGTAATCGCATCTTTTAATTCTCCATCTTCTAGTGGGGTTAGCTTATTAAACAATGGAAGAATCAATCCAGCATAGAATAAATTGGCTAATAGCATAAAAAGGGAAGCTACGATCCAGAAAACCCACCAGAAGTCATGACTTAACTCAAGAATAAGCCATAATAAAGTGGCAAGCAACGCACCTCCAATAATGATTGAAAGGAGATAACCCTTTACTTTGTCTAGAAGGAATGTTTTGAGGGTGCTGTTGTTGAATCCAAAGTCATTTTCAATTTTAAATGTTTGGTAATAATCAAAGGGTATAGAAAGGATGTCGGAGCCTATAAAGACAATTGAAAAATAAGCCAGTGTGAGTAACATTGGATTTTGGATAAAAGCTCGGAGCCATTCATCCAGCAATCCAAACAAGCCAAAGCCTATCAATAATAAGGTAAGCACAAAAGTAAAAGTGCCTGTTATCAAGCCAAATTGATACCCAGCGCGCTGATAAGCTTTGCTTTCTTTTAGTTTATCAACGTTTAAAAAAGCTTGAAGGGTAGTGGGAATGTTTCCTGTTTTCCTATTTACATTAAGGTAGTTAAGGGTTTTTTCAAAAATAAAATTGAAACTAACTACGAAAAGTAATAGGTACTTAATTGTCTCTTGATCCATGATACAAAATTATTAAAATTTAGGACATGGAAGAATTGTGTCCCTTTTTCTTGGAGCACCAGGATTTTTAGGTGGAAAGATGTAAGAAAGGCTGATTTCATGAGCACCACCCGATTGTATGCCTAGTTTAGAGACGGTGTAGTCAAAGCTGTACCCAATATTTAAACCAGAGGGTAAATTGAACCCTACCATTAAAACTACTGCATCTCTGTTGCTTTGCTTTTCAACTGGCTTGTATGGGAGTCCCCTATACCATACCCCTAATACTATTGGTTCTAAATAGAGGTAACCGCCCAAGTCAAGTTGCTCAAATGGCCCTTGCCTTTTATAATTAATAGTAGGAGTGAAGTAGCGTTCTTTATAAGTATGAGTAAAATCATTTCTAGGAGAGCCTCTTCCTAATGAAATCCTATAACCTGTATGTATAGAGTATTTGACGGGTAAGCGACTGATACCTTCATCCAAAAAACTTTGATTGGGGCGATTGATATGGTGGGTGGAAAGGCCGAACCAAAAATTATCTGTAAATACCAACCCACCAAAAGAAAGCGACAACATATTTACCGGATCTCCTAAGCCTGTAATGTCATTTCCTGGAAGGATTGGGCCAAAAGGATCGGATGGATTTATTTGATTGGCAAACACCAGGTTTTCATAAAAACCAATATCCCTACGCATATAGCTTGCCTGAAAACCAGGCTTGAAATACAAATTGTCTGCCAGTTTAAGTTCATAAGACAAGATTCCAGATACATGAGTGGATTGTAATCCCGATACTCCTTCTGTGTCATTCGTTACCAAAAAACCCACCCCCACATTGTATTCTTCTACATAGGTATCTGCATAGGCAGAAAAAGTAGAAAAATTTGCTTCCAATCCGGGCCATTGATTCCGATAATTAACGCCTACTCTTGTAGCGAGTTCGGCGCCAGCAAAAGCAGGATTTAGGTATAGTGGCGCTGCATAGTATTGGCTGTATTGTGGGTCTTGCCCAAATGCATTAATTCCTGTTGCCAGAAAGACCAAGGTCAAAAAAACTGTATTAATTTGTGCCTGAAACAAAGATTTATTCGTTTATTGAATACCAAACAGTTTATTAACGTATAGCAAATATAAACTGTATGCAAAGCTGCGCCTAATTTATGAAATCTAACTATTTTAAAAACATATTTGAAATTATTATTAAAGTAATATTTTTATTTTGGTGTTTAAGCATTCCTTTGACCAGTTACACTCAAGGGTTCAATAACAATGAATGGATTTTTGGATATTGCGAAGGGGGAGAGAATAATTATGTTTCATTTGGCAAAGATGGAAAGGCCAAAGTTGAAAGCCTATCTGGGAACATTACGCTAGGCAAAGCCAATACGGCCATGGCGATTGACCCCATTACTGGAGAAATATTGTTTTACACAGATGGAGCATTGGTTTACAACTACCTGAATGACGCCATGCAAGGAGTTGTAGGTGAGTTGGGCGGAGTAGAAACTGCCCGCCAGTCTGTGGCAATATCCGCATTAGACTATGACCTGGAGGAAGGTGGTTCAAGAGATTTTTACATCTTCTATACCGCTTCGGATGGTCAGCTTCAATACAGTTTAGTAGACATGAATGATCAGGGTGGAGCACCATCCGATCAGCCTCCAGCAGGTGCCGTCACACAAGGAGGGACAATTGGGAATGCACAAGGGGCAATTTTAGCGGTCAAATCAGGGAGCTCTCCTGACTATATTGTCAGCTATGACAATGGTAGCTTGACAGCCAAAAGACTGGAAGAGCAGGAGGGACTGTTTACAGATTCAGACATTTTATCATTGGCATTTGCACCTCAGACGATGCTATTTGATGAGGGGGCTGGGGTGCTGTACATCGTTTCCGAAAGTCCCGATGAGGATATTTTGGTTGTTCCCTTTGATGCAGATACGGGTTTGTTTGGAGAGCCTACAACTATTCCTGATACCGGCGGGACTGAATTAATAACGGGCTTGGCCGTTTCCCCAGAGGGAGATTTTCTTTATTATTCTCAGGGAGATGAATTGTATAGGGTTTTTATAAGTGAGGAAGAGATAGCTCCTGAAATTCCTGCTAGTCAAATCCCAAGTGCCACAGCTGTTAATCTGCCGCTTACTTCCGAAATTTATAAAGTATATGATGTTAAAGTAGGGCCGGATGACCAGCTTTACTATATCTATGAAGAAGTAGAAGGCGGCCCTCAGTTTGTTGGTAGGGTGACCATGCCAGATGAGTGGAGCATGGGAGGGCTGGCTATAGAAGAGCTACCATTTGACGGCAGTGATTTTTGTGGTACTGTTTTTCCTCAATTCTCTCCGAATATAGATTTAGGGCCTACTGTAGATTTTACCTGGGATCCTGAGATGCCGTGTATGAATACTTCTATTCAGTTGACCAGTGAAGTGACGCCACAAAATTACCGTCCCGTGAGTTTTGAATGGGAGATCTTGCCACCACTTGTCGATGAGGAAGGCGAAGAGATAGAAATGGACCTTTCAGTCGAACACCTACTTTTACCTAAAGAAGCTACTGCTGAAGAACAAGTAACAGTAAGTCTTACAGTTACTTATGCAAATGGTGAGACAGGAAATGTTACCAAAAGCATTTCCTTGACAGAAAATAATTTGACTGCTCAGTTCAGTCCCTCAGATACGACACTTTGTGAGCCTGCCTGTATCGATTTGATGCCTTTGTTGCAGGCCCAGAGTGAAGGTGAAGATGGAGGAGGTCAAGGAGGACAACAGGGTGGAGGAAATATCGGAGGTGGTACGGGAGGCCAAGGACAGGGAGAAACGAATTATGAATATTTTTGGTCCAATAAAAGAGATGAGGGTTGGCAAACAGAATCTCCTAACGAGGTTTGCGAGCCAGGATATTACTGGGTTTTGGTGAGGGAACAAGGATCTACCTGTTATGCTTATGCAGGAATAAGGATTAAGATTTGGGATATAGAAGACCAAAGCAATAATATCTGGTATTTTGGGGATGGAGCAGGATTGGATTTCAATAGAGATCCTGAGGACCCAGAGGCACCTACTCCACGACCAATTGAAACCGCTCATCCGCAAGATATTCCTGCAGGTGTGACTACCGTTTCAGACCAAACTGGTCAAGTTTTGTTTTATACAGACGGACAGACTGTTTGGGACCTTAATGGTGATGCCATGCAAAATGGCGAAGACATTGGGGGAGACAATCTTTCCAGTAGCAGTGTTATGGCCGTTCCCATAGCAACTGATGAAACCCTTTACTATTTATTTACCACCCAATTAGGAGCTGGAGGTCAGAATGAAGTAAGGTATTCTCTAGTTGATATTAAGGGAGATAACCCCGATGGGATAGGAAATGTAGTCACGAAGGACAATCTTCTGTTTAGTCCCAGTACCCAGCATTCTGCGGCTTTTAATTCTGGTGATACCATCTGGGTAGCTTTCCATGAAAAAGGGAACAATACTTACCGCTTATATCCTGTGAATGATAACGGTATAGGCCAGCCAGTTTTTAATTCTGTTGGTAGCAACTTTGATTTTGGTGATGGATCAGGCACCATGAAGTTTTCTTCCGATGGGGATAAGGTGGCCGTTACCTTTAAAGAAGGCGGATCCAATAAGCTGGAAATATTTGATTTCGATCAAGAAACTGGCGAAATGGAACCCTATGCCTTGCTTGATTTGGGCACTGAAGGTGACATTTATGGGCTGGAGTTTTCGGACGACTCCAATAGGGTGTTTGTTTCCTACACCAATGGAGGTCCGGGAATTGAAGAATATTTTATACAAGGTTTCGAGGAAACAGACGACAGTGATCCGGAAAACCCCGTAACCACTGTATGCCCGGAATGTTTTGAGGATGCTAAATTTCAAGCCCAAATAGAAAGCTGCATTTTATCAAGTAAAGCGGTGATTTCGGGTACTGAAAGTTTGCTCTTGGGCGCCTTACAGATTGGTCCGGATGGGCAAATCTACTCAGCAGTGGTAGGGTCGAACCAAATAGGTCAAGTTCAGGTTGGAGGAGATTGTAACCCCTCTACTTTTACCCAACAGGGGGTGGCCCCTATGCCAGGAACAACTAATTTAGGGTTGCCCTCATTTGTTCAAAATTCAGGAAGTTCCATTCCCGACCCAAGTCTCGATGGACCGGATAGACTTTGCCTGGGCAATGACATTGGCGCCAGAGGAGAGTTTGAAGGGGGGGGTGAACCAGATATTGACATTTATAATTGGACAATATTCGATTCGGAGGGTGAGGTCGTTGATGAGTTTTTGAATGGAGGGGAAGAATTGCAGGAGCTGGAATATTTCTTTCAGGAAGTAGGCATTTATACGGTACAGTTGCAGGTAGACAGGTGTGGGTCACCTTGGGAAGAAGTATTTAGGCATGAGGTGGAGGTTGTGCCCACGCCAGTAATCATGCTGCCAGACGAAATCTCTCTTTGTGGAGAGGATATAACTCTGGTAGCAGTAGATCCTGAGGACCCAAGACTTGGTGAATATTATTTCCGTTGGGTAAATGCGGCGGGAGTAGTGGTAGGGAATAGCAATGAATTGACGGTCACTGAAGAGAGTATTTATACAGTACTTGTAGGCTATATGGTTCCGGATGATTATGAGGAGGAGGATGAGGATTATGAATACCAGACCTGCCCGGTTAGTCAGTCGGTTTTTGTAGGCCCACCCTTTGATTTTACAATCGAACAATCAGCCGCAGCTGTCTGCTTTGGTGATTCTGTTAGTTTCTCCCCTGACACGCCTGTTTCAGGTACCTGGTCTATTCGAAATGACTCAGATGGAGGGTATACTTTATTAGGAGAAAGTCAAGCACTAGAATTGAATACGGGGGACCTTGATGGACCAGGAACCTATGAATTATTATTTCAAGCAGCTGACCCATTAAATAGTAATTGTTTGGTCGAAAGAATGGCAACATTGGAGGTAAATGGCTTGCCAGAATTTTCGGTGACGGATGTCATTCCCTCCCAAAGCTGTACCCTGTCTAATGGGAGTATAGTAGTGGAGGTTATTACCCAATTGGATAGATTGGTTTTGGAGGGGACAGATGAAGAGTTTGTTGATATTCAGGAAAACTCCCAGATCACCATTGATAACCTGGCCCCAGGGACCTATACATTTACTGGGTACATTGGATCTTGCGAGACGACTCTTTCTGCGGTTGTAGAAAATAGTACGCCTCCTGATGATGTTTCCTTTGCTGTTTCAACGCTTCCTGAATCCTGCAGTGATGCTGGATCGCAAGAGGGTGCCATCGTAATTGTTTTCGATGGAGATCCAGCCTCAGGGGAATATACCATAACCAATGTAGCTACAGGAGAAAAAGCAAACGCTACATTTAATGATAGGACCAGCATCAATATAGCACTACCTGAAGGTACCTATGTGGTTGAAGTCGCCAATGAATTGGGCTGTGCTGTTCCAGCGCCAGGCACTTATGAGATTCTTTCAGGAGACCAAGAGATCGTTTTAACCAGCCCAGGTTTTTGTGGAGGTGTAGTAACGACCGAAATTATAGCAGAAGCCGATTTATCATTGGTAGACCGAATCGAGTGGTACTATGTTGTAGGTGCTTCCAAAAACTTAATTGTTGGTGAAGAGATGGTTAATTTGACAATTAACAGTGCCGGAACCTATGAAATCCAATTGTTCAATGCCGTTGGTTGCCTTCTTGGAGCTGAGAAAATAACGATTAACCAAATAGACTCCCTTCCACCTGTATTGTCTCCAAATTATGACATTTGCTTGGCATCAAATGATTTGGTAACCCTTGAAGTAGGAGATTGGGACAGTTATGAATGGTCTTTAGGAGGTGTTTTGGTAAGTACTGATCCCACTTTTACCCCTGTAGATGAAGGAAACTATACCTTAATGGTGATCGACGTAGAAGGATGTGATTATACCCTTAATTTCACGGTTACGGAGGTATGCGAAGTAAATGTGATTTACCCGAACGCGATTAGACCTGGTGATCCAGACAGAGGATTCTTGGTTTACACTACAGGGGAAATTGATGCGCTTTCAGTTTTGATATACAATCGCTGGGGAGAATTGATTTATTTCTGTGAACAGGAAAATATTTCAGAGAACATTTCTGTATGTGGATGGGATGGCATGGTTAATGGAAGAAAAGTGCCTTCGGGAACATATCCCATCGTTGTGAAGTTTACCAATGAGGAACAAAATATAAACAAAATAAAAAGAGACGCCATTGTCGTCATAGAATAGTGTATGATAGTATTGATTTCCCCAGCGAAAACACTGGACTACAGCCCCACAAATTTAAGTACTGAAACGCAACCTGAATTTAAAAAGGAGATTGGTGAACTGGTAACAATAATGAAAAAGAAATCCAGCAAAGCAATTCAGGAATTAATGGGGGTAAGTGAAAACCTGGCTGAATTAAATGTTGAACGATACCAACAATATTCTGAGGTATTTAACAGGGAGAACTCCAAGCAGGCACTTTTGGCCTTTAAAGGGGATGTGTACACACATATTGATGTGAATGCCTTCTCTGCGAAAGATTTTTCTTTCGCCCAGGATCATTTGAGAATTTTATCTGGATTATATGGCCTTTTGCGTCCTATGGACATGATACAGCCTTACAGGCTTGAGATGGGAATAAAACTAAAAAATAAAAAAGCCAAAGATCTTTATGGCTTTTGGGGCTCAAAAATCACCAAGGCCATAAATGAATTGGCAGAAGGCCAACCCATAATCAATTTGGCCTCCAACGAATACTTTAAAGTTGTCAAAAAGAAAGATTTAAAAGCTCGACTTATAAGTCCAGTATTCAAGGAGTATAAAAATGGCACCTATAAAAATATTGGTATTTTCTCCAAACAAGCGAGGGGATTGATGACGGATTTCATTATTAAGAACAAAGTCGAAAATCCAGAAAACCTTAAAACCTTCAACGAAGGGAAGTACGAGTATTCGGAAAGTAAAAGTAGTACGGATGAATGGGTTTTCATCCGGTAAGGGAACAGTTGACGCTATACTTAATTGAAGCTTACAGCAAACTTATAAAGGAATCCAAATTTAATAGGATTAGATTCTGATCAATAGGGTGCAAAAAACATAAGAATGAATTTTAAAACATCCAATATTTTGCCTTATTTGGTGTTTTTTAAAATTTATCGAAATATTTAGGGGGTGTTTCCCTCTTTTTTTCAGATTTATTTGGTAAACTTGGTAAAATTAATTTTTGAAATATGATAAGCGTAGACTTGATTGCAGGGGCTCGCCCTAATTTTATGAAAATTTCTCCGATAATTGATGCGATCAAAGCAGCATCAGGAGAAGGAAAGGCAATAACTTTTAGACTGATACACACCGGTCAACATTACGACAAAAACATGTCTGGAAGCTTTTTTGAGCAGCTGGGTATTCCAGAGCCAGATGTCAACCTGGGAGCAGGTGGTGGTAGCCAGGCCGAACAAACGGCAGCTATTATGATAGGTTATGAAAAATTGCTAATGGAAGGCGACAAACCCGACATTTGTCTGGTTGTTGGCGATGTAACTTCCACTATGGCCTGTGCCATCACAGCGCAAAAACTACATGTAAAAGTAGCGCATGTGGAAGCTGGGATTAGGTCCGGAGACTGGTCCATGCCAGAAGAAATTAACCGAATGGTTACCGATAGCATTACCAATTACTTTTTCACTACCTCGGAGGTAGCCAATGAAAGCCTAAGAAAAGCAGGAGTTGGAAACGAAAGAATTTTCTATGTAGGCAACACCATGATCGATACTTTGGTGAAGCATCGACCAAGATTTCAGCAGCCAGAAGTTTGGAATGAAATCGGCTTGGAAAAAGGCAAGTATATCGTGATGACTTTACATAGACCTGCTAATGTGGATCAAGAGGAAAAGTTGAAAGAACTTATACAAGAAATCATAGACCATTCTGGTGGTCTTCCATTAGTATTCCCTGTTCATCCAAGGACAAAGAAGATGTTGCAAAACCTGGGTATTTCTCATGATAGATTGCACATGATCGACCCATTAGGATATCTTGAGTTCAACTACCTTGTAGAAAGCGCGAAAGCGGTTGTCACTGACTCGGGAGGGATCACTGAAGAAACTACTGTAATGGGAGTTCCTTGCATGACCTTAAGAGACAATACAGAGCGTCCAGAAACCATCACGGAGGGTACCAATGAATTGCTTGGAACAGATCCAAAAGCCATAAAGCCTGCCATGGAAAAATTATTTTCAGGCAATTGGAAGAAAGGGCAAATCCCACACTTATGGGATGGGAAAACGGCAAAAAGGATTGTTGAAATTCTTTTAGATAAGTTAGGTTAAGTCCTGCTCTAACTCAAAGTATATATTAATGCCCTTTCTGACAATAAAAGATGATTTCTTTTTCAGGAAGGGCATGTTTTTTTATCAGCTCTTTTGGAAGATTCTGAACAAAATTGTTTTCCAAAACCCTTAAACCTGATTGGCCAAGTCTTTTGGCATAATCTTTCCCATATTTCCTTACGTGGTCACTTTGTCCAAATACCTTTTCTCTTTCCTTAGGATCTGTAATAGAATTGTCTTCGATGGTACTTTCCAGTTCATACACGGGAGATTGTAGGATTCCCCAGCCATTGGGTTTTAACACCCTGTTGATTTCAGCACAGGCTTTCAAATCATCTGCCACGTGTTCGAGCACGTGGTTGCAAAATACAACGTCAAAGGAATTGTCAGGGAAGGGAATTTGGTGAATATCCATTTTTACATCTGCCAAAGGAGATTCAATGTCACCGGTGATGTATTCCAGGTTTTTTAATTTTTTGAAACGTCCTAAAAAGCACAATTCAGGTGCTACATGGAGGACTTTTTGTGGCGCTTCAAAGAAGTCCGTTTCTTTTTGTAAAAAAAGCCACATAAGGCGGTGTCTTTCTAAGCCCAGACAATTAGGACATAGCGCATTTTCTCGGGCAATTCTGCCATAAGGCAAAAATTTTCGAAAGCCCTTTAGGCATATGTTGCACCTTACGTTTGAACCCGTATAAAATATTGCGGCTACTTTTAAGAAAAAATGGCTAAAAAGTTGCAAGTATTTTCTAGGAATATGGCGGATTGTCCAACTAATCATTGATTTCATAGTGCAAATATATAAGGTACCATTGAAATGGCACTTTGTTTACGAAAAATCATTCAATCGAGATGTCGAAGGCTATAGTTTGAGTTTAATTGTCATGAAGACACTTTAGTTATTATTCTAATGGCTATATAAAATGCTATGTGGGGAAAACATAGGTTTCAAAATGATTAAATTTGAATGTAATTAAATAAAATGAAATGAAAAGGAATCTAATATACGTCGCCATTGGGAGCATATTGGTTATAGGAGGCTTGTATTTTTTCTTTGCATCAGGGAGCACTGGTGTGGAGAACAATATACTGGCAACTGTTGAGCAAGGAGAATTTCGTATAGAAATTACTACTTCTGGTGAATTAGAAGCCCTACGTTCCGTTCAGGTTTTTGGTCCCGCTGAGGCCCGAAGATTTCGAATTGGTAGCTTTACCATTGATAAAATGGTAGATGAAGGAACAGTGGTTCAAAAAGGTGATTTTATTTGCTCAATTGATAAAACGGAACTGTTTGGACGTCTTGAAGATAGGAAATTGGACTTAGAGCAGACCAGGGCGCAATATGAACAAATCCAATTGGACACTTCTTTAAACCTTCGTGTAGAAAGAGACAATATCCTCAATCAAAAATACATTGTTCAGGAGCAGGAGTTGATCTTGGAACAATCCCAATTTGAGCCACCAGCTATCATAAAACAGAATGAATACAATGTTGAGAAAGCAATAAGAGAGTTGGATCAGGCCCAGGAAAGGTATAGAATAAAAACCCTTCAGGAAAAAGCCAGAATGATGGAGATAGCTGCCAAACTAAGGGAGGATGAGTTGGAAGTAAGTCAAATGGTGGAGGTCTTGGATAAATTCGTTGTCACAGCTCCGCAGGATGGAATGGTTATCTATGTGGATTATAGGGGGTCAAAAGTAAAAGAAGGCTCTCAAATCAACTCATGGAACCCAGTAGTGGCCACTTTACCTGACCTAACTACCATGCAAAGCATTACCTATATAAATGAGGTGGACATTAGAAGGGTAAAGAGCAGTCAACAAGTAGAATTGGGTATGGATGCCTTTCCAGATAAAAAATATACAGGAGAGGTCAAGAAAGTGGCCAATGTAGGACAACAAAGACCTAATTCAGATGCAAAGGTATTTGAGGTGATTATTGAGGTCAATGAGAGTGATCCCTTATTGCGCCCTTCCATGACTTCAAGCAACACCATCATTGCGGATAAATTAGACGATGTTTTGTTTGTCCCTTTGGAGGCTGTAAATGTAGCCAATGACAGTATAAACTATGTTTACCTTAGAAATGGCACAAAACAGGAAGTTTTATTGGGAATGACTAATGCCAATGATGTAGTGATAGAAAAAGGCCTAACACAGGGTCAATATGTCTACTTGAATACACCTGATTGGGGAGAAAACATAGCCATCAATTTACTTGAGGAATTAAATGGCAAGAGAAACCTAGACCAAGCGAAAGAAGAGGAAGAGCCATTGGCTTCAGTGTCTAAATAATAGCAAAGTCACCTTGTTTATTGACAAAATGTAATTTAATCCCCTGACAAACCAATCCAAAATTTATGTTCAATGAAAGGCTATTAGCCAATTTCTACATCGCTTTCGAAGCCGTTTTGGCCAATAAGGTTCGCTCATTATTAACAGCATTAGGAATTATTTTTGGAGTAGCTGCGGTGATTGCCATGCTGGCCATTGGCACTGGTGCCCAGCAGGAAATCATGGAGCAAATCAAGCTTGTTGGCGTCAATAATATCGTGATAGAACCAATCGTCGAACAGATAGAGGAGCAGGTGGATGAAAATAGCGGAATGGAAAGAGAGAAAAGCAAATTTTCACCGGGGCTGAAACTCGAGGATGTTATGGCCATTCAAAATATCATTCCAGGGATCAACAGAATTAGTCCTGAAATCGTAATGGACACTTACATCGTAAAAAGTGGCATTCGAAGATCAGCAAAATTGGTGGGAGTAGATGTTGCTTATTTTGATGTACTTGATTTTCAACTGAGAGAAGGGCGGATGTTCAGTGAGAAAAACCTGATTGAAGGAAATCCGGTATGTATCATAGGCAGAAATGTGGCAGCGAGATTTTTCCCCAATGAAAACCCAATCGGTAAAAGGATTAAAAGTGGGAGCCAATGGCTTGAGGTCATAGGGATTCTTGAAGAAAGAATTGTTTCCGAATCAAGTATTTCCAAGTTGGGCATTAGAGATTTCAACATGGATGTATACATCCCTATTCAGACCATGTTGATACGCTATCGTAATAGAGACCTGGTTACAGAGTCAAGGTTGAATGATTCTGAATCGAACAGTTCCGGAAATTACCATCAGATTGATAAGCTGGTAATTCAGGTCTCAGAAAGTGAACTGCTCAATCCAACGGCTGAGGTTTTAGCCAAAATGCTTCAAAGAAGGCATTTTAATGTGGTTGACTTTGAAATCACTATCCCCGAACTTTTACTAAAGCAACAACAACGTACCCAAAATATCTTTAATATTGTCCTTGGGGCTATAGCAGGAATCTCACTATTAGTGGGGGGGATAGGGATTATGAACATCATGCTGGCCTCCGTGATGGAAAGAATAAAAGAAATTGGCCTAAGACTTTCGTTAGGGGCAAAAAAAGCCGATATTGTTAATCAGTTTTTATTTGAATCTATTATGATAAGTGTTAGTGGTGGCCTAATAGGCGTGATTCTGGGAATTATTTTGGCACATTTGGTGTCTACCTTTGCAGATTTCCCTACGGTCATCACCCTAAGTTCTATCGTTCTTTCTTTTGGCGTTGCCGCCACTGTAGGATTGGTTTTTGGGATCACTCCTGCAAAGCGTGCTGCTAGTCAAGACCCTATAACCTCTTTACGTTATGAATAAAAAATATTTAATTGTTACGGTCACCCTTCTTTTTCTAACCATTTTTTCTGTTCGTTCACAGCAAGTCGTCAGTTATACACTTCAAGACATTATTGAAAGAGCTAAGAACCAATCTCCTGCGGCATTAAATGCTGATACCAGGAGGGAAAATAGGTATTGGAACTATAAATTGTACCAGTCAGACTATAATCCTCAATTGAACCTGGAAGGCACACTACCAAGATACTCACAGGCCTTTAATAGTGTCGAACAACCAGATGGAACCATTGAATTTCGTGAGGTCCGACAAAATTACGCAGATCTTGAGTTGGGATTGAGACAAGTTATAGGTCCCACAGGCGGAACCTTATCGGTAAACAGTTCTTCCAGTAGGTTTGACAATTTCCTTGCTACTGGTAATGAAAACCAGACAAGGTGGAATGGAGTACCTATTAATGTCCGTTTGAATCAACCGATTTTTGCCTTTAATCGTTATAAATGGGATAGGAAAATAGAACCTAAACTCTACGAAGAAAGTAAAAGGGCCTATGTTGAAGAAATGGAACAAATTAGTGGGAGAGTTACCCAAATGTTTTTCAGTTTTTTGGTGGCTCAAGTAAACTTAGACATCGCAACAAAAAACCTTCAAAATTCTGAAGCAATATTAAAAATTGAACAAGGGAGGTACAATATAGGCACTACCTATGAAGATAAATTGCTTCAGGTGGAACTTCAGGTACTGGAAGCGAGGCAAGATCTAGCTAAGGCACGTTTAGATATGGAGTCCTCTTCGTTACAGCTAAAATCTTATATAGGCTTAAATGAAGCTACAGCACTTAACTTATTGTTACCTTCAGAGATTCCTGATTTTGAGGTGAGGGTAGAGGATGCCATAGAATATGCTTTCCAAAACCGATCAGATGCAATAAAATTCGATAGAGAAAGGCTACAAGCCCAAGCAGGGGTTGCTCAAGCCAGAGGGCAAAGGTTCCAAATGAATTTGAATGCGAGCTATGGTTACAATAAAGCGGACCTGATGTGGTCAGACATTTATTCAAATCCCAACACCCAAGCTTTGGTCAATTTGACTATAAATGTTCCAATACTTGATTGGGGAAGGAACAAAGCACGAATGAGTATGGCCAAGGCGGATCAAAAATTGACTGAATTCCAAATAGACCAGGAAATCATCACTTTCGAGCAGACAATTTTCACCAAAGTCAGGAACTTCATCATGCTTAAAGACCAATTGGAAATCAGCAAGACTTCTGATTTGGTAGCAGACAAGCGGTATGAGATTTCCTTCAGAAGATATCAAAGCGGTAATGTAACGATCACAGATCTTGGTATAGCCCAACAAGATAAAGATCAAAACAGAAGAAGTTATGTAGAGTCTTTAAGAGATTTCTGGACGGCGTATTATGAACTGAGAGAGCTTACTTTGTATGATTTTGAAGCCAAAGAATTGTTGTATACTCCTGACATAGGCTTTTCCGAAGATTGATATTTCCTTTGGCAGTCCCCTCCGGAGCTTCATAGAACATAACTAAGCCCAAGGTCTTTTCGAAAGCAATCGAACAGGTCTTGGGCTTAATTTATATATAGTGAAGGGGTTTATCTCGTGGAAAAAAAAGAAAATCCCAATAAGATTTAAATTTTTCTAGCCAGGGCTGTGAGTCAATGATAAAAATCATACTGACAAAATCTTGACTAAAGTTAAGTAAATAACCTCACTGTTTAATAATGTCGTTGAATCCGAGTTAAAGCTTTCATGATGGCTGGTATGTAACCAACGAAGAATTCGTTTTTGACATTCGACTCTGCCCATATAAATATGGGAGTGCCAACTATGCAGGCTAGCCTTTGCCTTAAAATGACTGCAATTTAATGAGGCCAGGGCTTGGTGATTCGTTCTTTAATATAGGCTTTGTAGGAATTTCCTAAGCAATAGACCCCAGCACCAAATAAGAGTGCGATGTGGAAAAGGCCATTGTTATAGACACCGATAATGGCGCCAAAGGCATCCATAAATGAATTCGTTTGGAGTATATGGTCCCTGACCCAACCAATAGAAAAAATCAAACGGATGAAAATAGACAATAAAGCCAAAGCCCCTGCTGCTATTCCCAATACAGGTTTTTTATAATGAATAATTAAACCAAAAGCGGCAAAAGTCTCAATGGCAGCAAGTAGAATCGACCAAAAGAGATTGTATTCCAGCGCTCCAATAAGCTTTAACTTCGTAAATCCCCCAAATAAAAGCAGACAGGCAAGGGATATTCTGATAATATGGCCTCCTATGGCCTCAGTTTTCAGGTACTTTAAGAATGTTTCCAAGTATTCAATATAAGAATTAAACCCAAATATGTCATAACGGATGCATTTTTAATTCTCTTATCAAATGAAGATGGCTTAATTTAGAGGAATAATAACCTGAGTTCGACCCATTCTCATAAAAAAATCGTCATTCCCAGAATTAACGTTTTAAAAACGCAGAATTCCAGATTACAGTATCCATTGCAGTACCCCTGATGGGGTGCAATCTTAGAAGCCCTGGGTAAGTTAACGCAAGAGGAGGTGCAACCCCGGGAGTAAATCAGTTGGGCTTTTAGCCCATTAGTCTACAGTATGCTCAATACGATTTTAAATCGAACTCAGGTTAATAGTTATAGCCTCTTAAATCAGGCCATCCAATCAATCATTTAACCTGGATCAAGACCAAACTTCCAGTCTCAACAGGTGGTGTTAGGGATATTAAATCTCCCCCTTCCAAATCACTGCTTGATCCCCAATTGGCATCTTCCAGGCTTATCCAGGACAATTGGTATTGGTCAGAATATTGCCTTAGGTCCAACTTAACCTCTCCACCTTCGGGGAAATAAATTAGGTACGTTTCTCCAACCTTTCCTGCCAAAAAAGCTTCGTCGGCTTCTCGATCCAACAAGTTTTCTATCATGGGTTTCAAATCCCACAATTTTATTTTTTCTTCAATTTCCCTTATTGTTTTAATGCTTTGGATCGACCAATTACTCAGGCCTAGTCCATGTGGGGGCCTATGAAACCTGCTGGCAGCAAAACCTCCAAGAATATTTCTAAAAAAGGTATTGACAGCATGTTTGGTCGTAATACCTCGGGCAAGCCAAGGGCCGTGTCCATCGCTTCCATAAATTTTCACTGAATTCACCGGTCGTACTTCGTCTTTGATATATTCAAAAACATATTGGGCATTCTTCCAGTTTTCTTCCCCAGTTTTGTGGCTGTTTTGAGAGATATCAATAAAATCATACCGCTCGGGATGATCTAAAGTTCTTTTATGTTCCGCTGAGGTAAGGTCCCAATGATCCCACATTTCAGTCATATAAATAGGCGTTTCACCAGATTTATCCCTTAAGAATGCCGCCCAGAAGGTTGCCCATTCTTCCATTCCACTTGTTTCATTGTCTAAGCAATAAAGTACGTTGTTGTAATTTAGAGAAATGGACAGCAACTTTTCCACAAATGCTTCCTGATAGGATAAAAGCAATTCATTATCCTGGAGAGTTGGTGGGGTAAAAAAGAACGGTTGTTTGTTTTGTCCTGGATGATCGGGGTAAAGGCTATCCAAATGGGCCTCTTTGTAAGTGTAATTTACATTGTTTTTGGGGTTGAAGGGATCTGTTTCCCATTGCTCTCTGGCATGGTCAAAACGGTCCCAAATTTCTATTTGGACGATTATATTTCTTTCCTGAGTTAATTTCAAAAGGTTTTCAAACTTTGACCAGTAGCTTGGATTCCATTGCTTAAGATCATATTTACCCTCCTCATTTTTATGAAAAGCTTTTAAGTCGGATTCGTCTCTATCACTCATGGTATTTCTGACATAGTTTCCTCCTATTTCGGACAAGCTATCCAAATGTGATGAAAGGTTTGGCGTTTGAAAGAGGTTATCATTGTCTGTCGCTCCCAATAGCAGAACAGGTTCTCCCTTGTATTCCCAATAGCTTGTATTTTCTGCCCAGGGCTGAATACCGGTTAGCTGAATTTGTTCTTCTTGCTGACTTTCATTCTGGCTGTTACAGCTTGCTAAAATGAGGAAAATGACAGGAAAGTTACACCATAAGAATAAGAGGCGACATTTCGCCCAGTTTTCTTTCCTAATAAATTGCTGGAATGAGGTTGAAGTAATATTGTTAACAGCAACGATATGGCCTCCTTTGTCTAGAATATTGTACCCTTTAAATGAGCTTTTCATATTGATTTAATCTGATTGTTATGTTTTATGCCAACCTTTGAACTGATTGATGTTTACAAATTAGGTGAAACCTTTAAGTAATCATAAGAAGTTTTAAAAAGATATTGGCCACTATAGTCCTAAAAATCAATGGTAAACCTATGCTAGTAATAGGTTAGAACTTAGAGTAATTACCCTAAAATAGACTATTTGAATGTTGTTTCGAGTAAATCAAGAAGAATGTACCGACCAATTGGGGTGAGATGGGTTAAACCTCTAAAACATCCCAACCATTAGACCAAAGCAGAAAGGTTGGGATGTCAATAGTTTTTAATCTTTGGGTATGTACCCAAGGAGCATTAAATCAATATTAAAATTCAGCATTTCCAGGTGTTCTTGGAAAAGGTATTACATCTCTAATATTACTCATGCCTGTAACAAACAGTACCAAGCGCTCGAAGCCTAAACCAAAACCTGCATGTGGGGTTGTGCCAAATTTACGTGTATCCAAATACCACCACATTTCTTCCTTGCTAATCTCCAGTTCGTCCATTCGTTGGCTAAGTTTTTCAAGATTCTCTTCACGTTGAGATCCGCCAACTATTTCACCAATTCCCGGAAAGAGTATGTCCATGGCTGCCACGGTTTTGCCATCTTCATTCTGTTTCATGTAAAAGGATTTGATCTCTTTCGGGTAATCTGTAATTATAACAGGTTTTTTGAAATGCTTTTCTACTAGAAATCTTTCATGTTCGGATTGCAAATCAGTGCCCCATTCCTCAATGAGGTAAGCGAATTTTTTCTTTTTATTCGGTTTAGAGGCCTTTAGTATTTCAAATGCTTCCGTGTAGGTGATTCGTACAAATTCGTTCTGAGTAACAAAAGAAAGTCTTTCCAATAACCCCATGTCGCTTCTTTGGTCCGCTTTTTTCACGCTGTCTTCTTCAGCAGCACGTTTGTCTAAAAACTCCAAATCTTCTTTACAGTGCTTTAATGCAAAACCAATGATGAATTGAAGGAAATCCTCAGCTAGGTTTTGGTTGTCTTCTGCGTCAAAAAAGGCCATTTCCGGCTCTACCATCCAAAATTCGGCAAGGTGTCGGGTCGTATTGGAGTTCTCGGCTCTGAAAGTAGGACCGAAGGTGTAAACTTCGGACAATGCCATTGCTGCAAGTTCACCTTCTAATTGTCCTGAAACGGTTAGGTTGGTAGCTCTTCCAAAGAAATCTTCCTGGAAATCAATTCCACCGGCTTCATTTTTTGGTGGATTATTAAGGTCGAGCGTGGTTACTTGGAAGGTTTCGCCTGCTCCTTCCGCATCCGAGGCAGTGACGATGGGAGAATGAATATAGACAAAACCCTTTTTATGAAAATATTGATGAATTGCAAAAGATAACTGGTGGCGGACACGAAAGATTGCCCCAAAGGTATTGGTCCTCATCCTTAGGTGAGCATTTTCACGCAAGAATTCCAAGGAGTGCTTTTTAGGCTGGATTGGAAATTTATCTGGATCAGCTTCTCCTAATACAACAATAGCTGTTGCTTGAATTTCAGTAGACTGTCCTGCACCTTGAGAAGCAACAATGGTTCCTGTAATTTTAAGACAGGCCCCTGTGTTGGCTTTGCGAAGCACATCATCAGGGATTAACTCAGGATCGGCCACACACTGATAATTTTGGATACAAGACCCATCATTAATGGCAATGAAAGTCACGTGCTTATTGCTCCTTTTGGTTCTTACCCAACCCATTACGGTTGCATTTTCTTCTGGAGTAGGGTTCTCCAGTAAATGTTTTATTTTAATTCTCTTGTTAAATGACATGACGATTCCTTGTTATAAAATAAAAAACCCAAAAGGGTGCACATTTAAATTGAGTACAAAAAAACGATATAATACGCTTTTTATCAAAATTTTGATCTTATTTCCTAAATTTGAAATTCCAATCGAGGTTTTTAAGACATTAGATGGAAATAACTCAACCCAATAATAGGTTTTAATATATGCAGAAACTGAATTTAAACCAGATATTATCTCAGAAATTATCCCCTCAACAGATTCAATTCATCAAATTGCTGCAGGTTCCTACTGCAGAACTTGATTCGAGAATTGAGGAGGAGCTGGAGATTAACCCTGCCTTGGAGGAGGGGAAAGATGGGGACGCTGAAAACCAACAGGATGAGTTTCCCGACAATACTGATGTGGCTGACTCAAAAGATGACAAGGATGTCAACATAGATGATTATCTTAATGAAGAGTACGGTGGATATAAAATGCAAGGGGATGGGAATTATTCTTCGGATGAAGAAGAAAGAGATATGCCGATTGGTAGCCATAGCTCCCTTCATGAGCAGTTGCTTTCCCAATTGAATTTCTTAAAATTAAATGATGTACAACGTTTAATTGGTACACAGTTAATAGGAAGCATTGAGAATGATGGTTATATTAGGAGAGACCTTGAAGCCATTATCAATGATTTGGCATTTAGCCAAAATGTAGAGACGGACCTGGATGAGGTGGAGGAGATTCTTTTTAAGATTCAAACCTTCGACCCTCCAGGTATTGCCGCTAGGAATTTACAAGAATGCCTGGTTATTCAGTTGGAGCGTAGAAATGCCACTGAAGAGCCATTGGTACGTAGAGCGATTTTTATTGTTCAGGAGTGTTTTGAGGAATTTACCAAAAAGCATTACGATAAAATTTTAAAGAAAGCAGGGATTGAAGAAGAAGAGCTTAAGGAGGTCATCCATTTGATCACAAGGTTGAACCCAAAGCCAGGAGGGATATCTGATAGTTTGTCTCGAAACCATTACGTGATTCCAGATTTTATTCTTAATAACGCAAATGGCAAATTTGAGATCGTCTTAAATTCCAAAAATGCACCTGAATTAAAAGTGAGCAGGTCTTATTCCGACATGTTTAATGCCTATGACAAAAGCGATAAAAAAGACAAAAAACTCAAGGAGACTGTTTCTTTTGTAAAGCAAAAATTAGATTCAGCCAAATGGTTTATAGATGCGATCAAGCAGCGGCAGCAAACTTTAATGCGCACCATGCAATGTATTCTGGACTATCAGCATGATTTCTTTCTCGACGGAGATGAGACTAAGTTGCGCCCCATGATATTAAAGGACATTGCTGAAAGAATAGACATGGACATTTCGACTGTTTCTAGGGTGGCCAACAGCAAAGCCATACAAACAGAATTTGGCGTTTTTCCTTTAAAATATTTCTTCTCGGAAGGGATTGCTACAGATGGTGGGGAAGATGTGAGTAACCGCGAAGTGAAAAGTGTTCTTAATAAGTTGGTTGAAGAGGAAGACAAGAAAAAACCACTGTCCGATGATAAATTAGTGAAATTATTAAACCAGAAGGGATATAATATCGCTCGAAGAACAGTAGCTAAATACAGGGAACAGTTACAGATTCCAGTGGCAAGGTTAAGAAAAGAGTTATAGTGTATAGAAAATTAGCATTAGTTTTATCGGTAATTTTTCAACCCTTGGTGATTCCTACCTTCATGGTGGTCACCTTGTTTTATATTGTTCCAGAAGCTACGATTGTTCCTAAAGCTGCCAAATGGGCTGTTTTGTTGTTGATTAGTTTTACGACGCTGCTTGTGCCCTTATTGGGGCTGATGGGGTTGCGGTTTTCAGCAGTCATCAATAGCCTACAGTTACCGGATAGAAAAGAACGAATTTATCCCTTTGCACTAGTATCTGTCTTTTATATGATGACGGTTGCTTTCTTTTACTGGAAGCTCAATATTGATCAATTACTGATTGTTACTCTATTCTTGATAACAGTATCCTTGATATTGATGACCTTGGTAACGCTATTTTGGAAAATTAGTGCGCATCAGACAGCCATGGGAGGCTGGGTAGCAATCGTTTTAGTATTGTCAATAAAGTTTACCTCGGGCCCTCTATTCTATTATTTTATATTGGTCATATTGCTAAGCGGATTGATAGGTACCGCAAGGTTGTACCTTAATGCTCACCGGCCATCGGAGGTTTATGCAGGTTTTTTGTTGGGTTTTGGTATATGCTATCCAGTCTTTTATCATTTTGTAATTAATTGACATAAAAAAAAGGAGCGGATATTCTAATCCGCTCCTTTTATAAAATCCAGTTGCTTTCTCAACTAAAACAATGCCACTGAAAGGCCAAAGTTGAACTGTGTGGATTCTGTACCGTAAGGTCCTTTGTTCCCTTCAAATACACCATTAAGGCCATAATAACCCCAAATATTAAACCCAGGGAATCCCAAGCGGGTATATACACCGTACCGAATTGGATTCAATCCATAATTCTGGGTGTTTTTGATTTTTTGTTCCAAGCCATCTCCATTGGTATAAGCTATTTTGGAATGAGCATTGTATAACAAGCCGATTTTTCCACCAACTGCTACACGTATACCACTATTATAGTCGTCATGATTGACATGGTACCTAAATTCAAGTGGTATATCAAAATAGTTTAATGCCATAGTATTGGTAGAAATGCTAGTAGCATCTTGTCCATATACATCTGTAATGGGAACAAGCATACTAGAATTGACGGCTTTATCAGGGTCAGAAGTAAGGGTCATTTCATCTTTGAAAGCGAGCTTTTCAAGGCCAAGACCGATACCTGGATTGAACGTGAAGCCAGTTTTTTCACCAATATTAATTTGCGTTTGGTAATAAACATTGAATACACGTGATGCGATAAAACGCGTATCTAAATCATCAGGCCTGTTATTTAACATATTGAATCCGAAATCCAGAAACAAGTCCCCTGTGATATTTGGTCTTCCACCTATTATAGATGTACGTTCCTTTTCTTGGGCCTGTAGCTGAAAAGTGATCAATAAAATAAAGGATATTATAGAAAGTCTTTTCATGAAAACAGATATTTTTAACTTATCGAACGGCTAAATTAGGAAATTATGATTGATTTGATGGCGTGTTGATCTTAATTATTCTTAAAATATAATTATTAAGTAAGAACAAACATTTTATTTTTCCATCAATTCATCCTTTGTAATATTGAGGATATTCTTTACCTTTGCATTCCGTTAAAGAGAAATGGCTTCGTAGCTCAACTGAATAGAGTACTTGATTACGGCTCAAGAGGTTCCAGGTTTGAATCCTGGCGAGGTCACTAAAAGCTGTCATACTAGCGGTAAAGCCATGTAGTTTTTCAAAACTGCATGGCTTTTTTTTTAAGGAGTTTTTTTAATTCTAGGAATAAGGTATTTGCAAGCAAATGTCTTTGTCTTGTTTTTTTACCTAAAGAAGAGAGATGCTAAAATATAATATGGGCGTTTGGTCAGCTATAACCCAATGAAGCCAAAAAGCTAAGAGAACTGGAGGGTATTTATGTCTCTTTGCAGGCCCTGCTTTAATCTACCGTTTTGTGCTGTAGAATTAAAAGGTTAATCTTAAGCAATGGAAGTGTTGGTCAAGTTGTGTAATAGCACCAAGACAGCTTCTTTTCTGAGGGGGCGTAGTTTATAAATTAAAACCCGCTTCAGTAATTATAGTGTCGCTTTTTTTGTTTATTATGAGAGTTCAATTTTTGGTATTGAAATACGTAGGTTATAGGTAATGAATTATTAAATATCGAAACCATGAATTTCGCAATTAAACTAAGCGCCTTACGCTTTGTTAGTACTATCGTCATTTTCTTTCAAGAGGTAAGGATTTCAAAGCGATTAGCACATTTCAATTTAGACGCAAAGGATTTAGCTATTGATGGCTACGATCCTGTCGCCTACTTTACAAACGGAGTAGCGGTAGAAGTGGATAAAAAGTACAGTCTAAGCGCTATTATTGCGTATGGTATAGCTGCCGGTTGACTGTTAAATATTACTTCCTATTTATAATGTAGGAGAAGTATAAGGAATACCTCATTAAAGGTAGGTAGATGATAAGGCTTCAAATGTATTTTACGAACAAAAGGTTAAACCAAGTTTGGAGCTGGAGGATTTGTGTCCCAGCAGCCGGAAGTTGTGAAATAGGGGATAGCCCAAGAAGGAGTATAGGTAATTTTACCTTTTACTAAAGGTAGTAAAACCTGGAAGGGAGATTCTTCCTTATTATAGTATAAGGTAGGGTTATTGATTTGGGTACTGATAGCGTTAATTTTTAAGGTTGAAAAGAAGTTTTATCTGTAAAGGTTTGTGAATGAATAGGGTTATAAGTTTTTTAAAAAATAAGCTATGGAAAGCATGGATAAAGTAAAAAAAATATTGCACCTTTGTCATCCCAAAAGCGGGTAA